>Ga0310811_10010009_pt1 | contig 12255 bp, 11 predicted proteins | sample YCmetagenome_FD_207642 | JGI IMG/M metagenome (GOLD analysis project Ga0310811, IMG submission 207642) | Soil microbial communities from experimental microcosm in Duke University, North Carolina, United States - YC | ecosystem: Engineered > Artificial ecosystem > Soil microcosm > Unclassified ... | reverse complement strand
CGTTGGACTGACTCTGAAAAGTATTGCAGGAACGGATATCCCCGGACTGGAGTCCTTTCATGAACCAGCTCTGACGCTGCTCTGAAGTTCCATGCGTAAAGCTCTCCGGAGACACAGCGCCCCGCGACATCTTCTGGATGTGATCGTCGCCCACCGCTGCTGCCGCACGCAGGCCGGCGTCAACGTCGTCCTGATGGATGATTCCACGCTGCGCCGCCGAGTGTCCCCACACTCCGGCCAGGCAATCCGCCTGCAGCTCCAGCATCACGGACAGCTGATTTCGCGCCCTCGGGTTCTGCTGCTGAAGCTGCCGCATCTGCTGGTCGATCCCCAGGATGTTCTGGACATGATGGCCGAGCTCGTGCGCTACAACATAAGCCTGCGCGAACTCCGCCGTGCCCCCACCGAGGCGCCGCAGCTCATCCCAGAAGCTCAGGTCCATATACACCTTCTCGTCCGCCGGGCAGTAGAACGGACCGGTCTGCGACTGCGCCGCACCGCAGCCCGACCTCGTATAGTCGCGAAACAGAACCAGCCTCGCGTGACGATAATCCTGACGAGCCTGCTCCGGCAGCAGCTTCTCCCACGTCTGCTGCACATCGTCCAGCGTGAAGGAAACCAGCTGCGCGGAACGATCCTCCGCCGCCGAAGAGGTAGCGGGACGAGTGTTCGTCGTAGCGACATGACCGCCGCCGGACAGATAGCTGCCGATATAGTTGCGCCCCGTAACAAGGCTGATCACCAGAAGAAAAAGGAGACCGATGATCCCGATTCCGCCGCCGCCAAAACCGCCGCCTGAGGATCCTCGCCGATCCTCTACATCCCTGCTAAGCCCGCCAGGAGTCCAGTCCATCGCTCACCCCACAAAAATAGTTTGAAAGAATTCTTCCCGGGCCCCAATATGTCGCCAGCAACATCCTCTCAGATCACGGAACAAAAACCATACAGCGGTCGTAACCTTCTGAAAAGAATAGTACCGAACTCTCCCTCTGGAGAAATGGATGAGCACAGCAACAGCCCCGACCACCATCGTGCGCCCCGCCGACCCCGCCCTGCGCTCCGCTCTTCGCCTCGCGCTGGTCTTCGCGGCGATCAAGCTCGTCCTTCACATCGCCACAAATCTCTGGCAGGCTCACATCGGTTACGGCTACTTCCGCGATGAGTTCTACTACCTCATCTGCGGACGGCACCTCGCCTGGGGGTACGTCGATCACGGCCCCATCGTCGCCGTCCAGGCACGGCTCGCCGAAACTCTCTTCGGTCATTCGCTGGCAGGAATTCGCATGCTCTCCGCACTCGCCGGAGCAGCGCGTGTCTTCCTCACCGGGCTGCTTGCCTGGTCGCTTGGCGGCCGCCGCCCCGCGCAGGCGCTCGCCATGACCGGCCTGCTTCTGGCGCCGCAATATCTCGGGATCGACAGCTTCCTCTCGATGAACTCCTTCGAGTCCCTCTTCTGGATGACCTGCGTTCTCGCCCTCATCCTCATCCTGTGCGGCTCCAAACCCAAGCTGCTCTGGATTCTCTTCGGAGTCTCCGCCGGCATCGGCCTGCTCAACAAGCCCTCGATGACCTTCTTCCTCATCGCGTTGCTTGTCGGTCTTCTCTTCACGCCGCAGCGGCGCATCCTCTTCTCTCGCTGGGCTGCTGCAGGAGTAGCGCTCCTCATCCTCATCGCTCTGCCGAATCTGATCTGGCAGATTACACATCAGTGGCCCACGCTCGAGTTCCTTCACAATGACCGTGTAGGCGGAAAGAACATCGCGCTCGCCCCACTGCCCTTCCTCGCCAAACAAGTCTTCAACCTTAATCCCGTCTCCATCCTCATCTGGATTCCCGGACTTCTCTGGCTGCTACTGAATCGAACAGCAAAGACCTGGCGATTCCTCGGCTACACCTATCTGATCTTTCTCACAGGGATGATGGCACTTCATGCGAAAGACTACTATGTCATTCCCATCTATCCCATCCTCTTCGCTGCAGGAGGACTAGCCTGGGAAACACACTTCTCGAATCGTCGCGCCGTTCAGCAAGGACGCACTTTCTCCTTCCCGATCTATCAGGCCCTCCTCCTCATCACCGGACTCATTCTCCTTCCGATGGCGATTCCTGTCCTCAGACCCTACACTTGGGTGACTTACGCGAAAGCGACCCACCTGTATGACGAATCGGGCAACACGGAGAATTTGACCAGTGGGATCCTGCCCCAGTTCTACGCCGACCGTTTTGGCTGGCAGGAAGAGGTGGATCTGGTCACGGCAGCGGTGCAACAACTTTCTCCAGAGGAACGTGCTCATGCCGGAGTGCTTGTCGACAATTATGGAGAAGCCGGAGCATTGGATTTTCTTGGCCATGACCTGCCGCCTATTATCAGTGGCCATAACAACTATTGGATCTGGGGGCCCCATGGCGTAGGGTCCGATGTCTTGATTGTGCTTTCCGGTGACCCGCCTGCGCATTTTCAAAAGGAATGCCGACAAGTGGAGTTGGTTGGCGATATGAATCATCCTTTGTCGATGCCATACGAACACAAACATATCTATCTTCTGCATGATTGCCAGCGAATCCAGGCTCCGATGAACAGCTGGGCAAGGTTCAAACACTACTACTAAAGATTCATCGACAATCCGAACCCTCAGCTGTGCTACTCTCCGAGCATCCCATGCAGACAACCGAGCAGCCACAGACAGAGTTACCGCGTGTCCTGAACGCATCGCACGCAACCTCCATCGTGGTGGGAATCATCATCGGCAGTGGAATCTTTCTTGTCCCCCGCGAGATGATGGCGGCAGTTGGCTCCTCCAGCATGGTCTACGCCGTGTGGATCGTCGGCGGCCTGCTCTCGCTCTTCGGAGCCATGACCTACGCCGAGATCGCTGCGCTTCGCCCCAAGTACGGCGGAGAATATGCTTTCCTGCGCGAAGCCTACGGCGACCTCGTCGGCTTCCTCTATATGTGGACCTGGATTACCGTCGCCAAGCCTGCATCCATCGCCACCATCGCCGCGGGGTTGGCACGCGTCCTTGCCACTTTTCCGATCTTTCACTTCTTCGAGCAGCCCGCCTTCGGCCCGTTGCATTGGAGTCAGGTCTTCGCTATTGTCATGACCTGGATCATCACCGGACTGAACATCCTCGGCACGCGCAAATCAGGCAACGTACAGCTTGCACTCACCTGGCTGAAGATTCTTCTCATTGCCGTCATCGCGGGCGTCTGCTTTTGGGCTGCAGGAAATCATGGTTCCTGGCATAACTTCGCAACCGAGTTCACCGGAGCTCGCGGAGGCTTCTCCGGATTCATGATCGCTCTGATCGCCGCGCTCTGGGCCTACGACGGTTGGAGCGACGTGACGCAGATGGCAGGTGAGATCCAAAACCCGCAGCGAAGCATGCCTCTTGCCTTGATCGGAGGAGTCGCCATTGTCGGCGGACTTTACATGCTGACCAACGCAGCGATTCAGTACGTCATGCCCGCGGCTACAATTGCAGCTTCCGATCGCCCTGCTGCTGACGCCCTCCGTCTGATCACTGGAGGCTGGGGAGAAGGACTCGTCTCCATCGGAATGGCAGTCAGCATCTGCGCGACGTTCGTAGGCTCGTCGCTCTCAGGAGCGAGGGTTCCTTTTGCCGCCGCGCACGATGGCCTCTTTTTTCGCCAACTCGCTCATGTTCATCCGCGCTTCCGCACGCCTTCGACGGCGCTGATCCTTCAGGCAGTCCTCAGCTCCCTGCTATTGCTCTTCATCGGACGCTTTCAGGCACTCTTCTCGCTCGCCATCTTTGCGGAGTGGTTCTTTTATGCCCTGACCGCAAGCACGATCTTTGTCTTCCGCCGCCGCATCCCCGCGGCGTCGCGCCCCTACAGCATGTGGGGATATCCGCTGCTGCCGCTGCTGTTCATTGCAGCGGCAAGCGTTCTTCTGGTCTTCTCCTTTGCAGATCAGCCACGGAACTCCACCATCGGAGTCGTCATTATCCTGCTTGGAATCCCGTTGCACTATGCCTTTCAGAAGAACCAGAAGAAGGCGCTATCGTCCGATCATTAGGCAACGTGTTCTACGAGGTAAGTCTGGATCTCCTGATACTCGCCCGCTGAAAGCCGGAAAGTCGTTGCAGAAATAACTCCCTCAACCTGCTTGGCATTGCGACCACCGACGATTGCTGCTGTTATCGCGGGGTTATGCAACGTCCACGCAATTGCAATTACACCCGCACTCACGCCATGCCGCTTGCCGATCTCTCCAATAAAATTGGCCACGGCGAGATTTCGTGACAGCAACGGCTCCTGATAGTTCTTCGCATTGCGACGGAAGTCGTCTTTCGGGAAGTTTGCAACACGCTCTTTGGACATTGCGCCAGTCAGCAACCCAGAATGCATCGGAGCATAGTTGATGGTTCCAATATCGTTCTTCTTACAGAACGGCAGGACCTCGGCCTCTACCGCACGGTTAAGCATGGAGTAAGGAGGCTGATTCGAAGTAACGGGAGCAATCTTCATCGCTCGCTCTAGCTGGCTCACGCTGAAGTTCGAGACACCGATCCAGCGGACCTTGCCCTCTTTCTTCAGATCGGCCATTACGCTCCAGGCCTCTTCGATATCCTCATCCGGCTTCGGCCAGTGCATCTGGTAAAGATCGATCGTCTCGACCTGCAATCGTCGGAGGCTGTCCTCCACCTCGCGGCGAACCTGCTTCAGGTCGTTGATCACCTCGCGCTTTTCATTCCAGACCAGGCCGCACTTCGTAAAGACGTAAGGCTTATGGCTACTTGTCTTCAGAGCACGCGCAACAACCTCTTCCGAATGTCCCAAACCATAAACTGCGGCAGTGTCGATCCAGTTGATGCCAAGATCGAGCGCCTTGTGAATCGCCGCAATCGAATCATTATCATCTTGTGGTCCCCACGCAAACTGCCAGTCTCCGCCTCCGATGGCCCACGCACCAAATCCAATCGGACTCAGTTCCATATCCGAATTACCAAGCTTCTTCTTTTCCATACTTCTTCCCCTCCGCATTCGCCTTTCGGCTTTTCAACAAACAACACCCATGCAAAGCACGATTGCTTACATTCTGTTTTGAATCGAGCGCTCATAAACGCGCACATACTCCAACGCCGGTTTCTCCCACGAAAAGTCTTCTTCCATCGCCCTTTTCATCATGGCAGTCCATGTCGGCTTATCCTGGAAGGTCGCAAGCGCGCGACGAATCGCATCCCAAAAAGCGTCCGAATCGTAGCCCCAGAATTTGAAGCCGTTGCCTTGTCCATCCGGCCGCTCGTGGATTGTGTCCTGAAGGCCGCCAGTGGCGCGCACGACCGGTATCGTTCCATACTTCAGGCCATAGATCTGATTCAGCCCGCCCGGTTCGTAGCGTGAAGGCATCAGAAAGATGTCGGAGCCTGCCTCGATCTTGTGCGCCATTACGTTGTCGAACTTCACCTGAACCCGCATCTTCTGGGGATAGAGTTCGGCCATCTCGGTCAGCAGACGCTCGTAATACTCTTCTCCATTTCCCAACATCACCAGGACTACATCTTCCTGCATCAGCCGGTCGAGAACATCGACGATAAAATCGATTCCCTTCTGCGTTGCAAAGCGCGAAACCACGCCAATGACTGCAGCGTTGTCGTCGACATCTTCCAAACGAAAGGCATGCAGCAGGTCACGCCGGCACTCTTTCTTGCCGCTCAGCTTGTCCTTTGTGTAATGAGCAGCAATATGAGGATCAATCGCAGGGTCCCACTCGGTGTAATCGGCGCCATTAAGGATTCCGAAGAGATCGCCTGAGCGTCGCCTCAGCACGTCCTCGATTCCGTTGCCGAACTCCGGAGTTTGAATCTCCTGCGCGTAAGTCTCGCTTACCGTTGTGATCGCATCGGCATAGACCACGCCACCCTTCAGAAAGTTCACCTTGTCGTAGTGCTCCAGCTTGTCCATCGTGAACATGTCCCACGGAAGCAGCAAGGTTTCCATCGTGCGAGGTGGGAACCATCCCTGGTATCCGGCGTTATGGATCGTAAGCACGGCAGGAACATGACGGAAGACAGGATCGAAGTAGTAGACCGAACGCAGCATGACAGCAACCATTGCAGCCTGCCAGTCATGCACATGAAAGATGTCAGGAATCCCAAGCACTTTAGTGCTCTCAATGACTGCACGGCAGAAAGTTCCAAAACGCTCGGCGTTATCGGGATAGTCGCCGGATGGCGTTGCATAAAAACTTTCACGATCAAACAGCTCGGGGGAGTCGACAAAGTACATTTGCACGCCATCCACGATGCCTCCGTCGAGGATCCGGACAAAGCGGTTATACGAGGCAAATGGAATCGTCACGCTCGACAACACCACCGGCGGGTTAGAGACGGCTTTGGCAACCTGACGATAGTAGGGAATAAAAACCTGAACCTTATGCCCCATCTTCACCAGGGTTTTGGGCAGAGCGCTGATCACATCTGCCAAACCTCCGGTCTTCGCCCATGGCGCGCACTCCGAAGCCGCGAACACAATATGCATGCCGTCTCCTTCTTCCTTCGTTCTGTCTCGAACGTTAGTCTATACAAAGAGATGCAGAAAACAGTTCCCAGGCTTCGGAAGCCATGAAACGCAAACCCAAACTCGGTCAGAACTTTTTGGTCGATGACCGCGCTCGCCACGCAATTGCCGATGCTTTAGGCAATATAAGCCAGCGCACCATTATCGAAATCGGCCCCGGCAAAGGCGCGATTACCGAAATTCTTGCGCCACGAGCAGGCAGGCTTATCGCCTTGGAGCTGGATCGCGAACTTGCTCCCGCGCTGGCCCAGCGTTTTTCCAGCAATCCGCGCGTCTCCATTGTTGAGTCCGACGTGCTGAAGGTCGACTTCGCCTCCCTGCTCGCCCACGGGGAGACCGCCGACGTCATCGGCAATCTCCCTTACTACATCACCTCGGATATTCTGCTGAAGCTCTTCGCTGCAGGTTCCATCGGCGTGCTCTCACGGGCGGTCGTAATGATGCAGCGCGAGGTCGCCGATCGGGTCGCCGCCTCGCCGGGTGTGCGCGACTATGGCCTGCTCTCCGCTACAGCGCAAATGAATGCGCAGGTTGAGCATCTGTTCACCCTTCCTCCCGGAGCCTTTTCACCGCCCCCCGAGGTCTACTCCACGGTGCTTCGTCTTCACTTCGCTCCACGGTTTATTGAACTGGACGTCGATCCCGCAGGCTTCGATACCTTTCTAAGGCAGAGCTTCGCGCAGAAACGAAAGACCCTGGAAAACAACCTGCGTGCCGCTGGATATCCCGCAGCTCAGTTGAGCGCCTCCTGGCCTACCGTGATCGCGCGTCAGGCACGCGCAGAATCTCTCCCGCTCGAGGCAATGGCAGAGCTTTACCGCGCCCTTCATCCTAAGCAAACTCCCTTATCACTCTAATTGCGTTATTTCGTTCCGTCGTCGACTTGTGCCAGCAACCGCGCAGCCCGTTCGCGAACGCGCTGCATCAGGTCTTCGTCGGCAATGATCGAATGGAGCGCCGGGGCGATATTAGCCAGCTCGATCGCTCGCTTGCCTTCGACCTCATGCTGAAGCACGTCCATCTCCGAGTAAAGTCCCAAGCGGTCGAAGCGGTGTAAAAACGCGAGCTTCCGGCCCTCATCCATCGTGAACGCAAGCGCATAAAAGATGTCCGTAAGCTGCATGATGCCCTTGTTTTCGGAGTAGTTATACAGACACGATCCCTGCCCGTCTGTCCCCTGATAGCTCAATACCTTCTTGCCGGTATCCGCAATATGCTTTGCTTTGGAGGCGCACTCGATATTGAAGTGGTCCAGAGAACGCGCCGTCTTGAAGATCATCTCTTTTGTCGGCGAACTTACCGTAATCGGCTGGTTCACGGAAGACGCTGCTGCAGTCTGGCCCATCCCTCCACTGCTTACCGGAGCAATCTCTGCCTGATAGGTGCCTGTACCATCCTCATGAACCACAATCGTGAACTTCGGAACCGGCAGTCCTACCCGCTCAAACTGAAAACTTACCTTAGGAATGGTTCCCCCCGGAGAGCTTGTCGCAGCTTCGGCAGGAGCCGCTGCAGTCTGAGCGCAACAGCAGCTCGCCACAAAAGTGATGGCAACGACAAATCTGCTTTTCATCGCACAGCACCTTGCGCCGTCATCGTCTGTGCCGTATGGATATGGCAGATCGCAATGGCGAGCGCATCTGCTGCATCGGCAGATTCCGGAGCTTCACTCAACTCCAGCAGACGGGTCACCATAAACTGCACTTGCTCTTTGGCTGCCAACCCGTAGCCCACCACGGAACTTTTAATCTTCAGCGGAGCATACTCCACAACCGCCAACCCCATAGTGGCCGCTGCCAGCATAGCCACACCACGAACCTGTCCAAGTTTTAGCGCCGACTTGGCATTAGCCGAAAAGAAGACCTCTTCGATCGCTACGACATCGGGTCCATGCAAGGCAATCGATGCCGTCAACTCCGCATAGACCTGTGCCAGCCGCTGCGGAGTCTTTTCCTTCTTGTGGAGCCGGATCGTTCCCGCCGCAACATGAACCAGTCGCGGCATGGGCGCATCGCAATCCACCTCGACCACTCCGTAGCCGGTGAACTCCGTACCGCAGTCAATTCCGAAGACCCGCATGGGCGAAGTTTACTTCATTTCCACGGTGCTTCCGACTACCAAGATTGAGTCTTTACTTCGAGATTCCTTCAAGCGGCGAACTCGCCGTGGCATAGAGCTTTCGTGGCATTCTGCCCGCCAGGTACGCCTGTCGGCCTGCAAGTACCGCATGCTGCATCGCCTCAGCCATCAGTAATGGATCCCTGGCCTGCGCAATAGCTGTATTCATCAGCACGCCATCGAAGCCCAGTTCCATAGCCACCGTCGCATCGGAAGCCGTACCGACTCCCGCATCCACAATCAACGGAACCTCGGTAATCAGCTCACGCAGAATCCGCAGGTTAGCCGTGTTCTGCAAGCCCAGCCCACTGCCGATCGGCGCTCCCAACGGCATCACCGCGGCAGCCCCGGCATCAATCAGCCGCTTTGCAAACACAATGTCATCAGAGGTATAGGGGAGAACTGTAAACCCTTCCTTCGCCAAAACCCGCGTCGCCTCCAACGTCGCCTGAACGTCTGGATACAGCGTCGCCTGGTCGCCGATCACTTCAATCTTCACCCAATCGGAAAGTCCTACCTCACGCCCAAGCCGTGCCGCGCGAATCGCCTCTTCGGCGGTATAACAGCCGGCAGTATTCGGTAGCAGAAAGTAACGTCGCGGATCGATAAAGTCCAGCAGTGACTCGCTCGACCGGTCCAGATTCACACGCCGCACTGCAACGGTGACCATCTCCGCACCCGACGCCTCGATCGCCGCCTGCGTCTCCGGCCCGTCTTTGTACTTTCCCGTTCCTACGATCAGCCGCGACTGAAAAGCTCTTCCAGCTATTACCAGAGGTGTCATGTGTCCCATTCTAAGACCAAAAGCGACGGCCCGCGCTCCATGGGAGTTGCGGGCCGTGGCCGGTGAACTGTGGAGATTGACCTGAGGCGTCCATGCCCGGACCTGCCTCGGCGTAGTACATTCAGTCGACTTCCTGAAGATCGCCAGACGAAGAGCAGGGACGCTCTAAGCCTCAGTCACCTCACGTGTATTGATCGAACTGGAACTGTCATATTTCATAGGCTGGATCATCCTCCTTTCCCGTGTACGACAAGCCTACGCCTGCTGCTCGCCGCGAATCAAGTTGACGCCCCGCAAGATTTTCTCAATACATCTCCATCGCACCGGGCTGGCATCGCACCTGTAACGACCGAGAGCCTGCACCTTCCATAGACTCTCGGCAATCTGCCGCAAGAAAGGTTCTCCGGGAAGATGAAACCAGCAACCATTATCGGAATTGTCCTGATCCTCTTAGGTATCGTCGGCTTTGCTACAGGCGGCTTCAGCTTCACTCATAAACACAAGGACGTCGATGCAGGCCCCATTCAGATCTCCCACGATAAAAAAGAGACCGTTCCCATCTCTCCGGTGCTCAGCACCATCTCTCTCGTCGCCGGAGTAGGACTTGTCGCTCTTGGCGCGCGATCGAAGTAAATCTCTCTCCGGATCTTTCGTTAATCTTCAGGATTTATCTATGGTTAACTAGAGACGTTCTGTATTTTTCCGAAAGGTCCGGAATGAAGAGCTCCATCACCGTCTCCAAAGAAGATTATCTTAAGGCAATTCTCGAAGCCGAATCAGAGGGCCAACACGTCATCTCGGCAACTCTGGCGCATTGGCTGTCCGTCTCAGCCCCAGCCGTAACCATGGCCATAAAACGCCTTAAACGTGACGGATACGTCGTGGTTAAAACTGACGGCACAATCCAACTTTCTCCAAAAGGCAAAGAAACAGCCTACAAAACCGCCTTGCGTCATCACCTGATTGAGCGCATGCTCTGTGAGATCTTCGGTATGGAGTGGTATGAGATTCACGATGAGGCGGAGCGCCTGGAACATGCCGTCTCCCCTGCCTTCGAAGCAAAACTGATCGAAAAACTCGGTGAGCGAGGTACCTGTCCTCATGGAAACTTCGTGTTACCCGAAAGCCCGGCACGCAGAAAAAAACGCGGGCTTCTCCCGCTAACTGAAGCGGCCGCACAAAGGGATTACATCGTCGCCAGCCTCTACGAGCGCGATCCTCAACTGCTTTTGTTTCTGCACAAGCTCGGGATCGGCCCCCAATCCTCGATCAAAATCACGGGGAAAAACTACGACCAGACCATCGCCATCGAGACCCCTAAGGGCGCCTTTACGCTTGGAAAGCCTGCTGCGGAGAAGGTTTGGGTCCACTCGAAGTAATCGTGCGTTAAAATTTTTTATTAATCTAGGTTAACATCCTGTGGCATACTTCACCTAAGAGCACATGGAGACGACCACTACGTCCATCTCGGCTGAGCGCGCCACGGAGCGCCGCCCTTCGCTGTCCTCTGTGCATTCCACCGTAAAGGTCTCTGATTCCAATTGGCTTTGGAAACGCGCCCTCGGCTTCGTCGGCCCCGGATTCATGGTGGCCGTCGGATATATGGATCCTGGCAATTGGGCCACGGATCTTGCCGCTGGCTCGAAATACGGCTATACGCTGCTCTTTGTCATCATGGCCTCGAACCTCATGGCCATTCTGCTTCAGAGCCTTGCCCTCAAACTTGGAATCGCCACAGACCGTGATCTCGCCCAAGCCTGCCGCGACCACTATAGCCGTCCCGCTACGATCGCACTCTGGCTGTTTGCAGAGATTGCCATCGCCGCATGCGATCTGGCCGAAGTCATCGGCTCAGCCATCGCACTTCAGCTGCTCTTCGGAATTCCGCTGATCGCAGGCGTCATCATTACCAGCCTCGACGTCTTTCTGATCCTCTTGCTCGAGCATCGCGGCTTCCGTTATCTCGAAGCATTCATCATGGTGCTCATCGGCACCATCGCCGTCCTCTTCGGCATTGAGATCTTTCTCTCCCGTCCGGAATGGGCACCGATCTTCCACAATCTCTTCATCCCCTCGCGATCCATCGTCTCCAATCCGGAGATGCTTTACATCGCCATCAGCATCCTCGGCGCCACCGTCATGCCGCACAACCTGTATCTGCACTCTTCCATCGTGCAGACACGCGCTTATCCAAGAACGCAGTCCGGCAGGCGCGATGCCATCCGGCTTGCAAACATCGACTCCGCCACTGCGCTCATGATGGCGCTCTTCATCAACGCCGCTATCCTCATCCTGGCGGCTGCCGTCTTCCATCGCACCGGCCACACCGAGGTCGCAGAGATCGGCGATGCCTACAAGCTGCTCAGTCCCCTGCTTGGCTTTACCGGCGCGGGCATGATGTTCGCCTTGGCGCTTCTCGCCTCAGGACAGAACTCCACCATCACCGGAACCCTCGCTGGCCAGATCGTGATGGAAGGTTTTCTCGATCTTCGACTTCCGAACTGGCAGCGACGCCTGATTACGCGTCTCGTCGCGATCATCCCGACCGTAATTGTGACTGCAATCTATGGAAGCTCCGGCACAGCTCGTCTGCTTGTCTTTAGCCAGGTTGTCCTCAGCATGCAGCTCAGCTTCGCCGTCTTTCCTCTTATTCGCTTTACCAGCGATCCGGAGTTGATGGGCTTATTTGTTAACAAACCATGGATCCGTACACTGAGTTGGATCGTAGCCCTGCTGATTGCCGGTCTCAATGCGTGGCTTCTCGTTCAAGTCTTCTGGCCAACAGCGTAAAGATTTCCCGTTTCAAC
>Ga0310811_10010008_pt1 | contig 12256 bp, 5 predicted proteins | sample YCmetagenome_FD_207642 | JGI IMG/M metagenome (GOLD analysis project Ga0310811, IMG submission 207642) | Soil microbial communities from experimental microcosm in Duke University, North Carolina, United States - YC | ecosystem: Engineered > Artificial ecosystem > Soil microcosm > Unclassified ... | reverse complement strand
CTCATTAAAGCTGATCGGACGGTCGATCTTGTACATATCGAACTCGGCCTTTTCGAAGGGACACAATTCCACGCCCGTCCGTCCCGCTACATCCACGATGCCGCACACGCGCATCGCCTCCATCGTGTCCGCCCCCATCGCGCAGCGCTCGCCAATCTGAATGCGCCCGGGATTCTGTTCCTGAACCAGTTCGATCAGCGCCTCGAGCATGCGCGGATCCGTGGTGAATCCGGCATTCGCAGGCACCGGTATCACGGTATTGATCTTGATCAACACCTTGTCGCCCTGGTGGACGATGTTACTCATCCCGCCCATCGTCTGATCGGCGATCTGGCGAATCATTGCCTTTACGAGATCGAGTTGCTCTCTTGTATACTCTGCCGGCTTACCCAGGTCTCGATCGCTGTGCGCGATCGCGATAGTCGTTTTCTTTCCCATTGTTCTTCCCCAGAGAGTCCGCCTCCGTGGCCAGGGCCCTCGAATCCAAGCACCTAATATCGTAGTCTCAAAGCTAACTGAATCAGGCGCGGGTCGTTGATCTGCGAAGTAATCTGTCCGAAAGTGCTGGTCGCCGACGTGGTCGCAACGCGATTCGGCTGGCCGAATTGCACGCGATTGGCCAGGTTAAACACCTCCGAACGGAACTCCAGGTTGAAGCGCTCGTTGATCCGCGTTCGTTTGAAAAGCGCGAAGTTGAAATTGTTAATACCCGGTCCTCTCACTCTCGCGTCGCTTCTCCCTTCGTTGCCCAAAGTGTAGGCGGCAGGCACCGTAAAGCAGGAAGTATTGAACCAAAGATTCAACCGGTCCTGCGCCCGCCCGGACTTGACCGCGTCGCAACCGGCCACTACGTTGGGCCGCAGGCCGTAGTTAAAACCGCTGAGCTGGTTCGGAGTCGCGGTGAATCCCAGCGGGAAACCCTGCTGGAAGGTGCTGACGCCGTTGATGCCCCAACCCGACGCCAGCCGGTCGCCGATGCCGTGCGCGCCGGAGAGCAACCGCTTGCCCTTGCCGAACGGCAGGTCCACTACGTAACTTACAGTGAGGCGCTGGCGCGAATCGAAACTGGAGAGAGCCCGCTCGGACCGGAAGTCGTTCCAGTTCTGAACGCCCGAAACGCCGTTGGCGGAATCCAGCCAGGTTGTCAGCGTTTCCACATCAGTGATCACTTTCGAAAAAGTATAGGCGGCCAGTAGCGAACCTCCCTCGGAAAACCGCTTTTCCGCCTTAACCTGGAGCGAGTGATAGATGCTGTTACCGCGATACCCGCCCGGATCGGGCAGCGAGGTGTACTGGGGGAAAGGCATGAGGAGTAATCCCTGCTGTACCTTCGGCTGCGAGAACGGGCCGTTCTGAATCAGCCCATAAAGCGGATTGTCCACCTGAGTGGTGAGGGCCGCGCCCATCGAGAGATACTGCTGAGGCAATGCGTCCAGTTGAAATCCGCCCTGCGGAAGATGCACGCCATGCAGACCGGCGTAAGAGGCTTCCAGCGCCAGGCCTGAAGTCAGCTGATGCTGCAGCGAGAAGTTCCACTGTTCGGTATAACCGAAGGCGCCGTATTCCAGCGGGGCGCGATTGTTGCCGCCTAGCAGCACCTTCTGGTAAACCGGGTTTCGGCCGGGCGGAGTCTGAAACCCGCCCGGGAAGGGATCGCTCAGCGTATTCTGGGGCGTCGCGTTGTTGTTTACGGTGCCGACCATGACCTGTGTCAGGTAATTGACCACGTTGCCATATGGCCCTTCGGGAAACTGTACCGTTGCCGGGATGAAGAAGATCCCGCCCCCGGTGCGAATAACCGTCTTCGCGGTCAGCCGGTACGCGGCGCCGATCCGTGGCGCAAACAGATTGAAGTGTTCGGGACGCAGACCGCGCTCCGGATGGCCTGGCGTATTGACCAGGACGAACGCGCCATTGACCGGTTGGCCATTAATGGTACGGCCCTGCAATTCCGGATTCGGCAATTTCGGATCGAACGTCACCAGCCGGTCGAAGCGTTCCGTATAAACTCCCGGTATCTCCCACCGCACGCCAAGCGTCAGCGTGAGCTTCTGCGAAACCTGCATGGTGTCGGTGACGAAGTAACCCTGGTAGCGGATCGAGCCCGCGGTAAACGGCGAGGTCTGCACCGTGCTTGAGTTATTCGGGTAGCCCAACAGGAAGGAGGCGAACGCCGCGCCGCTGCTGCCCTGGTTCGTCGGGTTCTGGCTGGTAAAGCCGGTGTCGAAAGAGAATGCTCCGGACGGGTTGTTGTTCTGGAAGTAATTCACGTCCTGGCGGCGAAGTTCCGCGCCGAATTTCAGCGTGTTGCGGCCACGGACCATGGTCAGCGTCGGCACGATCGAGTAGCTGTTGTCGCGTGCCGCCAGGAAACCCGTCGAGATGGTGCTGTAGCCCGCGGCAATACCGGGCAGTGTGGTCACGTTGTCCACCCCATCGAGCGCCGAAATCTGGTCGAAATACGAGGGCAGCCCGAACGTCTTGCCCGGGAGAATTCCCAAGTTTCCTGGAGTGCGCTGATAGAACCAGCGCATGAAACCGAGGCGCAGATCGAGCACCGTAGTCGGATTCAAGGAGTAAGTGTCGGCGAGCACGGCATGGTCCGTAATGAAGGCCTCCGGCGAGAACGGATCGCCGTTGCGCTGCTTGTTGCCGTACACGTCAACCGGCAGGTTCGAGCTCTTCCAACGGCTGTAGCGCGCGAATGCACGCTGGTCGGCGCTGATGTTCCAATCCCCGCGGAAATTACCCTGGTCGTTATCGCCCCCGGTCGCGGCGTTTTGGGCGAAATTGTTGTTATGCGTGAAAGGATCCCCGGGCCCGGTCGGAGCAGCGTACAGCGGGAAATCCATGAACTTCTTCGCCACGGGGTTGATCCGGTTTGCCGGAATTACATTATTTGGAAATTGCGTCCGCTGCACGGTACCAGTGCCGCACGGCGAATTGCTCAACTGTCCGCAGGTAGTCAGCGGATCATAGATCGGCACCAGCGAGCCGTTGGTGCCCCGGTAGTCGGAGAAATCGCCCGCCGCGATCTGCGCGGTCGGCACCGTCAGCAGGAACAGGTTCCCTTGCCGCTGCCGGTAGCCTTCGTACGACGAAAAGAAAAATAGCCGGTCCTTGATTAGCTTTCCGCCCACGGACGCGCCGAACTGGTTCTGCGAGAATGGCGCACGCCCCGCACCCGTCTTGTTGGCGAAAAAGTTGGTGGCGTTGAGCACCTTGTTCCGAAAGTACTCGTACGCCGACCCGTGCAATTCATTGGTGCCGCTCCGCGATGCCATATTCATCACGCCGCCCGTATAGCGCCCGTACTCCGCCGTATTGTTGCTGGTCTGAATCCGGAACTCGGAGACGGCGTCCGCGCTGGGCGTCAGCGCGACGATATTGCCATAGGTGTCATTCACCGGCACGCCGTCGTAATACGTCGCGCTCTGGTTGGCCGTACCGCCGCCGATCTGGTAGTTGCCCGCCGCGAACACGTTCTTGCCCGTCAAACTACCCTCGGAACTGCCCTGCGGCACCACCCCCGGCGCGAGCGCAATCAGGTTGAGGATATTACGGCCGTTCAGGGGCAACTCCTGCACCGCCCGCGTGCCCACCACCTGGCTGAGGTTTGCCGTCTCCGTCTGCAGCAGTGGCGCGTCCGCCTGAACTTCCACCGATTGGTTGACGTCGCCCACTTCCATCGTTATATCCGCGCGTACCTGCGATTCCACACTCACATCGATCGCGCCGCGTGTATACCGCTTAAAGCCCGTATGTTCGATCTCGATCCGGTACGTGCCGGGCACGAGATTCACGAAACGGTACGAACCGTCCGATGCGGTAACCACCGCCCGGCGGTCGCCGGTCGCAATGTTGGTGAGCGCCACCGTGGCGGTCACAAGTGCTGCACCGCTGGAATCGTTAACATTTCCAACGATGGAACCATAGAATGCCTGGCCCTGCAGAATGCCGGCCGATAGCGCAATTAAGGGCAGGATGGACAGCAAGCGACGTAGCATGAACCCCCCTCCTCATACTTCTTGGCCCGGTGCGCCGATGTTGCGTATAATGCAACGTAACGTGCGCGGTTGGCAAAAATGCTATCAAGGCCTCCGATGGAAGTCAAGAGAATGTCCTCTCGCTACCGGGTCGTAGCGGGCGCTGTCGCACTCCTCTGCATGAGTGCTTGTTCCCGGCATGACACCGCGCCAAAACAGCCGCAGTCGGGCTTTGTAGCGCCATCGGTCTGTGCGGGCTGCCATTCGGAGATCGCAAAAACCTACCGGCAGACCGGTATGGGCCGCTCGTTCTACCGCCCCACTGCGGCCAACATCGTTGAAGACTACGGGAAGAGCAATCGGCTCTATCACCGGCCTTCGGGGCGCTATTACACAATGGTCGAGCGCGATGGCAATTGGTTTCAACGCCGCCATCAGACGGGCTTCGATGGCAAGGAGACAAACACCCTGGAGTTGCGGGTCGATTACGTCATCGGCTCCGGCAACCACGCCCGGAGCTACCTGCATCGCACAGTCACCGGGCGTCTCATCGAAATGCCGGTGAGCTGGTACTCCGAAAACGGCGGCTACTGGGCGATGAGCCCTGGTTTCGACCGGCCGAACCAACAGGACTTCCGCCGCTCGATCGCATTCAATTGCATGTTCTGCCACAATGCCTACCCCGGCGCACCCCTCGCCGAAGACAACATCTTTCCGGCGGAACTGCCCGAAGGCATCGATTGCCAGCGCTGCCACGGACCGGGCAGCGCGCACGTCGAAGCTGCGAGCCGCAAGGCCCCGGCCGAAGCCGTTCGCCGCGCAATCGTCAACCCGGCGCGTTTACCCCGTGAGCGCCAACTCGATGTGTGCATGCAGTGTCATCTGGAAACCACCAGCCGCCCCCTGCCCAATGTCGTCGCGCGCTTCGAACATGGGCCGTTCGACTACCGGCCCGGCCAGCCGCTCACCGACTACTTTCTGTTCTTCGACACCGCGCCATCACCACCCGATAACGACAACTTCGAGATCGCCCACGCGGCCTACCGCCTGCGAAAATCGAAATGCTTCCAGGCAAGTCAGATGACCTGCAGCACATGCCATAACCCGCACGACGTCCCGCGCGGACAGGCTGCAGCGGTCCGCTACAACGCGGCCTGCCGCAAGTGCCACGCGACAGCGCACGCCGGGAACGTTTCCGGTGGAGGCAATTGCGCCTCCTGCCACATGCCCCTCCGCCGCACCACGGACGCCGTACACGTGACCATGACGGACCACTACATCCAACGCCGCAGGCCGCCTGGCGATCTTCTTGCCCCACGGCCGGAAGCCGCCGATGCCGGTTACCGTGGTGAAGTCATCCCCTACTACCCGGACACGGTCGCCGACGAATTGTACATAGCGGTCGCGCAGGTTCGCGACGGGGCCAATCTGGAACGCGGAATCCCGCGCCTTCGCGAGGCCATCGAGCGTTTGAAGCCCGCGCAGCCCGAGTTTTACCTGGAACTCGCCAAAGCCTACTCCAAGTCCGGCAACTTCAGCGAAGCCGTTCGCTGGTGCGAGCAGGCCCTGCGTACCCGCCCCGGATTCGGTCCGGCCCAAAACGAACTCGGCGCGGCCCTGATCGCCGTAGGCGATTTTAAACGCGCCGTCGAAACACTGCGACCGGCAAACGGCCCTTCAGCACAGATCAATCTCGGAAATGCGTACCTGCGCCTCGGCACGATCGATCTCGCCGAACAGGCGCTACGCGCCCAACCCGACGATCCCGACGCCAACAATCTGCTCGGCATGATCGAATCCGCCAGGCAGAACTACGGTGCGGCAGAGCAATCCTTTCGCAAGGCGCTCGAGTTGCAAACCGATCATGCCGAGGCCCATCATAATCTGGCCAACCTGCTCGCCGCGCGCCGCGATTACGCGCAGGCTGCATACCACTTTCAGCAGGCCATCGCTGCCAATCCCGCTTACGCAGAGGCCCATCACCGCTTCGGCCTGCTCCTGCTGGTGACCGGCGCCGTCGATCGTGCACAGCACGAATTCGAAGCGGCGGTCCGTCTCAAGCCCAGCCTCGCTGAAGCGCATCGCGACCTGGCCGACATCCTGGCCGCGAAGGGCCGCACTCGCGAAGCGGCCGTCGAGTACCAGCGCGCGGAGACTGTGCCTTCCGGCCCCCGGAAGTAATCCGGCTGAACTGGCTGTCAATCAACGCTGCGGCGGTGCAGCCGGTCCGCGCCCCGCCTGCCGGCGCTTCAGGTACTCATCGTACTTCTGGGCCCCCAGCTTTTCCTTGAGATAGGCCTCGTATTCCTTAACTAATGCCGGGTCGCGCGGGCGGCTATAAATGTCCGTCGAGACATACTTACCCTCATCGAACTTCTTCTTGGTCCAATCGTCGTGAATGTGTGTGACGTCCGCCTCGTCCACCAGGTCCTGCAACTGGCTGGGTGGTATGAAGTACACGCCCTCGGGATCGCCGAACACGACATCGCCCGGCATCACCGTCGCACCCCCAACGTGGATCGGCACGTTGATACCCGTCACCATCAGGTCGTGGATCGCCGGAGGAACCGCCGCCCGGTAGTAGCCCGCCATATCGAAGGGCGCAATGCCCCGAATGTCCCGGATCGCGCCATCGATGACGAAGCCGGTGCCGGTCTTCTTCATGATGTAGTACGCCAGGTTGTCGCCGATCACGCCGCCGAACTGCGCTCCGCAGGCGTCCACCACCAGGACGTCCCCCTTCTGCAACATGTCGAGGGCGGTCTGGTGATTCAGGACCGTCTGATTCCTGGCTCTTCGATCCGCCTGGTCCACACCCGAGATATCCGGCCGGGTCGGCATCATCTGCAGTGTCACCGCCCGCCCCACCAGCATTTTGTTGGGATGCAGAACCTGCCAGCCCGCCTCCCACTGGTTACGGAAACCTCGCGCGTTCAACCCCAGGACCTCTTCGGCCGACATGTCTTTCAGCTTTTCCAGCAGACCGTCCGGCACCTTCGGCCGCCCGTCGGGAAATCGCTCGAACGGGTTTTGCGCCGTGTACTTGATCATCTGCTCCTTGCTGAGGCTGATGATCTGTCCCCACAGACCCTGTGCGACGATCATGGCGAGAAATAGGGGCGTAAGCCGCATGCGTAGTTTCGTCATAAGTACCTCCATTCTGTTGACTCGCGAGCAACAAGTCATGCCGTGAACCACGTGCTTCCCGGCCGCACTAACTTTTTCAATGCTTCGTCGTTGATGGTCAGACCGATGCCGGGACGGTCCGAAACCGTGATGTGGCCTTTCTGAATGATGTCGCCCTCCTGCACATACTGTTTCCAGCGGGCGAAGCGTTCGTCCGGATGCCCCCAGTGCCATTCCTGGACCAGGAAATTCGGCACCGTCGCCATGGCGTGGCAGGCGGCCATCATTCCGATGGGCGATGCCTGGCAATGAGGGGCGATCGGAACGTAGTAAATGTGTGCCAGGTCGGCTATCTTTTTCGCCTCTGCCAGCCCACCGCACTTCTGTATATCGGGCATGATGATGTCCACCGCCTGTTTCTCGAACAGTTCGCGAAAGCCCCATCGCATATAGATGTTTTCCCCGCAGCAAATGGGCGTGTGAGTGGATTGGCGTATATCGCGCATGGCGTCGATGTTCTCGGCGGGCACCGGCTCTTCCAACCAGACCAGCTTGAACGGCTCCACCTCCTTGGCGAAACGCTTGGCCGTGGGCAGGTCGTAGCGCGCGTGCATATCCATCTCGGCGTTGTTGGCGGTCCAGTTGACGCGATCGAAGCGTGCCGGATCGCGCGCGTCGTCGACGTCGATCTTGGCCATCGTCCAGCCGTTCTCCACGATCTGGGCGATGAAGGGCTTGGCATTCGGATCGTCGCGGCTGTCGGTGCCGGAATCGATGTAGACGCGGATGCGGTCCCGCATCTTGCCTCCCATCAGTTGGTAGATCGGTAGGCCGACCGCCTTACCGGCCAAGTCCCAGAGCGCGATTTCCACCGCGGTCAGGGCGGTGATAAACTGGCCGGCCTGAGCGCCGCTGAACACGCCGCTGGTTCGGATTCGCTCCCATATGGCCTCCACGTTCATCGGATCCTGGTTCATCAGGGAAGACCGGAATCCCTGGACAATGCCGGCCGCGCCGCCGATCGCGTCCACGGCCTCTCCATCGCCCGTGAGTCCCTGGTCGGTGTAAATGCGCACGTGGAAGCCTTGAAGGAAGGCCGTCTTGATGTCCGTGATCTTCAGCTTGGGACGCTGATAGGGCGACGTGGACTGCTGCAAGGCCTCGGAGAGCTTGGGCAAACCAAACAGTCCGGTCATCGCTGCGCCGGCGCCCTGAAGGAATGATCTTCGATTCTTCAAAAGCATGACTCGCTCCTCCTCAGAAACTCGAATCAGTTCATTCAATTCTCCCGGCGGCTCGCATTCAGCAGTGACTCCGCTGTGCGGCCGCCAAACATTGAAATTAGGGACTGCGCGATAGCACGCGCAGCCTCCCACCAAACAACTACCAGGTCATCTTCCCCACCAACTGCATCGTCCGATATCCGTTCGCCTGGGCGCGCCACAGACCCCAGTTGGCGTTTCCGAGCGTGGTCGCGCCGCCCAGCGGCGCGAAAAAGACGCGATTCAGCGCATTGAAAGCCTCCACCCGAAGCTCCAGGCGCGCGCGTTCCTTCATGCTGAAGATTCGCGAGACGGACGGAGATTCCGACATGCTTGGCGCGCCGCGGAACTTCGGATTGAACCTCGTGGCATTCCCGAACGCGCTGATCGGCTGCGTCGGGAAGAAGGACTGTGGCTGCAGCCAACTGTCCTTAAAAGGATCGAACTTATCGCCGCCAACCGGCCCGCGCCAGTTGTCGTAAGTGGAGATCGTGGGCCGGTTCGAGAAGTCTCCTATCGGGAAAGTAACCGTGGAGGCGAGGTTCGACGGCAATCCGCTGGCATAGGTTTGTATGGCGGAGACGCGCCAGCCGCCAACAATCGCGGCAACCACGCCGCCATTGCGCAGGAAAGCCCTTCCTCGTCCGAAAGGAAGTTCGTACACCCACGCGAGCTTGACCTGGTGCGTCTGGTCAAACGACGCGATGGACTTGAGCAGCCTCAAATTGTACATGTCGCCCGCGGCCGAGGTGGTCGAGTCGCTATCGGTCAGCAGCTTCGAGACCTTGTAGGAAGCTTGCACGGTCAGGCCCGAAGCCATCCGCTTGTCGAACTTGATCATCAGCGAATGGTACGTCGAATGGCCGATTCGGTCGCCGCCTCCGTCGAGCGTATTGATGGTCGTGTATTGCGGAAACGGCCTCAAGGCTTGCGCGACCGTGGCACTGCTGCCGTACAGCGTGTTGAAGGGAACGCATGCGCTCGAGGACCCCGCGCCGCAGGTCCATGGCGGCGCGGTGACCCCCGCGGCAATCGCTGCGGCGGAGCCCACAAGCGAGCCCAGCGCCGTCCGTCCCGCCGCAGCGAACGGACTCAAAGAAGCGGGAAGAGACCGGTACGGCACCTGGTTCACCGCCAGGAAGTTCGAAGTGATGTCGCTGGCAAGCGTTGCCAGGTAGCCGGCCTCGATCACCGAGGTAGGCGTAATCTGCCGTTGGATGTTGAAGGTGTAGTTTAACTCGCTGTCGGGTCTGTTGGCCTGGTTCCCGCCGTAATAGGGCGGATTCGTGCCAATGCCCACGGCAGGGTCGAGGGTCGGCGGAGGCGGCCATGCCGGAGCGCCGTCCTTCAGATTCCATGCCGGGTTCAGGCCGCCGCTGCTGTTGCCCACCGTCAGCCGCACGGCGAAACCAAGGTTGTGCGAAGACTGCCCAATCCCGGCCACCGGCCCGAAGCTCCGCGTGGCAGAGCCGCGGATCGTGGTCTTGTTGTTGACCGCATAGGCGAAGCCTAGCCGCGGCTCGTACCCGCCGAACCAATTGTCGATGATGTTGCGCCTGCCAATCCGGCCCGCGCCGCTCCCCACGAAAATCGTGGCGCCGGGCAGCCCGCCCGCGCCCGGATTCGGCGTGGTCGGGGAGAAGTCGCTGATCTTGTCGTCTACCGACATGGGCGCAATGTTCATGCTATAGCGGAAGCCGAGATTCAGCGTGAGCTTGCGCGAGACCCTCCAGTCGTCCTGGATATAGGCCTGGTGCGTGCGATATAACGCGGTTAGATAGCGAGGCGTATCCAAGGCGTAGTTGTTCACCGCTCCCAGCAGGAACGACGCAAATCCGCTGCCGCCTCCCGTCGCCTGGCTGGTCGCCAATGGGAGCGAGGTGCCCGTAAAACTGAAGCCCAGACTGCCGGACCCGTTCTGTAATCCGAAGCCGTCGTAGTGGCTGTTGCCGTAGAAGTAGCCCCACTTGAGAGTGTGCGAGCCTTTGATCTTCGTCATATCTTCGTGTAGTTCGAAGACCAGGCGGTCGGAACCATTCGGCCCGTTGGTGCCCAGGCCCGCGAAATCGCCGGTGGTGATAATCGGAAAGTTCGCGCACTCGGGATAGTTGGGTATGCAGATCCCTTTGGATTTCCAGTAGCCCGCGGGCAGCAATCCGCTGAAGCCCTCACTCTGCGGCGAGTCGGCTGAGATCGCCATCGAGCCGTGATCTTCCCGAAAATAGTTGAACCCGCCGTAGAAGCGGCTGACAAGAGTCGGAGTGACGGTGTAGTCCCAGGTTCCGCGGTATACCTGCGTGGCGTTGAACCCTCCATTGAACCCGCCGATCGGAAAAGGCAAGCCGGGAGGACCACTAGCGCCGGAGACGGAGCCATCCCTATATCGATTCATCAAGTACGAAAGGTGGTGCTTCGAGCCCAGGTTCTGATCGATCTTGGTGCTCCACCGATTGCTGGGACTGCTGCTGGTGCCCGTGGAAAAAAAGTTTTGCCGGACATAGCCGGATGTGCCCGGCACCAGGTTCGGGACGTTCGGCTGGAGTACGGTTTTCAGATAATTGACGATCGGCACCGCGACCGGATCGAAGCGGTTCTGCGGAATAATGTTGCCCGGGAAAGGCGACCGTACGTATGCACCGTTGACCAGGTTTTGGGAGCCCGGGTCGTAGATCTGATACATCTTGCCGTTTCCATCCACCCAGTTGTGCAAATCCCCGTTGTAGAATTCAGGCGGCGGCACGCTGGACAAAGTGCCGTTGCCCGCACCCACGCGGTTCCGGAAGCCTTCGTACGAAGCGAAGAAGAATGTCTTGTTCTTGCCGTTGTACAGCTTGGGTAAATAAACCGGCCCGCCGGCCGTCACCCCGAAGTCGTTCTGCTTGTAAACAGACTTCGTGGAGTTGAAGAAACCGCGGGCGTCCAGGTCCTGGTTGCGCAGGAATTCGAACGCGCTTCCATGAAATTGGTTTGTCCCCGATTTGGAAACGAAGCTGAGCGTTCCACCCGAAACGTGACCGGTCTCGGCCTTGAAGCCGCCGGATTCCACATTAAACTCGGTGAGCGCCTCCACCGACGGGCTGTTCATGGCGGCCGCGCCTCCATTGCCTGCATCGCTGCCGATCTTGTCCCCGGCGAGCGACGAGCCGTCGAGCGAGATGCCAACTGTGTTGTTACCGCCGCCAATCCGGAAGGTCCCGGCTGAGTTCACTTCCGCCGTGGTGGACGCCAGATCAAAGGGGCTGCGCGAAGCGCCGTTCACCTGGACCGGCAGTGCATTCACCAGCGTGCTCGATACCGACGTCGATACCCTGGCGTTCTCCGACTGCACTAATTGCGCGGCGGCGGTGACCTCAACACTCTGCTGGGTCTGGCCAACCTGCAAGGCGACGTCTACGCGTACCGTGCCGCCGGCCACCACCACTACGTTGTCGGTAATACTCGTCTTGAAACTGGGTCTCTCCGTTCGAACCTGGTACGAACCAACCGGCAGAGAGGGGACCGCGAAATCGCCCGCCGTGCTGGTAGTAGTTTTGAACGACGTGTTCGTGTCTTTTTGGATGACCGTGATCGCTGCCCCCGGGACGATGGCCCCGCTGGCGTCTGTTACCGTTCCCGTAATCACGCCCCGGTCGCCTTGCCCTTGCAGTTGCGACGTCAATACGCCCGCCAACAGAACCAAACGGACGAAAAGCACCCCCGAAGTGTTTCGCATCTCCAATCCCCCCTTTCACCGGCCCTGACTGCCAATTCGGAGGTTCGCCAGGGAGCGTATCACTGGCAGCGCAACGGACATTTAGCACACTGCGACTCGGCAGCCGGTCCGTGCGTAATATACATCGAGGATTTCGTTTTTTGCAAGTGAATTTGCATTTACTCTTGACG
>Ga0310811_10010007_pt1 | contig 12256 bp, 15 predicted proteins | sample YCmetagenome_FD_207642 | JGI IMG/M metagenome (GOLD analysis project Ga0310811, IMG submission 207642) | Soil microbial communities from experimental microcosm in Duke University, North Carolina, United States - YC | ecosystem: Engineered > Artificial ecosystem > Soil microcosm > Unclassified ... | reverse complement strand
CATGGATGGTATAAATCACGTTTATTGATTTCCCCAGGCCTGTACATGTCACATACAGAATATAAGCTCCTGATGAATAAGCTGCCCCAAGCTTTTTGAAGGTTAAATCTAGGTACAACTTTTCGGACATGACTACATTTTGGTTCTCTATATAACCTCCTTTGTCCCAACTACGAAAGATGACCGTGACATCCACACCTCCTCACTCACAGCATGTTGCTTAATCGTGGCATATGTAGGCTCATCATCCTTTCCCTCACCCTTACTCATTAACTTGAGCATCAACACAGATTTTTTTGAGAATAAGGACATTCGTGGAGTCCTTGCTGGAGGAGCCAGTGAGCATCCCGCTCCGCCTTACATTGGACTAATGTATTGACGCGTGTGTGGGCTTCCTTAAAGGCCCCCATGGCGGTGGGTATCTTCTCTAGATAGGCGCCAAAGTTGCCATTAAGCATTGCTTCTGTCCACTAGAATTTGCAACACTTCTTGCAAAGTGGCCTTGGGACAACACTGTATCACCAGATAGTTCCAATGTGTTCCTGGAGCTCTGGCTCGTCGAACCGCTCCAGGCTTATGGTGGCGGTGCGTATAGCATTCGTAACCTCAGTAGTGGAAAGTATCTGGCCTCTCGTAACGGGGGCAGTGTTGTCGTCGACAAATCTCTTCAGACCGCGTGCGAATACTGGACAATAACACCACATCCCTCAGGGTACTACCGGTTGGTTGTTCAACATTCAGTGTTCGCACCATGCAACACTTATATCACGTTCTGTCCATGATGCCACAGTATCACGAATATTCAGTTTGGAAGTATGTTCGATTCAACGACTTTCGTCATAGATTCTTATGAGAAATAATAACTCTTTGCGCAGAATCTATCGGAGGTCAACACCCGAATCAGTGAGTTCATGTAACTGCGATCAATTGTTTTATTGTTTTAATATACCTTTATATACAGTTACTACACCGTTCTAGGGCAAAATTTCAACGAACGTTGGGACATTAGCAAGCCACTGAGTTGTTCTGGGGCTGATATTGATACGGCTTTGAAAAAATCCCTACCTCTTTCACTAACCGGGGGGTCAGGGCCTATTTATCGGAGGCTCAAGGCGCATCATACAGCAGAAATGTAAGCAACTCTGCAAAATAAAATGTGCTAACAAACTCCGTCAAAAACAGATATCTCATCCCCTCACGAGGAATTTTCGAGGAGATTCGCAAGACCATCAATCGGACTGGCTATCGCAAAGAACTATTTGACTGCGATGATTTTACCTTCGGTTTGTTTTTCTTCAAATGGAGATCACCAGGTAGCTGACTATTTCACTTTGACCGACCAGAATTCAAAGCAGCTGTGGCTGCCTGGTTCAGTGGCAAAATAGCCGTTGCTGTAAGTAGCTCATATCATCTTGCACACATGATTGATCTGTCTCTCGTTATTCAGGGCATACCCGTATTCTGTGGGATGATATTTGCAGATTTTCTGGATGCTGCAGGGAACGTTGCGGCAGGGCATGCTTATAACTTCTTACTATCTGATGACCATAGTCGACTTGAGTATTTTGAGTGAGTCGTCTCATCTAAATGCATCTTTCTAATAATAAACTCAGCCTACATAGCCCTCAGGGTACTAGTGGTCGTCTGCCAGACATGCTTTCCCAATTGAGAGCCCAGCCATACTTGGCATTGTGTTGAATTATGTAGTTGCAATATTGGTAGCGGTTTCCACATTCTCGGAGCGCCTTGTACAAACGTTTAGCGATGAGCGCTGAATCCTCATCTTTGCGGGCAAACCGTACTGTTACCGTCTTGCTTCTGAACCTCCGTTATCATTCTCTTACCGGTAACCGAGCTCAAGTCATGCACTTGATATTTGAAATTCGCCGAAACCTTCATCAGCAACATGACTCATCTTATCGATATCACTGTGTCAAGTGCTGCAGCAATTATGTCGGCAATGGCCCGGGGAACATGGTCATGTCAAAACGTATTTAGGCTGCATCCCACGCTGCAGCCTCCCTGAACGAGGATTATCATTGGGCCAATCCATTGGTCAGGTGAGTTACGATTCAGAATTCTGGATGATTGTATTCAACTTGAGAGTTGCCCTATAACCCTATTTTACTATTTTGACAGAACGACTTTGAAACTCTTTCCAAAATTAATTGATACCTCTTGACACCTCGCTGTAAAGGATTATTGGGCTTTAGCAACGTGTTGTAGATAGATGGAGAGCCAATAAGAAAGCGTCCCTTACGACCTACATACTATTCCTTCACATTCAGGGTTGAGGATAGACGGGAAAATACTTTGCATGAATCGTCGGCGCATGTTGAGAAACTGTAAATCCCAAATCCGTATATTGTCCTCTGAATTGTCCTTGCAGATGCCCGGTATCGGTAAAATCAGTGCGATACGAGGGCGGGCCGAATGGTGTGCTCAAAACTCCAGATTGGTTCAGCGTTGCAGTGGAAAATGGCAGATTATAAGGCTATGTGCTTGGATCGACGCCATATGGCATTTGTGGTGAAACGCATGCCACCCAAGCTATTCAACCGGGTCAGAGAACACTAGGAGACGATGGATCAGCATGTATGCGCAAGTAAATAAGTGTGATCAGTTAGACTAAGCAAGATTAAGGAACGCACTCATTATTTACAAGAAAATAAAAACTCGAGCTTGTTCATAAGCAATTCATTTGCAATGATTCTATCGAAGAAAAGACACTTCTCGATAACAACCTCCAAGCGAACGTTGAACTGGATTATCAGTTCCATGATCACGTGAGGGATGGTTAATACGATCTTGAAGAGGTGGATGTATGCACGCAATACGACATTTCAGGACATCTGGGTGTCGCTTAAATTCATGTCAGAGTAGGGACGATCCGTGATCATTTAATGCGTTCGATCAGGAATATATGCTTGCGTGAGATGAATGTCCTCATTGCCAACACAGATAAAAAATCCCATGAACTCACTTAAACTCCCATTGAAATCGACTATGCGATCATACACACAGCCAGCGCGGTAATTGTCGTTCCATGGGATTCGAACGTTTTGAGCACTTTTGCTGATCCAGTTGCATATTCCAGCACAATCACCTTCCTCCCGACGCCGAGTACTACATTTCTTGACGCACTTACTGCCATGGTATTTATCTCTCCTTCCTCCTTGGACTGCAGTATATGGGCTCATCTAATCGGCTTTGCGAGATTATGAAGCAATCGATGCTAAAAGGAGAGGCAAGATAGAATTATCAGTTATCAGGGGACCATGCTGACGCTAAATATTGAGATCGAAGAAGTTGGCTTATTGCAAGGAAAGACGGAGGATCCTTCAAGGTGACACTGGAGAAGCTAACACGAGGGCTGTCGTAGTGACTGAGGCAAGCATGTTGGTCGCGTTGTGAAATTATCGCTGGTTGATTATAAAGGAGTGATTGACAGTGGACGAAGGAGTGCAATGTTGTAAGACTCTCCTGGTATGACAAGTTGGATGATTGATTGTAAAAGTTCCTCAGCGCGCAACGAACAAGACGCCTCGGTCACGTGAGGCAAACTTCCGCAGGACAGTCATAAGCAATAGGACTTCGAACACCCAATATTGATATTGCTGCACCCGCACTGTCGAAACGCGTGTGTCTCGTATCCCTCTTCCTTTTTTACAACTAACGCGCCCTCTTGAAACACGAGCCTGTTCTCCACTTGCCTCGACATGCACAAAGCCTTCCCCCAATCTGAACATCAGTTGCATGGTTATCATCCTCAATCCCGAAGAATGTGGATTCGGACGTCAATGATGATTCTACGTCAACATCCATAAGGCCTGATACCATTATGGTGCCATCAGGTACCGTTTACGTTCTTAGCACCACGTCGTGTATGTGTGGTTATGCTCTCAACTGATCGATTCCGACCCTTCTAGCTTCGTCTTCCTTCTGGCCCGAGAAACCTCTGAACATTGCGCACAAACCGAGCTGTTCCTGCCTCGTGGGCTCGCAGCTCGCAGGCAATTACCAGCAGGAGATCATTTCACTCTCTTTCATCCGCGTGCGGTGCCCTCTGTTCAGCGGTGATGAAGAAGAGGACGGGAGAATCCTGGGGATGAGTACTTGAGTGCCCGGTGAATGGCTTGTCGTATATTCATATGAGTAACCTGCGTTCTCGCAGTGCTGTGGTGTAGCAGGACAACATTCTGTGTAAGTAATCTTTCACTATCGCTCCTAGTCGAAGTGCACAGAGGCTGATGATACACTCCCAGTGACGAGGACAAGTTATTCCCGTTGTGGTTTGCTTTTTGAATTTTTACCGTTCTATATGCGGTTTATAGCTGTGACAACACGCCCTCGCATCAATCGAACATGACATCCACCCTGCTATTCCGTTGTGCCCCCGGTCTTATCAGTTCAATGATGATTACTACGCAATGACAAATCTCGAGCAGCATGTAGGTATGCTACAGCGTATCTTGTTCCAAACAATTCGCAGAATTATAGAATCTAAAACTAGTGTTCGATCGGAGACTCACTCCTTCTGGGCTCTGGGCTCTGGGCTCCGCGACGACCTATACCACTTCCCCAGCCCTGCGAGCCTCCGCAAGGTCATCCGCACGTTGCTTTGCGTTCATATTTGCAGTTGCCTCATCACTCGCATGCTTCTTTGTCATCTGATCATCTTTTGACTTCTCCTTGGCTGTTTTCTCTGCCTTTTCAGCTGTTTCCGATGTTCTGAACATTGCGAGGACTCGCGAGTGGACGACAAGTTCTTGGCTCAAGATATGATTACACTACGTATACAATATTTGTGGCGAGTACTGAAATTGATCCCATATACGGTATCCATGACATTGGCTCACAATTTAGAGCACACGGTTGTTCCACCCCTTGTCCCACACAGCTTCGGTTATAGTCCGGGGAGCAGTGGACGACTGGAACCCAACCCTGATCATGAGCCGAGGGTTGACTGTGACTTGCGCATACAAAAAGGCGCTGCTCTCAGCCGCGGTGCCCAAGACCTTTCCTTGGCGCATATCACCACTTTTGGAGAAGCACATCTCCTGCACCTGACTATCGACAGTGATGTAATACACGCGGATCTGTCATGATGAAGTGAGAATGAGATTGCGGGGTATGGATGGGCTAGCGTCGAAAACTTGTACCTCATTCAGCTCATTCCACGACACGGCTGCAATGGGCGTGTTGATGCGAGCAGCAGGAATTGGAGAGGTGGTGAGTTTCTGGATGGTATAGATGGTGCTCGTTGGGTCGGCTAATATCATCTGGTAGATCTGATAGTCTTTGTTCTGAAAGTAGACCCGAAAATTCCCGTTCGTGCTCTGCACGGCGGCCCCAGTGGTCCCGACAAAACTGGTAGGCAGAAGGTCTGACATGGTTTCCCTATTCTTAACTTCGTTCGTATTGCCTGGTCATGCGTCCAAAATGATTACTATGAACTCCCTTTATACCTCTGAACGCACCTTCGACCTGATAAGTTTTTCCAGGCTCCACAACAAAAACCTCGGTATTTCCGGTGTCGGCCCTCAACACATGGCAAACTTGCAACTTGCTCCGTTTCCAGGTGCTAGATTTCTTTGACGCAATTTCATAGAATCCGGGTCCCCCATTGCTTTCGTCAGTGGTAGTGATGCTAACGGTGATTTTCTCTGTGGTATTGTTGACTATGGTGACTCCGTCCATGTTGCCTGCTCATGTGTTCAATATGACTATTATGAACCCCCTTCAATTACCTGAACACACCTTGCAGGTAGGATGTAGTAGAAAGATTCCGCACGAGACTTTTTCACAAAAATAAGATATCTCTAGAGAATGGGTCAGACAAGATAGAAGATCAAGACCGAGGAACTCACTTGGAATAATTGAAGGAGCGAGGAGGGGACGACGGACTTCTCAACTTTGAAACATAGTAGATCTAGACTTAAATAACAACTGTCTTCTCAGCTCAGATATAGAATTAATGCTCTACCATAATCAGATAACACAGCATAAGACCGCAAACTCCAGCCGGAAAGAAATCTTGGAGATCTTGATACCTCCCATGCCAAACTTTCCAAAAATACGCCGACACATGATCAATCGAGCTTATCTGAATCTTCAGATTCTTCACACATTCTCTCGATACGTATACTCTGAATTTTGAGCATGCTGATTTGCTCTTGTCAACAAATCAAGCAGAGTATAGTGAGTACTAGCAACTCTAGCGAGGTATTTGAGCACGAGGATCCGGGTTTCCATACGAACTGTGTCGCAGTCAAGCATTCTTGATTGTAAGCGTGCCTGAAGTTGAACATACATATCATTAATTAAAAATCCCTCATGGGACAGTAAAGAAGGTTCAGGGTCGACGCCGGTGAATGGTAGTAGGCGATTCCGAATATTTCACGGGCAATGGTCCCCGGATTGCCTTCAATGTGTCAATGAAGAAGGCGCTCTGATGCTCTGATGCTCGTTTGATTGATATTGGTATGAGTTCCACGTTCTCGGAGTGCCTTGTACAAACGCGTATTGATGAGCGCTGAGCGCTTGAATCCTCATCTTTATGGGCAAACCATACCGTTATTACCGTCTTGCTTCTGTACCTCCGTTATCATCATCTTGCCGGTAACCGAGCTCAAGTCACGTACTTGATATTCTAAATTTGATAACGAACCAGTGTCTGACACTGATATCGAAACCGAACGCGCCAGTATTTTAATATATGGCACAAGCCCAAACAACGAAGCAGAGCCTTCGCCAGCTGCAAAACAACCTGTAAAGAAACGAGGACACCATAGTAAAATTATCGTTCTGCCCTTGGAGCTCGGAGCTTGACAGCCGCGAGTTTGACGTCGCTCGGAATGACATAGTGGTAAGCTCTTTATTCTATGGCAGTAACCGAACTGTCATCAAGTTATGTAAAAATATTTTTAGTCTCCTCAAACCTTCATCAGTTTACAGCGCCGGATATGATGTATTCAGCAAGATGACTTATCTTATTGGTACCACTGTGTCAAGTGCCGCAGCAATCATGTCGGCAATGGGAACACATGTACACCAGGCAGAACCACGTACATGGCTATGTCAAAATATATTTAGGCTCTGCAGCCCCCGAACGAGGATCATCATTGCGCCCGTCCGCAGGTCAGGTGAGTTATGATTCAGAAAGGATCATCATGTAATTATTATGATCCAATTGACATCTTGCTGTAAGGGAGCATTAAGCTTTAGCAACGTGTTGTAGATAGATAGAGAGCCAATAAGAAAGCGTCCCTTGTGACCTACATACTATTTAGAGTAGAAGACATTGCTTGGATGAGAAAATACTTTGCGTGAAGCGTCAGCGCATGTCGAGAGATTGTAAATCTGAAATCCGTATATCGTCCTCTGAATTGCCCTTGTAGACGTCTGGTATGAAGTAAAATGAATGTGATACGAGGGCGAGCTGGACGGTGTGCTCAAAACTCCAGATTGATTCAGCGTCGCAGTGGAAAATGGCAAATTATGAGAAGGCCCTGTGCTTGAATCGACGTCCCATGGCATTTGTGGTGAAACGCGTGCACCCAAGCTAATCAACTGGGTCAGAGAACACAATAGATCAGCATATATGCACAGGTAGACGAATATTAATGTGATTAGTTAGAGCAAGCAAGATCAAGGAACGCACACATTATTCACAAGGAAATGGAGACTCGAGTTCGTCCATAAGTGATTCCTAACTTCATTTGCAGTGGCTTCTATCGAAGAAAAGACACTTTTCAAACGAGAACGATAATAACTCCAAGCGAACATTGAAATGAACTATCACTTCCATGATCACGTGAGGGATGGTCAATATGATCCTGAAGAGGTGGATGTATGCAGGCAAGGTGGATGTATGCAGGCAAGGTGGATGTATGCAGGCAATACGGCATTTCAGGACATCTAGGTGTCGCTTTGATTCATGTCAGAGCAGGGACGATCCGTGATCATTTAATGTGTTCGATCAGGAATGTATGCTTGCGTGAGATGAATGACCTCATTGCAAACAAGGATAAAAAGTCCCATGAACTCACTTGAACTCCCGTTGAAATCGACTATACGATCATATAAATCGCCACGAGCTAATGTCTACGCCCCAGTGAGCACCGCAAGTTAGACGATCGTTGTGATTCTGAAGCAGTAAGCGCATGCGGATTCGCGAGAGCTTACTACCAACGATGGATCTGTGGAAGAACCAATGAGTACTGGTCGACTGTTATGTATTCGGGCATGAATTATAGTCGAAGAAAACATACACATGCCTACCATGTGCTATGTCGACCAAATCCCTTGAGATGTCGAATATTGCAGAAACCCCACCCCAGTACAGCACAATCAGTCAACTTCGAAGCACGAATTTGAGTGGATTTGGAACACCATTGCAGATCTTGTCTTCTTGCTACAACCATCCACGCCCTATTCAATGGCACAGCAGTGGGCAGTTGGAACTGCGAGACAGGACACTCTGTTGGAGAATATGGGAATGCGAGGACGGAAGCATAGACATCTAGTACTTATTGTTTTTACTGGACAGAAAGACGACTACACGGAAGTTTGTGCAAATGAAGAAATGATTGACGTTGGTGCTCAATTTGTAAATCTGTCACTCTGATGCATGATTTGGACGTGTTGTGACATGTTTGACTCTAGCTTACCATATCTACTTTTGGACATGGCTCACGTCTCGAAAAGACCTTCGACGAAACGCAGCAGGAAAATCAACAGCGCTTGATCTATTCCTCCTATATCTTCACGTATCGGCCTTGTTGATTTTAACTGGGATCATACTTAGCAGAAGCACATTTACAGTTCACACGGCTACAATATTAATATCAAGGTCTCATCGACTCCTTAATTTGACTACTACATCATGACGAGTCTCGAGCAGCACGTAGGTATGCTACATTGTATCTTATTCCAAACAATTTGCGGAACTATAGAATCTAAAGCTAGTGCTCGATTGCAGACTTACTCCTTCTGCGCTCTGGTCTCCGTACTACCTATACCGCTTTCCCAGCCCTGCGAGCCTCCGCGAGGTCATCCGCACGTTGCTTTGCGTCCCTATCTGCAATTGCCTGAAAAGATGCAGCTGTTCAGCAGGGAGAGCATGAAATTTCGGACGGAGAGACAATGCAGTCAAGACCCAAGTGAGGTTTGATTTTACTCATGCAGACGGTGTTGGATATTCAAATGATGGAGTTCAATATTTGACACAAATGTCTAATTTACATCTTTTTCCTCTACAAAATTTGGGGATCCACGTCAAAATCCATGGTACAAAACAATTCAACCAATTATGATGTGCGGATCGAGGGATGTACTAGGTGTCTAAACAAGTGAACCCTCTGTTAGTCAACAGCAGACAGAATAATGGTCAAATAACGAACCACGAAGTTTCCATTCTTGGGGCTAAATCACGCCGAGTTTGTATTACCACTGGTCTCAGAACATAGTGTGTAAACGAGACACTCACTCAAAAAACAGGACATTCCTACTACTGTCTGCAGACAGAGTGATATTATAGCCGTTGAAATTGTAATTGGGAGAAGGCACGGGAACTGAATTGGGATCTGGGCGGGGATTGGGACCTGCGACCATAAAGGCACAAAAAAAGGCTATATTCTGAAGAATCAAAGTTAGGTTATTCCTGTGTTCGGGCCAAGGGTCACTCACGTTTGAGTTCTTCGCGTCAGAGTCCTTCGCGTTCCTGAGGACGGACTGAACCCCCCACTTTGCCACGGCCGATTTTAATGCTGATCATGGTCAAACAAACAGTAAGCTGTCCGGTAGTCAATGAGCATTGGAATAGAACAATGAACCTATAGCAAAATCGTCTTCGTCGTATGAATCCCGGCGATATCGATATTTATGCTTCTTCATGGAAATCCAAATTTCTTTTAACATGCCTCGCGATAAGATGAGATACCTGTTTCCGAAAGCATGGGTCAGCGATCACTGACAACGTATGACGTTAGGTCGTGCACATAGCTGCTTACTCGCTATCAAGTATATGCAGTCGCGAATCCCTCAGCGACCTGTTTTGATTTATGATGCTGGAATTGAACAGCTTTGATACGATATCAGGGCCAGACATGCTGACTTTCTGTAAGTCCCAGCGTTCATGAATTCCGCTCCCCAGGACGGCGTTGACTCTGTATAATTAAAAACGATCGACCGGAGCTACGTGGACTTACTGATTGTAATTAAATCCGATGTTTCCTGTAGACGTACTTGTAAATCGCGTATTCGAGATGCTATAACAGTCATAAAAAGAATGCGATATCAGTAATTCATGATGCGGGTGTTGGATGAATATACCGACTTGTAGTACCCTGAGGGATCTTGTGTAATTATCCAACGATCGAATGTGAAGTTGGAAGTGGGGTTTTCGAGTATAACGCTGCTTCCGTTGCGCGAGGTCAAATACTTTCCACTACTGAGGTTTCGCATGGTATATTCATTGGTGGGAGGCTGAATGGAAGGATCCCAGGGCTCGACAAGCCAGAGCTCCATAAATGCCACCTTGCTACTCAATAATGTGGTGGTGTGATCCCATGGGGTCAATGCACCCAGCGTTACCAAATCTAGTAGACAAAGGTGAATTTCAACGACCAGTGTCTGGATAGACGGTGCTCACTGTTGGACTGGTCTTTCAAGAAGCCCACATCAATACATCAGTCAAGTACTTAGTAAAGCGAGATGCTCACTGCCCCAGGAAAGGACACCAGTAATGTCCCTATTCACGATAGAATCTGTGCGATGATACATATGAGTAAGGTATTGAGGGTCACAAAGGGCGATGGGCTTACAAACCCCCGGGACTTTAATTGACATGCTGTGGATGAGGTGTGGATGCTATCTTTCAAAGATGGGACATACAAGATTATATAGAGAAGCCAACATACTGCAGTGTCGCAGATACGATAACCGCGGGGGCTCTTCCCAAGTCATAGTCAGGGGCTCGACTTGAGATCTTCAAATGCGGCTGCCGCTGTGATGATAGATCTGTATTGGATCTGCCCGGCACCTCGGCATAACTTACTACCCGGTATCACCGGCACCCCCCGTGGTCACCATGCGTACCTGCTCGCATGGATCACATTTATTGACTTCCCCGGGCCTGTACATGTCACATACTCAAAATATAAGCCCCTGATGAATAAACTACTCCAAGATTTTGAAGGTTAAACTAGGTACAATTTTTCGGACACGACTACATTTTGCTTCTCTATATAACTTCCTCTGTCCCACTGCAAAAGACGACCGTGACATCCACACCTCCTCACTCACAGTACCAGTTCATCCATCCACAGCATGTCAGTACTACCGCTCAAGCGTGGCATCTGTAGGCTCATCGCCTTTCCCTCACCCTTACTTATTAACCTGAGCATCAACACAGATTATTTTGAGAACGAGCCGGGTGTCGGTAAGCCCGGAGTCCTTATCCAATTCTGGGACTTCAGTGAGCATCCCGCTCCGCCTTACATTGGACTGATGTATTTACGCGTGTGTGGGCTTCCTTGGCAACAACAAGGACAGTGAGTATCTTCTCTAGACAGGCGCCAAAGTTGCCATTGACCATTTCTTCTGTCCACTAGGTATTGCAACAGTTGCTCCAAAGTGGCCTTGGGATAACACTGTACCACCGAATAGTTCCAATATTCTCTTATCGCTCTGGCTCGTCGAACCGCTCAAGGCCTATAGAAGCACTGCGTATACCATTCGTAACCTCGGTAGCGGAAATTATCTGGCCTGTCGCAACAGGTACAAGGTTGTCGTTGACAAACTGCGTAATAACGCGGGCGAACGCTGGACAGTGACACCGCATCCCTCACGGGGGTACTACCGGTTGGTTGTTCAACATTCAGTGTTCGCACCATCTGATGTGCTGATATCATGTTCTGTCTAGTATCATGAATATGCAGTATGGAAGTACGTTCGACTCAACGACTTTGTCACAAATTTTTATGAGAAATAATAAATCTTTGCGCAGCATCACTCGGAGGCCAATTCTCGAATTAGTGAGTTCATGTAGCTCCGATCGATTGTTTTAATTTATCTTGCTATACAGTAACTACAGCGTTCTGGGGCAGGGTTCGGCCGAGCGTTGGGGCATTAGCAAGCCATTGAGCTGCTCTGGGGCTGATATTGATAAGGCTCTGACAAAATCCCTACCTCGTCCAATAAGCGGGTTACCACCGCCTGTTTTTCGGAGGCTCAAGGCGTATAATTCATCAGC
>Ga0310811_10010006_pt1 | contig 12256 bp, 14 predicted proteins | sample YCmetagenome_FD_207642 | JGI IMG/M metagenome (GOLD analysis project Ga0310811, IMG submission 207642) | Soil microbial communities from experimental microcosm in Duke University, North Carolina, United States - YC | ecosystem: Engineered > Artificial ecosystem > Soil microcosm > Unclassified ... | reverse complement strand
CGCATGGCGCTGGCCATCGAGGGGAGTGGTACCGGCATCTGGGATCGCAATATCGAAACCAACGAGATTTACTATTCGACTGGCTGGAAAGCGCTGTTCGGCTATGCGGAGCATGAAGTCAGTAACCGGATCGAGGACAGCTACCGGCGCCTCCACCCGGACGACCTCGCCTACGTACAGGCAACCATGCAGGCGCATTTCGATGGCAGGACGCCCAGCTACGAAGTCGAACATCGCATTCGCTGCAAGGACGGCAGTTACAAATGGGTATGCAGCCGTGGCAAGGTGGTCAGCCACAACGAGCACGGCAAATCGCTGCGCATGATAGGCACGACGACCGACGTCACGGCGATGCGCACCATGGCCGAACAGTTGCAGCAAACGGTCGACCTGATCACCAATCTGACGAACGAAGTGCCAGGCCTGGTCTTCCAGTACCGCCGACTACAGGATGGCACCGCCTTTTTTTCCTATGTCAGTGCCGGTATACAGGATATCTATGAGCTGTCGCCGGAGGAACTCGCCGACGATGCCAACGTGGTGGACCGCATCATTCATCCCGACGACCGCGCCGCCTATCATGCGTCGCTCAACGTATCGGCCGCCTGCCTGACGCCGTGGCACCTGGAATATCGGGTGCAGCTACCCGCACAGGGTCTGCGCTGGCGCCAGGGTGACGCGCGGCCGCAGCGGCTGGAGGATGGCAGTACGCTGTGGCACGGCTTTATTACCGACGCGACCGCGCGCAAACGCATCGAAGCGGAACTGCAGGAATTTGCAACGACAGACTTCCTGACGCAGCTCCCGAACCGCCGTCATTTCATGACACAGATCGAGGCTGAGCTGGCGCGCATCCAGCGCCACAATGGCAAATCAGCCGCGGTGCTGATGTGTGACCTCGACCATTTCAAAGCCATCAACGACAAGTGGGGACACGCGATAGGCGACCTGACGCTGAAGCATTTTGCCGCGATCCTGTACAAGCAGTTGCGCAAAACGGATTTTGCCGGCCGAGTCGGCGGCGAGGAATTCGCAATCGCACTGCATGGCGCCGATGCAGCCGAAGCGCTGGTGTTTGCCCGGCGCCTGCAACAGCGGATCGCGGCCACACCTCTACTCCAAGGCATCCAGCGCATTCCGCTGACCGTCAGCATCGGCATTGCAATCATGCATCCGGCGGACCTGTCGGTCGATTCGGCTCTTTCCTGCAGTGACAGAGCGCTTTACCGCGCCAAGGAAGGCGGGCGCAATCGCATCGAATGCGATTGATTACCGTGCCGATATATCGCTTGGCAGGCTTTGCTGTTCATCATTCCGTCACACAGCGTTCCTATAATCGTCCGATCGGAATGGCCATCCTTGACAAGGCCACGATCCCTTCGATGTCCCCTGCGAGGAACGACCCATGCCCGACCTACCTGATGTCTCACGCCGCCGTGCGCTGCGTTATCTGGCCGCCGCGCCCATGCTACCCCTCGGTTCCACCGCATGCGCGGCACTGCTGAGCGCTTGCACAAGCGAGCCGATGTCACGCGGAACCGTGGCTTACGTTTCCACTTCGTTCGCGTCAATGCCCGCGCCGACCGACATTGCCGCCCGCGCCACGACAACGGTGGGCTCGGCCATGAACGTGCACTTGAGCGATGGCAGCACCCAGCGCTATGCCCTGTCTTACCAGCCGTTTTTCATGACCGGGCAGACAGTCCCGAGGCAAGGTGGCGGTACCATCGTCGCCGGCGCTTACTACGATAGCCGCAATCGCCCCATCGTCGACGACTCGGCCAGCGGTCGCCAATTCTTCTCCGATTGCCCTGACGGCACTTCACTGCTGCAATTGCCGGATGCCGCCATTGAGGGCATCAAGGGCAAGCCGCTGTTCGCCGTGGTGCAGTTCGAATACACCAGTCGTGACGAAGCAGGTGCGGATGCCTACGGCACGCTGCCGTCGCCGATTGCCGTGCTGACGCTAGATCAGGATCAGCAAACGGGAAAACTGTCGCTGGTGCAGTATCACAACGTCGATACGTCGCAAGTGCATGGCTTGTGGATCACCTGCGGCGCCAGCCTGTCGCCATGGAATACGCACCTTTCGAGCGAGGAATACGAACCGGATGCGCAATTCATTGACGAGGTTCCATGGTTCGCCGCATTCAGCACCCATACCTTTGGCGCAGCGCATATCGCCAATCCGTATCACTACGGCCATGTGCCAGAAGTGACGGTACATCCGGACGGCAGCGGCACGATTAAAAAGCATTACTGCCTGGGCCGTATCTCGCATGAGCTGATCCAGGTCATGCCGGATCAGCGCACGGTTTTGATGGGCGACGACTACACCAATGGCGGTCTGTTCATGTTCATCGCAGACCGTGCACAGGATCTGTCTTCTGGCACACTATATGTCGCGCAACTCGGCGAAGGTTTTTCACTCGATCCGGCCACACCCGGCGCTGCACTGCGGTGGATCAGGCTAGGGCACGCAAGCAGTGATGAGATCGAAAGGATGGCGGATAGTCTGAAACCCGGCGACATTATGTCTGCATTCAAGTCCGATCCGAACGACCCGTCTTACACGAAGATGTACGTAGACGGCAAGGCCAACTGGATAAAGCTTAAACCCGGCATGGAAAAGGCGGCCGCTTTTCTCGAGACGCATCGCTACGCCAATCTGGTTGGGGCCAGCATGGCCTTCACCAAAATGGAAGGCACGACCGTCAACGCCAGGGACAAGATTGCATACTCGGCGCTGCAAAACATTCAGACATCGATGGTGCAAGGCCATAGGGCGTGGCGCGCATCCGCCAATGTCACCGTACCGCAGGCACTAGTTGCCGGCGGCATCCTCGCGCACGACCTGTCCGGCGGACAGCGTGATACAGATGACCAGAAGATCGATAGCGAATGGGTTCCGGCGAGAACCCGTGCCCTGCTGCTTGGCGAGGATATTCCAGCCGATGCGATGGGCAACAAGGCGAATCCGGAGCGCATCGGCAATCCGGACAACCTGAAGTTTTCCGAGAAGATGCGCACGCTGTTCATCGGCGAAGACAGCAGCACCCACGTCAACAATTTTCTGTGGGCTTACAACGTCGATACCAAGCAGTTGTCGCGCCTGATGTCGCTGCCGGCTGGCGCGGAATCGACCGGCCTGCATGCAGTCGACGAGCTCAACGGCTGGACCTACATCATGAGCAATTTCCAGCACCCGGGCGAGAAGGTTGCGCCCCGCGGCGCCCTGAAGGCACAGATCGATACCAATTATCGCGGCGGCTATTCTGCTGCGGTCGGCTACCTGACCGCCGATCCCTTGCAACCGCGTCTTTGACTTCTTCGGAAACGAAAAAAAAGCGTCCCGCGGGACGCTTTTTTGTTCAGCGCAAGTTCATTTGTTCGGCTGCGGCGTCAGGCGCAAGTACGGCCGTTCCGCCTTGTAACCTTTCGGATACTTCTGCTTGATAACCTCCTCGTCCTGCACCGTCAGCGGAATGATCACGTCATCGCCGTCGCGCCAGTTGCCTGGCGTTGCGACCGTGTAGCGGTCGGTCAATTGCAGCGCATCGATCACACGCAACACTTCATCGAAGTTGCGGCCGGTGCTGAGTGGATAGGTAATGATCAGGCGGATTTTCTTTTGCGGATCGATCACGAACAGCGAACGTACAGTTGCCGTGGCCGACTGATTCGGGTGAATCATGTCGTACAGCGTGGATACAGTCTTGTCTGAATCGGCGATGATCGGGAAGCCGACCACAGTCTTCTGCGTATCCTCGATATCCTTGATCCAGCCAAGATGTTTTTCGGCGGAATCAACAGACAATGCAATCGCCTTGACGTTGCGCTTGTCGAATTCGGGCTTCAGCTTAGCGGTCAAACCAAGTTCCGTCGTGCAAACTGGTGTGAAATCGGCGGGATGTGAAAACAATACAACCCAGGAGTCGCCGGCCCACTCGTGAAACTTAATCTTGCCGATCGACGATTGCTGCTCGAAATCCGGAGCGGTATCTCCTAAACGTAGCGTCATCATTCTTCTCCTTGCATTGCATGTGAAGCCCGACTATAACGGCGCCGGACAATTTTCCAAACGACAGATATCGCTTATGCAAATAACGCGAAGCTATGATTATGCGCCGTCCTTCGATGCTTGGCGTGCCCGCATCAGGGACTGTGTAAATTTTGCGGCGTTCTGAAAGCCGATTACGCGTCCGCCGGCAATCTCATGGCCCTGGCCGTCGAAGAAGATGATTCCGGGCGGGCCAAACAAATTGAACCGCTGCAACATCGCCTTGTCATCGGCATCGTTCTTCGTGACATCGGCCTGCAGCAGGATCATGCCGGCCAGCTGCGCCCGCACCTGCGGATCGCTGAAAGTATACTTCTCCATTTCGATGCAGGACACGCACCAGTCTGCGTAGAAATCCAGCATGACGGGCTTGCCGGCCGATTGCGCCAGGATGGTATCCAGCTCGGCCACGGTTTTCACGCGACGGAAACCGAGTTCGGCCGATGCCGGCGCACGATTGAAGGCCAGCGGCGCCAGCGGATCGCGATGCCCCATCGCCAGCCCTGAAAGCTCGAGTGCCCCCAGGACGATCAATGCGATACCGAAGGCTTTCGGTAGCCAGCGCCCCTGCTCCGCCCAGAACAGATAGGCGCCGTAGCCAATGCCGAGCGCGCCCCATCCCAGCATCAGCGCGGCGGCCGGAATGACGGGCCCGACCATCCATAGCGCAACGCCTAGCATCAGCACACCGAACAAGCGCTTGATGCCATTCATCCACGCGCCGGCACGCGGCAACAAGGCCCCAGCAGACACGCCAATCAACAGCAGCGGCACACTCATGCCGACTGCCAATGCAAACAGCGCGCCGCCACCAACGACCACATCGCGCGTCTGGCTGATGTACACCAGCGCACCGGCCAAGGGTGCGGCTACGCAGGGGCCGACGATCAAGGCAGAGATTGCGCCCATGACGAATACGCCGAAAAGCTTGCCACCCTTTTGCTTGCCGGAGGCCTGCACCAGACGCGTCTGCAATGCAGCCGGCATCTGCAATTGGTAAACATCGAACATCGACAGCGCAAGCAACACCATGAGCACGCCAAACGCGCCAAGCACCCAGGGATTCTGCAAGGCAGCAGACAGGCCCTGTCCCGCCAGGCCGGCGGCCACGCCGAGCGCCGTATATACCAACGCCATGCCGAGCGCATACACCAATGCCAATACGAAACTGCGGCGGCGATTCGCTGCCGCGCCTTCACCGACAATGATGCCGGACAGGATGGGCAGCATGGGCAGGACACAAGGCGTGAACGCCAGCCCGATGCCCAACAACACGAACAGTGGAACAATTGTCAGCAGCTTGCCGCCCTGCAGCGCGCGTTGGATGCCGCCAAGATCCGACTCCGGCATCGTAGCCGGCTCTGCACGCGGTCCGGCATCGGAATGCACCGCAGGATCAAGCGTGCTCCGCGATTCCATCGGTGGGTAACACAGTCCCTTGTCGGCGCATCCTTGACTGGTTGCGATCAGCGTAAATGGCGCGGAAGCCTGCACCGGAATGCGGATGCTGACTGCCCCGTGGTAAGTCTCAACGTTTTTCTGGAAAGTCTCGTCGTACTTGATAACACCGGGCGGAATCTCGGGCTGACCGAGCGTTGCCCCTTCGGCCTTGAAAGCAAAGCGCTCGCGATACAGGTAATACCCATTAGCGACCTGGTAACGGACAACTATTGTTTGCGCATCCGTCATGCGGGCCGAGAAGCGGAACGCGACTTCAGGCGCCAGATAGTCATCGGCCGCCTGTACCTGCGCCGACGACATGCCGCCCAACAGCATGCAGATGACGGCCATGAGACGACAAACCATCAGTCGCCATCCAGCCGATGCAACGGCCCGCCGCGCGTTCTCCGTACTCGTCTTCACATCGCTACGAAACATCCTCATCTCCGCTCGTCTCCTTCTGCAACCAATCCAGATAGGCCGGCAAACCGGCCCGTATTGGTATTGCAATGATTTCAGGCACCTCGTATGGATGCACGGCCATGATCGCCTGCTGCAATGCGTCGTAACGCGCTACCGTGGTCTTGATCATGACGCTGACTTCGGTCGCCTCTTCAATCACACCCTGCCAGCGATAAATCGATTGCACGGGCGGCATGATATTGACACACGCAGCGAGCCCCTGCTCCAGCAAACGGCGCGCGAGCGCATTGGCGGACTGCTGGTCAGGCAGATTGGTCAGGATCAGCAAGCCGGTTGTATCGTTCATCATGATGCGCCCCCTGTGCCATACGTTGCGAACGGATGTTTCGTTACAGTCGCTGGATGTTACCGCGCAAAAAAACAAAAGCCAGGCGGGAGCCTGGCTTTTTGATCATGCAACCGCATCGCGGTGCGGCAATTACTCGCCGCTGTTGTCTTCAACCGCTTCGGTGTTTTCCGGACGATCAACCAGCTCGACAAACGCCATCGGTGCATTGTCGCCGACGCGGAAACCCATTTTCAGGATACGCAGGTAACCGCCGTTGCGGTTAGCGTAGCGCGGGCCGAGTTCCGAGAACAGCTTGCCGACGATTTCGCGGTCGCGCAGGCGGTTGAATGCCAAACGCTTGTTCGCAACCGTATCGGTTTTACCCAAGGTCAGAATTGGCTCGACGACGCGGCGCAGTTCCTTTGCCTTCGGGACGGTGGTTTTAATTGCTTCGTGACGCAGCAGCGAAACGGTCATGTTGCGCAGCATGGCGAGACGGTGGGAAGAAGTACGGTTCAGCTTACGGAGGCCGTGACGGTGACGCATGGTATTTCCTTTCAGTTGAGTTTATTTCCAGTTCTTCTATCGATGCACAGCGCATCGCGGACCGGTAGTTATCTAAAAACATGGTTGAGACAGCAACGCTGCCTCAACCGGAGTACTGCAATTACTTGTCCAAGCCTGCTGGCGGCCAGTTTTCCAGCTTCATGCCCAGCGTCAAACCACGGGATGCCAGCACTTCCTTGATTTCGTTCAGGGACTTGCGGCCGAGGTTCGGCGTCTTCAGCAGTTCATTCTCGCTACGCTGGATCAGATCGCCAATGTAGTAGATGTTTTCTGCTTTCAGGCAGTTTGCGGAACGGACCGTCAGTTCCAGATCGTCGACCGGACGCAGCAGGATCGGATCGACCGCCGGTGCGCGCGATGGTGCTTCTGCAGTTGCTTCGGTGCCTTCCAGTGCAGCGAACACGTTCAACTGATCGACCAGCACGCGCGCCGATTGACGGATCGCTTCTTCCGGCGTGATCACGCCGTTCGTTTCGATGTTGATGACCAGCTTGTCCAGATCGGTACGCTGTTCGACACGAGCCGATTCCACTGCATACGACACACGACGAACCGGGGAGAACGATGCATCCAGAATGATACGGCCGATCGTCTTGTTGGTATCTTCGGACAGACGACGCACGTTACCTGGAACGTAGCCGCGGCCTTTTTCGACCTTGATCTGCATGTCTAGCTTGCCGCCGGCGGTCAGGTGAGCGATCACGTGATCCGGATTGATCAGCTCGACGTCGTGCGGCAGTTCGATATCCGAAGCCAGCACTGCGCCTTCGCCTTCTTTCTTCAGGCTCAGGGTCACGTCATCGCGATTATGCAGCTTGAACACGACGCCCTTCAGGTTCAACAGCATGTCGACCACGTCTTCCTGCACGCCGTCGAGCGATGAATATTCATGCACGACACCCGCGATCGTGACTTCGGTCGGCGCATAGCCAACCATCGACGACAGCAGCACGCGGCGCAAGGCATTGCCCAGCGTATGGCCGTAGCCGCGCTCAAACGGTTCCATCACGACTTTCGCGTGACCGGCGCCAAGCGCTTCGACTTCAATGATGCGAGGCTTCAACAAACTGTTTTGCATGTAATATCCTTTTCAATACCCTCGGCTCGTTACACCGATAAGGCTGAATTGTCCTAATTGTGGGACAGACTTTGTTTCATTGCGGGATAGAGTTCAGCGAAGCGATCCTCTGTCCTCAACAAATCAATGGCGCCGCCGTGCGCCGTTTACTCTGTCCCCAACTAGAATGGGAATACGGCGGCTAAAACTACGGTAACCGCGCTACGATTAACGCGAATACAATTCGACGATCAGCGATTCGTTGACGTCGTTAGCGATTTCGCTGCGATCCGGCACGGACTTGAAGGTACCTTCCATCTTCTTCGCGTCGACAGCAACCCACGACGGCATGCCCGATTGTTCAGCCAGCGACAGCGCTTCAACGATACGCACTTGCTTTTTGGCTTTTTCACGAACGGCGATCACGTCGCCCGGCTTAACCTGGTACGAAGCGATGTTGACAACGGTGCCGTTCACGGTGAACGCCTTGTGCGAGACCAACTGACGGCCTTCAGCGCGGGTCGAACCGAAGCCCATGCGATACACGACGTTGTCCAGACGTGCTTCGAGCAATTTGAGCAGGGTTTCACCGGTATTGCCTTTACGGCGGTCGGCTTCAGCGAAGTAGCGGCGGAACTGGCGTTCCAGAATGCCGTACATGCGTTTGACTTTTTGCTTCTCACGCAGCTGATTGCCGTAGTCCGAAGTACGGGCACCCGAAGTGCGACCGTGCTGACCTGGCTTGGAATCCAGCTTGCATTTGGAATCGAGCGAACGACGCGCGCTCTTCAGAAATAGATCAGTCCCTTCGCGACGCGAAAGTTTTGCTTTTGGTCCGATATAACGTGCCACGGTATTTTCCTTTGTTAAATGACGCTCCGCATTAACCGAGCGCTAGTCTGATCTGCCTGCAATCAGACGGTGGGCTTAAGAACAAAACCCGCCAAGGGCATTGGCGGGCGGGTACAACAAGCGAACGGCCACGAGGACCGCTCGACAATTAGATACGACGACGCTTCGGCGGACGGCAACCGTTGTGCGGAACCGGCGTGACATCCTGGATCTGTGTGATCTTGATACCGAGGTTGTTCAGCGCACGAACCGACGATTCACGGCCTGGGCCTGGGCCCTTGATGCGCACTTCCAGATTCTTGATACCGCACTCGATCGCGACCTTGCCCGCAGTTTCCGCTGCGACCTGCGCTGCGAACGGGGTCGATTTACGCGAACCCTTGAAACCAGCGCCACCGGAGGTTGCCCACGACAGGGCATTGCCCTGACGATCGGTGATCGTGATGATGGTGTTGTTAAAAGACGCGTGAATGTGCGCAATGCCTTCAGCGACGTTCTTTTTAACTTTCTTACGCACGCGTGCTGCTGCGGCGTTATTCGGTGCTTTTGCCATTATATATTTCCTTGAATCCGAGGACTACTTGCCTGTATGGATTATTTCTTCAGCGATTGCGCTGCCTTGCGCGGACCTTTACGGGTACGAGCGTTGGTGCGCGTGCGCTGACCGCGGACCGGCAAGCCCTTGCGATGACGCAGACCGCGATAGCAACCCAGATCCATCAGGCGCTTGATATTCATCGACAGTTCACGACGCAGATCACCCTCAACGATGAACTTGCCGATCTCGTCACGCAGCTTTTCCAGCTCGTTGTCGTCGAGATCCTTGACCTTTTTCGTGGTCGCTACACCCGTCGTTTCGCAAATCAATTGCGCACGAGGACGGCCGATACCATAGATCGCCGTCAGGCCGATTACGGTATGTTGATGGTTGGGGATGTTTACCCCTGCGATACGTGCCATTCGTTATTCCTCAAATCAATAACGTTAATTAACCTTGGCGCTGCTTGTGACGCGGTTCGGTGCAGATGACACGAACGACGCCTTTGCGCTTGATGATCTTACAGTTGCGGCAGATCCGCTTGACTGATGCGAGCACTTTCATTTTTGCCCTCTTTCTTTCAAAACCAAAAATTGCGGGATGGATCGCAATGCATCTCTATCCCAAACATTCAATCTCTACTTCGTGCGGAAAACGATCCGCGCCCTGCTCAGGTCGTACGGCGTCAATTCCACCGTCACCTTGTCGCCAGGAAGAATGCGGATATAGTTCATGCGCATTTTTCCTGAAATATGCCCGAGCACTACATGCCCGTTTTCCAGCTTGACTCGAAATGTTGCATTCGGGAGATTTTCGAGGATCTCACCCTGCATTTGAATTACGTCGTCTTTTGCCATTCGTTCGCCTGTGAGTCGCGCTTTAACGCGACATGCCGCCTTTGAAATTCGCCTTGCGGAGCAAGGACTCATATTGCTGCGACATCACATAGTTCTGTACTTGCGCCATGAAGTCCATCGTCACCACCACAATGATCAGCAGCGAGGTGCCGCCAAAGTAGAACGGCACTTTCCATTTCGCGATCAGGAATTCCGGCAACAAACATACCAGCGTGATGTACACCGCACCGGCCAGCGTCAGACGCGTCAGAATCTTGTCGATGTAACGCGCAGTCTGCTCGCCTGGACGAATACCGGGCACAAACGCACCACTCTTTTTCAGGTTATCTGCCGTTTCCTTGCTGTTGAACACCAGCGCGGTATAAAAGAAGCAGAAAAACACAATTGCAATCGCATACAGCAGCGCATGAATCGGCTCGCCTGGCGCCATGGATGCCGCCAAATCCTTCAGGAAGCGAATAAATCCATTGCTCGCCTCACCCGAGGTAAACCAGCTCGTGATCGTCGCCGGGAACAGAATGATCGACGATGCAAAGATCGGCGGAATCACGCCTGCCATGTTCAGCTTCAGCGGCAGATGACTGCTCTGACCGCCATAAATCTTGTTGCCAACCTGGCGCTTCGCATAATTCACCAGAATTTTGCGCTGGCCGCGTTCAACGAACACGACGAAGTAGGTCACCACCGCAACAACTAGGCAGATGATGATTGCCGACAGGCCGCCCATCGAGCCGGTACGCACCAGTTCAAACAAGCCCGCCACTGCAGTCGGCAAGCCCGCCGCGATACCCGCGAAAATGATGATCGAGATACCGTTACCCAAACCACGCTCGGTGATCTGCTCACCCAGCCACATCAGGAACATCGTACCGGTCACCAGCGTCACGACCGTCGTCAGGCGAAACGCCATGCCGGGGTCAATCACCAGACCGATTTGCGATTCCAGTGCTACCGCAATACCCAGCGCCTGAAAAATTGCCAGCGCCAGCGTGCCGTAACGCGTGTACTGCGTAATCTTGCGACGGCCGGACTCGCCTTCCTTTTTCATGGCTTCCAGCTGCGGCGATACCACCGACATCAGCTGCATGATGATCGATGCCGAAATGTACGGCATGATACCCAGCGCAAACACAGTGAAACGAGACAGCGCGCCGCCGGAGAACATGTTGAACATGCCCAAGATGCCGCCTTGATTCTGTTTGAACAACTGCGCCAACTGATCCGGGTCAATGCCCGGCACCGGAATATGTGCGCCGATACGGAACACGACCAGCGCGCCGATCAGAAACCACAGCCGACCCCACGGAAATCCGCTGGCCGAACCTTTAGCAAGCTGAGGAGTAGTCGCCAATTAATATCCCGTTTTCAGGCCGAACACTTAGGCAACCGAACCACCGGCTGCTTCAATCGCCGCTTTGGCACCCTTGGTGGCGATCAAGCCTTTCAGCGTGACTTTCTTGCTGATTTCACCCGACAGGATCACACGCACAACGCGCGCCAATTCAGGCACCACGCCGGCTTGCTTCAATGCCAGGATATCGACTTCCGCTACCGGCAGCGCCTGCAGATCGGACAAACGAACTTCTGCCTTGTACGGCGTTGCCAGCGATTTGAAACCGCGCTTTGGCAAGCGACGTTGCAGAGGCATCTGACCGCCCTCAAAGCCGACCTTGTGGAAACCGCCCGAACGCGACTTCTGACCTTTGTGACCACGACCGGACGTTTTGCCCAGGCCGGAACCGATACCGCGGCCGACGCGACGCTTGTAGTGCTTGGCGCCGTCTGCTGGCTGAATGCTATTCAATTCCATGATTTTCTCCGTGTGCAAGCAGTGCTTACGACACCACTTTCACGAGATACGATACTTTGTTGATCATGCCGCGCACTGCCGGCGTGTCCTGCAATTCGGAAACCGAATTGACGCGGCGCAGGCCGAGGCCACGCACCGTTGCACGGTGATCTTCACGCGTGCCGATCAAGCCCTTGACCAGTTTGACTTTGACTGTGTTTGCCATTGCGTTCACCTTAGCCCAGGATGTCTTCGACGGATTTGCCGCGCTTGGCAGCAATTTCCGACGGCGTATTCATTTTGGACAAACCGTCCAGCGTTGCACGCACCATGTTGTATGGGTTG
>Ga0310811_10010004_pt1 | contig 12257 bp, 6 predicted proteins | sample YCmetagenome_FD_207642 | JGI IMG/M metagenome (GOLD analysis project Ga0310811, IMG submission 207642) | Soil microbial communities from experimental microcosm in Duke University, North Carolina, United States - YC | ecosystem: Engineered > Artificial ecosystem > Soil microcosm > Unclassified ... | reverse complement strand
GCCTGAGCGACGTGCCTGAACGGCGTTCCTGAGCGGCGTCCCTGAGCGGCGCGCACGTTGTTGCGCCGCACACAGGCCGGCGCGTTATCGCCGCATCATGAAGTCCGGCGACGAGCGGACTTCAACGCGCCCGCCACGAGCATGTCCACATCTCCGCCGGCAAGTACTGGAGCAGACTGGCGACGCTATCGACGATACGCTCATACAGGCGTTCCGACTCTTCGGTGTCCAGCCCATCGCGGCGTAGCCGGCCAATCCGCGCGGCCTGCGCATGCATCAGCTCGATGCCTCGGCAGATGCGCACCGCGCATTCGGTCCCGCAGGGCGGCGCGAGCGACGCGGCCGCCCGCGCCTGATCCCACCCTTCGTCGTCAGCGGCGTTGAGAACGGGGGGCTGCGTCAACGTCGACTCCGACGGCGTCCGGGTCGACGGCGTCAGCCGGTCAGCAGCGGGCTGCACGACATGTTCGACCAGTTCGACGAGCTGTTCGACGACCACCGGTTTGCGCAGCGTGGCCTCGGCAAGGCGGGTAGCGGGCAGTTCGGTGCCGGACATGAACACCACCGGCACGTTGCGAAAGCGCGGCAATGCCTTCAGGATCCTCACCGCATCGGGGCCTTCGAGGTACGGCATGTTCACATCGGAGACGATCACTTCGGGATTGCGCTCAACCGCCGCGCGCAGCGCGGCCAGCCCGTCCTGCGCGCTCAATACGTCGTGTCCACGGGAGGCGAGGGCGGCCTCCAGTGCCTCCCGTAATCCCGCGTCGTCGTCTACAAGCAAGACTTTGCACATGTCCGGTCCACTACATCGTTCGGCGAGCCGCTGCCACTGCTGCCAGGACAGCTCGAATCCGCTGCCAGTACGTACTGAATATGCAGCAGCGCGCATTCCCGGTAGCTGACATAGTTGTCGAGCGCTATTCATTGCCGTGCGCAACGCCGATGCACGCGTACGACCGCGTGCGGCAACGGCGCGGCAGCATCGACGGACGCTCGCGCGCGAAAGCTGTCGCGATGGCGAGATTTACTCAGTCATGAGTTGCAGGCGGTGTTGGCGCGTTAGGCGATGAGCGGTGTTTCGAGTTGGCCGCCACCCAACACTGTCGGGTTCCATTTCATCGAAAGCGAATGGGCGGTAGTCGCGGATGCCACGCCAGGCGGGGAGTCCGACGCTTTCTCCATGTATCGGCACAGATGTTGCACGGCTAATGCGCATCACAGGAGATAAAGATGACACGCCTCTTTGCCGATACAGCCAACAGAAAAGCGTCGAGAACCCAAGCAATCGTCGCGCTTGCCGGCGTTGTACTGGTCGCGCTCTGCGCCACTGGAATTGCGGCTTTCGCCGGGCTGCTGCCGCAATCGGAGCGCGTCGCCGCCGCGATAACCGCGGCGCCGATCATCGACGTGCAAATCAATGACCGGCGCGACGAGCCGGATGCGCGCCTGGCGCCGCGCGTCAGTGCGCAGGCCTCGGCATCCCGCCGGATCAGCCGGGAACGGCTTCGGCGTGCCGTGATCATCGCGTGACAGGCGAAATCCACCGACACGCTGTGCGCCAGCGCCTATCCTGTAACTTGTATCGAGACTACACATTTGCCGTGTGAAGCGGGCACTGGGAGTCCGCTATCGCAGGTCGCATCGCGATGCGCGGCGAACGCCGCTCGAATGACATGGTTGTTGCATCGGTACCGGTGCAACGGTGAGGCGACCTGGCTGTGCAAGGCGGAAAGCCCTTTCGCGCAAAAGGAGGCACGACATGAAGTTCGCGATGCAGATACCATCCGCCGTCGTCGCAACGGTGTTCGCGCTGGCCGGTTGCGCGGCGGGCGGCATGCAGGGCGAGCAAACGCATCTCAGTGCCGACCAGTGCCGCGATCTGACGGACCTCAGAAACAAGGCGCCCGCCACGCGCGAGCGCAACGTCAGCGAACTGGCCGCGCTGGAGGCGGCGGGCTACCGTCCAGAGTTGCGCTTCGATCCTTACTATCCGGACAGTCTGAGGCAGGCGCAGCGTCAGGTGGATATCTGGTATCAGACCGAGTGTCCGCAGGCGCGGGCTGGCTGAACCGGTACCGGCTGCGCCATTCCGGCGCGGCGTGCGCAAGCGCTTTGCGAAGCGCTTGCGGCGCGTTCGCGTCTTCTACTCCGAGCTGATGCTCACCGAAGCCTCGGCCGTCAACAGCAGGAAAGTCAGTGACTCCTGCAGATACAGATTGACCACCTCGTCGGTATGGCTCGAATAGCCGATCGATACATCCTGACCCAGATGCAGTTCGAAGTCGCCGCCACGCGTCGACAGCACGGTGCCGCCCGTGATGGCTGGCGCCCAGATGATCTCGCCGCTGATCAGCCGGCGCAGATGCTCGAGCACCGGATAGCCGCGGTCGCTCGCTTCGGCGACCGCGGTGTACGCATCCGCGCCGAGCAGAATCGAATACGGACCTTCGACACCCGCGAGCCGCAATTGCGCGAGCGCTTTCGCGACCACATCGGGATAGTCGCGCACCTCTGACGGCAGCGCGAGCGCCTGGTTCGACGAGCCCTCGCGCACGCCGAGGATGCTGGCCGCGGTGTAGCCGTCGAAAATCGCGCTGTCCTCCGCGTACGCGAGGCGTTGCGCGGCATCCTTGGCGGGCTGCCAGTCCGAATCGTTCGAGCCACGTTCGACGTCGTCGATCGCTTCGCGCGACAGCGCGAACGGCACGCGCAGTTCGACCAGCGCCCTCACTTCACGCTGACGCGCGCGGATGCCCTGGCCGGGCGCGTCGATCGACACCTGATGTCCGGTGCCCACCGCCGACAGTTCGAGGCCGCCCGGGCCCTTCACATCGACGACACGACGGCCCGCGAGCGAACGCTTGAACGTTCTCGCGACCTCTTCCTCGATCTGCGACCACGCGGCCGCCGAGACGGGTGCCAGTTCCCGATGGAGATTATTCATGTGAGGGAATTCCTTTCAGTGAGCCAATCTGCAATGAACCGTCGCGAGGCGACGCGTTGGCGTCGCCGTCGTTGTCCGTCGAGCTGCTAGCGGCCGCGGGTGCCGCGCGCTCGGCGAGCGCTTCGAGCGCCGCTTGCGAGGGGGCGAAGAACAGTCCGCCGGTGGTGGCGGTGCTGAAGTCCAGCAGCCGGTCGTAGTTGCCTGGCGGTTTGCCGACGAACATGTTCTCGAGCATTTTCTCGATTGCGTCGGGCGTGCGCGCGTAGCCGATGAAATACGTCCCGAATTCGCCGAAGCCGGGGCGGCCGAACGGCATGTTGTCGCGCAGGATCTTGATCTCCTGGCCGTCTTCGGTGAGTGTGGTCAGCGCGCTGTGCGAGTTCGATGGCTTCACGCCGTCGGCGAGTTCGATGTCTGACAGCTTGGTGCGCCCGATGATGCGCTCCTGCGTTTCGACGGACAGCGCATTCCAGCCGGTCATATCGTGCGTGTACTTCTGCACCAGCACATAGCTGCCGCCCGCGAACGCCGCATCTTCGTCGCCGACCACGGTGTAGGTGAGCGCGTCGTTGCCGACCGGATTCTCGGTGCCGTCGACGAAGCCCACCATGCTGCGCTGATCGAAATAGCGAAAGCCGTGGATCTCGTCGACCGTCGCGACGGCGCCGGCGAGCGGTGTCATCAGAAGCGTGGCCAGCTCGAAGCACAGATCCATCTGGTCGGCGCGAATATGCAGCAGGATGTCGCCGGGTGTCGCGATCGCCATGCGCCCGGGTACGCCGAACTCACGGAAAGGATGCAGACGGGCAGGGCGCGGCGCGCCGAAAAGTGTTTCCCATCCATTGGAAGAAAACGCCGTCACACAGGTAAGGCCAGCCTGCGGCGCACGCTTGCCGACCGCGCGGACGAGTCCGGCGATATCGGCGCACCATTCGCGCGCCGTCTGCTGGCTTTGTGGATCGGGGTGGACCGTCGCGACGATGAAGATCGCGCTGCGCATCGCCTGCTGCGCGACGGCTTGCGGCTGGTTGATATCTTCGTTGTAAGTCGGATTCGTCATTGTTATTGCGTGGTGATGGGGGCTCGACGTGCCGACAATAATACATGCTGGGCGGTGTGCCCGATGTGTCAGTATGACTTCGAGACTCCGGCCGCTGCGCGTTACATGCGGTACATGCACTCAGCGGGCTCAGCGCCCGGACGCGAACGATACATTCGCGCCGCTGCCGGCCACGCTCGCGCTGTCCGGCGCGAGTGCGCGTTGTGCGCGCCCCTGGCGCTTCGCGACATACATCGCTTCGTCGGCGGCCCGCAGCACGCTATCGATTTCGCTGCCTTCCGCAGGCACGATCGCAATCCCGACGCTGACACCGACGCGAATCGACACGGCGGTGCCAAGTTCAAAAGGCTTGCCGATCTCGTCGATCACCTGGCCGGCAAGCTCGCGCGGCGGCAGCAGTGGAGCGTGCGCGGTGACGATCGCGAACTCGTCGCCGCCGAGCCGCGCGACCAGCGCGGCAGGGCCCGCGACCGCGCGCAAGCGCTTCGCGACGCGCACCAGCAACTGGTCGCCGACATCATGGCCATACGCATCGTTGACCGGCTTGAAGCCGTCGAGGTCGAGGAACAGCAGCGCCATGCCGGGCTGCAAACGCGAAAACTCGCCGTTGCCATGCTTGGCCGCGTGAAACAGCCCGTCGCGATTGAGCAATCCGGTGAGCCCGTCATGACGCGCGCGCCGGTCGTTCTCGCGTTCGGCCTTCATCGTCGCGACCATCAGTCCGTTCAGACGCCAGGCCGCGGCGCTCATCGCGAACAGATAGAACGGAATCTGAATGAGCGTGAGCAGCATGACCCGCTCGCCGGCGAATAGCGCGCCCGCGCAGCAGGGCCCGAGTGACAGAAAGATCATCACGGCGACGAGCCGTGGCGCGCCGAAATTGCGAAAACAGATGCCGCCGACCATCGCCGCAGCCGACAGAAACGACAGTGTGGCCGCGACCCAGTCGCCGCTCATGATGCTGACGAACGCGCCGTATCCGACGGTCGCGCCCCAGACGGCGGCAAGCAGAACATACAGGTCGGTGAAGGTCGACTGGCCGCGCCGGGCCCGCCGGCGCGCGGTGATGAGCACGCACATCCGGATCAGGCACACCGCGAGTTCGACCAGCAGCCAGATCCTGAACAGCAGTTCCGGATGGCGGCGTTCGAGCACCCATGCGACGGCGACCGTATTGAATACGCCGCCGAGGAAAATCGGCAATGTGCCGAACAGACTGCCGGCCAGCGCGGCGCGAATTTCACGCGGAACGTCGTTTCCCGCGTGCAACAACCACGATGCCAGCTTTCCCCGTGGCAACGTGTACGTCTCGACACTTTGGTTCATTTTTTAGTATCCGACTCACGCCCCGATGGCAATAGATCGCTCGTCAGCAGGATCGTTACAGGCGCGTCTCGGCTCGACAGGGAGCGCTTGTCGAGCGACGGCTTTGATGAGCCTGACAATCTAACATGCCGTCCGTGATTTTTTCCCCAGATAAGTCGTCTACCTAAAGGTTAAGTTCAGGTGCTATCTGCCGGCAAAGACGATGCTCTTCGCATTGACGCAGTCAACCATCGATCGCGTTCCGCCTCGCTCCTGTTCCGATGATCGAGTTCATTAACAACTTGCCCACTCGGTTAACGGCCATTTCTCAATCTTCTTGATACTCGGGCGTATGAGATTTTCATTTATTTATTTCCGGGGCAAATCGGAGAAGACATTCACGGTGTTGACCGTAACGTCGATCCTCCGGAGAAACCATAATCGAACGCGCCTCATGAGATTGACTTGCCGATGATCTATTTCTATCGATACACGTGTGACAGGAAATATTACATCTGCATGCGCGGCGTGGATTTTGAAGAACTGCCTTTAGAAACAGGTGATTTTACTGACGCAATACAATTGTTAAATCGGTGTGTTGAACTGGACAAGAGGAGTTCTTTGCGCAACACTGCAAATGTCAATAAATTGTCAACGGTTCGCGTTGCTCAGCAAGAGGGCCTGCATGTGCTTTAACAGGCACAGACAAGTTTTCTCCTTACTTTTGCCCTGTTCGTGTGAGTCAGAATCAGCTCGGAGTTACCCGGGTGTACGGAATCGTTTGGCCTGAAAGTCCTTATGGCTCTTGCGGGAGCGGCGCGGGATGAAGCTGTCATAACGAAACTGAATATCATGGAACGGGGTAGCGCAATGAGTACGCGGCAGAACAATCTCGCTGTGCGGTTCAGCGAAACAGGGCATCCGGGAGAGACCACCGATCGGATTTCGCCCACCTTTGCCATAAGAAAAATGAGAACAAGGAAATTGGCACCCCATTGCATTTCGCCCTGAAGAAAACGACGGGCAACGTCGCTCAAGTTCTCGTGATTTTCCAGAAACTGGCCGCCTTATTCTCAAGGAATGGTTCGGCTCGAGTGCATGCGGCGTTTATCTGATGACGCATGACGTCAGCCTCGTCTCGACGATTGATGGGGCGTTCAGTTTCGTCAGCCTGCTGTCGATAAAACAATTCTGAAGAAGAACCTGCGGAGTTAACCGTTTGGCTCTGGTCGTTCTCAATGGTTTTCTAAATCCGATTGGCCCGATTGGGCGAGTTAACCGAAGGCCACGATCCGGTGGCATTCCTGTTTCTATCTGAGGAGCTATAGAAAATGAATAAGTCCTATCGTTCGATATGGAGCGAAGTTCTTGGCACGTGGGTAGCCGTTTCGGAGCTTGGCACTGCGCGGGGAAAGCCGAATAGAGCAGCGGTAGTTGCCGCCGCCGCTGCCCTCTTGTTTGGCGCGCCGTTGGTGGCAAATGCCACTGCGATCACCGGCTCCGGGAATTGTGTCTCATCTGGCGGTAACGCCACCATTGGTCGCACCTCCGAAGGGAATACCACCGGCGGCCCGGTGGACGGGAATGGCACGTTTTCCACTGTCGCCGGTTGTGATGCGAGTGGCAATAACCTGTTTGGGGTCACGGTCTACGGCGGGTTCTCGCAGGCAACCGGCAACGGTGCCTTGGTACTCGGCGATATTGCGTCCGCCGCACTTTGGGGCACGGCGGCGGGTCTCGAATCGACGGCGAGTGGCACGGCCGCGGTGGCGCTCGGGTTTGGCAGCACGGCCAATGCACTGAACTCGGTCGCCATCGGCGGTGCGGGCGGTAATGGTACGACACCGCTTGCGTACGCGGACTCCACGATCGCATCGGGTGCGGGCGCCATTGCGATCGGCGCCAATGCGACGAAAGGTGCTCAGGCTGCCGCATCGGACTCTATCGCGCTCGGCGGACAATCGTCGGTCGCGGCGACTGCGAATGCGGGTATTGCCGTTGGGCTCGGTGCTACCGTCGGCGGCGGGGATGGGATAGCGATCGGCGACACCGCCCAGACTGTTGCCGGAAACAGTATTGCCATTGGTCGGGAAGCTGCCGCGACTAGCAGCGATGCCGCAGCGCCGTCGACAGCATTGGGGAGCAACGCGACTGCTTCGGGTACCGCGAGCACGGCGCTTGGCACGTTGACTATCGCAAGTAACAACGAGGCCGCTACGTTCGGCTACGCCAGCACCGCAAGTGGCGCCGCGTCCTCTGCGTTCGGCTACCGTGCGACAGCCACGGGGGCCTCGAGTGTGGCCGTCGGTGCGAATGCCAATGCGCTTGCCGATAACACAACCGTGGTGGGAGCGGGCAGCGGCGTGAGCGGCACGAGTTCGGGCGCGTTCGGCGGTTCGAATTCGGTGTCGAACGTAGCCACAAGCTCGTATGCGATGGGAAACAGCAATACGATCGAGGCGCCCAATTCTTTTGTCGCTGGCAACAGCAATTTCGCGACCGGAGGCAATAACAACTTCGTGCTGGGCAATAGCTCCAGTGTTAGCGGCGACACCGTCGTGGCCCTTGGCGCCAGCAACCAGAGCACCGCCAATAATTCCTTCATTGGCGGAGACAACAACACCCAGCTTGGCGAACTTAACGCATACACGGTTGGTTCAAGCAACCAGGTAGCCGACTTTGCCTCCGCCAATACGGTGCAGATCGGTGCAAGCAACATCATCGGGAATCCAGCCAATCCAGATAACTATTTCAATCAGGGCGTCGTGCAAATCGGGTTTGGCAATGCAGTGATGGGATCGAACAACTCGACCAACAGCCTGATTGGCTTTAACAACACGATTTCCGGTGATGGCAGCTTTAATGCTTCGATACTCGGGCAAGGGAACACGGTAAGCGGCACGGCCAGTTCCGTTTCCGCGATCGGTCAGAACATCACCGTGGCTGGCACGGCTTCCAACGACTTTATCGCTGGTACCAATATCGGCACCACTGGCTTGACCAACAGCGTCGTCATTGGCAATTCCTCGAGCGGCTTGACTAATGCGGACAGTATCGTTGCGATGGGCAATGGCGCCTACGCCGGCGCCAGCAATGATGTGGCGATTGGCAAGGGGGCAGTCGCCAACGCCAGCTCTGGCGATGTCGCGCTGGGGGCAGGTTCTTCAACGCTGCCAGCGAGCACCGGGCCTTTTAGCATCAACGGCGGTACCGCCGCCGGTGTGGAAGGGGCTGCTAATAATAGCGGTGTCGTGTCGGTCGGATCGGCGGGATTCGAGCGTCAGATCCAGAACGTGGCAGCGGGTTCGGTCACGGCGGCAAGTACCGATGCGGTGAACGGCTCGCAGCTTTTCGCGGTGGGTACGTCGCTGAACAATCTGGGCAGCAGCACGGCGACGAATCTGGGCGGCGGGTCGACCTATGACTCGACGACGGGCACGGTGAGCGCACCGTCCTATGCGGTGAACGGCAACACGTACAACAACGTGGGTGACGCGATCAGTGCGGCGACCACGCACTATTACAGTGTGAACGATGGTGGTACGCAGGGCGGCAATTACGACGACACCGGCGCGAGTGGCGTGAATTCGATTGCGATGGGGCCTGGGGCGTCGTCAGGGGCGGTCGCCAGTGTCGCGATCGGCGATGGTGCGATCAATCAGCTCGGCACTGGCGGCAGCAATCAGGTTGCCATCGGCACCGCGGCCCAGAGCGGTCAGATCGGTAGCGTGGCCGTTGGCGCGAACTCTTCCGCGCTGCTTACCGGCGCGATCGCGGTGGGTCAGGGAGCATCGGTGACGAACACATACTCAATTGCGATCGGATCCGGCGCTAACGGCTCACCGGGCGCGGTTGCATCGAACAGCGGCGCCATCGCCATCGGTGGCGGCGCCGTCCCGATCGGCAATCCGGCACAAGCAACGGCCAGCCGGGCGATCGCGATCGGGACAAGCGCGGTTGCCGCCCAGTCGAACTCGATTGCCATCGGTTTCAACTCGGCCACCGGTGGCTCTACTTCGATCGCTTTCGGCGATGCCGCCAGGACCGGGGCGACCGGTGAGGACGTCTCGGTGGGCTTCGGGAACATGGCCAATTCCGCCACCGCCACCAGCGGCTCGGTCGCGATGGGACGCTCCAGCACCGCCACCGGCGACGGCTCACTGGCTATCGGCGTGTCGAACCAGTCGTTCGGCAACGGCGCGGTCGCGCTCGGCGATCCGAGCTTCGCGAGCGGCAACGGCGCGTTCGTCGGCGGCGCGAACAACATCGCCAACAGCGACGGCACCGCGACGGCCACCGCCGCGAACGAAGCCAACGGCGCGGTCGCGATCGGCAACACCAACACGGCGGTTGGCCAGGGGGCGGTGGCGCTCGGTAATACGTCGACCGCCGGCAATGCGGGCTCGATCGCGATCGGCGATACGGCCGCCGTGCAGGCCGCCGCGACCCAGGGCGTCGCGCTCGGTTCGGGTGCGCAGGCCGCGGTGGCCGACAGCGTGGCGCTGGGCGCGAACTCGGTGACGACGGCACGCGATACCGGCACCTTCGTGATCACCGGCAGTGCGACACCTGCTGCGGGAACCGCCGGTACCAGCGTAGTTTCGGTGGGCAGCGTGGGTGCCGAGCGGCAGATCCAGAACGTCGGCGCGGGCGTGCTGTCGGCCACGTCGACCGATGCGGTGAACGGCTCGCAACTGTTCGCGACGAACCAGGCCATCGATGATCTGGCCACCACCGTGGCTGATGGTGGCGTTCACTACTACAGTGTGAACGATGGCGGGACGCAGGGCGGCAATTTCAGCAATGACGGCGCGACGGGACTCAACGCGCTGGCCGCTGGCGTCGGCGCGCTTGCGGGCGGCAGTGCCGCAGTGGCAGTCGGTTCGGCAGCAAACGCCGGGGGCAATGCGTCGATCGCTATCGGTCAATCGGCCAGCTCGTCGGGTGATTTCTCGGTAACGCTCGGCAATCAGGCGACGTCGTCCGCAAGTGGCACCGTTGCGATGGGAGAGTTTGCGCAGGCGAGTGGCATCGATGGCGTTGCCATTGGGCATAACGGTACGGCGAGCGGCCAGCAGGCGGTTGCTGTCGGCGAGGGCGCGACCGCTTCGGCGAACACCTCGGTGGCACTCGGCACGCAGGCCTTCGCGACAGGAAGCAGTGCGACCGCAGCCGGTTCCTTCGCAATTGCAAACGCCCAACTGGCATCCGCATTCGGTAACTTCGCCGAAGCGACAGGGGCGGGCTCGACGTCAATCGGCACGTCAAGCGGTGCTTCCGCGACCGAGGCAACGGCGCTGGGCTTTGCGGCGACGGCGGATGGCGCCGATGGGACCGCGTTGGGTGCCGAGGCTTACGGTCATGGAGCCCAGAGTACTGCCATTGGCTTTCGGGCGGCTGCCGGCGACACCAGCGACATTGCGCTCGGAACCAATGCTGTTGCAGGCACGGGGACCGGTACCGGCTCGAATATCGCGTTCGGAACCGGCGCATCGGCGACGGGTGGCAATTCAATCTCGATCGGCGCCGGAGTGACTACCACGGCAGCGGGTAGTGTCGCTCTCGGCACAGGCGCCGTCGCTAGCAACGGCAACGACGTGGCGCTGGGTGCGGATTCGATCACCGATGCCGCACACACCGGTGCCACCACGATATCGGGTGCTAACGCAGCGGGTATTGCCCAGTCGGCATCGGGCGTAGTCTCGGTCGGCTCTGCCGGCAACGAGCGCCAGATCCAGAACGTCGCAGCCGGCGTGCTGTCCAGCACTTCGACCGACGCGGTCAACGGCTCGCAGCTGTTCGCCACGAATCAGACCGTCGAGTCGCTGAGCGCCGCGGCCGGCGCCGGCTGGGACCTCAGTGCGCAGGGGGCGAACGCGACCAACGTTGCGCCTGGCGCCGCGGTGGACCTGAGCAACACAGACGGCAATCTCGTCGTCAGCAAGAACGCGACGAACAACAACGTGACGTTCGATCTCGCGCCCAACCTCAATGTCTCTAGCGTCACGACAGGCAATACGACCATCGATACCAACGGGCTGACGATCACGGGCGGTCCGAGCGTGACCAGCGCGGGTGTGGACGCAGGCGGTCAGAAGGTCACGAATGTCGCGGCAGGGACGGCTGCGACCGACGCGGTGAACGTGTCGCAACTCACCGCTGTCGTGGACGCGACTCAGGTGCATTACTACAGCGTGAACGACGGCGGCACGCAGGGCGCGAACTTCGCCGACGACGGCGCGACCGGCGCGAATTCGATTGCCGTCGGCGTGGGCGCGAGCACGGGCGGCGCGGGTTCGGTGGCGGTGGGCGCAGGCGCGACCGACAACGGTAACGCGAACGCCACGGTGCTTGGCCTGGGCGCGGCCATCGCGGCGGGCACTGCGGGCAGCAATGTCGCGCTCGGCCAGGGCTCAATGGTCATGGGCGCGGCGGTGCCGGTCACGGGCGCGACCGTCGGCGGCGTGAACTACACGTTCGCCGGCACCACGCCGGCCGGCGTGGTGAGCGTCGGTGCGGCGGGCGACGAGCGGCAGATCACGAACGTCGCGGCCGGCCAGCTATCGGGCGCATCGACCGATGCCGTGAACGGCTCGCAACTGTTCGCGACGAACCAGCAGGTCGACGCGAACAGCACAGCGATCACGAACATTGTCGACGGCGCAGGCATCAAGTACTTCCACGCCAATTCGACGGCCGCCGACAGCGTCGCGAGCGGCGTCGACAGCGTGGCGATCGGACCGCTCGCGGTGGCTGCCGGCGATGACAGCTTCGCGGGCGGCAATGGCGCGCAGGCGAGCGTCGCCAACGCGGTCGCGATCGGTGCGCAGGCGAGCGTATCGACGCCGGGCGGCATCGCGCTCGGCGCCGGGTCGGTCTCCGATCGTCCGCTGGCGTCCGGCACCGGCACGGTTGTCGGCAGCGGCAGCCATGCGGTGACGTTCA
>Ga0310811_10010003_pt1 | contig 12259 bp, 13 predicted proteins | sample YCmetagenome_FD_207642 | JGI IMG/M metagenome (GOLD analysis project Ga0310811, IMG submission 207642) | Soil microbial communities from experimental microcosm in Duke University, North Carolina, United States - YC | ecosystem: Engineered > Artificial ecosystem > Soil microcosm > Unclassified ... | reverse complement strand
CGCCGTGGCCGTGGATTACCGCAACGGCATCTTCGCCGGCGTCAACAACAACGTCGAAGACCTGACCGGCCGGGCTCCCCTCACTGTCGAAGCCTTCATCGAACGCAACAGGCAGTACCTGGACGGCACCACAGACTGGTACAACCGCTGATTCGTGTCACGGCTGCAGGCCGTGCCCGTCACATCGCTTCAGCCACGCGAGACTGCGCGGCTTCGGCATCTGCCGGGCCTGTGACCGGCTTGCGGAAGGCTCGTCGGTAGTCGTGCGGAGTTGTTCCGACGAGGCGCTTGAACTTGTCGCGGAACGAGGTCGGGGAGCCGAACCCGACCCCGCCGCCGATCCTGTCGACCGACTGCGTGGTTGTCTCCAGAAGGTGCTGCGCGCGACGGATGCGGGCGCGGTGCAGCCATTGCAGCGGTGTGGTGCCGGTCTGCTCACGGAATCGGCGGTTCAGTGTGCGGGTGCTCATTCGCGCCTGCTCGGCGATCTCGCTGATGGTGAGATCGCGGCCGGCGTTCTCCGTCAGCCAGGTCAGCAGCGGCTCCATCGCCGACCCCCGCGGGACCGGCGGCTGCTCGTGGACGATGAACTGGGCCTGCCCGCCGTCGCGTTCGAGGGGCATCACGCTGAGCCGGGCCGCGGTCGCGGCCACCGCCGAGCCGAAGTCGCGGCGGATCAGGTGCAGGCACAGGTCGAGGCCGGCCGCCGCGCCCGCAGAGGTGAGGAACTGGCCGTTGTCCACGTAGAGCACGTTCGGGTCGAGTTCGACCGCGGGGTACATGTCGGCGAACCGGTCCGCGGCGACCCAGTGGGTGGTCGCCCTGGATCCGTCCAGCAGGCCGGTCGCGGCGAGCACGAACGCCCCGACGCAGATGGACGCGATCCGGACCCCCTTTGCTGCGGCTGCTCGCAGTGTCCGGACGACTTCGTCAGGTACGGGCAGCTGCGGCTCGGCGACACCCGGAAGGATGATCGTGTCCGCGTCGTCGAGGGCGTCGAGTCCGTGCTCTGCCCGCACCGTGAACGCTCCGGCGCTCACCTCCGGCATGGTGGCACACACCCGTACGGAGTAGGGCCGTGATCCGTCGGCGAGCCGTACCCGGCCAAAGACCTCCAGCGGCGTGGCCAGGTCGAAGGGGACGACGCCGTCCAGGGCGAGCACGACTACACGATGCATGCCGATCATGGTAGTGGCTGGAATCCGTTGACCTATGGCATTTCCGCCACTCCTTGGTACCGGTGATCTTCTCTACGGTCGATCGTGCCCGGCGTCGGCAGTTGCCGACCGTAAGGAAGGCATTTCTCATGGCAGGTTCTCGCATTGTCTCGCTGGGTCACTACCAGCCCGCCCGGATCCTCACCAACGACGAGCTGGCCACGATGGTGGACACGAGCGACGAGTGGATCCGCAGCCGCGTCGGCATCCGGACCCGGCATATCGCGGCCGTGGACGAGTCCCTCGACGAGATGGCCGGGCATGCGGCGCGCAAGGCGCTGGCCGCGGGTGGCATCGACGCATCCGGCGTCGACTACGTCATCGTGGCGACCTGTACGGCGATCGACCGCTCGCCGAACATCGCGGGCCGCGTCGCCAACCGCCTCGGCCTGTCCGCCCCTGCCGTTATCGACATCAACGTCGCCTGCGCCGGGTTCACCCACGCGCTGGCCGCCGCCGACCAGGCGATCCGGGCCGGCGCCGCCACCACGGCCCTGGTCATCGGCGCCGAGAAGATGTCCGACTTCACCGACTGGACCGACCGCACCACCTGTGTCCTCGTGGGCGACGGGGCCGGGGCGGCCGTGCTCGCCGCCGCCGAAGAGCGGCAGGTCGGCCCGGTTCTCTGGGGTTCCGTCCCCGAGCTGTCGAGCGCGGTGCGTATCGAGGGCGTCGGCGGGAAGTTCGCTCAGGATGGGCCGAGCGTCTTCCGCTGGACGACCCGGTCGCTGCCGGACATCGCGCGCCGTGCCTGCGAGCGAGCCGGCGTAGCGCCCGAGGAACTCGCCGCGATCGTGCTCCACCAGGCGAACTTGCGCATCATCGACCCGCTCGCCGAACGCATCGGCGCCGCCGGGGCGATCGTGGCTCGTGACGTGGTCGAATCCGGTAACACGTCGGCAGCCAGCATCCCGATCGCGCTGTCCAAGCTCGTGATGCGCCAGGAGATCCCGCCGGGCGCACCGGTTCTGCTCTTCGGTTTCGGCGGTGGCTTGGCGTACGCGGGCCAGGTCGTCCGCTGCCCGTAGTCCAACACACCGGCCGGTGGCGAGAAACTTGCGGTACGCGGCGATCACGCCACTGTCGGGACCCGATCCGGCAGTGCGAGGCTGCACCACGACGGAAGGGGGCGGCGATGGCCGACGGGATCCATCGCGTGGTCGTGCTCGTGCTCGACGGGGCGAAGCCGCTCGACGTCGGCATACCGGCCCAGGTGTTCACGAACCGGCCGAGCATGCCCTACGAGGTCCACGTGTGCGGCGCCGCGCCCGGGCTCGTCGCCGGTGGTGACGGGCTGGCCTACCACGTCGCCGAGGGGCTCGACGCGTTCGACGCCGCCGACACGATCTTCATCCCGGGGTACCGGCATCCCGACCGCGACGACCCGCCCGCCGACGTCGTCGCCGCGCTGCGGGCCGCGCACGCCCGTGGGGTGCGGCTCGCGGCGATCTCGACCGGGGCGTTCGCGCTCGCCGCGACCGGACTGCTCGACGGCCGGCGCGCGACGACGCATTGGCACTACACGCACGAGCTCGCCCGCCGGCACCCCGAGATCCGTGTCGACGAGGACGTGCTGTTCGTCGACGAGGGCGAGGTGCTCACCTCGGCCGGCGCCGCCAGCGGCATCGACCTCTGCCTGCACCTCGTGCGCCGCGACCACGGCGTCGCCCTGGCCAACAGCGTCGCCCGGCGGCTCGTCGCCGCGCCGTACCGCAGCGGAGGGCAGGTGCAGTACATCCCGCACAGCGTGCCGGAGGCCACCGGCGAGCACTTCGCGGCCACCCGCCAGTGGGCCCTGGAACGGCTCGGCGAGCCGCTCGCGCTCGGCGACCTCGCCCGCAACGCGAACGTGTCGGCGCGCACGCTCTCGCGCCGCTTCGTCGAGGAGACCGGCCACACACCCACGCAGTGGATCCTCCGCGCCCGCGTCGACCGGGCCCGCGAGCTGCTGGAGCGCAGCGATCTCGCCGTCGAGCAGATCGCCGCCCAGGTCGGGCTCGGCACCGGCGCCAACCTGCGGATGCACTTCCAGCGGATCCTCGGCACCTCGCCGAGCGAGTACCGGCGCACCTTCGCCCGGCCGGTGCCGCGCGCGTCCTGAACCCGCCGGGCGCCTGGCGCGATCCTTGCGCGGACTGGCGCGGGAGCGCCTGTCGGCGCACGGCGGGCGCAGCCGACCATCGAGGCGTGACCATTCGCATTGCCATCAACGGATTCGGCCGCATCGGGCGCAGCGTGCTGCGCACGCTCATCGAGCGCGGCAGCCCGCTCGAGGTCGTCGCCGTCAACGACCTCGCCGACCCCGCGACCCTCGCCCACCTGCTCCGCTACGACAGCACCCTCGGCCGGTTCGGCCGCACCGTGCTGGTCGACGGCGACGAGATCGTCGCCGACGGCCGGCGCATCCGGGTGCTCGCCGAGCGCGAGCCCGGGAAGCTGCCGTGGGCCGAGCTCGATGTACACCTGGTGCTTGAAGCCACCGGCCGGTTCACCGCCGCCGACGCCGCCCGCGCGCACCTGGACGCCGGCGCGCGGCGCGTGCTCGTGAGCGCACCGTCGGCCGGGGCCGATGTCACGCTCGCCTACGGCGTCAACACGGAGGCGTACGACCCGGCCGCGCACACGATCGTCTCGAACGCCTCGTGCACGACGAACGCGCTGGCGCCGCTCGCTTCGGTACTGCACGAACTCGCCGGCATCGAGCACGGCTTCATGACGACCGTGCACGCCTACACGCAGGAGCAGAACCTGCAGGACGGCCCGCATCGCGACCTGCGCCGGGCCCGGGCCGCCGCCGTCAACATCGCGCCGACCACGACCGGCGCCGCCAAGGCGATCGGGCTCGTCCTGCCAACGCTTTCCGGCAAGCTCTCCGGCGACTCGATCCGCGTGCCGGTGCCCGTCGGCTCGATCGTCGAGCTGAACACGACCGTGGAGCGCGAGGTGACCCGCGACGAGGTGCTGGCCGCCTACCGCGCGGCGGCGGACGGCCGGCTCGCGGGCATCCTCGAGTATGCGACCGACCCACTCGTCTCCAGCGACATCGCGGGCAACCCCGCGTCGGCGGTCTTCGACGCCGCGCTGACCCGCGTCGACGGCCGGCACGTCAAGGTCGTCGCGTGGTACGACAACGAGTGGGGCTTCTCGAACCGGGTCGTCGACACCCTGGAGCTGCTCGCCGGCTGACAGGTCCATTGCACACGGTCGCCCCGGCCCACGTGGAGATCGCGGGATGGCTACCCGCACCTCAGCGCTGCATGGGCGGCCCTAGGCTGTGCCGATGACATCCGAGCCGACCCGGTTGGCACAGAAGGTGGCCGACGCCGTCGCTGAGCTTGCCGCCTGTCTGGCCACCGGCGTCCGGATCGATCCTGGGCGCGTCATCGCCCCGTTGATGGCGTCGATGGGGCCCCTGCACAACATCGCCGGTGATCTCGGCCGTACAGCGGTGTCCGTGGATGAGGAGGCCGCGGCGGCGGCGCAGCGGGCGGGCGAGCACTTCCTGCGAGCGCGGGGGGAACTCGGTCGGGCGATGGCCCGGCTGCCGATGGAATCCCCGCGGGGCACCCTCTATGGCCGGCCACGGCAACCTGACGGCGTCGACTGAACCTCGACCTGCGCCTGTGCCATGCAGTAGCCCTCGCCCCGCGGTAGAGCCGCACGATCGTGGGAACGTCTCGCCGGGTCACATCAACTCGGCGAGACGAAGGAGCGCGATGAAGGCAGTTGTTTGGCATGACGTGGGGGACATCCGCCTGGACACCGTGCCCGAACCGAAGATCGAGCAGTCCACCGATGCCATCGTCCGCATCACCACCGCGGCGATATGCGGCACTGATCTGCATTTCATCCGGGGTACCGTGCCGGGGATGAGGCCGGGTCTCGTCCTCGGTCACGAGGGCGTCGGCGTGGTCGAAGAGGTCGGCAAAAACGTCCGCAACTTCCGCCGCGGCGACCGCGTGCTGTTGTCCGCGGTCCTCGGCTGCGGCTCGTGCGCGTACTGCCGCGCCGGCTACTACGCGCAGTGCGACACGATCAACCCGAACGGCGCCCGGTCCGGAACCGCCTTCTACGGGGCGCCCGCGGACAACGGCTCCTTCAACGGTCTGCAGGCGGAGTACGCTCGCGTCCCCTACGCACACACCAACCTGTTCGGCCTGCCCGCCTCGATCTCCGACGAGCAGGCGATCCCGCTGTCGGACATCTACCCCACGGGATACTTCGGCGCGGTCATCGCGCAGGTCACCGACGGCGACGTGGTTGCGGTCTGGGGCTGCGGGCCGGTGGGTCAGTTCGCCATTCTGTCCGCGTTCCAGCGCGGCGCGGGCCGGGTGCTCGCGATCGACGGTCACGCCGATCGGCTGGAGCGTGCCCGGGCACTCGGCGCCGAGGTCATCAACTTCAACGAGGTGGACCCGGTCGACGCGATCATGGAACTGACCCGTGGCATCGGTCCGGACCGGGCGATCGACGCCGTCGGGGTCGACGCGGAGAGCGCGAAGTCCGGCCCGGCGGCCGCGAAAGCCCGAGACACGGACGAACTGCACCGGGCGGAGTTGCGGGAGATCGCCCCGAAGACCAACGAGCAGAACGGCCACTGGAGGCCCGGCGACGCTCCGACCCAGGCCCACCACTGGGCGATCGAGACCCTGGCGAAGGCGGGGACGCTCGCGATCATCGGCGTGTACCCGCCGACGGACCGATTCTTCCCGATCGGTACCGCGATGAACAAGAACCTCACCATCAACATGGGCAACGGCAACCACCCGCGCTACATCCCGAAGCTGCTGGCGATGGTCGAGTCCGGCGTGGTCAAACCGGAGCAGATGTTGACCCAGCATGAGCCGATGCGCGAGGTGATGACGGCGTACGAAGAGTTCGACATGCGCAAGCCGGGCTGGCTCAAGGTGGCACTGAACCCGTCGGTCAACTGACCCTGGGTCAGCGGGGCGGGCCGCGCACTCGTTGGCCCGCCGCCGCGCACTTCAGGTGACTGTGCCCGAGCCGCCCGGCCCAAGAGCGCTCTGCGGATGCCGGAGCCGGCGCGGGCTCCCGGGAGGCCAACGATCTCACCCCAGTTGCCGGAACGTGAGTACTGATTCCGTTTCCCGACCATGAGGCGACACCGGCCGGTCACCTTGCGTTCGCTCGTCGCCGATTGGTTGCGGGCATGCGCCTCAACGTCCTGGCCCGTAAGCGGGCATTGCTCATCGGCGGCACGACGGCCGCCGTCGTCCTGGCCTCGGCCGGCACGGCCTGGGCCGATCCGTTCGGGTGGTGGGCGTCGCAGCCGCACCCGTTCGCGGTGAAGGCCGACTTCGGCGCGGCGGGGCCGCACGGCGACGGCTCGGTGACCGGCAACGTCCTGGCGAACGACCGGGGCGCGACCGCCGTCGTGCGCCACAGCGGGCTCGACAATCCGGCCGCCGGCAGCCTGGCGATCGGTGCCGACGGGGCGTACACCTTCACCCCGGCCGCCAAGGGTAGCCACGGAACGGTGACGTTCAGCTACACCGCGACCGACGCCGTCTCGCTGTACAAGGGGGCCGTCCCGGGCGGCGACAAGATCCCGTCGCTGGGCGGGCTCGAGGGGCCGGGCGGCACCACCGCGCAGATCTCCGGCGGCGGCTACGGCTCGTCGTTCGTCGCGGTGCCGGGGCGGCCGGGCTGGTTCTACGGCGTCACCGACCGGGGGCCCAACGCCGACGACCTCGGGCCGCTCGGCGAGAAGGTGTTCCTCGCCCCGACCTTCAACCCGCGCATCGGCGTGTTCCAGCTCGTCGGCGCCAAGCAGGTGCTGCAGCGCACGATCGGGCTCAAGGCGCCCGACGGCACGCCGTACAACGGGCTGGCCAACCCGGTCACGAAGGCCGCGGCGAGCGCGGAGAAGACCGAGGATCTGTACGGCAACCAGATCGACCCGGCGGTGCCGTACACGGTGCCGGGCAGCAACCCGGCCGTCACGCTCGACCCCAACAACGGCTACGACTCCGAGGGCCTGGTCGCCCTGGCCGACGGCAGCTTCTGGATCTCCGACGAGTACGGGCCGTTCATCACGCACTTCGACAAGAACGGCACCGAGCTCGAGCGGCTCTCGCCGTGGGGTGCCAACGCCGGGCACAAGGTCGACTCGCACGCGCTGCCGATCGAGCTGAAGCTGCGGACCAAGAACAAGGGCATGGAGGGGCTCACGGTCACGCCCGACGGCCGCACGCTCGTCGGGATCATGCAGTCGGCGCTGACGGTGTCCGACTACGGGCTGGACGCCAAGGGCAAGACCGTCAAGCCGGCCAACGTCGCGCCGGTGCGGATCGTGACCGTCGACCTGCGCACGAAGGCGATGCACGAGTACCTCTACCTGCTCACCAACCCGGCCACCACGGTCAGCGCGGTCAGCGAGATCACCGCCCTGTCGGACACGAAGTTCCTCGTCGACGAGCGTGACGGCAGCCAGGGCGCGGCCGGCACGGCGACGTTCAAGAACCTCTACGAGATCGACCTGTCCGGCGCCACCGACGTCAAGGGCGACGGCGTCAACCCGCTGGGCTACACGGTGGCGACCGCGAACGGGCCGAAGTCGATCGACGCGTACGTCGGCGACGCGCCGACCGCGAAGGCCGAGCTGCTGCTGGCGCAGGCCGGTATCACGCCGGTGAGCAAGACGCCGTACCTCGAGATCGGCACCGTGCTCAACCAGCTCGACCCGTCGGGCGCCTTCTTCAGCCACGACAAGATCGAGGGCGTCGCCGCCGCGGACGGCGGGCGGACGCTGTACATCGCCAACGACAGCGACTTCGGCATGGACCACCTGCTCGGCCAGAACGAGGCGGCGTGCGAGGCCTCGGGCCTGTCCGACACGACGGCCTGCGCCCCGGTGAAGTCGGCGACCTCGGGCAAGTACCTGGTGCACCAGAAGACCCTGGACGCCAGCGGCGTGGTCGACGACGGCGAGGTACTCAAGGTCGACATGTCGAAGCTGCCGATCGTCCTGGGCACGGCGACGGTCACCATCCGGTACTGAATCGCCTGATGAACGTCGCCGGGGACGCCGACCGGCAACGTGGTGGCGCCGGCCCGGGCGATGATCCGGGCCGGGGCCGCCGAGCAGCGCAACCGGCGGACCGGCGCCGCCGTCCGGCCACATCGCAGCGGAGAAATCGGTATCGATCGGTGCATAGCTGCAGGTAGGGTCGAACGGTGATCGAGGTGCGCGACCTGGCCAAGCACTTTCGGGTGCATCGGCGACAACCAGGGCTACGCGCCGCGTTCCACGCCCTCGTCCGGCGCGAGCACGTCACCGTCCACGCGGTTGATCAGGTCAGCTTCACGATTCCGGCGGGCGAGATCGTCGGCTTCCTGGGCCCCAACGGCGCCGGCAAGACGACCACGCTGAAGTGCCTGACCGGTCTGCTGCATCCCACCGCCGGCGATGTACGGGTGCTCGGACACACACCGCACCGCCGGGAACCCGCCTTCCTGCGCCGGATCTCGCTGGTCATGGGCCAGCGCAACTCGCTGTTCTGGGACCTGCCCGCCGCGGACGCCTTCGAGGTCAACCGTGCGATCTACGGCCTCGCCGAGGGACCCTACCGCTCGGCCCTCGATGAGCTGGTCGCCTTGCTGGACCTGGAGCCGCTGCTGAACAAGCAGGTCCGGGTGCTCAGCCTCGGCGAGCGGATGCGCTGCGAGCTCGCCGGAGCGCTGCTGCACCGACCGGACGTGCTCTTCCTCGACGAGCCGACGCTCGGCCTGGACGTCAACGGTCAGGCGGCGGTGCGCACGTTCCTGCGCGACTACAACGCCCGGTACGGTGCCACCGTTCTGCTCACCAGCCATTACATGGGCGACGTGACCGCGCTGGCCCGCCGGGTGCTGGTCATCGACCGCGGCACCCTGCGTTTCGACGGCGACCTTGCCGCTTTGGTCGAGGCGCACTCGCCGCACCGGCTGATCCGGGTCACGCTCCGCGAGGCCGCACCGGCGCAGACCTGGGCGGGCTTCGGCGAGGTGTCCGCTGTCGACGGCGCGGTGGTTACCTTGGTGGTGTCGCGCGCCGAGACGGCCGCGGTCGCATCCCGGCTGCTGACGACCCTGCCGGTCGAGGATGTTGCGATCGAGGACCCGCCGGTGGAGGACATCATCCGGGCGGTCTTCACCCATGCGTGACGTGCTCGCCGCATATCCCCGACTGGTGCGCAGCGCGACGCTGGTGGCAGCCACGTACCGGGGCCGGGTCGTGCTGTCGGTGCTCACCGGCTTCTTTCCGCTGCTGACGATGGCGGTGTGGCTCACCGTGGTGGCTGAGGGCGGCCCACCGCAGGGCTGGACCACCGGAGACTTCTTGTCGTACTACGCGGCGGCGACACTGCTGTGGAATCTCTCCGGCGATCGCGTCGTATGGCAGTGGGACGCGGACATGCGCACCGGCGATCTGTCCACGCGGCTGTTGCGCCCCATACACCCGTTCCACCAGTACGCCACCAGCGACCTCGGCCACCGCGCGGTGTTCCTGACGGTGCTGGCGCCGGCCCTGGCGATCGCTGCACTGCTGGTGCCGGGCCTGGACTACCCGTTCGATCCCGTCCGGCTGGCCGCTGTCGCCGCCGCGCTGGCCCTGGCGTACGCGGTCAGCCTCCTCATGGCGTCGACGTTCGCGTTGATCGGGTTCTGGAGCACCCAGACGTCCAGCGTGTGGCTGCTGTGGTGGGGTCTCGGCTCGTTCACCTCGGGCTGGGTCGCCCCGTTGGTGCTGATGCCGGACTGGCTGCGCACGGTGGCGGTGGTACTGCCGTTCCGCACCGCGATGGGCTTCCCGGTCGAGTTACTGATGGGCCGCCTCGATGCGCGCCAGACCGTATCCGGCTTCGCTGTCGGGCTCGGCTGGCTTGCGGTGTTCGCCCTGTTGTACCGGATCGGCTGGCGCCACGGCGTCCGCCGTTACCAGGCGGTGGCCGGATGAGCCGGTGGACGCGCTACGCGCACATCCTGGGGATCTGCTGGCGGGCGGCGGTGGCCGGCGAGGTGGAGTACCGGCTGAACTTCTTCACCAATATCGCGCTCAGCACGTTCTGGATGCTGTGGGCGGCGGCCGGGGCGTCGGTGTATTTCCGGTTCACCGGTGCCGTGGCCGGCTGGACCCACGCCGAGGTTCTCGTCGTTATCGGCCTGTTCTTCGCTCTCAACGGCCTGCGCCAGGTGTTGTTGCAACCCAACCTGGAGCGGATGACCGACTATGTGCGCCTCGGGACGCTCGACTTTCTGCTGACCAAGCCGTTCGACGCGCAGTTGCTGGTGAGCCTGCGCCACCTGAGGGTCAACAACCTGCTCGACCCGCTCCTGGGCCTGGGCCTGGCAACCGCCGGGGTCGTGCTGTCGGGCCGCGGCATGTCGGTGGCCGCGCTGGCCTCGTTCCTCCTGCTGATGGCTTGTGCCGTGCTCCTGATGTACGCCATGACCGTGATGATGATGGCGCTCTCGGTGGTGCTGGTGGGCGCCGAGGACCTCGACCGGGTCACCTTCGCCTTCCTCGAGCTGTCTCGTTTCCCGGTCGAGCTGTACCGCAACCCGGTGCAGGCCGTCCTCACGATCGTGCCGATCGCGTTCCTCACCACGTACCCGGCCGCGGCATTGCTGGGCCGGCTCGACGCGTACCTGCTCCTGCTCGCCCCAGCGGTGGCGGCCTGCGCGGTCGTCGTAGCCACGCTGGCCTGGCGGCGCTCCCTGCGCTCCTACGCCGGCGCGAGCGCTTAGCCAAGCCGCCGCGTACACCGGCCGCTCGCATCGACAGTGCGAGGCCGTCCGATCAACGCCAAACAGCCTGAGGCTCGGCTGTTCTGCGAACGTGCGGATGAGTTCGATGTCTCTGCCGAAACGCGACGTCCGATCTTGGCCGGTCGCTCAGTTGGTCGACCTCGCTCATCAGCGCTCCGTCCGCCGACATCGTGCACGAACCATCGGTCAGTGACACCGACTACCAGCAGGTCCAGGCGCTGATCGCCGGGAAACGCCGGCCCAGGACGATCACCGCGATGCCGCGGTCCTCGCCCAAGCCGTCGAAGCCCGACGAACCACGGACGCACAGAGCCGATGTCCCACCAGGCCGGCAGACGATTAGTCAGCTTGCTAACTATTAGCTGGCATGCTAAGAATACTTGGTGACCACGAGGCACCCCGAACCACCAACGTCGCCTTCGCTTGAGGACGTGGACCGTGTGTTCCTGGCGCTGGCGCATGAGGCGCGACGCCAGGTGCTGCTCCTGCTCGGCCAGCGCGGCGGCGAGCTGCCTTCCGGCTACCTCGCCGCACGCTTCCAGCACAGCTGGCCGACAACGAGCCGCCACCTCAAGGTGCTCGAGGAGGCTGGTCTCGTGGAAGTGCGCCGGCAGGGCCGCAGCAGCAACTACCGGCTCAACCGGGCGCGCCTCGAGCAGGTGGTCGGCGGCTGGATGGGGCACCTCGAACCGGTCGGTCCTGAACAGCGCTGGAGTTCGTCGGGCCCGAAGTCGACGGCGGCGCTGGCCGAACGGACGCCACCGGGCTCGTGCGAAATGTAGCCGTGCAACTGACAGCCAATGACGGGAATGAAGATGAACGCGACAACCCCGAAGATCTTCCGTATCACCATTGAGGTCGCGAACCTCGAAGAGGCCACGAAGTTCTATGCCGAGCTGCTCGGCGTACCCGGGCGGCGGCACCCCGGCGCTCGCCACTATTTCGACTGCGGCGGCGTCATCCTCGCGGTGCTCGACGTTACGGAGGGCGGCATGAAACCCGCGCCGGGCGGGAAGTCGATCTACTTCGCCGTCGACGACATCGACGGCTTGCACGCTCGCGCCGCGGCGCTGGAGGCGCTGGCACCGTTCCAGGTGCACGGGCAGCCGGCGAGCGATGTGATCGAGCGGCCCTGGGGAGAGCGGTCGTTCTACGTCACCGATCCGTGGGGCAACGAGCTGTGTTTCGTCAAGGACGGCACGCTGTACACGTAGGCCCGGTTACGCGTCGGCGGTTCCGGGGCCACGCTGCCTACGCCACCGGCGGCGACA
>Ga0310811_10010002_pt1 | contig 12259 bp, 12 predicted proteins | sample YCmetagenome_FD_207642 | JGI IMG/M metagenome (GOLD analysis project Ga0310811, IMG submission 207642) | Soil microbial communities from experimental microcosm in Duke University, North Carolina, United States - YC | ecosystem: Engineered > Artificial ecosystem > Soil microcosm > Unclassified ... | reverse complement strand
ACCGCATGGCGCCGGAAGTTGCTGCCCGAATTGCATCGGTGCAGGCGAGCGGCCGGCTCAAAGTGATCGCCGGCAAGCTGTCGCATATCGCGGCGGATGGAACCGGGGCGCGTGTGACGTTGCGCCGGCGCCGCCGTGAGGACGCTGAGATCATATCCGTTCGGAAGATCGTCGAGTGCAAAGGGACCGTGACGAACCCGTTGGAGACATCCAACCCGGCGATGCAGAGCTTGTTCGATCAAGGTCTGGCGCGGCCGGACCCGCTCCACATCGGTATCGATGTGAACACAGACTGCGCCCTTTTGGACGGCGCCGGTGTGCCGTCCAAGAGGATTTTCGCCGTTGGGCCCCTGACGCGCGCGGCGTTCTGGGAAATCGTCGCCGTGCCGGATATTCGCGTGCAATGCGCCGCGCTCGCGGCGCAGCTGTTGCAGGTCTAGCCTTACTCCGACAAGACGAGGGACATCCGGAACTCGGTGACGTGGTGCGGCGGATTTGGGCAAATCCGATGCACCCTGTCGCGTTTATGATCGGCGCAAGAGAAGCATTCATTGCTCCACGTGTGAGCGCAAGGCCGTCCGTTACGCTGGGCCGACGAAAGTATGAGAAGGCGCCATCGCCAACTCCGGCTTGGGAAATTTCCCAGTGTACTGGCAAATTATTCGTCGTGCCCCAAGCCTGACGAGCCGAACGGTGAATGCATTTTCTGTCGTGAGCATGAAAGAGAGAATTATGCCACGAGTGCCGAAAACTTTGGCTTTCAATTTCCTCGACATAACGTTCAGATATGCGACAGAGTGAAATTTGATCGTTGCAACGTCGTGGTGTTGGAACGCTTCAGCGATGTGCGGATGAAGCTCGCTGAACCGGCTACTATCGAGGCTGCTTTTAGCGGTTTTGTTTGTCGATTTTCGACAACCTTTGCGAGAGGCGTGGACGAGGTTGCGGCATCGCGCAGCATGCTCGGAGAGCTCAGCATTACTGCGGAGTGTCCGTCGAGCCGAACGGTGTCGCTGAACAGATCATCGGGAGTACATGATGACGGTTGAGTACTTTTGGCGCATTCCGACCCACGGCGACGGACGCTCGGTCGCGCTCGCAGGCTGGAATCGGGGCGATTGGACAGCATCGACGCATCGTCACATTACGCCGAATGCCCGGTCCGGTTTCCACGATGAATCGACATACGCGGATTATCTCGTACAGGTTGCGCGAGCCGCCGAGGTCTCCGGTTTCGACGGGGCACTCGTTCCTTCGGCCTGGAACAGTGAGGAGCCGTGGCTCCTGTCGGCGCTGTTAGCCCAGCAGACGCGCACGTTCAGGCTGATGCCGGCGTTCCAACCGGCGTTCATCGAGCCCGTTTACGCAGCGAAGATGGCGGCGACCTTCCAGCGTATCAGCGGCGGCCGTCTGGAATGGAATGTGATCACCGGCGGAAGCGTGCCGGCGCAGCGCGCCTATGGCGACTTCCTCTCTCATGACGAGCGTTACGATCGCACCGGGGAATTCCTCGACGTCATTGCCGAGCTATGGAGCGGCAAGCCGGTCCGGCATCAAGGCAAGTTCTATCAGGTCGAGAACGAGGGCCTGGCGGCGCCGCTGTCGGCAACAAGAAAGCCCGGAATCTACTTTTCCGGTGCATCCGATGCCGGACTAAAGGTCGCGGCGAAGCACGCCGACGTCTATCTGATGTGGCTGGAGCCGATCGAAGCCGTCAAAGCGATCATCACCAACCTCAACGATCGTGCGTCTGCTTACGGCCGCAAGCCGCGCTATGGCATCCGCGTCGACATTTTCGCCCGGGAGACCGAAGCGGAGGCATGGGCGGAAGCGCGCCGCCTCTGGGATGGCCTGGAGGCAAACGCTGCGAAACTGGGCAAGCACCATACCAGCAGCAAGGGCGGCGACTCTGTCGGCGCACAGAGGCAGGCATCGTTGCGTCCCGCGGACGCCAAGCGCTTCGAGGACTACATGATCGGTCCAAATTTGTGGGCCGGTCTCGGCATGATCCGTCCGGGTCCGACCATCGGCATCTTCGGCTCGTACCAGCAGGTCGCTGAGCGGCTGAACGACTACATCGAGGCCGGCATTGATCATTTCATCCTTGCGGCCAACCCGCACCTCGAAGAGGCCTATCGCGTCGGCGAAGAGGTTCTGCCCTTGATCCGCCGGCAAGGCGCGGCGGTGCAAGAAGCGGCCGAGTGAAAGAGCGTTACTGAAAGAGTGTTGTTGAAATGAACAATGTCTTTGCGATGAAGATCGTCACGTCGTCCGTGAGAGCTGCCGCGTCGGCTCTTGTGGTGCTGGGTGTGCTGGCCACGCAACCGGTCGCCGCTCAGGACGCGTCGCATGCCGGCGGAGCGACGGACTCGGCCGCGAAGCCAACGGTCATCCGCCTCGGCAGCGGCGCGGCAGGTCCGGCGGGCCGCCCTGGATCGCAGGGGGTCATCGGCATCGTCTATGCGAAAAAGTATCTCGAAGAAGAACTCGCGAAAGACAAAGATCCAGTCAAGGTCGAGTGGAACTTCATTCGCAGCGCCGGACCCGGCACCAACGAAGCGCTCGCCGCCAAGGCGATCGATTTCGCTTATTACGGCGACTTTCCCATTATCACCGGGAAGGCCGGCGGCCTGAAGATCAAGATCGTCGCCGCCGGTGAGCGCGGCTCACACTCTTACATCATCGTTCCCAACAATTCGTCCGCCAAATCGATCGAGGACCTGAAGGGGAAGCGCATCGGGCTGCATCGCGGGCGGCCGTGGGAGCTGGCCTTCGCGCAGCTTCTCAAATCCAAAGGGCTGTCCTATTCCGACTTTCAGATCTTCAACGTGCCGCAAGCCGACGCCCAGGCGAGCCTCGCGTCCGGCAATGTCGACGCAATCTATACCGGGTCCGACGGCTTCGCGATTGTCAATCAAGGGCAAGGCAAGATTATCTGGAGCACGCGCCAGGCCCCTCCGCAGACGCGGTACGCTTCGGATCTCGTAGTCACCGAAGACTTCGAGAAGAAATATCCGGCCTACACACAGAAGGTTGTCGATGCCTTCGTGAAGGCGTCGCTGTTTCTGTCGGATGAGAAGAACCGCGACGAAGCGTTCAAGATCTGGTCGGAGACGGGGCTGCCCTACAGCAACTACGCCAACGAGCGCGAAGGCGAGCTGCTGAAGAACAGAAATTCGCCGATCATCGATGATTACCTTATCGCGCATTACAATCTTGCGATCGATCATATGAAGGAAGTCGGCCTGATCCGCCGTGGCTTTCCCGCCGCGGAGCTGTTCGAGCTGAAATACCAGCGCGCCGCCATTGAGCGATTAGGGCTCCAGGGCGTCTGGAAGGCGCAAAGCGTAACCGCAAGTGCGCAGAACTAGTTGGACGACATGGTGATGTCGCACACGGCGACAGCGGTTGACGGGGAAGGGCGAGAGCCAGCCGTTTTGCGGCGGGTGCGGCACTATGCCGTGACGATCGGCGCAGGTCTTCTGCTGCCTGTGCTCAGCATCGCACTATGGCAAGTGGCCGCGCAATTGCAGTGGACTGACAGCCAGATCCTCGTGCCTCCGAGTGTCGTGGCGGCGACGATCGTCGAGTTCTGTCAGAGTGGCGAACTGCCGCTCGACATTGCGGTCAGTGTCAGGCGGGTGATGACCGGCTTCGCCATCGGGGGTGCGCTCGGCTTCACGTTCGGGATTGCGGCGGGGCTGGACCGCCGGGTCGAAGCCTTTGCTGGGCCGACGTTCCATGTGCTCAGACAGATCCCGGTGATGGCGTGGCTACCACTATTGGTTCTCCTTGCCGGCTTTGGCGAGACCTTCAAGATTCTGGTCATCGCGCTTGCCGCCTTTTTCCCCATCGGGCTGAGCACCCTCGACGGCGTGAAGAACGTCTCCTCGAAATATTTCGACGTCGGCAAGGCGCTGTGCTTCTCCCATCGCGACACGCTGTTTCGGATCGTCTGGCCCGCGGCTTTGCCGGACATTCTGAACGGTTTGAGATTGTCGCTGAGCCGCTCCTGGATGCTCGTCGTTGCCGCCGAAATTGTCGCGTCGACCAACGGCATCGGTCATCGCATGGACTGGGGACGACAGCTTTTCCAGATCGACATTGTTTTCATGGGCGTGTTGACGACCGGTCTTATCGGCCTTTTGTTCGATTTGGTTCTCCGCCGTGTCGCACGCAGCGCTGTCGCCTGGAAGGGTATCCGGTGATGGGCGCGCGCAGGCTTTCGCTCCCTCGCGGCATTGTATTGCCGGTCATTCTCCTGGCGGTCTGGGAGATCGCGGCGCATGCGGCCAAATCTGGCGGCGTCCTTATCGCGCCGATCGAGCAGGTCGTCGGAAGCGCCGTTGCGATGGCGGTCTCGGGGACCCTTTGGACCGATACCGGATTCACCGTCGCCCGCGTTACGGTCGGTTTTATTGGCGGCGCGGCCGGAGGCCTCTTGTTCGGCTCGCTGATCGGGACGAGCCGCATTGCCGATCGCCTTACGTCTCCTAGCTTCCATGCGGTGCGGCAGGTTCCTCTCACTGGATGGATTCCGCTCGCAGCGCTGCTGTTCGGAATCGGAGAGGGCGCCAAGCTCAGCCTTATCGCCCTGGCCGCATTTTATCCGGTTGCGCTCAACACCGCGGAAGGGCTTGCCGGTGTTCCGCATGGCTATCGCGAACTCGGGCGCGCGCTGAACTTCGGTGGCTTCACCGCATGGTGGCGCATTTTGCTGCCCGCGGCGGCACCGCAGATCTTCACCGGCCTGAAGCACGGCTTGGCGTTTGCCTGGATCGCCGCCATCGCTGCGGAGCTGATGCTCACGTCGGGTTCTGGATTAGGTACAACGATTGAAAGCGGAGCATCGCTGGCGCGGCTCGACATCGTCATGGTTGGGATCTGTCTCATTGGAGCGTGCGGCTACATCATGGCTGTCGGCGCAGAGCGGATCGAAGCGCGGGTTCTCCGTTGGAGAGAGGAGGGGCGGTGAACGTCCATATCGACGAAGACCGATTGATGCATGGACGTTCGGACGTGCGCCCTGCGGGCATTTCCGTCCAGCTCGATCACGTGTCGAAGTCCTTCAACATCAAAGGGCGAACTCTGCCCGTTCTTCGCGATATTTCCTTGAATATCGCGCCCCGCGAATTTGTCGTCATTGTTGGCGCGTCCGGATGCGGGAAATCGACGCTCCTGCGCCTCATCGCCGGGCTGGACAAGACGGACTCGGGCGAGGTCAAGATCGACGGTCGTAACATCGAGGGACCGGGTCTCGATCGCGGCATCGTCTTTCAGGATCATCGGCTGCTGCCTTGGCTGACCGCCGAGCAAAATGTCGCGGCGGCCTTGATCCCGCTCGGGGTTTCAAAGGCGGAACGGCTGGCGGTCGCTCGGCGCTGCCTGGCACAAGTCGGCCTGGCTGGCTTCGAGTCGGCGTTGCCGGCGCAATTGTCCGGCGGCATGGCGCAGCGGGCGGCCATTGGGCGCGCGCTGGCGAACGATCCGGCTGTGTTGCTTCTCGACGAGCCGCTCGGTGCGCTCGATGCGCTCACGCGGCTCAAGCTTCAGAACGAAATCGCGGATTTGTCGGTCAATAATCCGAAGACGATCGTGCTCGTGACACACGACATCGAGGAGGCCGTGTTCTTCGCCGACCGCATCGTCGTGATGGACGCGTCGCCTGGGCGGATTCGCAAGATTATCCCCGTCGACCTTCCGAGGCAGCGAGACCGGACTGGCGCGGACTTTGTCGAGTTGCGGCGACAGGTCCTGCGCGAGTTCGTCGACGACAGTCATTAAATCGAGAAGGCCTGAAAATTATCGGGCGTAACAGTGAAACGAAGGGACAAGCATGAGTATCCAAATCGGCGCGCATCCATCGAATCTGACACTTTCGGTCTTGACCCATGTGCCGGAATTGCAAAAGGGACTGGCGGGGCTCGACGTGACGTTCCGCTGGTACAAGGAGGGGCGTGAGCTTCACGGCGCGCTCGACGCAGGCGAGATCAACGTCGTCGGAACCGGCTCGACGCGTGCAATTGCCGCCCAAGCTGACGACGTCCCGATCGCCTATATCGCAGCGTCGAAGCCGCGCACGACGGGCGCCGCGATCCTCGTCCGCCAGGATTCGAAAGTGCAGTCGCCGGCCGATCTCGCCGGGCTGCGCATCGGGCACATCGCCGGCTCCTTTCACACTTACTTTCTTGCCGCCGTGCTCGATGCCGCCGGCGTGCCTTTCAAGGCGGTGAATCCCGTCAACTGGGCGGTCAAGGATTCGTATCGCGCTTTGCAGGATGGGGAGATCGACGCGTGGGTGTCGATGGCGCCTTACCTTGCTCCGGCGCTTGCCACCAATACCGTAAGATCGCTGATCGGATGCGACAAAGTGATCCCGAACCGTTCGGTGTTCTGGGTCCATCGCGACGTCGCCGACATGGGACGCCCCGTCGTCGAAGCCATCGCGCACACCTTTGCCGACACCGATCGCTGGATCGGCGCGGACCCGCGGCGCGCCGCGCGCCTGCTTGCAAAGGTCATCGGTAACGTCGACGAGGACGGTTGGACGACGAGCATCGCTGCGCGGCGCTGGGGCCTGGTGCCGGCCGATCAAACCGTGTTGCAGGAGCAGCAGGCGGAAGCCGATCTGCTGGCGCGTCACGAGTTGCTGCGCAGGCGCATCGACTTGCGCGAGGCCGCTTTGGGCTATCCGCTGGAGTTCGACAGCAAGGCGGCCTGACGTCTGGCCGCGCTGTCTGCAAGGATGAACCCGCCAAGAAGGCGCCTACGGGCTGGGCGGGTTCTATCCTTGCGTACGGCGCGCCAGCGATACCCTGGCGGTTCTGGAACGTGCCGACGATATCGCAATCTATAAGAGTGCTATCGATGGCAAGATTGAACATCACCAGGTCTCGAATGTGACCTTCGACTTGGCGCTTGGTTCGTATCGACCAGACATTTTGGTTCGGAGCGGGGGCTTTGAGCCGATAAGTTTTACCGGCATGCTGAAAAGCACTTAGCCGCATTTTAACCCAAAGGGGACTCCGCTCGCTCGATCGCGAGACAATTCGGCCGCGCTTGCCCTTCAACAGCGCTAGGCCACGCCAAGAAGGCGATAAATCCGTCGTGTGTATGAACCAAACGCCTCGTGCGTGCGCATGTCGAGTGTGCGCTCACGCGGCAACAGGATCGGGATGTTATCCGACATGCGGGCGGGCCGCGCCGTAAGGACGATCGCGCGTGTGCCGAGGAATACGGCCTCGGCGATGTCGTGGGTGACGAATACGATCGTCTTGCCGCTTTTGCGCCAGATGTTCAACAGCTCGAGATTCATCTTGTCTCGTGTCAGAGCATCGAGTGCGCCGAACGGCTCATCCATAAGAAGCAGCTTCGGATCATGAACCAGCGCGCGGGCAATTGCAGCGCGTTGCTGCATGCCTCCCGAGAGGGCGTAAGGAAACTGGGATTCGAATCCACTCAGGCCGACCATGGCCAGGAGATCGCGCGCGCGCTCAACGCTTTCGGCTCGCGGCAATCCAAGGATTTCGGCGGGCAGCAGCACGTTGTCCAGTATCGTCCGCCACTTCAGCAGCAGCGCCTGCTGGAACACCATTCCAACGTCGCGCCCTGGCGTAAAGGGATGCCCCGGCGAACCGATCGATACTTCGCCATGGCTGTGCTGGTGAAGGCTGGCGAGAATCTTAAGGACAGTGGTCTTGCCACATCCCGACGGTCCCACCAGAGAAACGAGCTCTCCCTGAGCAATCTCGAAGCTGACGTCTGATACGGCCACGAACTCGGTAGCGTCCTTGACATAGGACTTACCGACATTGGTCATCCGGATGAAAGGTGGCATCGTATCGGTGTCATGAATCTCAGCCAAGGCGCGCATCGCGAGTCACCAGCAATTGTTCGAGCAGCAACACCAAGCCGTAGAGGCTCATTCCAACCAGCGTAATCAACAGAAGCGCCATGAACATCGCCGGCGTATCGAGACTCACCTGAACCTGCATCATCAGGTATCCGAGCCCACGGTCGGAACCCAGAAATTCACCGACGATGGCGCCTGCGACCGCGAGGATTGCGCCAACCTTCATGCCGGAAAAGACGTAGGGCAGGGCGCTGGGCAGCTGAATCTTCGTGAATATCTGCCACTTCGATCCTTTCAGACTGTGGACGAGGTCGAGCAGCTCGGGATCGACCTCACGAAGTCCGCGGAGAGAGGTCAACAGGACCGGGAAGAAGCAGATTGAGAATGCGATCAGCATATTCGGGCCGACACCGTACTTGAACCAGACAATCATCAAGGGCCCGAGAGCGACCTTCGGAATCATGTTGAAGCTCACGAGCGCCGGCATCGCCAGCTTTTCCAGCGACTCGACCCAGGAGAAGATCAGCGCCAGCGCAATGGCTGCGGCGACGCCGAGCACGTAACCACCGTAGACTTCGGCGGCTGTCGTCATCGTATTGGTCAGCCAGTGGTAATTCGGCTCGACGAGCGTGGCCAACGTGGCTTGCGGCAGAGGCAGCACGAAAGCGGGAATCTTGCCGATGACGACGACGAGCTGCCATGCGAGCAGCAAGAGGAGATGGCTCGCAATGACATAGCCGTAGCGTTTTGTAAGAACCGTACGAAGCCATGACGGCCGGGTGCGCGTGAAATCGAGCGGTCTTTGATGGGCGATCGGTGCGTCACTCATCGGGTTAGCCGACCTCCTTCGCTGTCCCTGACCGCGCCGCCTCGACCGCTCTCATTCCGGCTTCGTGGCCCAGCCGCTCTGCGAGATGTCGAAAATGATCCCGTCCGGATCCTTGTATTTTTCTTCATAATAGAGAGTGTCCTTCAGGGCCGGCAAGTCCATGAAAAAGCTGCCGCCGTTGCTTTCGACACTTCCTTTTGCCGCTTCTGCGCTTTCGACCTGGAAGCCGAAATGGTGCACGCCGACGAAGTCCTTGCCGCCCTTAACTCCGGCCACTTCGTCGGTGTGATATTTCAGCAGTGCGATGTTGATGTATCCGTCGGACAAATAGACGCCGCTCGCCAAGACCGATTCAGTCGTACCGATTCGCCTGAGGCCGAACGCGTTCACGTAGAAATCGGCCGTCTTGTCTGGATCGGGGACAGACAAGGCAATGTGCCGGAGCTGAGCCATCGTCGACCTCTTCAGTTTCGGGTGAAGAATGCGTTCAGGGCGGCATTGACGGCCACTGGCTGCTCGATCGGATGCCAATGGCCGCACTGCTCGACGAGCAGACACTCGGCAGTGCTGAGCTCGCGCGCGAACGCTTCGCCATTGGCAGGCGGACTGACATTGTCGTCCTGTCCGGAGAGCACCAGCACCGGGCATTCAATCTTGGCAATATCCGCGGCTGTTGCTGCAGCCATCGCCTCGCACGAAGCGGCATAACCATCACAGCTCTGACCGAGCAGGAGCTCACGCACAAAGCCGACGATTTCGGGCTTGTGTTCGAAGCTGTATGGCGAAAGTCCGCCCTTGACGACCGCGTCGGCGATCGACGGTATCCCGTTCGCACGGACTTTGGCGACGCGCTCGCGCACCGCCTGACGGCGCTGCTCAGTCGGCGCCCGGTTCACGCCAATGAGGGCAAGGCTGACGACTTTCTCCGGATTGCGTACGGCAAAATGCTGCAGAATGAGCGTGCCCAACGAGTGTCCGACGAACCGCGCACTTTGCAGCCCGTAGGCGTCCATGAGCGCGAGGAGGTCGTCGACCCAGCTCTCGATCGACAAAAAATTGTTGTGCTCGGAGCGTCCGGCGCCGCGGAGATCGTAACGTATCACCATGAAGCGATCGGACAGTGCGCGGATCTGTGGCTCCCACACACTATTCGTACTACCGAGGCCATGAAGGAAGATGATTGGCTGTCCGGTTCCGCGTGCGTCAACGGCCAAGGACTTATCGTTCGACTGCAAGCATTGTCTCCGTGTCGTTCCCGCAAGTAACGCGAGGCAGTATGACGGTGGCATGCTTGCGCGTCTTCGTGCCAGAACCCGAAAAATTACCGTCCAGTCGGAAAAAATGATCTCCTAGGCGCTTGCGGCGGTTGGAGTTGTTGTACCGCGCGTGGTCTTGGCTACGATCGATTGCACACCGCTCGTCGTGAGCGGAGATCGAGGCAAGCGACGCCAGGTGGACACATGAAATCAGGTACCATGCGCGGATTCGGTTTGCTGGCCGGCTTCGGCTTGAGCATCCTCATGCAGCAGCCGCTTTTCGCTGCCGACAAGATATCGGTCGCCTTGAATTGGGTTCCCGGAGGCGATCACGCAGCGATGTACTACGCTAAGCAGCAGGGCTGGTACGGCAAGGCCAACTTGGATGTCGACCTCGAGGCTGGCAAAGGCTCCGTGGGGGTTCTGCAGCGAGTCTCAAACGGCCTGTCGCAGATCGGTCTGGCCGACATGGGCGTGGCGATGGGCGCGCGCGGCAAGGGCGCCAAGGTGGTCGGCGTCATGAATATCTACGCGAACACCGCGCTCGGAATGTATTGGCTCAAGAGCAGCGGGATTGCCGGCATCAAGGATTTCGCTGGCAAGAAGATCGGCGTGCCTCCAGGCGATGCGCAGCGCGCGCTCTGGCCTGCGCTCGCTGCGAAGAACGGCGTCGACCCGAATTCGGTCACATGGGTCAACATCGATCCGAATGGGAAGCTTCCGGCACTGAAGGCCCACGCCATTGACGTCACAACAAACTTCTACAATCTGCATCATATCATGTCGCGTGAGCTTGGCTCCGACATGGGGTATCTGTCGTGGGCCAAAGCCGGCATCAACCCTTATGGACTGTCGATTTTCGTCAACGCGGATTACCTCACGACCAACGAAGACACTGTCGCTCGGTTCGTCAAGGTGACGCAGCGCGCTTATCGGACATGTGTGGAGTCGCCGGAGCCGTGCGTGAAGGCACTCGTCGATTCGGTCAGCGGTCTTAAACTCGACAACGAGACGGTGAACTGGAAGCTGACGATGCAACTGATGAGCGACGATATCTCGCGCTCGAAGGGACTTGGCTATATGGATCCGGCCCGCATGCAGAGCGACTATGAGCTCGTGGCGAAGTATCTCGGCGTTGAGACGCCTTACGACGTGAAGACCATCTACACGAACAAATTCGTCGATCCTGGCATCAAGATGATCGACGTCTCCAACTAGAGTCCATCAGAAAGGCAGAGCGTCCGTTGATGAACATCGCTACAAAGCAGTCGAATCTCGCGGGATCGACGTCCGCCGACGCCTCCGAACTGGAGGTGCGCCGACAATTGGCCGCATGCTACAGAATGTTCGCGCGGCGCAATATGGATGACTTGATCTACACCCATCTCTCGGCCCGCATTCCGGGGCGGGAGGGACGATTCCTGTTTATACCGTTTGGCATGCTGTTTGAAGAAGTAACAGCGTCCAATCTTATGGAAGTCGACATCGAGGGCAACGACGTCGCTGACAGCGGGCAAGCCGTCAACCCCGCAGGCTGGGTGGTCCACCGGGTTGTCTACGAAGCACTGCCCGCGGCGCAATCCGTGATGCACCTGCATACGATCTGCGGCACCGCTGTGTCGTCGCAGAAGGCGGGACTGTTGCCGATCAACCAATTCGCAGTGACCTACAACGGGAAGATCGGCTATCACGACTACGATGGCCCAGGCTTGCGTCCGGAAGAACAGAAAAGCTTCATCGCTGATCTCGGCAACAGACCGATGATGTTCCTGCGCAACCACGGCACCCTGACACTCGGCCGCAGTATCGTCGAGGCGTTCACGCTGATGCATTACCTCGAGCGCTCTTGCGAAATTCAGATCATGGCTCAGGCCGGGGGTGCGGAACTCGCGTTGCCGCAAGAGCACATAATCGAGACTACCGTCGCGACGGCGCAAGGTGTCGGCGATCGTAGCTTCGGCGATGTCGGGTTTCGCGCCTTGTTGCGCAAGCTGGATCGTGAGGATCCATCCTACCGGCTTTAGCGGGACGTTTCGGGCCATAGGGGCTCGCCGCCGTCAGTCGGCCAGGACGTGAGCTCCTCTGCGGTAAGCGCGGGGGGTGCTTCCGAAGTTGTCGACGAAAAAGCGCGTGAAATGGCTTGGCGCGCGGAAGCCCAACGCGTTCGAAAGCTTGTGAATCGGGATCGTGCTTCGGCTCAATCGATCGAGCGCGCACTCGAGTCTGAGCGAGTTTGCGTAAAGCCGCGGCGTGACGCCGATACAATCCCGGAACAACTGGAAGAAATGCTGCCGTGAAAGGCCGGCAACATCGACCCAAGCC
>Ga0310811_10010001_pt1 | contig 12259 bp, 12 predicted proteins | sample YCmetagenome_FD_207642 | JGI IMG/M metagenome (GOLD analysis project Ga0310811, IMG submission 207642) | Soil microbial communities from experimental microcosm in Duke University, North Carolina, United States - YC | ecosystem: Engineered > Artificial ecosystem > Soil microcosm > Unclassified ... | reverse complement strand
CGATATCCGCGCCATCTGGCGCTCACTCAGCAGGAATACATCAGACATGGCGAAGCCCCCTTCGCCATGTCCAGAATCACAGCAAACCGCGCCGACGCAAGAGATTAATGGGTCCTGAGTCTAGGCAACGCACTGGCGAGCTTGGGCGCGCGCGAGCGCAGTCCCGCGCGACTTGCCGAGGCGGTTGCGGCGTTCGACTGCTGTCTATCGGTAACCGGTCCGCTTTGGCCGGGGAACTGGGTGCGGTTCGTGCAAGAGCGCCGCGACGTGGTGCAGGCAACAATCGGGACAAACAGATCAAAAAAAGGTGACGACAATCGCCGTTGCTGAAAACGCTCTCTTCCGCTGACATTTGTTACGGTTGGAGACCGACCATCCGCACCGGCGCAAACGCGTCAAGCGCCAAACATAAAGGCCAGACGCTTGCTCCGACCCCCAAAAGACGCCTAAACATCAATTCAAAAGGTGAGGCAAATCCTCAGTTAATCTCAGCCACTAGATATCTCCACTCTGAAGACGCCCCTATTCAAGACTAGCGGCCAGGTGGGTAACAAGGGTGGAGGCTTTTGTGCCGGGCTCTGAGGGACGGGTTATCGGGGAGAGGAAATCGCCGTGAACGCTTTGATGCACCGACTGGTTGCGGCTGCGCTGCTGGTGATCGCGGATCTGGCTCCGGAAGCAGCCCGCGCCTACACGGCGGCAGGCGACCGGATCTTTGTCGGGACCCTGATCCTGCCACAGATCGCGCCCACCGATGCGTTCTGGAGCACGTTGAGCACCCAGCCTATGCCACAAGGCGAGAGCACGCTGCTTACAGGTACCTGGAGCAAGACGATTACCGAGCGGTTCGGCATCAACGTCGCAGATGGCGTGAATTGGCAAGGCCCCTCAAGCGGGGCGCCGAACCTGGTGGTGGAGCTTCAATACGAGGCGGTCCTAAATCAACAGCACGTGTCGTTTGGGCTTGACCAGGAAGTTGGTGGGACCGGCAGTCCACGCGTCGGAAGCTCTCAGCAGAGCGCCACGCAACCTGGCGTAACGTTTGGCAAGGGTTTTGGCGAGTTGCCCATCGGGTACTTGCGGCCGCTTGCAGTGACTGGCTTTGCCGGATTCCAGTTCGCCGAGGGAAATGGGCCAACCAGACCGGCGGGCAGACCAGACCTGGTCAATGTGGGCTTCTCAGTGCAATATTCGATTCCATACCTTGTTTCGAAGGTGGCAGATCCCGGTTTGCCGCCGGTATTGCGCGATATGACCCCGATCGTGGAGGTCTTCCTCTCCACGCCGGCTGGAAGCCGTTATGGGCAGTCCACGACGCTTGTGGTTGCACCGGGTGTCAGCTTCTCCCGTGGCACTGGCTGGGAGTTCGCGGCCGAGGCACTGATCCCGGCCACGGGGGCCACCGCAACCGGCACCGGTGTGATCGCCCAGCTTGTGGTTCAGCTCGATTATCTGCTTCCCAGCAGCCTGTTGGGGCGACCGCTGTTCCCTCTGCCCTGAGTATCTCCGCGCGGTGTCCGCTTGTAGAAAAACAACGCCGCCAGACCATATCCAACTCGTCGCCCAAACGACATAAATTGCGGCAACGGATACGCCCTCATGCTCGCCTACCACGACATGCAGCTCAGCGCAGCCACACCAGCAGACGCCGCCCTCGTTCGCGCGCTGCAGGCGGATTTGCGCGCGCTTGGCTATCTGAAGCGGGGCATCGACGGCGTCTTCGGCGCCAGCACGACTTTGGCGGTGCGGCGCCTGCAATATGATCTTCTACATAATCACGGCCGGTCGACCGGCCACGACGGTAGCGCGCCCCTGAAGATGACCGATTTTGCCGGCGGCGTCACGGAAGTCACCGGCGTGGTGGACTCCGCCCTGGCCAGCGCCATCGAGGCGCTACTCAACGCCGCCGCTTTCATGAAGCTGCCCACCCACACCGACCCGGCTGCCGCCAACCAGGCCGCACTGGCGGCTGTCAAAGCGCAGGCGGGAAAACCGGCGCCTATCCCTTTCCTCCTCGCCATCTTCCAGCAGGAAAGCCGTTGCGAACATTTCGCCGTGGCGCTCAGCGCCGCCGATCAGGACAATTATGTCACGGTCGGGCTCGACACAGCCACAACCGAAGATTGCGTCACCTCCCGCGGCTACGGCATCGGCCAGTACACCCTCTTCCATTCATCGCCGGCCTCTTCAGATGGCGCGGCACCTATCTCGACAAGGCCATCGACGTCATTTTGAACAACGCGCCGGAAGCCAGCTACGCCTGGGGCAGCTTCGGCGCCTGGTTCACCGCCCACTTCACACCAAGGGCCCCGCCATCAACACAAATCAGCCCCAACGACCCTGCCGCGAAACTAATAGCTAGCGTCCGTGACCATCCGCTTCTGCGCAACGGCCCCAACGACCTGCCCTCCTATCTCACCGCTGCCAGCTTCGCCACCGCTCTGCTGACGGCGCTGAGGGACGGTTCTTCCTTGCCAGTTTTCGCCCAGGCCGAGCGGACCGTTAACGGCTTACCGGATGGCGACCTGAAAACAATCCTCACCGGCTTCATCGTCACGGCTGGCGGGGATCTCGACAAGTTGCATACGACGATCGAACGCTGGTTCGACGCCGAGATGGACAGGCTGAGCGGACTGTATAAGCGCGCCGCCCTCTATATGATGCTGGTCATTGGCGCCATCCTGGTTGTCGCCCTCAACGTGAACACCCTACATCTTGCAAAAACCCTCTGGGCGGACGCCCCTGTTGAGCGCGCCGCTCTTGTGGCTACGGCGAACAACGTCATCGCTGCCCAGTCCAACGCGGATGAATTCGTCCAAAGAATCGACAAGTCCTTGACGACGCTTGACAGGCTAGACCTCCCCATCGGCTGGAGTACCGCGCCCGTGACCGCACCCAAGCGGCGGTCCTACCTTGTCGATATCCTCTCCACTATCTTCGGCTGGCTGTTGACCCTGTTCGCCATCACGCTCGGCGCCCCCTTCTGGTTCGACATGGGGCAGAATTTCGTCGACCTGCGCAATGCCGGCCCCAAACCCGCCTCAACAACCAGCAACAGCTGAGGCACCGCAGCCAGTCTGGGCAACGCTGCGCAGCCCGACATCCAGTCGTCCGTGAAGAACGCGAGCTGGCGTCTCAGGCATTATCTGGCGATCCGGAGTCCAAAGAGCACGCACAAAAGTGCGGCCATTCGGGCGAGCAGGAGCTTGAAGTTAAAGCCGACGGCGGCGAGGATGGCGATGGGCACTCTACCTCGGGGATGCAGGCTGTAGACCTTGGGCCCACGCTGCTTCTGGCGCTGCTTGCGCACGTGGCTTGCCCGCGCCAGCGGCCGAGGCACAGGCGGGGGAAGTCCCAATGGCCCCTACGAGTTCGGCGTCAAAGTCTCGGTCGCAACCCCGCTATGGCACTGCAAGGGGGGCAATTCGTCGTCCATGCTGCGGCGCTGCCGGGCGCCGTGCTGGCGCGCGAGTCGCACCAGGCGCTCGCGCACGCGATGCAGCAGTTTGGCGTCGGTCGGGAAGGCGATCGCCTTCGCCTGCACCGTGGTGTCGACAATGACGCGGGTGAAATCCGCGGGCTTGGCTGCCCCCAGCCAATTCCTAATTTATATGACGGAACATTTGGTAACGATTAAGGATTCGATATATTTCGATATCAGACCTCAATGCCGTTATTTTTGGAGAAGAGAATGAAATTTCCAACAGGAATGCGGCCAAAGGCCATGCAATTTCTGTATTTGCCCGTTTTGGCTGCCCCTCTGGTTTTATCTGCGTGTGCAGCTCCTCAATATGATGCTCAGACGGATCAGGCGATAACCACGCTACAGACTGATACGGACGGGTTGATCATTCACCTCGTTTCCTTGAACCAAGAGATTTCCAATCTACAAGGAAAGACAGATAAGACATCTCTATCGCAACTCTCTGGCGATCGTGCGGCGGCCTCGTATAGCGCCAATATCGCCACCTATAACAAACTCCACGTTGATTTTTTGACGTTGAGAACGCGCGTCGACGCAGAGCCAAACAAGGCCACACCTCATCTGGATAATGCGCTGGAAGACATCAATCAGAATCTCTTCGGAAAGCGCTCCCTTCAGTCTCAGCATCAGGAAGACGCTTTTCTGTCCACGACCTATCTTCAGGCGCAACAGGGGCTACTTGATGCGCAGTTTGCCGCATTACTAAAATATGAGCTTGTCCTAAAGACAGGCTCGCCAACCACAAAGTAGGGAAAACAAGATGTCAGTCGATTGGAGTGCCACAGAACAAAAGGCTATTTCCGCGATAAAAGATGTACTGTCAGGCGCTTGGGGGGACGTCGCTACTGGTGCCTCCGCCCAGGTCAAGGCTCTCGTCAGCATAGGCGCAAGCGTGGAAGCTGCGATACAGTCCGACCCTCCGTCCATTACACAGAGCGATTACCAGGCACTTTTGCTCTCCGCGCAGAGAGCGTTGGATGGCGTTCTACAAACTTATGAAGCGGTTGGCATCGTGATCGCGGAACAGGCTGCTGCGGCGGCTGTCAACGTGGTGGTAACAGCGTTGAAGCAGGCCAATCCAGCTATCGCATTTCTGTAATCTCGTCGGAAAATCGAAAAACGGACAGGTTTCGCGCCGTCAGCAGAACTCGCCACGCGCGATAGGATGGACCCTTCGCGCGAAAGGAAACGCCCATGAGGAATCGAAACCAAATAAGGCCACGGCTTTTTTGCGCACCGCCGAGCTGTGCGCTTCTTCTGCATGGGACGGTGAGGCGCCTTCTAACCAAACCGATCGCGCTTTGTTCTGCAGTTCAATAAAAGTGGTTGCGGGGGAACGCAACCACCGAGGGTTAACTCGTACGGCCATGCCCCTGCAATGTCCTCACTGCGACATGCTCCTCACAAACACGCCAAGCCCAAAATGCCAAAGTCGTTTTAGTACGGCGAATCTGGAAAATAGTACCCGGTTGCATTCTGCTTGGTCACCAGAGTCGCGTCCATCGTGTAACTGCCACGCACCGGGACCTGATCGTAGAAATTCGCCACCGTCAGGATCATAGCCGTTCCGATCATTGCCGGTGGATAGAGAACGTCGACGGGTATCATCTTATCGCCGCCCATCACTTTCTTGATCATCTCGCTCGAGCCGGCGCCGCCGATGATATATTTGATGTCAGTCCGCTTGGCCTGCTTAATCGCCTGCTGCACACCCACTGCCATATCGTCATCCTGACACCAGACGACGTCGATCTTGGGAAATTTACTGAGGAAATCCTGCATGACATTAAAGGCGTCGTCGCGGCTCCAGTTGCCATATTCCCGTCCAAGCACCTTCACGTTGCTTCCCGTGATCGCGGCGTTAAAACCGTCCTGCCGCACCTGGTCGATCGGGATCGGCAAGCCCCGGATCACCACGACCTTGGCGTCTGGTGTATGCGTCTTGACGTATTCGCCAGCAACGGAACCGAGCGCACGGTTGTTGCCCGCAACGTAGAGATCCCGCACCGATTGATCGTTGTCGCTTGGTGCACGATCGACGAGGGTAACGAAGATATGCTGCGCCTTCACCGCCTTGATCGCGTTGACCAGCGGATCCGGATCAGTCGGCAGGATGACGAGCGCATTGATCCCCTCGGTCGTCAAATCCTCCAGCACATTGGCCTGGCTCGTCGCGTTCGGCGAGGTCTTCACGATGATCTTCAGGCCGGGATGTTCCGCCATCAGCAGTTTGGCGACGCGCTCCGCATGATACACGACGCCCGCTGTCCAACCGTGGTCTGCGGCCGGGACGGACACGCCGATGGTCACATGCGTCTCCGCTGCATGGGCCATTCCCGCAACAGCCGTGGCTGTGGCCGTGGCCGCGGCAAGAACCAAGCCAAGTATTGTTTTTTTCATGTTCTCTCCCTTATGTCGGGGCTTGTTGATCCGCGCCGGGCGCCCCGCCGCCCGCCCGGTTTACGATTTTCGTATCAGTGAGCGCTGCACAAGCATCGCGATGATGATGATGGCCCCCTGAATGGCGCCGATTAAGTATTCGCTGGCGATGTTAGAGAGCACCATGATGTTGCTCACCACCTCCAAAATGAAGGCGCCGCAGATCGTGCCCCAGATCCGCCCTACCCCGCCACGCAGCGCCGTGCCACCGACCACCACGGCGGTGATGGCCTGCAACTCCCACATGAGGCCGGTCGTGGCGGAGGTCGACCCGAGCCGCGGCACGTAGAGCAAAACCGCGATGGCGACGCAAACTCCCTGAATCACGTAGGTAAGAGTACGCACCCGGGAGATCGAGACGCCGGAATAGCGCGCGACATCCGGGTTCGAGCCGATTGCCGCAACGTGACGACCATAGGCCGTCCGGTGAAGCAGGAAGGCGCCGACGATCGCCGTGATCACGATGATCATGATGGGCACCGGTACGCCGAGCACGGTGCCGAAATAGGCTGGTCGATAAATGTCCTCGATTGTGGAGGATTTCAGATTGATCGCTCCCCCCTGTGAGAGCCAGGTGGTGAGGCCACGGAAGATGCCCATCGTGCCGAGCGTGGCGATGAAGGGCTCGATCCGGCCACCGGTGATGATCAAACCGTTGGCGAGGCCGCACAGCGCGCCAATGACGAGCGCAAACGCGATCCCGGCGGTGAGCATGAGGACCGGATTCGCAATGATCGCGGTATTCATGAAAAGGATCATCAGGCTGGCGACGAAGGCCACCATCGAACCTACCGAGAGGTCGAGTCCGCCAGCGGAGATGACGAAGGTCGCGCCAACGGCGATAATCGCGGTAAAGGCGCTGCGGGCGAGGACGTTGAGGAGGTTTTCGGTGCTGAGGAAATTCGCACTCGTGGCCGCACCGAAGACCAGGAGCAGCGCGAGCGCCACGAAAGGTGCCACAGCACGCAGGTCGACTTCTTTCCAAGACCGGCCCGCCATTGCCCCGCCGCCGCCGGCGAGTAGCGCATTCTTGTCTGTCACTAGGCCCTCCCCTCGGTCCGTGCGCCGGTCGCCAAGACCACAATCTCTCTCTCGGTCATCCGCTCCCCTGTGACCTCCCCGACGATCTGCCCGGCATGCATGACGACGATCCGATCGCAGATGCCGATCAATTCGGGCATTTCCGAAGACACCACGATGACCGATCGTCCCTCTGCCGCGAGCGCAACGACGTACTTGTAAAGCTGTGCCTTGGTGCCGATGTCGATGCCTCTGGTCGGTTCATCGATGATGACGATGCGTGGGTCGAGCATCATCATCTTGGCCAGCAGCAGTTTCTGCTGATTGCCGCCGGATAGCTGGCCCGCCAGGATGTCCTTGCGCCCTGTCCGGATTTCGAACTGTTTGATCGCTTGGTCGAGCGCAGCGCGCTCGCTCGCTGTGTCGATCTGCAGATGGCGGATAAAGCGGCCGAGCGCTGCCAGTGTGAGGTTTACCCTCAGATCGCGATCGAGGAGCAGCCCCTTGCCCTTGCGATCCTCGCTCAGATAGACGATGCCGGCCTTCAGACTGGCGGCGACCAATTTGAAATGCATGGGCACGCCATCGAGCTTTACCGTTCCGCGGCCCGGCCGAAGACCGACGAGACCCTCCATCAACTCGGTCCGGCCCGCGCCCACAAGGCCCGCAAAGCCCAGTATCTCCCCCTTGTGAAGCTGAAAGGAGGCGTGCCGGGCGTAACCCGGCACGGTAAAAGCGGATACGTCGAGAACGACCTCTCGTTTCGGGGCGCCGTCGCGGTCGGGGTAGAGTTTCGACACATCGCGGCCGACCATCAGATGGGCCATGTCGACCGGCTCCAGTGCCGCCGCGGGTTGGCTTGCGACCAGGCGGCCGTCGCGCAGCACGCTCACCTGATCCGAGATCTCCTTCACCTCCTGCAGGCGATGGGAGATGAAGAGAACGGCCACGCCCTTCGCGCGGATATCGTTGATCAGCCGCAGCAGCGCCTTGGTCTCGACAGGGGGCAGCGAAGCCGTTGGCTCGTCGAAGATCACGACGCGGTGCGGCACCAGCAGCACGCGGGCGATCTGGACGAGCTGCCGCTGGGCGATGGAGAGCCGTCCGACCGTCGCGCGCGGATGGATGTCGGCGCCAAGCTCCGCGAGCATCGTCCTTGCGCTTTCATCCATGCGACGGTCATCGAGCGCGATGCCCCGGTAGATCTCGCGACCGAGATAGAGATTCTGTGCAACAGTCAAATCTGCTGCAAGGAGAATTTCCTGATGCACGAGCGCGATGCCGCGCCGCTCGGCATCCACCGGGCCGGAGAGCGCGACCGGCGCCCCATCCATCCAGACAGCGCCGCTTGTCGGCTGAAGATGGCCGGCGAGGAGCCGCATCAGCGTGGATTTGCCCGCGCCGTTCTCGCCGACCACGGCGTGTACCTCGCCGGCCCGAACCGAGAGGTTGAGGCCATGCAGCACTTGAACGGGCCCGAAGGACTTGGAGAGTTCCATTGCCTGAAGCGGCGGTCTCCCCGCGTCAGATGCCCCAGCGACGAGGCTGGCTACCGGACCCGGACCCATGTCCCACCGGCCTTCGACGACGCAACCGCCGCCGCGATGAAGCGCATACCGGCAAGTCCATCCTCGACCGTGGGGAAGAGAATCTCAGGCCCCAGCGCCAGGCCGGAACGGGCGGCACGGATCGCTTGGGCGGCTTCGGCATAGATCGTCGCGAAGCCCTCCAGATAGCCTTCCGGATGTCCGCTCGGCACTCGCGAAACCCGGGCAGCCTCGGGCCAGGCGGCGGCCCCCGCGCGGGTAAAAAGCTGCTTTGGTTCGCCGTACCGTGAGATCCAAAGATAGTTCGGATCGGCCTGGAGCCATTCCAGGCCACCCTTGGTCCCATAAACGCGAAGCTTCAGGCCGTTCTCATTGCCGACCGCGACTTGGCTCGCCCAGAGCATCCCGCGCGCGCCGCCGGCATAGCGCAAGAGGACCTGCACGTCGTCGTCCAGCTGCCGGCCGGGCACGAATGTTGTCAGCTGGGCCAAAACCTCCTCCGGCTCGAGCCCTGTGACGAAGGCGGCGAGGTTATAGGCATGTGTCCCGATATCCCCGATCGCACCGCCGGAACCGGCGCGCGCCGGATCCGTCCGCCATTCCGCCTGCTTGTTGCCCGAGAGCTCGACGCGCTCGGTCAGCCAGTCCTGCGGATATTCCGCCTGCACCAACCGGATCTCACCCAGCTCGCCGGCGCCGACCATCGCGCGCGCCTGCCGGATCATCGGATAGCCGGTGTAGTTATGCGTGAGGATGAACAGCTTGCCGGTCTTATGCACGAGCTCGACAAGCGCTTCCGCCTCGGTCACGCTCGTCGTCATAGGCTTGTCGCAGATGACGTGAATGCCGGCCTCCAGGAAGGCGCGCGCCACCGGGGCGTGAACGTGGTTCGGCGCGACGATCGCCACCGCCTCGATGCCATCGGGCCGCGCGGCCTCCGCCTCTGCCATCTCGGTAAAACTGCCGTAGCTGCGTTCGGTCGCAAGGCCGAGATCGGCCGCGGAGGCACGGGCCCGCGCCGGATCGGAGGACAGCGCTCCGGCGACCAAATCGAATTGGTCGTCGAGCCGTGCGGCGATCCGGTGGACGGCACCGATGAAGGCCCCTTGTCCGCCGCCGACCATACCCAGACGGATCCGGCCGGCCCCGCCTTGCTCCCTGCTCGCCCCGATCGTCATCTTTCCCTCCTTCAGACGAGGCCGAGCATTTTGCGATTAGATGCGTCATCCGTGCCGGCATCGGCGAAATCATCGAACGCGCGTTCGGTCACGCGAATGATATGGCGCCGGATGAATTCCGCCCCTTCGCGGGCGCCATCCTCCGGGTGTTTCAGGGCGCACTCCCATTCGAGCACGGCCCAACCGCCGAAATCGGCCGCCGCAAGCTTGGAGAAAATGCTGCCGAAATCCACCTGCCCGTCGCCGAGCGATCGGAAACGGCCAGCCCGGTCCACCCAGCTCTGATACCCCCCGTAGACGCCCTGCCGCCCAGTTGGGTTGAATTCCGCGTCTTTTACGTGAAAGGCCCGGATGCGCTCGTGATAGATATCAATGAAGGCGAGGTAGTCGAGCTGCTGCAGCACGAAGTGCGATGGGTCGTAGAGCAGGTTGGCCCGGGGGTGGTCGTCAACCCGCTCCAGAAACATCTCGAAGCTTGCACCGTCGTGCAGGTCCTCGCCAGGATGGATCTCGTAGCAGACATCGACCCCGACCGTTTCGGCATGATCGAGGATCGGCCGCCAGCGCCTCGCGAGTTCGTCAAAGGCCGTTTCGATCAGCCCGGCGGGCCGCTGCGGCCAAGGATAGACATAGGGCCAGGCGAACGCGCCGGAGAAGGTGGCATGGGCGGTGAGACCCAACCGGCGCGAGGCCGACAGCGCATGCTTCAGCTGATCGACAGCCCATTCCCGCCGTGCCGCCGGATTGCCGCGCATCTCGGGGACCGTGAAACCATCGAAGGCAGTATCATAGGCGGGGTGTACCGCGACGAGCTGCCCCTGCAGATGGGTCGACAGCTCGGTAATCTCGAGCCCATGCGCCGCGGCCTTTCCCCTTATTTCGTCAGCGTAATCCTGTGACTCCGAGGCTTTCAGGACGTCAAACAGCCGCGCATCCCAGCTCGGAATCTGGATGCCGCGATAGCCCAGTGACGCCGCCCAGCCGCAAATCGCATCGAAGCCGTTAAAAGGCGCCGCATCGCCGGCAAACTGCGCCAGGAAGATGGCGGGCCCCTTGATCGTCTTCATTGTTCCCTCCCCAGGGCATTTTTTTCTGCCTCCCGCGCCCACCATTCGGAGTTGCCACGAGCCGCGTGCCGATGGAAGCAAATTATTCAATCGATTACAACCGTATTTGCAATGAATTGCATCGTACGGCGTGGCGGGATTACGCGGGCGGCTCGGGTATCGTCCTGCCGTTGCAAGGCAACGCAGAAGTAAGGCGAGGCTTCCTTGTTTGCCCGGCAGCACTGACTTTCCACATGATAAAGGACCATCGTGGAATTCAATTGAATGAGGAGTTCATAGCCTCTATGCTTAAGGCTGGGTTTTCCTCTGCACCGCAGCGCTGCTTGTGTCGTTCTTTTTAGGGCGCACGTTGCGACGAAGTTTGACAGCGCTCAAGATGAATGAGCACAGCTCACGATGAATCTGGCCCAAACATCCGAACGCACCATGCACGGGCGACGCCAGTTTTTCGGCCTCACCGTGGGGGCTGTCGCAGCAATCCAACTCGGCAAGAGCACTGCTGCCCGAGCACAAGCCGCAAGCATGAAAGCGACCAGCTTGCCCATCGAAGGCGAGATGCCGTCTTTCACCGGCGCAACCGAGTGGATCAATACCTCGCCACTGACGTCGGCAGACCTGCGTGGGAAGGTCGTCCTCGTGGAGTTCTGGACCTACACCTGCATCAATTGGCTCCGGTCGCATCCCTATGTTCGCGCCTGGGCCAAAAAATACAACGATCATGGCTTGGTCGTCATCGGCGTCCACACACCTGAGTTTCCGTTTGAAGGCGAGGTCAAAAACGTTCGGCGTGCCGTACAAGATATGAAAATCCATTACCCGGTCGCTGTCGATAGTGACTATGCAGTATGGCGCGCGTTCCAAAACGAATACTGGCCAGCGTTTTATTTCGTTGATGCGCAAGGGCGTATTCGTCACCACCAATTTGGCGAGGGTTCATATGCACAATCCGAGACGATCATCCAACGCCTCCTGATCCAGGCCGGTTCGGTTGGAATCAACAATGAACTTACTTCGGTGAATGGCCAGGGGATTGAAGCGGCCGCCGATTGGGCCAACCTGAGAAGCCCTGAGAACTATCTCGGCTATGACCGCACGGAAAACTTTTCGTCCGCCGGCGGCCCAGTCCTCGGCAAGAGCCACAGCTATGTCGCCCCTATGCAACTGGCCCTAAATCAGTGGGCATTGGCCGGCGAATGGACGATCGAAAGCGGATTTGCTGCGCCGGATGCGGCAGGAGGTAGGATCGCGTACCGGTTTCATGCGCGCGATCTGCATCTCGTCATGGGCTCTTCTGACCCGTCCAAATCCGTTCGTTTTCGCACCCAACTCGACGGTTCCGTTCCTGGGACTGATCACGGCATGGACGTCGATGCCGAAGGATGGGGCAGCGTCCAGGAACCCCGGCTCTATCAACTCGTGCGGCAATCACGTCCGATCGCGGATCGGACCTTTGAAATCGAGTTCTTCGATACTGGAAGCAGGGCCTATGCCCTTACGTTCGGCTAGAGCAACTGGCGGGTTGCA
>Ga0310811_10009999_pt1 | contig 12260 bp, 9 predicted proteins | sample YCmetagenome_FD_207642 | JGI IMG/M metagenome (GOLD analysis project Ga0310811, IMG submission 207642) | Soil microbial communities from experimental microcosm in Duke University, North Carolina, United States - YC | ecosystem: Engineered > Artificial ecosystem > Soil microcosm > Unclassified ... | reverse complement strand
ATTCAAACCCGGACAATAAACATTTTTTATTCTGGGTATCTGACAGACTCGAAGAGGCCAGGAAAGCCGTTGATTGCAGGCAGGTCTATTATGAGGACTGGATAAAGGCGAACATATCCGGTGATTTTACCCATGTGGTGGCTGCCGATGTAATGAAAAATCTTCTTTTTTTTGAAAAGTTCCGGATGTATGAATATTTGAACTGGTTGCGTGTCTTTAAAACAACGTCCCCTCAACTGTTGGCGCCCTATCTTGCAGCGGAACGGGAAAGGGGCCGGGCAGACAGTCTTACCACCGCCTCCCGCCTGCGAGATATTTCGGTGATACAGGCGAAGTTCGAGTCGAAGCAATCGTATTATGCGCTGCATCATAAGGACCTGTTACTTTTTCATTCAAAGGCGTTGTCAAAAAATCTACTGGCTGTTGTCCTGCTGGGCGTAGCCTGCAACAGAAAAAAGGATAGTCACCAACTGCTTAGCTATAGCAACAGGCCAATGATAAAAATGGCTGGTTCCCTCATTTTACTTGCCCCTCCTTTATTGGTCAGGAAATCAATTATTGCGTGGTCAACTTTTAAACACAGATCATGGAAAGGATCGTTCATTTAATATTTACCCTGGAGTCGGGCGGGGCGGAGAATATGCTGGTGGATATTGCAAATGAGCAGGCTTCCCTGGCAAATGTAGCCATCATACTGATAAATAAGAAATACAGCATGGACCTGGTCAGCAGGATCAATCAGAATGTTCATTTTTATTCTTTAGAACGGGAAGAAGGCAATAGAAGATCGATCCGCTTCCTGTTCAGGCTTTGGGGCCTGTTGTTGAAAATACGGCCTACGGTTATCCACTGTCATAACCACAATATCATCCGGTTACTGCCGATATGCCGAAACAGGATAGTGCTGACCATTCATTGCCTGAAAGCAGCCACGACGAATTTAAAAAAATACCGGAAGGTGTATTCGATATCCGGAGCTGTATCCGACGATATCAGTGTGAGGGCAGGTATCAGGTCACCTGTAGTATTAAATGGCATCAACTTCATCGATATTTTCCCCAGAATGAATTACCCGTGCGATGAAAATTTGCCGATCCGGATCGTGCAGGTGGGCAGGATGATCCATGAGATTAAGGGACAGCATGTACTGCTAAGGGCGCTGTATAAATTAGCTGTCGTCGAAAGAAGGGATAATATATATGTTGACCTTATTGGTGCAGGCCCTTCTTTACCCTACCTGCAATCCCTTGCCGATACATTGAATCTGAACGGGCATGTATCTTTTTTAGGGGAAAGAAGCAGACACTGGATCTACGAACGTCTTTCTTCTTATCACATACTCATACAGCCATCGATGTCGGAAGGATTTGGTTTGACCGTACTGGAGGGTATAGCGGCCGGTCTCCCTGTAATTGCTTCCGATCATGCCGGCCCGGCTGAGATACTGAGTAATATACCCGGTGGCTATTTGTTCAGGTCTGGGGATGAAGACGACCTGGCTGATACCATCAGGAAAGTAATTGCTACCATGCAGAAAGGCAAGATGCGACAGTTGTGTGAATCTTCCCGCGAAATAGCGGATAAGAGATACTCTATTCGCCGTACAGCAGTCGAATATCTGAATCAATATTCCCTTTTATGAATAGTAGCCAGGTTACAAGTATATGATCTCAAAATCGATTGCAGGACATGTGTTGCTTGTTGGGCCCGATTACCGGGGCCACAGGGGGGGTATTGGCGCTGTAATAAGTGTACATAAGGATCTATATGAAGAATTTAATTTTATTGCCAGTCACAGGCCCCTCAAGAATAATTTCCTGAAAGCGATGTATTTTACAAAGCAGATCATTAAACTTATCGGGTTCCTGTCGACCCGAAGGGAAATAAAAGTGGTACATATTCACTCGTCCAAGCAGGGCAGTTTCTACAGGAAGCTGATAATTGCCTGTATTGCGAAACTGATCTTTCGCAAGAAGACCATCAATCACATTCATTCAGGAAATTTCAAGCGTTTCTATGACAGCAGTAATCCAGTCAGCAAAAGATTGATCTGTTTTTTTTTGAAACTGAATGATGTGACCTTCACTGTTTCCGATTCGTGGAAAGCATATTTTGAGACCTCCTTTCATTTGAAGAATGTTCACAAGATCAACAATATCGTGATACCACATCAACAGGACAGCGGTATTTGTGCGGGTAAAAAGAATGGGGTGGTTTATTTTTTGTTTCTGGGGATGATACATCCGGACAAAGGCATATTCGATCTGTTGCAGGTGCTGAAGGAACATAGGATAGAATTACTCAACAGGATCAAATTATTTATTGGAGGCAGCGGCCAGACCGGGCAATTGGAGAAAACGATCGAAGCGGGTGATCTGGGGGAGATGGTTGAGTTTAAAGGATGGGTTACCGGCAGCGAAAAGGACAATCTGTTGCAGTTCTCGGATGTATTCGTCCTGCCTTCCTATTATGAAGGTTCGCCTGTGGCGGTGCTGGAAGCAATGAGCTATGGAACGCCGGTCATCTCGACCACCGTCGGCGGTATACCGGAGATCGTACAGCAGGGTTTCAACGGCTGGCTTCATCGCCCGGGAGACCAGGGAGCGCTTCTCAAAGCGATAATGTACTATATAAACGATCCGGAAAATATAAAAATGCACGGAACGCGCTCTATGCAAATGATCGAGGATTATTATCCCAGGTCCGTAGAACCCCAGCTTTCATCCGTTTATTCATCACTATTGTCATGAACTCCTGGTATTTACAACGGCTTAAGACAATGACCCTGCCCGAAATAGTATACCGTGCAGCGCAACGGCGGCAATCGAATAGCCTGAAAAAAGAAATGGGCATTCCCAACGCCGCTATTGACTATACAGCCGTTGCAGCTATACTGCCTTTTACCGATGGGCCATTTGCGGCAACGGAACAGATCGATGTCTTTGGCATCCCGGTACACCCGGCTGATATTCAAGACTGGTCATTCGACATTCTGACCGGCCGTTGTTTTCCTCAGCAATATGCGAAGGATATCGACATCCGAACCGGGGGATTGGGAAGCGCCAAGCATGTATGGGAAGTGAACCGGATGTTATTTCTGCCGCGCCTTGCCATCCTGTACAGAAGCACCGGAGATATTCATTATATTACTCTTATCATGCGCCTGGTCAGTGACTGGGTCGACAAGAACCCCCACCTGGTCGGGATCAACTGGTATAGCAATATCGAGATCAATATCAGGCTGATCAACTGGTTCCTTACCTGGGAGATCTTGCGGGTTGAAGAGATTGCAGACCGGAATACGTTCTTCAGAACATTTGTAAATACTACCTGGGTGCCTTCCATTTATCAGCATTGTAAATTCTCTTATAAGCACCCCTCCCTGCACTCATCGGCCAACAACCATCTCATTGCCGAATTTGCCGGTTTGTTCGTCGCTTCCAGCAAATGGATCTTTGCCGAAAGCAATTGCTGGAAAGAGTATGCAAAGAATGGGCTTGAAAGGGAGATCGTGCGGCAGCATTCGGCCAACGGCATCAACCGGGAAGAGGCGGCAGAGTACATACAGTTCATATCCGACTTCCTGCTGATTGCCCTGGTAACAGGTGATCGAACAAAGAACCCTTTTTCTGCTAGTTTCAGTAATATGTTCAGGTCTATTGTAAGCTATATCAGCCATTTATTAACAGTTAATGGACAGTTCCCAAAATATGGCGACGAGGACGACGGCCGCGTTTTCTTACTTAATAAAGATATACATGACAACAATTTTATTTCGCTATTACAGGCCGGCGCCATCTATTTCAACGATCCGGGTTTTTTGGACGGCGGGTATGCGCCAGATCAGAAGAACCGGATATTGTTTGGCGACAAAGCCGGTTATTTATTTACGACTACCAGGAAAAGGAAAATTTTGAGATGCTCGAAATTCTATCCCGAGGAAGGTCATTTCTTTTTTAAAAAGCAAGCTGCCCCGGGCAGGGAGATATACTGCCACTTCGATGCCGCTCCGTTGGGCTATTTGTCTATTGCCGCGCATGCTCATGCCGACGCGCTTTCTTTTGTGCTATATCTCGACGGGCATCCGATCTTTATCGATCCGGGCACCTATTGTTATCATACCCATGCCGGATGGCGACATTATTTTGTAAGCACCCGCGCTCATAATACCATTGGCATTCGCGGAAGAGATCAGGCTGATTTTGTTGGACCTACTTTATGGCTGAACCATTATAAGGTCGACGTACGGGAATATGGCCTGTCGAACGACTATGACTTTGTGATGGCCGCGCATACCGGTTATGAGAAATACCACGTACAGCATGCCAGGAAAATCGAATTTTTCAAGTCCGAAGATAAAATCGTCATTACGGATCATATTACAGGTAAACCTGGTAAGCAGGTCTTCCTTGAAATGCCTTTTCACCTGCACCCTGCTGTTGAATATGACCTGGATGGCCATCGGGCGGTTGTATCGATCGCCGACAGGAAGGTGGTGATGGTACTGGACCGGCAACTGCAGTGGTCGGTTGTAAAGGGGGCTTTGGATCCCTGTCTGGGTTGGTATTCCGACAGATTTTATAAAAAGACGCCCTCCCCGGTTATTATAGGCTCCATGCCTTGTTCCGGCTCTCTGCTGCTGAAAACCGAGTTAAAAATAAGCATATGAATATCAGCATTTTTGGTTTAGGCTATGTAGGATGTGTAAGCCTTGGTTGTCTGGCCCGGAATGGTCATAATGTGATCGGCGTGGACGTCAATGAAACGAAGGTCAGACAGATCAATAGTGGTCTTCCCACCATCATTGAAAAGGATATAGATATCATTATCCAGGAGGAACGTTCCCGGAACAGGATCTTTGCCACCACAGACTTCGCTTCTGCAATAGAGAATACAGATGTATCTATAATAGCTGTCGGAACCCCATCGGGCACCAACGGGCATCTGAATCTCTCGTACATTTTCCAGGTGGCCAATCATATCGGGCTAGTTATGAAGAAAAAGAAGTCGTTTCATGTGATTGCTATCAGATCGACGGTTCTTCCTGGAACGGTGGCGGAGTTTGCCCGGATAGTGGAAGAGATCTCACAAAAAAAGAACAATGTCGATTTCGCCGTTGTGTCCAACCCTGAATTCCTTCGCGAGGGAACGGCTGTATTCGATTATAATCATCCTCCATTTACATTGATAGGCGCGTCAAATAAAGAGGCTGCGGCGATCATTGCTTCGCTGTACAAACATCTTCCTACGGAGATTATAGTTACCGATATCGAGGTCGCCGAGATCATGAAGTATGTGAACAATTCATTCCATGCATTGAAAATTGCTTTTTCAAATGAGATCGGGAACATCTGTTCGGCCATGAATATAGATTCACATAAAGTGATGGAGATCTTTTGCACAGACAGAGAATTGAACATTTCGCCCTGCTATTTCAAACCAGGCTTTGCGTATGGCGGCTCGTGTCTGCCTAAAGACCTGAAAGGGCTGCAAACACTGGCTCACGACCTGTATCTGCGTCTGCCGGTGCTCGAGAACATCGATAAGACCAATGAACTTCAGATCTGCCGTGCAATAGAGCTGATACAGCAAACGGGCAAGCGAAAGATCGCCTTTCTGGGCATCAGCTTCAAAGCTGGTACGGACGATCTGCGTAACTCTCCCGCCGTGACTATTGCCGAAGCTCTTATCGGCAAGGGTTATGATATCAGGATCTACGATAAGAACGTCCATCTTTCCAAATTAAACGGGGCTAACAGAGAGTACATCGATGTACATATCCCTCACCTGTCAAAACTGATGGTGAGCCAGCTTGGCAAACTGATCGATGATGTAGATGTCATTGTAGTTAGCAACAGGGAATCCGAATATATAGATGTGTTGTTGGAAACCGAATCGTCGGCCATTATCATAGACATGGTCCGGTTGCCGGACCCGATCAGGTCGAAAGCAAATTATGTTGGTATCAACTGGTAAATCGATGTTCAAAGGAAAACATGTCTTAATAATTGTCGAGAATCTGCCCGTTCCTTTCGACCGGAGGGTATGGCAGGAAGCCAACACGCTTACCGAGAACGGGGCGAAGGTCTCTGTCATATGTCCTAAAATGAAAGGATATACAAAGTCGTTTGAATCCATCAACGGAATCGATATATACAGGCATTCGGTGACTGCAGAGGCAAAGGGCGCGTTTGGGTATCTGCGGGAATATTCGGTGGCGCTCTTTTGGGAATTTGTGCTGGCCTGGAAGATCTTTCTGAAAAAAAGATTTCATGTTATTCACGGATGTAATCCTCCTGACCTGATATTTCTTGTAGCCCTGGTCTTTAAGCCATTCGGTGTTAAATATATTTTCGATCATCACGACATCAACCCTGAGCTATACTTTGCCAAATATGGAAAGAAGGATTTCTTTTACCGGTGTTTACTTGGGTTGGAGCGGCTGACCTTTGCTGCGGCCGACTATAGCATTGCCACCAACGAGTCCTACAGGGAAATTGCGATCCACAGGGGGAAAATGAAACCGGAAAAAATAGCCGTGGTACGCAGCGGACCGAAACTGGACCGGCTGAAGCTCACGCCGGGCAACAAGAAGTATAAAAATGGCAGGAACTATATGGTAGGTTATTTAGGGGTGATCGGTGCACAGGAAGGATTGGATTTGTTGCTTGAATCGATCAAACACATCGTCTATAAACGTCGCGATGTGCAGTTTGCCATTGTGGGCGGCGGTACCGAACTGGAAAAGATCAAGCAGCTGACCAGTGATATGGGATTACTGGAATATATAGATTATTACGGCCGGGTGGATGATGCAACGATGGTCGATATCATCAGCACAGCAGATGTTTGCGTGAATCCCGACAGGCCTACGGAGATGAACAACCTTTCGACGATGAATAAGATCATGGAATACATGGCCCTGAAAAAGCCCATCGTTCAATATGACCTTAAAGAGGGTCGTTTTTCAGCAGATCATGCGTCTTTGTATGCCAGTAATACAAATACCGGGGATTTTGCCGACAAAATAATCTGGCTGCTCGACCATCCGGAAGACCGTACAAGCAGGGGAGAATATGGTTATTACAAAGTAGTGAACGAGCTTTCGTGGGATTATGAAAGCCGAAAACTCGTAGATTTTTTCAATAAAGTGTTCGTTTGCCGGTAAATACGTAATTATTCAGGAAATTTCATATATATATGAACAAGCCTTTCCTGCAACTGATCAGTGTGGGGGTGTTGCTGCTTGATCTGGTGATGTTGAATTTGTCGATGGCCTTGTCTGAACTGTTCTTCAATGCCATCAACGAGAGATCAGGCACGGCGTATTGGATCTTCTGGATCGGGTTGAATATAAGCTGGGTCATTGTAACCTGGATCGTAAATGTATACGACACAAGAAATATTCTGCATTTCGAGGCATTTGCCAGGCGAACGATGCATGCCTGGAGCTACTGGCTAATATTGGTGATGCTGTACCTTTTTTTTGGTCGTCAGTTCATACTTTCGCGGTTATTTATTGCTGCCTCGATGGTTGGTTATGGGGTTTTGTTGTTGTTGAACCGCTTCATCCTTCTTTTTGCGCGAAGTTTCTGGAAGTATCATAGCCATATTTCCCATAAGGTGATGATCATCGGTTATAATAGTATGGCGAAAAAGCTCGCTTCCTACCTGGAAGAAGACGAAATGGATACTAAGATCGTCGGATTTTGTGAAGAAGCCGAGAATGTACATGAGCTAACCAATTATCCGATCATCGATTCGGTAGATAACACTATCCTGGCTTCGCGCCAGCACCAGGTGAACGAAATATATTCCACTATAGCGCCTGAACAGCATACCGGCATTTACCGATTGATGCTGGAAGCTGATAATGCCTGTATTCACTTTCGCCTGATTCCCGACCTAAGCCACTTTGTCAAAAGGAATTACTACATCAACTATCTAAAGGACATTCCCGTACTTTCCTTACGACAAGAGCCTTTGGGTGAGATGACCAACCGCATCCGGAAAAGAATTTTCGATATCACTGTCAGCCTGCTGGTTACCCTGTTAATACTAACCTGGCTTATCCCTATATTGGCATTTCTGATCCGTGTGGAATCACCGGGTCCTGTATTTTTTATACAAAAGCGTACTGGTAGGGATAAAAAAGTATTCTTCTGCTTAAAGTTCAGAAGCATGAAGATGAACAAGGATGCGGATATTAAACAGGCTGCCAGGAATGATACTCGATTAACAAGGATAGGAAAATTCCTGCGAAGCAGCAATCTCGATGAATTTCCACAGTTTCTCAATGTACTGAAAGGAGATATGAGCATTGTAGGTCCACGCCCGCATATGCTCAAGCATACAAAAGATTATTCGACCATGATCGATAAATATATGGTCCGCCAGTTCCTGAAGCCCGGCATTACCGGTTGGGCACAGATCAATGGACACAGAGGCGAGATCACTACGCTGCAGCAATTAGAGGAAAGGGTAGAGCATGATATCTGGTATATGGAAAACTGGAATCAATGGCTGGATGTCAGGATCATATTTATGACATTGGCAAAAATGATCAGCGGTCAAAAAAATGCTTTTTGATGAATAATCGTATCCCCACGTCCCCGCCGGTGATCACCCCGGTCTCATCCGCAGAAGATCGCCCCCTATGGTCGGTCTTAATTCCAACCTACAATTGTAATGAGTGGCTGTGTCAGACGCTGGAAAGCGTGCTCATGCAGGACCCCGGTCCCGAAAAAATGCAAATTGAAGTAGTGGATGATTGCAGCACCGACGGGGATATCGGCGCATTGGTGCAGGAAATAGGGAAGGGTCGCGTAGGCTTCTTCCGGCAGGAAAGCAACCAGGGCAGTCTCAGGAATTTTGAAACCTGCCTGAACAGGTCGAAAGGTCATCTTGTCCATCTGCTGCATGGAGATGATCTCGTCCTGGAAGGATTTTACAAAGAGGTGGAAAAACTGTTCAACCAGTTTCCGCAGGCGGGAGCGGCTTTTACACGGTATGCCTATATTGACGATAAGAATCTTATTACGCCACCGGGAAAGGAACTGCTGAATGAGCCTGGTATTATCGGGGACTTTCTTTTGCAGATCGCGCAAAAGCAATTACTGCAGGCCGCCGCTATGGTGGTAAGAAGAAGTGTTTATGAACACCTGGGCAGTTTTTTTGCTGTGCATTATGGAGAAGACTGGGAGATGTGGACCCGCATTGCGGCTCATTATCCTGTTGCCTATTCGCCCAGGTGCCTGGCACTGTATCGCGGCGGTCAGGGGCATAGCGCCAGCATAACCAGCAATTCTTTGAAGACCGGGCAGAATATCCGGGATATCACAACGGTGATCGGGATCGTTCAGAACTATTTACCCAAGGAAAAAAGAAAATCGCTGAAGAGAATTGCCGTAAAGAATTTTTCCCGCGCTTATGCCAAGGCCTCCAACCGCATCTACCTGGATAACCCCAAGGCGGCTTTTATACAGGCCAATGGCGCCCTGCGAATGAACCACGATGTAAAGACCATTTACTGGGTCATGAAACTTTACCTGCTGCATTTCTTAAATCGATTTCGTAACACATAACAACAACTGTTTTTATGCTAGAACAAAAAGTAAAACTGGAATGGGAGATCAACAAAAAAACCTCATGGCTTGGCACCAGCCTGAAGGAATTGTATCAATATAAAGATCTTCTTTTCAGGCTGGTAAGAAAAGAGTTCCTGTCGTCCTACCAGCAAACCCTGCTTGGGCCGTTCTGGGTATTGCTGCAGCCTGTCCTGACGGTATTGACGTCGTTACTGATCTTCCATAAGATCATCGGGGTACCTACGGAAGGCATTCCCCCCTTGTTGTATTATCTTGCCGGTATTACGCTGTGGAACCTGTTTTCGGATATATTTTTAGGCACTTCTGTCACGTTCACACAGAACGTGCTGGTATTTAACAAAGTTTATTTTCCACGGATCATTGTACCTCTTTCAGTTGTATTATTGAGCGGACTTCGCTTCCTGATACAGCTCCTGCTATTTTTTGCCGCGCTGACCTATTATTACTTCGCAGAACATGTAGCGGTACCGCTAAACACCCTTATACTGGCTATCCCTGTTATCATTACCACGGCAGGGATTTCCCTGGGAGCCGGGCTGGTGTTTTCGATATTCACCGCCAAATACCGTGACTTCCTGGGGTTGCTGCAGATCATTTTACGTCTGTTGCTGTTTGTCTGTCCCATTTTTTACCCCATGTCGATCGTGCCAGCCAAGTTGAAGTGGTTAATGAACCTTAACCCGCTGGCAGTACAGTTTGAAGCGTTTCGTTTTGCCATGCTGGGCAAAGGACAGTTTACAGCAGACCAGGTATTGTACAGCACCGTGTTTATGATAGTGCTGCTTGCCGGTGGAATGTTATTATTTAACAAGACAGCCGACAGGCTGGTAGATGTCATTTAACCCAATTCATAGCATATGTCAGACACAATTATCCAAGTTGAGAACCTATCGAAATTATACCGGCTGGGAACCATTGGCAGCGGAACATTCAAGCGGGATCTGAACCGGTGGTTGCAGGGCCTGTTTCGGAAAAATGCGGATTCTCCCGGGCAGATCCGGGAGACGCGGGACAACACTTTCGTTGGTAAGGAACATTTATGGGCGCTGAGGAATGTCAGCTTCGATATTAAAGAGGGGGAAGTATGTGGCATCATCGGCCGGAATGGGGCTGGTAAATCAACCCTTTTGAAAGTTTTGTCGAAGATCACGCGGCCCACTGAAGGTTTTGTCAGAGGTCGTGGCAAGATCAGCAGCCTGCTCGAGATCGGCACTGGCTTTCATGCTGACTTGTCGGGGCGTGAGAATATTTTTATCAGCGGCTCCATGCTGGGTATGAAAAAGGCAGAGATCAGGAAGAAGTTCGATGAGATCGTGGATTTTTCGGGCATCGAGCAGTTCCTGGACACGCCGGTAAAAAGGTATTCATCCGGCATGTATGTTCGCCTGGCTTTTGGTGTGGCTGCGCATTTAGAGCCTGACATCCTGATCGTAGATGAGGTGCTGGCCGTTGGAGATGCTGAATTTCAAAAAAAATGCATGGGTAAAATGAAGGATGTGTCGCATCAGAAAGGACGTACCATCCTGTTTGTAAGCCATAATCTGCAGGCCGTGAATAATCTTTGCTCCAGAGCGATCTGGCTGCAGAAGGGGTCGATCAATGCCATGGGGGATACCCAAATGGTGGTGAATAAGTACCTCGGCGCCTATCAGACAAAATTGTGGAACAGAGAATGGAAGAGCCCGCAGGAAGCGCCGGGCAATGACTGGATCAGGATATTATCCGTGGAGTTGATCCCCCACCTGCCTAATCCTATGGCGCCGATAGATATAAGAACGCCTATTACGGTAAAATTCCGCTTTTACAATTACAATAACCAGATCAATCTTTCTGCCAACCTGGTGCTGTTTTCCCTGGCCGGCGATTGCATATTCGATGTGCCTTCCATTTCGGGCGATTTCAATGAGGGCATGATCGAGGGTGAATGTACCATTCCGGGAAAATTTCTGAATGACGGGTCTTATTATTTCTCCCTGTACATCTTAAAGGATACATCCCGGACAATCTTTGAATACGAGGAATGTCTGCATTTTGACGTGGAGGATCACCGCGAGAATATACACTGGTATGATAAATGGGTCGGGGCGGTACGCCCGCATTTCCCTTTTGCGCTGAGTTCCTATGACGTCTCGAAAAATGGCATCAGTTTGCTTAATACAAGCCACCAATTGTAATGGACAAAGCCAACCCCTACATTATCAGGAGTATTCAACTGGATGAGCTGCATCGGGCTGAACCGGCCCAACCGGAACCCACTTTGCGGTATTATTTTTCCTACTGGTGGAAAAAAATACCGCTGGGTCACCTGTTCGTCGAACAGCACGAATGGCATGACGCAGAAATATCGCGGCAAAAGGTATGGGCAGCCATAGCTCCGGCCATTCAATTTTATCAAATGAAAATGGGCGTCTGGGCCGAGGATATCGATGTATCCTTTTTGCAAAGGAACTACACGGATTTTAACCGGAACATGGACCGGCTGTTCTCCCATTATACCGACAGGAAATTACCCAGGACGGCAGATGTATCAGTGGTCATATGCACGCGCAACAGGAGCCGGGATCTTTGCCGATGTCTGCATTCGCTATTTGCACAAACCTGCCTGCCCAGTGAGGTGATCGTTGTAGACAACGCCCCGACAGACGACAGCAC
>Ga0310811_10009998_pt1 | contig 12260 bp, 8 predicted proteins | sample YCmetagenome_FD_207642 | JGI IMG/M metagenome (GOLD analysis project Ga0310811, IMG submission 207642) | Soil microbial communities from experimental microcosm in Duke University, North Carolina, United States - YC | ecosystem: Engineered > Artificial ecosystem > Soil microcosm > Unclassified ... | reverse complement strand
AACGCCTCGACCGACTCGACAGGCATCGATTCGGCGAATGTCGCGACGCTCCGGCGACAGCAGGTCGCGATCGATGGCACCGTCGACGCATCCGCGATCTACCTGCACGGCGTCCAGGTGAACGGAGCCGCGCACGATGTTTTCTTCGTGACGACGACTTACGGAAAGACGCTGGCGGTCGATGCGGCCGATGGCAGCATTCTCTGGCGATTCACGCCACCGGACTACAACTCGTTCGTCGGCTCATACCGCATAACGACGTCGACGCCAGTCGCCGATCCCGACCGCCAGTTCATCTACGCCGCCGCACCCGATGGATCCATTCGGAAGCTCGCGGTGAACGATGGACGTGTGGTGTGGAGTACATCGATTACAACCTTGCCGACTCGCGAGAAGATCGCGTCGCCACTCAACTTTGATCGCGGACACGTCATCGCCACAACCGGCGGCTACATCGGCGACGCGCCGCCCTATCAGGGCCACGTCGCGGTGATCGATGCAGCGGCGGGCACGTTGCTTCACGTGTGGAACTCACTCTGCAGTGACCGAGCGGGATTGATTGCGCCGTCGTCGTGCAGCGAGAGCGGTTCGGCGATCTGGGGACGCGCCGGTGCCGCCGTCGATACGACCACGGGTGACATCGTCGTCACGACCGGCGATGGCTTGTGGGACGGCAGAACGTTTTGGGGCGACGCGGTGATCGAGCTGGATGCCGACGCCACACGTATCGTTGCGAACTACACGCCGACGAACACCAGGACACTCGAGGTGAACGACACGGACCTCGGCTCGACGAGTCCGGTGTTGTTAGGCGGCGGGCTGTTTGCGCAGGGCGGGAAGGACGCGACGATCAGGGTGCTCGATCGCTCGCGGATATTGGGCGCCGCCGGCCATCAGGGCAACGAGGTACAAACCGTGTCGACGCCTTCAGGCGGTGGACTGTTCACGGCGCCGGCGGTGGCTCGGATCGGTACGACGACTTGGGTGTTCGCGGCCGACAATGGTGGGACAGCCGCATGGACCCTGAATGGTGGACGCCTGCAGCCGGCCTGGCAGAATGGCAATGCTGGCACGAGCCCGGTGGTCGCTGGCGGCCTGTTATACGTGTATGACGCGAACGCTGGCGTCAGGGTGTATCAGCCGGTCAGCGGGTTCCAGATCACTCGGCTCGGTACCGGGTCGGGGCATTGGAATACGCCGATCGTCGTGGACGGAAGAGCCGCGATTCCGGAAGGGAATGCGAACTCACATGGCACGAGCGGGGTGCTGAACATTTTCCGCTTGCCGTAGAAGAACGGTCGACGCCCTCGCCTTCGGCTTGCGCGTGCTCCCCTTCCGGATGACCCACTCGGCGACGACGACGTTGATCACCCATCCGGCGGCCATCAGGACCGCTCGCGTCGACTCGTCAGGCGTGCCGACGAACATGAAATAGGGAAGGTGCGTCAACACCTGCGTGCCGGCGCCCATGCCGATCGCGTACGCGCGAATCATCCAATCGCCGTGGCCCTTGAAGTCACGACGGCCGACCGCATAGAGCCCGAGCACCATCGACACGAACATCGCCGTCCCGAATACGAGGCGCAGCGCGTAGAGCGCCTCGCCGTCGCCTTTGGGCCAGGGATAGAAGTGCGACATCCACAGGCCCGTCAGCGCGACCACCAGTCCGCATACGCCGAGGACCCGCCCCGTGACACGGTGCCACACGCGATGGCGACGCCGAAACGACGACGAGAACTGAAACGCACCGAGCATGCTGTACGGGATGACGCTCAGGATGTGCAGCACGACCGGCAGCGGCATCGCGAAGAACCGCGCGTTCTCTGAAGTGATCGGGCCGCCGCGACCCAGCTGCCCAAGCCTTGCCGTGCCGGCAACGGCCGGCACGAGGCTCAGCATGATCAGCCCAACCGGAACGAGCCAGTCGGATCGGCGGGAAGTCGTCGCGCTCATGGTTAGCGCCGGACGAAACGCAGGCCGCCCATCAGGACCACGTCGTTGCCACTGCGCGTGGCGCCTTCACCGGCGAGTGGCTTGAAGCCGGTCAGGTAGTCGCGCGCCTCGAGACGCAGGCGAATGCGGCCAACTCCGAGCTCACCACCCACGCTGCCGTAGCCGGCAACATTGGATGTCGCTGGGGCCGAGAGGCTCCGATAGTTGTAGCTGCGCCCGCCCGCGCCGATTCCGGCGAAGGGGCTGAGGCTGATGGCATTGCCGCCGATCAGCTTCGGAGCACGGAACTCGGCGCCGACGTCGTAGGTGAACGCGTCCAGCTTGGGGTCGTTCACCGTCGCGATATCGCGAGTGCGCGCCCAACCCAGCGAGGCCGTCACGGCGATCGCGGGGCGAACGACGTACGACACCTGAGCGGCGGTCAGCTTGCCCTGGGCGACCCGGGTGCGCTGCGCACCGGTCGGAACGACGACGCCGCTGGAAACGAGGAGCTCCCAGCCCGGCCTGTGCTCGGGAGCGGTCTGCGTCTCGGTGGTGGCCTGAGCGGAGAGGCTGGGCGCAATCGCGGCCGTGGATCCAAGGGCTGCGGCAATAAGGAATGAGCGCATTGTTCGGTCTCGGTAGGTGGCCAGTGTTGTGTTGCCCACGGTGGCCAATCTGCCGGAGCCGAACACCCGTCGCCTCGACCGAAGGGTGTAGAACGAGGGATGTAGTTTCGGGATCCCGCTCCCTCTTTTCTCTTCCCAGCGTTTACAGGAGATCTAGCTCCTTCGCCCTGACCAGCGCCTCTGTTCGATGATTCGCGCCCAATTTGCCATAAGCGTTCGCGATGTGGCGCTTGACTGTCGCAGCGCTGATAGACAAAAGATCCGCGATCTCCTGATTTCGCATTCCCGCCGCAATCAGACGCAGGATCTCGAGCTCTCGGGTAGTCAGCGACTGCGTTGAGCCGGCTGGAACTCGGCTGGCCGCTGTCGCCGACGGCTTGGGTTCATCGAAGCCAGCCAGCACGCGCCGGGTGTACTCGCCAGCGATCCCTCGAGCGGTCGCGTGCCGCAGGAGGTCTCGCATGGGGGTGCCCTCATCCACGAAGACCCGGAGGTACCCGTCCGGCTCGGCCAGCTCCAAAGCACGCGCCAGGGCATCGAGACCCCGACGGACGTTGCCCAGTGTCTGCAGCGCAACCGACTGGAGCATAAGCGTCTCGATCACGCTTCCCATCCGTCCGCCCTGTTCCGCGGCGGTCGTCAATCGATCGAGCAGCTGCACGGCGTCGGTCAGGTGGCGTTCGTCTTCGCCAGGTCTGTGGCGAGCGATGAGAAGTCTGGCCACCGTGATGTGCTCGAACTCGCGCACGTAACTGAGGTCGTCGCTCACGGAAAGATTCCGGTCGCGTACCCAGGCCACGGCTTCTGCGAGTCTGCCCTGTGCGATCCAGATGCGAGCCTTCAACGCCGCGATCGGTCGCGCGCGCGGGATGGGGCTTCTTAAGTCGTGGCTCTCGGCCTCATCGAGCAGGTCGAGTGCGCCCCGGAGATCTCGACGAGCTTCGAGAACGCTCGCCATCGCCGTACACCATCGCTGCCGGTTGCCCTTGTGCGCGGTCCGCCCGGCCGATTGTGAGATCGTCTCGAGGAACGTGGCAGCGGCGTCGAGGTCTCCCCATTCGCGATGCACCTCGCTGAGCCCCAGGTACAGCTCGTCCGTTTCGGGAGGCGTGGGGTGCACCTCCTCCGCGGCGACCTGGAGCCCGCGCTCGTAGATGCTCGCCGCTTCGCGCAGCCGACCCTGCGCGACTCTGAGGTCGCCGAGCACGAAGATGCCACGGATGGCGTCGAGGCCGTGACCGCAGATTCGCATGCTGGCGAGCGCATCCGTGAAAGTCCGGTGCGCTGCCTCGAGATCTCCGCGCGCCCAGTAGGCGAGTGCCAGGAGTGCGATGCCGGTCGAGCGCGCGGCATGGTCCCCTTCGGGTATGAGGTCGAGCGCGCGCTTCGCATGCTCGACGGTCCCGGGAACACCGCCGAGTGCTTGTGCGAGGTAGAGGCGGGCAGACGCGAGCTCCGTGGGCAACGACTGAAACCGCGCGGCGTCGGTGACAACCATCTGCGAAGCGTCTGATCGCGCGGTCGTGTCGGCGACGTCCAGCCAGCGTTCGACATCACGCAGCCGAGGCTCGGCTGCCTCGAGCTCGCCGCTGTTCAGCAGGGCCCAGGCGTAGCCCAGGGTGAGCACGGGCCTAACGCGGACCACGGCATCGGGCAGGGCCTTGACGCGGCTGAGCCAGAGGCCGGACTGGTAGCTCCGGTCCCTTTCAGGCCACGTCATCTCGAGCAGGCCCGCGGCGCGATCGAGATCCTCGGCGGCGATGGCGTGTCGCACGGCGTCGCCAGAGGACCCGTGTTCGTCGTACCACGCGCTCGCCCGCCGATGATAGCTGTGGGCTCGATCTGGATCTTCTCTCGCCGACTGCGCCTGCAGCACGTCCGCGAAGAGATGATGGTAGCGGTACCACTCGCGTCGATCATCCAACGCGACGACGAACAGGTTTCTCCGTTCCAGACTCTCGAGCAGTGCCTGCGAGCCCGGTTCGCCGATGACGGCGTCGCAGAGCGGGCCGCTCAGTCGGTCGAGTATCGCGGTGCCTAACAGGAACCGACGGATGTGCTCCGGTTCCGCTCGCAGGACCTCGTCGACCAGATAGTCCGCGACGTAGCGGTTGTCGCCGCTGAACGCGTCGACGAACCCGCGAACGTCGTCGCGCCCTTTCATTGAAAGCGCCGCGAGCTTGAGCCCCGCGATCCAGCCTTCGGTGCGCCGCTCGAGCTTTGCCGTGTCGGTCGTCGAGAGGTCGAGCGCCATCACCTGATTGAGAAAAGCGGCCGCTTCGTCCTTCGTGAAGCGAAGATCCGCGACTCGCACCTCGGCGAGCTCGCCACGTGCGCGAAGTCGAGCGAGTGGCACGGGTGCTGGCGGGTCGGATCGACTGGCGATCACGACGTGCATCCGCGGCGGCAGATGATCGAGCAGGAACGTCAGCGACTCGTGGACGGCCGCGGCATCGATGACATGGTAGTCGTCGAGGATGAGAGTGACGCCGGAATCGATGGCGGTGAGGTCGTTGATGAGCTCCGTCAGGACTGATTCCGCTGGTGGCGGTTGAGGCGCTCGCAGGAGCGAGATCGCGTGCGACCCGACGTTCGGATGGATTTTCTGAATGGCTCGGATGAGGTACGACCAGAACAGCGAAGGCTCGTTCTCGGTCGGGTCGAGTGATACCCAGCCAATCTCGTTCTGAGCTCCGGCACGGCCGGCAATCCATTCGGCGAGCAGCGTCGTCTTGCCAAACCCCGCGGGGCCGACGACGACCGTGAGCTTACGCTCCGCTGCGGGATCGAGCCGCGCGGTCAGCCGCGGACGTGCGACGAGGCTGGAGCGCGACTTGGGGACGGGGACGTAGAGTTTGGTCTCGAGTAGGGGGATGGCGGGGCCGGTGCTGCCCGCATGGTTTGCTGTCGCGCCTGAGGAATCCACCATCGCGCAACGCTGCAGGTAGGCGCGCGTCATCGCCAGAGGCATCCGTCACCCCTACGTGGATGTCAGACCCGAGAAGGCCGGCCCCACAGACGAAGGGGCGTTCGGATGAAACGGATCGCTCGGATCCTTCAGGATCGCTCCTCGGCCCTGAGGCCTCCGGTCGCAACGAGCGGGGACTGAGAAATCACGACCTCGTGACGCCGGAGCTTCCCGAGGCCGTCGAACAAAGAAAAGGATGAGAGCCCGGACGTGCCGTCGGAGCCCTCGCGGCGCACGGAGCAAATCTGCGAACATCCGCGCAATCGAAGTTCGAAATCCGCGTTAGGTCTTGCCGTTCCCCCACGGTCGGGGTCGCGATGCCGGCGTGGCAGCGCGATCCAGGCCGATTGATGGTTCGCCGGATACGAGTATTATCGAGAATGGCGACCTCGCTGCGATACGCGCTCAGATCATTGAAGCGCACGCCGATGTTCACGGGCGCGGCAATCCTCACGCTCGCACTCGGAACCGGCTCGGTCGCCGCTATGTTCGCCATCGTATATGGCGTGCTCCTCGCACCCCTGCCGTACGGGCAGCCGGACCGTCTCGTCAGCGTCGGCCTGCAAACTCCCGAGCTTCGGCGCATTCAACAGCCGCCTGGCGTCTACTTCACCTACAAGCGGTTCGCACGGACTCTGAGCGACGTCAGCTTCTATCGAACCGGCAACGCCAACATCTGGACGGATGGAGCTGGCGACGCGCCGGAGCGCGTCACCGCGACGTGGGTGACCGCGTCCACGATTCGCATGCTGCAGGTGCCGCCGCTCCTCGGCCGCTCGTTCACGGGCGACGAGGACCGACCGAACAGCCGGACCGTGATCATGTTGAGCGAGTCCGTGTGGCGAACGCGTTTTCACTCGGCGCCCGACGTCATCGGCAAGACGATGTACGTCAACGCGGTGGCCCGCGAGATCGTCGGCGTCATGCCGGATCGATTCGTCTTCCCGGCCGCCGACACGAGACTCTGGATACCCGCGAGAATCGACCCGAGCAGCGCTGTCGTCGGGGACTTCACCTACTCGGCTATCGCGCGCCTTGGGCCGAACGCGACCCCGGGTGAAGCACAGCGCGAGCTGACGCGCCTCCTGCCTAACGTGGCCGAGTCGTTTCCGCGGCTGGAGTCGGGAACGTCGACGGCGTCGTGGCTCGGTGACGAGAAGCCGGGACCGGTCGTGACCCCGTTGCGCGAGGAGGTCACGCGCGGCATCGCGCGGACGCTGTGGATGCTGGCCGCGGCGGCAGGTCTGGTGCTGTTCGTCGCGTGGGCGAACGTTGCCAACCTGATGTTGATCCGGGCCGACGGTCGACAGCTCGAGCTCGCGGTCCGCGAGGCGCTGGGCGCGAGCCGCCTGACGCTCACGACGTACTTCCTCGGCGAATCGCTCGTGGTTGGCGCGACGGCCGGGGCGCTCGCGCTCTTCGCGGCGTGGGGAGCCGTCCGGGCACTGGTCGCGTTCGGGCCGGCCAATGTCCCCCGTCTCGGGGAGCTCGGCGTCGGCCTAACGACGGTCGGGTTCGTCGTGGCAGTCGCGCTCGCGGGGGCGCTCGTCTGCGCCGTGGTGCCGGTGGTTCGCGTTCGACGCGCGGCCCTCTCGATCAGCCTTCGTGGCGGAGGCCGCGGCGAGACGGCAGGGAGGAGTCGGCAGCGCCTCCGCGCGCTGATCGCCGCCCTGCAGATCGCTGTGGCGCTCGTGGTGTCGGTGGGGTCGGCATTGCTGCTGCGCACGTTCGAGCGCTTGTATCAGGAGCGTCCGGGGTTCGACGCCACCGACGTGGTGACGCTCTGGACCCAGCTGCCGTTCGCCCGGTACGGCGATTCGGCCGCTGTGGCGTTCTATGCGCGGTTGACCGAGTCGGTTGCCGGGCTTCCGGGTGTTCGTTCCGTTGGCGTGACCGACAGGCTGCCGTTAGGCACCGGTGACGTGCGTCAGCTGTCGTTTCGGATCAACGGCGGAGGGCGAGAGGTCGACCTGCCAACCCAGGCGGTCGACGACCGGTACTTCGCGACGATGCGAATCCCGTTGGTCGCGGGACGGGTCTTTCAGCGCCTTGGGCGTCAGCCGGACGGGGACGTCATCATCAGCCGCCGCGCCGCGGCGTCCATCTGGAACGATTCCGGCGGCCATGCCGTGATCGGGAAGCAGTTGGCGTTGGAGCCGTCGGGGCCGACGTACACGATCGTGGGCGTCGTCGGCGATGTGCGTGACCACGACCTGGCGACGGCGCCGTCCGCGATGGTCTACACGCCCCAGGCTGTGCCGGTCGATACGAGAGTCGAGCCCAACGCTCGGCGGACGATGGCACTCGTGATCAGGACGGCTGGGCAGCCGACGACCGTGGTGCCGGGCGTTAGGCGGATCGTGCGCGACCTGGACCCGACGGTCCCGATCTTCAATGTCGAGTCAATGAGTCAGGTCGTGCGCGCGTCGACCGCGCGACTCCAGCTGACGCTCACGCTCATGGCCGCGGCGGCGGCGATCACGCTGGTGCTCGGGACCATCGGACTCTACGGGGTGATGGCGTACATGGTGACGCTCCGGACCCGTGAGTTCGGCGTGCGCGTGGCGTTAGGCGCCGATCCGAGCCGGATTGCCCGAGCCGTTGCGGTGCGCGGGCTCGAGCTGACTGCGGTCGGCGTGGTCGCCGGCCTTGCGCTCTACGCGCTGGCTGCGCCGTTCCTGCGGGCATTTCTCTATGGCGTCACAGCAGGCGATCCGGTAACGCTGGCTGGAGTGACGCTTGCGCTCGCGGGGACGGCGGCGTTCGCAAGCTGGTTCCCCGCGAGGCGAGCCGCCCGCGTCGACCCGGCGGTGGCGCTTCGCGCGGAGTAACGGTTCCGCTCTGGAGGACGGCATGAAGAACATCCTGGGAAAACCACTCGACGCGCTCCAGCCGTTCATCGGTGAATGGGCCGTCGAAGGCAAACACGTCGCATTGCCGGACGCGGTGATTCGTGGAGCCTCGGTGTTCGAATGGTGGGGCGACCGCACGTTCCTGATCCTTCGGTCCACTCTCGACCATCCCGATTTCCCGGACAGTATTGCAGTGATGGGCGCGACGCGGCCCGATGGCGGACTCGCGCAGCACTACTTCGACTCACGCGGCGTTCACCGCCTGTTCGACATGACCTTCGCCGACGGTGTCTGGACGCTGGATCGAAAGGCTGTTGGCCCGAAGGACTTCGATCAGCGCATGACGGCGACGTTCAGCGCCGACGGCAACACGATTACGGCTCAGTCGGAGCTGCGAGACGCGACCACGCATGAAATGCGACGTGACTTCGCCGTGACCTATCGGCGGTCATAACACCTGAACCCGGTGAAACACTCGCGCGTGTGCTCGGCGGCGTTATGTTCTCCGCCTGGCATCAACGCGCTTTGACTCGCACACCTCGCCTTGTCGTTCGGCACATGAAGCCAACGCCCGCAACCGGACTTTGGGCGGCATTGTCCCTCGCCGTGGTCATCCTCGCCAGCTGCTTCACCGAGGTCGAGTCCACGGCATCGGGCCCGCCGCGCTGCGAGCGTCCGGCGGACGGAAGTTCATCGTTTGGTTGCGCGGTGGTTTACGGCACCGTGGTCGGATCAGACGGGTCCGCGCTGGATGGTGTGACGGGTGTCCTGCGCACCACGCCGCAGTGCGGGTGCCGCCCCGCGCTCATCGACGTGGACTCGCTCGGACGGTTCTCGGTGACGGTGAATCGCAGCGAAGCGCCTGCGCAGGGTTCGGCAGACACCGCGACCATCGTCGTATACGTTGGCGCGACCGCCGCGAAGTATCCTCGCTCCGTTACCGGCGACCCGTACTTCGATACGTCGAGCGTGCGGTTGATGTATGCGCCGATCGGCGATCCAGCCGAGCTTTACCCGCTCACCTTGCGCATTCTGTTCCCGTCACAATAGCCGATCGGTCAGTGCTTACTGACGACGACCACATGGCCAAGCCGCTCGGAAAGCTCCTCCATTCGTGCGCGAGCTCCGTGGCGGTGCTCGCGCTACTAACCGCCTGCGGTAAGGGAACGCACGAAGGGCGCCCGATCATCGGCGTCGTTCAGGTCTCCGCCCTCGCGCCACTCGACGAAGCGCGCGAGGGATTCTACAAGGCGCTCGCGGACTCGGGCTTCGTCCGCGACGTCAACGTCACGTTCCTCGAGCGGAATGCGCAGGGCGACATCCCGACGCTGTCGCTCATCATGCGCGACTTCGTGCAACAAGGTGCCACGCAGGTCGCGACACTGTCCTCGATCGCGACCCAGACGGCGATGAAGGTCATCACGGATCGCCCGATCGTCTTCGGCGCGGTCGCGAATCCTTACGCCATCAACGCCGGCACGAGCCCCACCAACCACCGACCCAACGTCACCGGCGCCGAGATCCCGCTCCCCGTCGATTCGGCGTTAGGTATCGCGCGGGCGGCGTTCCCGAAGGCTGGCGCGTGGGGCACGCTCTTCGACCCGGCGGATCCCTTCGCCGAGTTCTACCTCGACATGGCGAAGCGAAAGGCGGCGCAGCTCGGCATGCAGTTCGTCACGGTCGCCTGCACGAGCCCTCAGGACATCGCATCAGGGGTCCAGGCACTGCACGCCCAGGGCGCGGGCGGCGTCATGCAGATCCCGAGCATCATGATCGGCGGCGGATTCCCCGCGCTCATCAAGCAGGCCCGCGAGCTCGGCATGCCGGTCGTCGCCTCCAACACCGGCTACCCGGGGCCGCCGCTGGCACTCGGCGCGAGCTTCTACGACAACGGGTATGCGCAGGGACTGATCATGATTCGCGTCCTGCGCGGCGAGAATCCGGCGAACATCCCGTTCCGCGTCTCGGCCACCCCGCAGATGGTCGTCGACCTCGGTGCGGCGGCGGACTTCGGCGTGACGATACCACCGACGGTCATCGAGCGCGCGTCCAAGGTAATTCCCGCGACGGAAACGGGAGACACCGTACGAGGCGCCTCACCGAAGCCGTCGTCGGCCGCGCCTAACACGTCGCGCCGGCCGTCCGCGTGGGACTACTGGCTGTCCGCCCTCGTCCTCGGGCTCGCGTTCGCGACGCTGGCGTGGGGTGTCTACATCGCGTCGCGCGTACTTCGCTTCCCGGACATCACGCCCGACGGCAGCTTCCCGCTCGGGGCAGCGGTCGCGGCGACACTCATCTTCCGCGGCGTCGATCCCCTCCCGGCGACGGTCGTGGCGTTCTTCGCCGGCATGGTCGCCGGTTGGGTGACCGGCGTCCTGCACACGAGGCTTCGGGTGAACGAGCTGCTCGCGGGGATTCTGGTGATGACCGCGCTCTACTCGGTCAATCTCCACGTGATGGGGCGATCGAATATCTCGCTGCTCGACCGCGCGACGCTCGCCACCCGACTGCACGCCCTCGTTCCGACGACGGCCGCGTGGCCTAACGACATTTCGTTCGGCGTGGTCTTCCTCGGGCTCATGATCGTGCTCGGATTCGCGTTTACGTGGTTCCTCCGCACGGACTTCGGCACGGCCATGCGCGCGGCGGGAGACAACCCGGCAATGATCATCGCGCAGGGTGTCGACCGGCGAGGGATGGTGGAGCTGGCGCTCGCGCTCGCGAACGGCCTCGTGGCGTTCTCTGGCGCGCTGATCGCGCAGTATCAGGGCTTCGCCGACGTCACGATGGGTGTCGGCACGCTCGTCGCCGGCATGGCCGCGGTCATTCTGGGCGAGACGCTCAAGCCGCGAAAGGCGCGACTGGGTGTGACCATCGCGATGGTCGCCGTCGGCGCGATCGTCTTCCGCGGGTTGATTGCCGTTGCACTACGCGTCGGGCTGGATCCCGTCGACCTCAAGCTGGCGACCGCTGCCTTCGTCCTCGCGACGCTGGCGCTGCCCACCTTCCGACTCCGGCTGCGCCAGGGGCGAGCATGATCGAGATCACTTCGCTGGAGAAGACATTCGAGCAGCCGGGCGGAGACATCGTGCCCGCGCTGCGCGGCGTGAGCCTGACGATTCCCCCGGGTCAGTTCGTCTCGGTGATCGGCAGCAACGGCTCCGGGAAGTCGACGATCCTGAACGTGATCGCCGGGACCTACCTGACTGACACGGGCACGATCCGTATCGCCGGCGTCGACGTGACGCGCTGGCCGGAGTACCGACGCGCGGCGCTCGTGGGCCGGGTGTTTCAGGATCCGTTCAAGGGGACGTGTCCGTCGATGACGGTCGCGGAAAACCTGCGGATGGCCGAGCTTCGCGGGAAACGTCGTGGCCTGCGTGTGGGCCTCGACCGCGCATCGCTCGAGCGGTATCGCGAGGCGCTGGCATCGTTAGGCATGCGCCTCGAGGGCCGACTTCAGGCCTCGATGGGCACGTTGTCCGGTGGCCAGCGCCAGGCGGTGACGCTGCTCATGGCGACGCTCACGCGGCCCGACCTGCTGCTCCTCGACGAGCACACCGCGGCGCTCGATCCGCGAGCGGCCGAGCAGATCATGGTTGTCACGGACCATGTCGTGCGCACGCATGGCCTGACGACGCTCATGGTGACGCACAGCATGGAGCAGGCAGTGCGTTTCGGCGATCGGACGATCATGATGCACCGCGGGCTCGTCATCGCAGACTTGTCGGGCGAGGAGCGACGCGGTGTAACGGAGGCGGATCTGTTGGTGCGATTCGCCGAGCTGCGTTACACGACCGAGATGCGTGTGACGGCGGATCTCGCTGCGGCGGCATCGAAAACGTAGGGCCAGGAGGGAGCATCTCATAACTGAAAACC
>Ga0310811_10009997_pt1 | contig 12260 bp, 10 predicted proteins | sample YCmetagenome_FD_207642 | JGI IMG/M metagenome (GOLD analysis project Ga0310811, IMG submission 207642) | Soil microbial communities from experimental microcosm in Duke University, North Carolina, United States - YC | ecosystem: Engineered > Artificial ecosystem > Soil microcosm > Unclassified ... | reverse complement strand
TCGCCGCCAGGAAATGGCCACCGCCACAGATGCATGTTTCCTCACCCCTGGTTTCGCGCCCCTCCCAGAACGACGATTGCTGAACAACCGTCGGCGGCGGCGCCTCCCTGCCCCAATACCGCCGGCGACTGCGAGCCGCAGGCAATGGTGCAAGCTAGCCATGCCCGCAACTCAGGCCATCCCTGACCCTAATCATCGTCCGACCAAAATCATTCCCGACTCAATTTATATCGTTCTACGAGATATTTATGACGAACCGCGCCCAAGGCAAGGGCAAATCCACAGAGCGGCCATAAATCCACACTGGCGGCGCGCGAAAGGCGGGGCCGGAAAGCCGCGCAAAGAAAAAGGTGCGTTCCTGCGAACGCACCTTCTACCTTACCGCGTTGATGCGGAGCGATCGGTTACCGAGTTAGACGTTCGGGAACTGATGGCGCCGCCGACGCACCTGCATGATCATCAGGCCGACCAGCGCCGCACCGAACATCGGCAACGAGGCAGGCAGCGGCACAGCGGCGACATTGATGTTGCCGTTGATGATCTGGCCGGAATTACCCGCGGTGACGGTCAGGAGCAGGTAATAACTACCCGTCTTCAGCAGATTGGCGAAGTCGATGAACGAGAAGGTCGTTCCGCTACCGGTGAAGATAGCGCTCGACTGGTCGACCTGCTTCAACAGGTTGTTCGCCGAGTCATAGAGCCCGAAGGTGAAAGTCTTCAGGGCGGTACCAAAGGCTGCCGAAGCAGTGATAGATGTAGCTGTACTGGTGGCAACGTTGCCCAAGGCGAAGTTCACCTTGAACGTCCCTTGGCCGCTACTATCGAGATGGAAATCCGGTTGGGTAACCGGATCGTAGCCATAGGACGCTGACGTTCTACCGGCATCAAGCGTGCCGATATTTTCCGTCACGATGGCAGCTTGAGCCGCACTGCCAAGGCCGAAGAGCAGCCCCGCCACCGCTAGCACTGCGAAGATTATTTTCCGCATGTACTCGTCACTCCTCATGAAAAGGTGCCTGAGTTTCCGGGTATTTAAGGAATATTGACATAGCCAAGCGAGCATTAACTAATTTTTACATGTGTTAATACTTTTTTAACTATGCGGATCATCCTCACCCGAACGCACAACAAGGGTCAAATCACAGCTTGTAATGCCGCAATGAGTTCACAGAAATATCTCAGGTTTTACCCAAATCCCGGCCGTTCGTTCGGCTTAGCCTCACGCGAATACTTCAAACAGATGAGCTGTATCCAAGTAACGCCGTCCGCTCCGCTTCCCTTTTCCGGGCCGAATCCGGCATTGGGACACCGCCGTTAATTACTGTGGCATTTTACAGAATCCATTCAGATAATTAATAAATAAGCCCGCTCCGCTTCGCAGCGGAACGGGCTGGTCAATCCGGTTGTCTGGCTGATATCTGCCTGACTTGGGCGCCCTATGGATGGACCACAGCGCTACTTGCTGAAAGCGGCGAAGGCCTCCGCGTAGTCGGGATGCCAGCGCGATAGCGGCGGCCGGTTCTCGACGATGTCACCGGCCGCCCAGAGAATGCGCCGCTCATCCAGCGCCCGCGGCACGTCATTGTCGGGGCAGAGAATATAGAAGTCGCCGGCAGCAAGGCGCGCCAGCATGAAATCCACGGTCTCCAGGGCAGTCCAGGCACCGGCCGGCTTGTCCGTGCGGCCCCTGGCGGTGAGCCCGGTGAAGACGAAGCCGGGGATGAGCAGATGTGCGCTCAACTGGCAGCCGGCAGTGTTGCGCAACTGATGCTGCAGCGCCTCGGTGAAGACCTTCACCCCGGCCTTGGAGACGTTATAGGCGGGATCTCCCGGCGGCGTGGTAATGCCCTGCTTCGACCCGGTATTGATGATCAGGCCCGGCTGGCTGTTGGCGATCATGCCCGGCAGGAAGACCTGCGTCCCGTAGATGACGCCCCAGAGATTGACGGCGAGGATCTGTTCCCAGGTCTCGACCGGACCATAGATATCGCTGCCGGGCTGGATGCCGGCATTGTTCATCAGCACATTGATCTCGCCGAAGCGCTCGCGTACAGCGGCTTCCAGCATCTGCAGTTCCGCCAGCCTGCTCACATTCACTTCCAGCGCCAGCACATCTTCAGCCCCCTTCGGCGTCAGGCTGGCGATCTCCTGCGCGGCCGCGGCCAGGCGATCGGTGCCGAGATCGGCGATACAGATACGCAGGCCGAGACCGGCGAATAACTTGGCGGCGGCAAGGCCGATGCCGGAGGCCCCGCCGGTGATGACGGCAACGGCACCGGCGGTGAGCGCGGGATGAGGCATGGCGCATCTCCTCAAAAAATCATCAGAGTCGAAACAGTCATCAGAGGCGGGCAGCAACTGGCCGGTCTCGGATCGTGCCCGTCAGCAATGCCCGGTAGAGAGAAGCCGGGCCCAGAATATTGCCTGACATTATATCGTGTGACATCGGCACAAGTGGCGCGGCTGAAAATGTGCGGCAAATCCTTGGCCCCGCCTGGATGCGCTGGCAATGGCGCCGGTATAGTGCTACGGCCCACACCTTGATGTGAAGGCGTTAAGCAGATGATAACCAATTCCATCGTCTTATGAAAAGCAGCTTCTCCCTGTCCCCTGAAAAGGGGCTTTTTTATTTCGGATGTTTCGGAATCGCGCCTCATGCTTCGCGTCTTGACCTGCATCACTCAGGAACATGACCTGCGGCTGGTCGTCCTTGCCGGCCTGATCTGTCTGTTCGCCTGTTACACGGGCTTCAGCCTGATCGCCCGTGTGCGCAGCACGGCGCCTAAGCATCAACTCTATTGGATCGCCGCCGCGGCCTTCGCCACCGGCGGCGGCGTCTGGGCGACGCATTTCATTGCCATGCTCGCCTTCCAGCCGAACCTGCCGGCCGGCTATGACATCGACATCACCCTGTTCTCGATTGCCGTCGCCGTCGCCATTTCCGGCCTCGGTTTCTGGATCGCCAATCACGGTAGCCGGCGCCATGGCCTCATCGGCGGCGCCATCGCCGGCGCCGGCATCAGTGCCATGCATTATACCGGCATGGCTGCCTTTGAGATACCAGGCCAGCTCGCTTACAGCACCGGCATGGTGGTAGCCTCGCTCGTCATCGGCATCGCGCTTGGCACCGTGGCGCTCGATTACGGCCTGCGTCATCCTGGCGTGAAGGGCCGCTGGATCGCCGCCGCCACCTTTGCCCTTGGCATCTGCGGCATGCATTTCACCGGCATGGCTGCGGCTGTTATTACGCCCGACCCGACCATCGCCTTCGCCAGTGATGCCATCGCCGCCGGCTGGCTGGCGGTGGTGGTCACCGCGGTGACGATCCTGGTACTGGCCCTCAGCCTGGCCGGCGCCATTTTCGACCAGCATCTGGTAACCCGCCATGAAGCCGAGCAGGAACGGCTGCGGCAATCCGAGAGCCGTTTCCGGCAGTTGGCCGATGCCACTTTCGAAGGCGTGTTGATCCATCGCGACGGCACCATCGTCGATGCCAATGAGGCGATGTGTGCCTTGACCGGCCGCGCGCTGGCGGAAATGGTCGGCCGCCGCGTGCTGGAAATCGTCGCCGATGCCAGCCATGCCGCCTTGCGCGCTAAATTCGCCGTTGCCCGCGAGAGCGGCAGCGATACGCGCCTCGAGATCGAGCTGCGCCACAAAGACGGCAGCACCATCCCGGTCGAGATCCTCGGCCGCGCCATCCATACCGGCGCCAATATCCGCCCGGAAGACAGCCTGCGCGTGGTCGCCATGCGCGACCTCCGCGAACGCAAGGAAGCGGAAGAACGCATCCGCTACATGGCCAATCATGACGGCCTCACGGATCTGCCCAATCGCAACCTGTTCCAAGACCGCCTCGGCCAGGCGCTTGCCCGCAGCAAGCGCGGTGCCTCGACCTGCGGCGTGCTGTGCCTTGATCTCGATCGCTTCAAGAACGTCAACGACCTCAACGGCCATGCCACCGGCGACGAATTGCTGCGCCAGGTTGCGCGGCGCCTGAGCGCCAGTGTGCGAGGCGACGACACGGTCGCGCGCCTAAGCGGCGACGAATTCGCCATCATCCAGGTCGGCGTCGCACATCCGGACGGCCCGGCGATCCTCGCCGACCGCCTGGTCAAGGCCATGGCCGCCCCCTTCGAGATCGACGGACATCAGACCGTCATCGGCACCAGCATCGGCATCGCGCTCTATCCCGGCGACGGCGATAGCGGCGAGGAGTTGATGCGGGCCGCCGATACCGCGCTCTACCGCGCCAAGGCCGCCGGCCGCGGCACTTATCGCTTCTTCGAAGCCGAGATGGATATCCGCTTGCAGGAGCGCCGCCGCCTGGAACGCGACCTGCGCCAAGCCCTCGCCAGTCACCAGCTCGATGTGCATTTCCAGCCGCTCGTCGGCTGCGACAACGAACAGGTGATCGGCTTTGAAGCGCTGGTGCGCTGGAATCATGCCGAGCGCGGCTTCGTCTCACCGGCCGAATTCATCCCGCTTGCCGAGGAATGCGGCCTCATCATGCCGCTCGGCAACTGGGTGCTGCGCGCCGCCTGCCGCGAGGCCGTGACCTGGCCGGCGGAGACCATCGTCGCCGTCAATATCTCGCCGGCGCAATTCCGCCACGCCGATCTCGCCAAGGAGGTCCTTGGCGTCCTTGCCGAAACCGGCCTCGACGCCCACCGCCTGGAGTTGGAAATCACCGAAGGCGTGCTGATCGAGGATACCGACCGGGTGCTGCAGACGCTGACGCTGTTGAAGCAAGCGGGTGTCCGCATCTCGCTCGACGATTTCGGCACCGGCTATTCCAGCTTGAGCTATCTGCAGCGCTTCCCCTTCGACAAGATCAAGATCGACCGCTCCTTCATCTGGGAGATGGAGAAGAACCCGGATTCGATGTCGATCGTGCGCGCTGTCATCGCGCTGGGCCGCTCGTTACGCATCACCGTGACGGCGGAGGGTGTCGAGACGCCGACCCAGCTCGCCTTGCTGCAATCCGAGCAATGCGACCAGGTGCAGGGCTTCCTCATCGGCAAGCCCCTGCCCCGCGCCGAAGCCAGCGCCCTGCTGGCCAATCCCGAGACGCTCCTCGGCAAGAACCGCGCAGCGCAGTAAGTTTCCCCGCATCCTGCACGATCACGCGGCTTCCCGCACCCTCCACGATTGCGCGGCTTCCCGCTTCGGGCGCATCACGCCTTCAGCAACCCCCGATCGACGACGAGCACACGGCCCGGACCGTGTACGGCCGCAAACAGCAGCCCGGCCAGAAAGGTGAAGTGGTCGACGAAGAAGCCGAATTCCATCTGGTTGCCGGCCCATAGTCGCGGCCCGTGGAAGGCAAAAGCGAGAAACACCACATAGAGCCCGGCGATGAGTGCCGCCTCGCGGAAGAACGCACCGCTGAGGAAGGCCAGCACCAGCAGGCATTCCAGGATCGCCGCCAGCCAGGCGAGCAGGGTCGGCATGGGGAAGCCGACGGCAGCGATATAGCCCGAGGTGGCGCCGATATCGGCGAACTTGAAACTGACCGCCATGGCGAAGATGGCGGCGAAGATCAGCCGCCCGAGGAGAATGGCGAGCCGACGCCACAAGACGGGCGACGGTGCTGACGAAACATCTGGGTTCATGCCTGCATCCTTCATGATGACCAACTGGAAATGACGACGGGCCGGAACCGTGCGGGGGTAAGGGCAGTAAACATGACAAATGGATGGCATCGCAAGCCACCTTCCCATTGGGCCAGTCGTTAACAGCGCAAGGCGAGATGCTGGATATTTGTCGAAACGATTACATCACACGGCGGCGTGATCGCTCAGCCCAGCGCGCAATAGGGCCAAAGATCAGATTGCGCTTGACCGTTCCGCAGCGCAGCGTGCATTTTGCTCCTCCATCCTTCGATCTCGATCACCGATCGCGCGTCACGCTCTTGGCAGAAGACGCGCAGCACAGTCGCATTCGCCACACCGACCCATGATAGCGCGTGGCGCCATTTCGTGAGGACAGCAGCATGATATCGCAAAATCGTCCGGTCTGGTTCATCACCGGTTGTTCCACCGGCTTCGGCCATGAACTCGCCAAGCTGCTGATCGCGCGCGGCTATCGCACCGTGATCACGGCGCGGGACAAGGCCCGCCTCGCCGGCCTCATGACAGGCGACAGCGACAATGTGCTGGCGCTCGATCTCGATGTCACCAGCGAGGCGCAAATCGCCGCCGCCGTCAAGGCAGTGGAAGGCAAGTTCGGCCGCATCGATGTGCTGGTTAACAATGCTGGCTATGGCTATCAGGCGGCGGTCGAGGAAGGCGTCGAGGCGGAAATCCGCGCGCTATTCGAGGCCAATGTCTTCGGTCTCTTCGCCCTCACCCGCGCCGTCTTGCCAATGATGCGCCAACAGCGCAGCGGACATATCATCAACATCACCTCGGTCGCCGGCTATATCGGCTTCCCCGCTTCCAGCTATTACGCCGCCAGCAAGCATGCGGTCGAGGGCTTCTCGGATTCGCTGCTGGCAGAAGTGCAGCCGCTCGGCATCAAGGTGAGCTGCGTCGCGCCGGGCGCCTTCCGCACCGACTGGGCCGGGCGTTCGCTGAAGCAGACGCCGAACCAGATCGCCGAATACGCCGCGACCGCCGGCGACCGCATGCGCTCCGTCTCGGGCTATAGCGGCAAGCAGCCGGGCGATCCTGCCCGGGCCGCGGCGGCGATGATCCAGATTGCCGAAAGCAAGACCCCGCCCCGCCATCTGGTGCTGGGTAGTGGTGGCCTGGAAACCGTCACCACGCATCTGCGCAAATCGCTGGCCGAAATCGAGGCCTGGCGTGACCTCAGCCTCGGCACCGACTTCCCGAAGGACTAATCGTCACGCAATAAAGCATGACGAATCGTCATCCGCTGAGGCTATGATCGCAGCAGCAACCGGCATGAGAGGTCGAGATGAGCCGATCGGAGAAAGTCGAATTCAAGGGCGCACATGGCTTGGTGCTGGCAGGACGGCTGGACCGGCCCGATGAGGAGCCGGTTGCCTATGCGCTCTTCGCCCATTGCTTCACCTGTTCCAAGGACGTCTTCGCCGCCCAGCGCATCTGCGCATCGCTGGCGGAGCATGGCGTCGCGGTCTTGCGCTTCGACTTCACCGGCATCGGCAACAGCGAGGGTGATTTCGCTAATACCAGCTTCTCCTCCAATGTCGAGGACCTGGTCGCAGCAGCGGATTTCCTGCGCGCTAATTATCAGGCACCGAAACTGCTGATCGGCCACAGCCTCGGCGGCGCCGCCGTGCCACTGGCGGCGCTCAGCATCCCGGAATGCATCGGCGTCGCCACCATCAACGCACCCTTCGATCCCGCCCATGCCCAGCACCTCTTTGCCGATGCCATCGCCGCGATCGAGGCAGATGGCGCCGCCGAGGTCACCCTGGCTGGCCGCAAATTCACCATCAGCCGCAATTTCCTGCATGACCTGCAGAACCAGATGCCGAAGAAGACGCTGCACGATCTCCACCGTGCTTTGCTGATCTTCCACGCCACCGCCGACAAGACCGTCAATATCGACAACGCACGTGAGATCTATCAGGCCGCCCAGCATCCCAAGAGCTTCGTCGCCTTGGACGGCGCCGATCATCTGATCTCGCGGCGCGAGGATGCCGTCTACATCGCCACCATGCTGGCGGCCTGGTCATCACGCTATCTCGCCGCTGATGTGACCGCGAAATCTGCCCCGGTTTCAGCGCCGAAGAGTGCACCCGGCATCACCATCGTCACCGGCGCCGGCGAAGGCCTGTTCCCGCAGCTGATTTCCGCCAGCGGCCATGCCTTGCGGGCCGATGAGCCGGTTGCCGTCGGTGGCACCGATAGCGGCCCCGGTCCCTATGACCTGCTGCTCTCTGCGCTCGGCGCCTGCACGGCGATGACCGTGCGGATGTATGCCGAACGCAAAAAATGGCCGCTGGAAAACGTCCTCGTGACCCTGCAGCACAGCAAGATCCATGTGGATGATTGCGCCAATTGCGAGAACAGCGAGCAGAAGATCGATTTCATCAGCCGGCAGATCCGCTTCGAGGGCCCGCTGGATGATGCGCAGCGCCAGCGCCTGCTGGAGATCGCCGATAAATGCCCGGTGCATCGGACCCTGACATCGGAAATCCGGATCGAGACCAAACTCGATCCGGCCCCGTAACTGCTCTGGCCCCGTAACTGCTCTGGCTTCGTAGCCGCTCTGACTTCGAGGCCGCTCTGGTGGCTAGGCCACGGCCTTGCCGCGCAGCTTGGCGTCGAGGCTGATCGATCCGCCGCCGACGAAGACCAGGAAGAAGAACAGGAAGCAATAGAGGATGGCGGCATCACCGCCATTCAGCACCGGGAAGAAGGCGCGCGGAAGATGCGCCATGAAATAGGCAAAGGCCATTTCGCCCGAGCAGATGAAGGCCGCCGCCCGCGTGAACAGGCCGAGGGCGATCAGCAGGCCGCCGACGAATTCGATGATACCGGCGAACCAGGCGATCGTCAGCATCTCCGGCATGTGGTCGGTGGGCGGGAAGCCGAACAGCTTCTGCATGCCGTGCTCCATGAACAGCAGGCCGGCGACCAGGCGCAGCAGCGAAAGAACGATCGGGGTGTAGCGGGCGAGGCCCGTATCCATGCGTGCAGATGACATTGATGGGATCCAGACGGCCAAAGGTGAAATGATCGCAGTCTTGAAAAGATAAAGGCGCCCGATGCACGCGGTCAACAGCTTCCGGTCCCGCGATTTTCACTTATTGGTGGGTACGGATCGGCGCGAGTCAGGCCTGCTTCAGGCCCTGCTACATGGAGCAATATCTCGCCTGTCGCCCCCCTCTCCCTAACCCTCCCCCGCGAGGGGGGAGGGAACCCGACGCGTTTATCTTACCCATCGAGCATCGCTGTTGATGGCGGAAGAAATGAGTGCGGTCGGCGCAACTCGAGCTGATCAGAAAGGCTGGCTGCCACAGCGTCCCCTCCCCCCTCGCGGGGGAGGGTTAGGGAGAGGGGGCAGCAGCCAAAGTGCCACCCGCCTCATCCAGATACCCTACCTGCCCGCGCCGATCTCCGCGATCTCGAAGGGTGTGGTCTGGTAGATCTCGTTGATCCAGTTCGAGAACAGCAGATGGGCATGCGGCCGCCAGCGATTGGGCGGCACCTTGTCGGTGTCATTGCCGGGGAAATAGTTGATCGGCAGCTTGATCGGCACCTGTGCGCTGACATCGCGGAAATATTCGTCGGCCAGCGAGCGCGCGTCATATTCCAGGTGATCGAGCACATAGAGGCGCTTGTATTCCGGCTCCTCGATGACGCTGGCGCCCTTATCGTCGGAATGGCTGAGCAAGGTCAGGGGCGGACACGCCTTGATGTCGTCGACCTTGATCTCCGCCCAGCGCGAGACCGGGATGGCGAAATCATCGGAGAAGCCGGCAAGATAAGGCGATGTCGGCTGCAGGATGCGCTGCGGATAGACGCCAAAGGCCTTCTCCGGCAAAGCATGTTTCTGCACACCATGGAAATGATAGAGCGCCGCCATGGCCCCCCAGCAGACCGCCATGGTCGAATGCACATGGGTCTGCGACCAGGCGAAGATGCGCTGCATCTCGTCCCAATAGGTGACGTCCTCGTAATCGATGGTCTCGACCGGCGCGCCGGTGATGATGAAGCCATCGAACTTCTCGTCCTGCACCGTCTCCCAAGTCTCATAGAAGGCGAGCAGATGCTCTTCCGAGGTGTTCTTGGCGCGGTGATTACCGATCCGCAGCAGCGACAGTTCCACCTGCAGCGGTGTCGCGCCGAGCAGGCGCGCCATCTGCAGCTCGGTGGTGATCTTGTTCGGCATGAGATTGAGGAGCCCGATCCGGAGCGGCCGGATATCCTGACGGATCGCCGCAGTCTCGGTCATCACCCGCACGCCCTCTTTCACCAGGGTCTCGAAGGCAGGCAATTTATCTGGGATTTTGATCGGCATAATAAACGGACCCCGCATAACAATAGCGATTCGCTTCAGGTCCGCATGCGGCCCTTTAGCGATTTATTTAACGTGGCTGCAAGCCGGCCGGCCAAATCACCACGTGTGTCAAAAGACACATCTGACACGTGATATAGTGAAATCACTCCGTAATGTCCAGATGCCGCAAAATCCCTACCGTCGCCGGGGTTTAGCGCGGAAAACCGGGGCGGTATCCCCCGAAGGCAAGCACATACCGTCGGCCCCTCCCCGGCGACCGGCCGGTCGAGATTTCTCGCACGGATCGCCCGGCGCCGGTTCCACGTCAGATAGCCGTGGCGATCATTTCCACCGGCGCGATCACGCCGCCTTCCACCAGCCGGATCATATTCGCCATCTTCTGCGGCTGAGTCTCGCCCATCACCAGATGCAGGCCGAGCGCCGGCGGCTTGCCGCTCGCTGACAGGCTCGCGCGCATCTGTTTGAAGAATTCCAGGGCGACCTCGCGGCGGCTGTTTACTGCACCAAGGGCAAAACCGGCAGCCGCCAGCGCCTGCCGATATGCCGGAACCGTGTCGACAAAGCTCCATGCCGGGTCGCTTGCCCAGGGCAGCGGAAAGAGCAGCTCGCCGTCGCCTTCGCGCATGACGTCAAACACGGCAAAGAAGCCGCCCGGCTTCAGCACCCGCCGGATGCCGGCAAACAGGGCCGACTTGTCGGCAATATTCATGCCGACATGCAGCATATAGGCACCGTCGAAGCTGCCGGAGGCGAAAGGCAGATCGAGGGCGCTGCCCTGGCGATAGGTCACCCTGTCGCCGAGGCCCACCCGCCGGGCCAAGGCGGCCGCTGTCCGCACGTAATCATCCGTGAGATCGATGCCGGTCACGCGGGCGCCATGGGCCTCGGCAAAATAGCGCGAGGGACCGCCAAGGCCGGACCCGATATCCAGCAGATGCTGCCCGGCTTTCAGATCGAGCTGTTCCGCCAGATGCACCGTCGCCGGCCGGCCACCGACATGGAACTCGTCGACCGGGGCGAGATCGGCCGTCGTCAAGCGATCGATATCCAGGCCCGCTATTCGCAATGCCTGCAGAATCTGTTCTTCCAGCCCGCTCTTCGCATAATGCCGGGCGACCGACTGCTCGAGATCCATGTCAACTGCCTCCTCTGTGAGATCGGACTCTGCCGTTGTTCAGCGCGCTGCCAGGAAAGCGCCATAGCTCTTCAGATATTTCATGCCAGTATCGCACATGACGGTGACGATCACGGCATCCGGCCCGAGATCGGCGGCCAGGCGCAAGGCGGCGGCGACATTGGCGCCCGTCGACGTTCCCGCGAACAGCCCTTCCTCGCGTGCCAGGCGCATGGCCATCTCGCGTGCCTCCTCAGTGGTCACACGCTCGATACGATCGGCGATCTCCGGCTGCCACAGCGGTACGACATAGCCAGCGCCGATCCCGTCAATCTTATGCGCCCCCGTCGGCCCGCCGGAGAGGACGGCAGATTCGGCCGGCTCGACGGCAACGATGCTGATGCCGGCATAATGCCCCCGCAAGCCTTCGCCGATGCCGCGGATCGAGGCCGCCGTGCCCACACTCTGCACGAAGGCATCGAGGCGGCCGCCCGCCTGTTCCTGTATCTGTCGCTCGATCTCATCCGCCATCCGGTGATAGGCGGCAAGCGGATCGCGGTTGTTCATCTGGTCGGTGAGAAAGGCCCCCGTTTCGGCGGCGACCACGCCGGCGGCGGCGATCATGTCGCGCGTCAGCTTCTCGGTCTGGCGGCCGCTCTCGCTTTTGATGAGCTGCAAGCGCGCGCCCAGCAGACGCATATGATCGAGCTTCTCGCGGGAAAAGGCATCCGAACTGACGATATGGAGCGGATGCCGCTTCACGGCGCAGACCAGCGCCAGCGACACGCCGGTGCTGCCGCCGGTATATTCGACCACCGCCCCGCCCGGCTTCAGGCGGCCATCCGCTTCGGCCCCCTCGATCATGGCCAGCGCCATGCGGTCCTTCATGCTGCCGGTGGGGTTCTCGCTCTCGATCTTGAGGAAGATGCGCGCGCCATTCTGCGGCGCCACGAAACGCAGCGGCAGCAGCGAGGTATTGCCGATACGATCCAGAATCGTCGGTGATGATTTCATATACCGCCGCCTCCCCTGCTTTCCGGCTACAGCCCGATTTACCGCGGGCCCGTCCTGCCGCCGATCAGAATTTACTTGTATCTACAATTATTGTATATACAAACAAATGGAGTTCCAGAGCAACCGGACAAGATGGCCCGACAAAAAAACCTGCAGACCACCGCCAGAAAGATCA
>Ga0310811_10009996_pt1 | contig 12261 bp, 9 predicted proteins | sample YCmetagenome_FD_207642 | JGI IMG/M metagenome (GOLD analysis project Ga0310811, IMG submission 207642) | Soil microbial communities from experimental microcosm in Duke University, North Carolina, United States - YC | ecosystem: Engineered > Artificial ecosystem > Soil microcosm > Unclassified ... | reverse complement strand
TTCTCGTCTTCACGCGTGAGGGCGCGAGCGATCGCAAGAACGGCATCGTGATCTGCTCGATCGACGACCCGGCGCATCCGAAGGTGATTGCCGAATTCACCGACGGCGTGACTGGTGGCGTGCATTCCATCTTCGTCAACAAGCAGGACAAGTTCGGCACCTTCCTCTATCTCACCAACGACGGCACGGGCGCGCTGCACATCCTCGACGTGAACGATCCGTATCACCCGAAGGAAGTGGCGCGATGGAAGACGGAGGGCCGACCGGACGCCGGCCGATCGCTGCATGACATCGACATCAGAGACGGTTTGCTCTACGCGAGCTACTGGAACGACGGCATGATCGTTCTCGACATCGGGAATGGGATCAAGGGAGGTTCCCCCTCCAATCCGACGATGGTGTCGCAGTTCAAGTACGACCTCAACGCGCTCTACAAGCAGGTCGAGGTCGACGGTGGCCCGGGATTCATTCGCGGGACGCATACGGCGTGGCGCCACAAGAACTACGTCTTCATCGCCGATGAAGTATTTCCGGCGGCGTATCCAAAGGGAACGAAAGACGCCGCCGCCGGACGCGCCTACGGACGCCTGCAGGTGCTCGACGTCTCCGACATCATGCATCCGAAATCCGTCGCGTGGTACGAGCCCGAGTACGGCGGCGTGCACAACGTCTGGGTGGCCGGCGACACACTGTACATGGGTGCGTACAACGCGGGCTTCCGCGTGTTCGACATCTCCGGTGAGCTGCGTGGCGATCTTCGCGCGCAGGGCCGAGAGATCGGGCACCTCAACACCGCCGACATGGACGGCCACGTGAAGAATTCGGCCATGACATGGGGCGTCGTAGTCAACCCGAAGGACAACCTTGCGTACGTGAACGACGACAACAACGGTCTGTGGATCATCAAGATCGAACCCAAGCCCAAGATCGTACCGTGACGCTTTTCCCCCACCCGCCCACTCCCATGCGTTCACTCCTCCTGTCCTTCGTTCTTCCCGCAGCGCTCTCGGCGCAAACGGTGGCCCGCGTGAACGTGACGCCGTCACCGGCTCGCGTCATCGCCGGACAATCGCTGCAGTTGAAAGCCGAGGCGCTGGATAAGGATGGCAAGCCGGTGCCCGGCGTGCTCATTCGGTTTCAGCAGACGGATGCCCCGTTTCAGGGCACCGTCGACAGCACTGGTCTCGTCCTCGCCGGGTCGGTGAGCACGATCCCCGTCGTTGTTGCCGCGATTCAGCCCGGTGCGAAACCGGTGATCATGCGCGTCGAAGTGAAGGTCCTCCCAGGTCCGGCGGCGAGCATCTCGGTGTCACCTTCGTCGGTCAAGCTCGTGCCGAAGCAAACCGTCGTCGCGAGCGCACAAGTGTTCTCTAAAGCCGGCGACACGCGCAGCGACGTCGTGACGTGGACGAGCTCCGCTCCAGGGATCGTCACGGTCGACCGCGCCGGCAGCGTCACTGCCGTCGCGCCGGGCTCGGCGACGATCACCGCATCCGCTGGCGCCGCAAAACAGACGCTGGCGGTGAGCGTGCTCTCCACGCCGGTCGCTTCCGTCAGCCTCACGCCGTCCACGCCGCACGCGCGCACCGGCGACGTGATTCGCTTCAAGGCGGTCGCGAAGGACGCGTCGGGCAAGGACATCGCCGGACTGACTCCCACCTGGGCGTTCGCGCCCGGTAAAGGCGAGATCGATGCCGACGGATCGTTCGTGGGCTACGAGGCCGGGACGTACTCGATTACCGCGCTCCTCGGAACGAGCGTCGCTCAGACGACCGTCACGCTCACGCCGCGCGACGTCCGCCGTCCCGCCACGCTCGTCGGTTCGGTTGTGCGCAGCGCGCTCGCCACGTCCGAGGTCTGGGTGCACCCCAACGGCAAGGTTGCCTACCTCGGCACGATCCTCGGCGGCGATCGCGTTTACGTGATCGACGTCGCCGATCCGTCGAAGCCGACGATTGTTGATTCCGTGGTCGTGAACGCGCGTACGATCAACGACGTCATGACGTCGGAAGACGGCAAGGTGATGGTGATCACTCGCGAAGGCGCCGACAATCGCAAGAACGGCATCGTGGTGGCCACGCTCGAAGATCCTCTGCATCCCAAAGTCGTCGGCGAGTTCACCGATGGCGTGACGGCTGGCGTTCACTCGGCCTACATCTATACGCAGCCGAAGTTCGGCATGCACGTCTATCTCACGAACGACGGCACCGGCGCGCTGCACATCATCGACATCAACGACCCCGCGCACCCGAAGCAGGTGGCGGTCTGGAAGACTCCGCGGAGCGACGCCGGACGCATGCTGCACGACATCGATGTGCGTGACGGCATGCTGTACGCGAGCTATTGGAACGATGGGTTGGTGATGCTCGACATCGGAAGTGGAATCAAGGGCGGATCACCGTCCAATCCGCAGTTCGTGTCGCAGTACAAGTACGACCTGGACGCTTTGTACAAGCCGGTGGAGGCGGTCGGCGGTCCGGGATACATCCGCGGCACGCACACTGCATGGCGCCACGGCAAGTACGTGTTCATCGCCGACGAAGTGTTCACGATGAAAGACATCATGGCACTGGAGGAAAAGGGCGCGAGCCGAGCGTACGGGCGGCTGCAGGTGCTCGACGTCAGCGACATCTATCATCCCAAGTCTGTCGCGTACTACGAGCCGGAGCAGGGCGGCGTGCACAACATCTGGGTGGCTGGCGACACGCTCTACATGGGCGCGTACAATGCCGGCTTCCGCGCCTTCGACATCTCTGGTGAGCTCCGCGGCGATCTGCGCGCGCAGCAGCGCGAGATCTCCAATGTGAATCCGAGTGACCCGAAGGGGTTCATCCCAAACAACACCATGACGTGGGGTGTGGTCGTGAAAAACGGTCTCGCCTACATCAACGATGTGAACACCGGTCTTTTCATCGTACGAATTGAACCCAAGGCACCAGTCGTTCCGTGAAGAAACACTTCGCAGCTGTCGTTTCGGCCCTCGTCGGCACGCCCGCGCTTCTCATTGCGCAGGCGGGCACGTCGGTGCCGGCTCCGCCCGCGCGCGATTACCTGGTGCTCGTCGCCAGTGAGTCCGTCGATCGCGTAGCACTGATTCGCTTCGGTCCCAACGGCGCCAAGATCGAGAAAGAGCGGTACGTCGGCTGGGCCCCGACCGAGGTGGCCGGCCCGCACGGGATCGCCGTGTCGCCGGATACCAAGCACTACTTCGTCTCCACCGCGCACGGCACGCCGTTCGGTCGTCTCACCAAGTACAACGCCGAGACCAACGCCGCGGAAGGCAACGTGATGCTCGGCAATTTCCCGGCGACGGCGCAGGTGTCGCCGGACGGGTATTACGTGTATGTGGTGAACTTCAATCTCCACGGCGACATGGTGCCGAGTGACGTCTCCGTGATCGCCGCGGACGAGATGGTGGAGATCGCGCGCATTCGCACCTGCACGATGCCGCACGGTTCACGCATGAGCGCCGACGGAACGAAGCACTATTCCGCGTGCATGATGGACGAGGAGCTCGTGGAGATCGATACGCGAACGCTGAAGGTGAGCCGCCACTTCTTCCTCACGAAGGGGAAGGAAATGGGGATGACGGGCTCACCACCGCTACGCGGGGCGGAGCAGATGGGCACCGCGGCGCATGACATGGGCGGGCATGGCATGGAGCCGCCGAAACCCGGCGACGTGTCCTGCTCGCCGACGTGGGCGCAGCCGTCGCGAGACGGCACGCGCGTGTGGGTGGCATGCAACAAGTCGAGCGAGATCGTCGAGATCGACACGAAGGCATGGAGCGTGGTGAAGCGTTTCCCCACGGCGCCCGGCGTGTACAATCTTGGCGTGACACACGACGGCACTCGCCTCATTGCCACGAACAAACGCGATGCATCGGCGTCGGTGTTCGACGCGGCGACCGGAAAGGAGTTGGCCCGTATCCCGACCACGCGCAAAGTGGTGCACGGTGTCGCGGTGTCGGACGACGATCGCTACGCGTTCATTTCCATCGAGGGCACCGGATCGGAACCCGGCACGGTGGACGTGATCGATCTGTCGGCGCTCAAGAAAGTGGCCAGCGTGGACGTGGGACAGCAGGCGGGCGGGATCGACTTTCTGCGGTCGGAGGCAACGAAGGTCAAATGAGCGAACCGGCGCGAGACGCTACCGCCACGCGTCGATAAGCGCCGGAATCGGCGCGCCGTCGGATTCGGGGAGCGTGGCGCCCAAGAGCGTCGCGAATGTTGGCGCAAAATCCAGAATCGAAACCGAGTCCGACAGCGAACGGCCGGAGGTACCCGGACCAGTTGCGAGGAATAGTCCGTCAGGCCGATGCTCGCCAGTCCGCCCGTAGGAGTTGGTACCCGTAACGACGCCGATCTTCGGTGATACCGCGCGAACCGTCGCGGCCTTTCCGTCTCCAATCGAGGTGCTGCCGATTGCGACGGCGTCGTTCCATTCGATGAGAAGATCGGGAAGCAGGTTCAGGTGCTCGCCCGAGTAGTGGTCGCGAGTTCTCAGTACGCGTTTCACGAGCGGGCGCCGCGAGTGTTCATCGATGATATCGAGGAGATCGCGGCTGAGTTGGTCCTCGAACGCTTGCGCAGCCAGTTCACCATCGAGCATCCCCTGAGGCTCCCGGCCCGCGAGATTGAGTCGGACTCCTGCGACCGCCAGGCCGTTGTTGTGTGGGAAGCACTGGCTCTGTGTCGTATCGACGTCCAAGCGAATCGCCGGTGAGCTCGCGCGGCGCGCGTGGAAGCGATCTCTGATCGGCGCCACCCTATCGCGAACCGCATGAGGGAGCTGTCTCCAGACGGCTCGTAACCCATCGGTGGCTGCGGAGGCGAAGCCGGTTGCCTGCGGCGCTTTCGGCAGCGGCCGTGTAACGCCCAACTGGATCAGCACGTCGCGAAGTAAGAAGTGCGCCCCAAAGGCATGGGACATTCCGTGCAGCGACAGCACCATAACGCGAGCGCCCCCCGCTTTCTCGACTATTCGGCCGATCCCCGCATCGATCGCCTGAAGCACCGAACGAAGTGGATCGCCAACCTCCTTCGCGACGAGTGAATCGTGTGCGGGATGCGTTCGATCGTGCAGGTGCCAGCACTGGTGCCCGGCGCAGTGCGCCTCGGTGAACACTTGGGCGAAGAAATCCCAACCTCCCTGGCCAAGGAGGTCGAGTGTCCAGTCCGTCTTCGAGCGCACGCCCGCCACGAGATTGGCTACGAAGGACCTGTAGTCCTTCGCCGTTCGACCGATCTCGTCACACGGTGTGTTCAGCGGGTGAGCGCCGAACGTCGAGACAATTCGTCCGGCCAGGTTCGCGGGGTGCGACTGAGTTCCGAAAACGGCGTCGTGTCCGCCCCACTCTACCGTTTGAACTCCATTCAGCGAACGATCGATGGCAGAAACCGGGACGTCGAGCACCGCCACTCGTCGTCCGGCGCGACTCAGGTGAGACCAGAATGCATCCCGCTTGACGAGGCCCTCGGTCGCAGGGCGATACAGCTCATATGTTCCAGGCCTGAGCTGTACCAGATAGTGTAGTCCGTGCCGGGCCGGTGTGACTCCTGTGTACCAGGATGGCCAGGTCGAGCCGATGCAGAAGCCGTCGACGTTACGAGTCCTGCCGACAAGGCCTCTGGCCATTAGTCCGCGCAAATTGGGGAGTGTTCCATCCGCGGCCCATTCCTCGAGGAGGGCAGGGCTCGCGGCATCGATCGCGAGCACGAGCACGTTCGCGGGCGTCAACGCGTTTCTCTCCTCGGAGCGACCATGGCAAACAGTAGCCTCCGTGTGTAGGGGAGGTATCGATACCCGCCTCGGCGCACGAGGGATTGCAAATGACTGTACCAGGCCTTGAGTCGGTCTCCTTCACGGAGATGAAGGCCGGAAATGGAATGAAAGTTCAAAGCGATTCGCTCGAGCACTTTCTGTCGGGCGTAGGGCGGTAGATCGAGCTCGAGCAAACGCTCATGAGCCGCCGACTGAGATAGGGCGAATTCCCGCGACTTCGACAGCGAATCAGGCGTTCGCTGATCCCAGATCACGGTCGGAAGCTGCAGGAACTTGACGCGGTACGAGATCGCGAGCCGAAGGGCCAGGTATGTGCACTCGAGGCACTCTGGCATGCCGTCGAACAGGTCAAGGCCGACGCGGTCTGTGCGACACAGGTACGATCCCGGTAGAAGCCAGTTGCGATCCCAAAAGGTGCGAATCGGATCTCGGCCGACGGCACCCATGTCTGCGATGTTCAGAATATCCTCGTCGTGTGACCGCCGGTAACCATTGGTCACGACGCAGTCGTGCTCCTGACTCTCGACGAGCGCATCCACACGTGACGCCAGCGCCCCGGGCAACAACAGATCATCGTCGTCGAGCTCGGCAAACCAGGGGGTGTCGATGAGACGTCGCCCTACTTGCAGAGCGTTTGCCAAGCCTGCCTTTTCGAGGACATGAACGCGCAAGCGATCGTCCGCTATGAGCTCGCGTGTCAGATCGGGATCGCGTGCGGGCCCATTGACGATCACTGTTGGAATCGCACGCACACCGGTCTGATCGAGAACGCTATCGATGGCCCGCCGGATGAGCGCACGTCGCCCGGCAAGCGCCATCGTCGGGAGGATCACGGAGACCGCGACTCCTTCCGCTTTCGCGTTCATCGCTGTTTGGAGCGAACGGGCATGACTGCGGTCGGTTACTCCTGATGGAGCGAGACGCGCGGGAGCTCGAGGCAGGGACCCGCCTCGCGGCGGACGTCTGCATTATCGGGGCCGGGCCGGCCGGACTCACGCTGGCGCGGGAGCTGACGGCGTCGCACGGCACCGTCATTCTTCTCGAAAGCGGAGGGGCCGATTCCGACGCCGGGGTTCAAGCGCTGAACGGCGGTTCGGTGGTCGGTTCGCCCTACCACGGACTACGGGTGACAAGACACCGGCAGATTGGCGGCGCAGTCAATCTGTGGAGCACCTCCGTGGACGGCCGGGCCGGAGCGAAATACGCTCCGCTCGACCACATCGACTTCGAGGAGCGCGCGGGCATTTCCCACAGCGGCTGGCCTTTCGATCGCGCGACCCTGGAGCCGTTTTACGAGCGCGCACATTCCAAATGCGGGTTGGGCGCATTCAACTACGAGTCGACTCACTGGACGAGTGTCGAGCGTCCGAGCCTGCCGATGCCCGCGGCCGAAGATCTGACGACGAGTGTCTATCACGTTGGTCCAGCACATTCGTTCACGGTCACGCATCCCGCCGCGATTCGCGCGTCGGAGACGATTCGACTCTTTCACCACGCCACGTGTTGCTCGATTGTCACGGACGGTGCGCACCGCATCACCGAAGTCGTTGTAAGTAGCGGCGCGCGAACGCAATTTCGTGTCGACGCGAGATTCTTAATCCTCGCTGCGGGGGCGGTGGAAAACGCGCGCCTTCTGCTCGCGTCGGGTGACAGCGACTCTGCACTCGGAAATCGCCACGGCTGGGTCGGCCGGTGCTTCATGGAGCATCCGCGTGACTACGCGCTGCGATTGATTCCTCGATCACCCGACGTCTTTCGCGAGATCGCTTTCTACGACCTCCATCGTCCCCGAGACGAGAGTTGGATCATCGGGCGATTGGCCGTCAATGACGCCGCTCTTCGGCGACACGGTTACCCCAACGCCTCCGTGACGCTACTGCCACGCCCGCGACGTCGTCCGTGGCTCGAGGCACTCGGTCGCGCACTCGGCCATGGCGCAGGCCGTTTCCAACCGAGAGCAACGGTCGGCTACGGGTGGTCGAAAACGGAAAACGTCGCACAACGGTGCGACATCCTGCAGGTGTTGATCAATGTCGAACAACGCCCGCATCCCGATAATCGGATCGTGCTATCGCATGAGCGTGACGAGCTCGGAGTTCCGAGAGCCGAGCTGCATTGGCGTTGGCGCGATGAGGAGCAGGCGAGTCTGGGTCGACTTCGCGCGTTCCTCGTCGATCGTCTGACGGCCCTCGGTCTGGGCCGGGTGCAGCTCTCGAACGAGCAGCTCCCCGACCCAAACGCACATCACCACACTGGTACGACACGGATGAGTGTCGATCCTCACCACGGGGTCGTGGATGCCGACTGTCGAGTGCACGGCATCGACAACTTGTATGTGGCAGGCGGCTCGGTGTTCCCTACGGCGGGCTTCGCGAACCCCACACTCACCATCGTCGCCCTAGCCGTTCGCCTTGCGGATCATCTCAAGGCGCGGCTGTAGGGCGAGACTTCAGTCAGCTGAAACCGACGGAGAGCCCGCCGTTCCTACGCCTTTCGGACAAGCGGCGTGCTCTGTTTGAAGCCCGCCTTGTCGAGCACCCAGTTGAGTGCCTGACTCGCCTTGCCCTCCTGGTGACTCCATCCGAAGACGCGTGAGCGCCACGAGGACCCCGCCTCCTTTTGAATCAATCCGATCTCGCCGGCGTGCTTCAGTAGCGCGGAGCAGATTGGATCCGGGCTCGAGATCCGCATCTCCGCCTGGCACTGCATGATGAGGTCGCCCGCCGATGACTTGAGCGCGTTCAGGTACGTCACGCCCTTGTCGAACTGGCCCTGGGTAAGTAGCACGCCATCGCTGGTGCAGACCTGGAGGAAACGCATGGCGTCGCCGGCAATGCCGCAATTCATGACCAGAGCGGCAACGACAGGGGAACGGTCGCAAACCTTCTTGAACCATTCGGCGAACTCGCTGGCGCGCTTCTGCAATGCGTCGGTCTGGCCCCTCGAGGTCCAGCGCTCGCGGGAATCGGCGAAGATCTTGCGAAGCGTGAGCGCATCGCAAAAGCGCACGGCAAAGCGAAGCAGCGCTTCGATCACGCCGGCAACCTTGTTGACGATGAGCCCAGCGCCGGCGGTGAATGCCGCCAGCGCGGCCTTGGCACCGGCCAGCGCTGCCTCGGCCAGACCGGCCAACGCGCTCTTTGCGACGGACCGCTGAATCGACGCCGCCACGATGTCCGGATGCCCGGATTCCAGCACGACGCCGGATCCGGCGTGCCTCAGGTTGAAGTACTCGATGGTTTTCGTGATGGCGGTGAAGAGCCCCGACGCTACGCCGGTCAGACCGAAGTCGTCTGCCTGCTTCCGCAGCTCGCCCTGGATTCCATAGATCAGCGGCGGGAGGTTGTACCGGACATGCTGAATGGCCAGCTCCGCATCGCTTTCCGCGATGTTGAACCTCTCCACCAACCATTTTCGAATCGCCACCGCGATTTCGTCCACGAACTTGTCGATGGATTCCACGACGCCGCCAACCCTCTTGGCCGCCGTCACGACTTTGCCACCGATCTTGCTGCTTCCTGCCTTCGATTCCAGGAGCGCGAGCCCCTTGTTCTTCAGCTCCGTCGCGCTCTGCTCCGGCGAAAAATCCACGCGAAGGTTGCCCAGAAAGTAGATCACGCCCAAACGGGAGTTTTCCAATTCAAGAGCCCGCGGCGACGGACGCGGCGGGGGAAGGGCGCGGGAATGAATTCGTGTCGGGGGCATTGACCGAGGAGGGTGACGGGGAGGGGAGGGAGTCGCAGCGGGGGAGATTCGCCCAGCCGCTGACAGACTGGGCCGCGGGAGCGTGCCCAGTTTACCATCGCGGCACGCCGGCCGCCAATCGCTATAGATACGACTGGCGGTCTTCGGTCGTTACGTCGCGGCTACTCGGGCCGCGGCAATGGCGGCATCGTAGTCGGGTTCCGCCATCTGATCGGCCACGTACTCCACATGGCGAATCCGCCCGCTGCCGTCGATGACGAAGACGGCCCGCTGAAGCAGCCGCCATTCCTGAAGCAGCACGCCATACGCGCGACCGAACGCCTCGCTCCGATGACTCGACAGAGCCTCATGCGCGACCGACTCTGCCCCGCGCCATCGCGCTTGGGCAAACGGCAGATCCATGCTCACCGTGTAGACGTCGACGTTTGACGGCAGATCTGACGCGCGGAGCCGATCGAAGCGGTGCGCGCCGACATGACACACCGGCGTATCGAGCGAATTGACGACATGCAGCAGTCGGACGCGCCCTGCTCCGCTCGCGAGTGTGACTTCGCGCGGCACCGCCTCACCAGGCCCGAGCGCGTCGAGCGCAAAGTCGGGCGCCACGTCTCCAACGCGCAATCGTTCACCGACGACCGTGAGTTGAATGTCACCCTCGAACGCTTCGCCAGATCGGATCTTGTCCATACTGTTCGACATTCCGGTAGTGATCTGGGAATGAGTCTAGCCCGCAAGGGCGTATCGCGTCCATAGCCTCACGACTCGGACGCATGACGTGGGTCCCAGTTCGTCGGAATATCCGTGGTGTCCAGCCGGGCGATTGCCGCGAGATCGCTCGTGTCGAGGGCAAAGTTGAACACGTCGAAGTTCTCGACGATGCGATCCGGCGTTTCGGACTTCGGGATCGGGACGATTCCCAATTCGACGCACCAACGAAGCGCAATCTGCGCCGGCGTTCGCTCATGCTTCTTCGCAAGGTCCACGATGACTTGGTTGGTCAGCAGTTCACCGCGCCCGAGCGGACTGTATGCCTCCGTCACGATGTGCTTTGCGTCGTGAAACGCGCGGAGACCTGCCTGCTGAAGTTGCGGATTCAGCTCCACCTGATTGACCGATGGGAGGACTCCCGTGGCGTCAGCAATACGCTCGATCTGGCTCGGTTCAAAGTTCGACACACCAATCGATCTGACTCGCCCATCGCGATGCAGCTCGAGGAACGCTTTCCAACTATCCACGTAGAGGTTGTTCTCTGGCAATGGCCAGTGAATCAGATAGAGATCGAGCGTGTCGAGCCCTAGCCGACCGAGGCTCGCTTCGAACGCCCGAAGGGTGGCGTCGAATCCGTGATCGGCGCCGTCGAGCTTCGAGGTGACCACGATCTCAGCGCGAGGTACACCCGACGCTCGGATCGCGCGGCCGACGCCGGCTTCATTCCCGTATACCGACGCTGTGTCGATCAACCGGTAGCCGGCAGCCAGCGCCGCGCCGACAGCCCGCTCGGCTTCCGCATCCGACAGCGGCCAAGTCCCCAATCCGATTGGCGGGATCGTCTGTCCGTCGTTCAGCTCGATGTTTCCCAACATTGGAGATATCGCCATACGCCCTCGCGGTCGAAGCGGGCCGTTGTCCGGCAAGCTGTGGACCGTCGATGGGGGACGGAGGACGGGGGACGGGGGACGGACGACGGGGGACGGACGACGGGGGACGGACGACGGGGGACGGACGACGGCGGACAGCGAGGTCAGGCTTCGACGATGTCTGGCTCGTTTAGTATTCTCATAATCTGGGAAGTAAGCACTGCAGCGGCTTGCGGCTGACGGCCGAAGGCTGCGGCTGACAGCTTCGGCTATCGGCTTCGGCTATCGGCTTCGGCGATCGGCTCGGCTAACCATATCCATCGCCCGTGGCCCGTCGCCCACCGCCCGCCGCCCTACTTGGTCCAGATTAAGATGACGCCACATCCGGTGTCATGCCGCTTGTACTGAAGTGGGATCGTCGCCGACCCCGAATAGATCTCGACGCCGGCGATCTCTTTCGGCGACGGAGCGCTGGTGAGGTCGCCACTCTCGGAAAACGCGAGGCCATCGACGAACACCTGAAATGGGCAAGGCACGAATGATCGCATCGAAAGAGCTGTTCGCACCGGGCCTCGCTCGACGATCCTCACGGACAGAACTGTTCGTAGCATGTCCGCGATGTTGATCGGATTTCGCTTATCAATCTCTTCCTCGGTGATGAAATGGCCCATTACGTGCGCCCGGCGTTCCTCGAATTCGCCGAGTCGTGTCGTGGCGCGAAGAGCGGACGCACGGACCGTGTCCAGCTCCGGAGTCACGCGTAGGAGCGCCAACGACAAGCGCAGCGTGTCGCCGCCGTCGATGTGTAGCGTGCTGGAAGCGCTCGCGTAACCGAGCCGTCGTGCCATGACGACGTATTCACCGGGAGGCAGCGCGGTGATGCGGAACCGGCCATTGGCGCCAGTTGTCGTGCTGATGGTCGAGCCCAGCAACGTTATCGTCGCACCGCTGATCGGAGCGAGACTCGTATCCGTAACGATCCCGTCCATAGCTCCGCGCGGCCGGGACGAACCGACCTGCGCTGGACTCCCGCGCGAGATGGCGGTTGCGATCAGAACGACGATAGGGATGCGCAGGTGCAATCGCATGGAAATGGCTCGACGGACGATACGAGAAAATCGCGCGATCACGAAACTGTTACAAGCTGGGGGGCGGGGGCCGCCTTGTGACGCACATCACGAGCCAAGATCGA
>Ga0310811_10009994_pt1 | contig 12262 bp, 13 predicted proteins | sample YCmetagenome_FD_207642 | JGI IMG/M metagenome (GOLD analysis project Ga0310811, IMG submission 207642) | Soil microbial communities from experimental microcosm in Duke University, North Carolina, United States - YC | ecosystem: Engineered > Artificial ecosystem > Soil microcosm > Unclassified ... | reverse complement strand
CTCTTGATGCAAAAAAGGACAAGTGGCGATGAAGTGAGCGTGCTGACAAAAGAAGTGACCAGCCTAAAAGAGATGATGATGATTTCTCTTCTGGAACAAGAGTCGGCTACCGATCGATTGAGGGCAGTGAGTTTGAGCGAGGAGATTCAAGGCCCAAGTCGCAAAGTGACAGATGCGCTCTTCAAGACGCTGAATTCCGATGCCAGTGTGAATGTGCGCCTTGCTTCACTCGAGGCGTTACAGAGTTATTCGAAGTCGCCGATGGTGCGCGAAGGTTTGGTGCGAGCAATTCCAAAACAAGATTCTCCTTTGGTGCTTGTTGCGCTTGCTGATTTGATGGTGAAGCTTCAGGAGAAATCTTCGGTGAAAGAACTCAGAAAAATCATGGACCAAAAATCCACACCGATGGAGGTGAAACAACGGATTAAAGAAAGTATCAACGTGTTGATTTAAAACTACTAGAGATATGAAAAATATTTTTGCATTGATTTTGTGCTTGCCCGTGCTGGCGAACGCCCAAACCTTCACTGATAAACAAACGAAAGAATTGAAATTTGAGAAAGCGAGTGCCAACAACACGCTGGTGGTCGCCAATCTCAACGGCTCGATGGTAGTGCAGGGGTATGATGGAGACAAAATCCTTATCGAGGCGGAGCGCACGATTAAAGCGAAGTCGGATGCGCGGCTTGAACAGGGCAAAGCAGAAATGCAGCTAAAGCAAATTGACAGGCTCGATACCTTGATCGTTTATGTGGGAGGTGGCTGTCATAACTTCGGCTATAAGAGAAACCGCGGCCGCAACAATGGATGGAGTTATCTCTGGGATTGCGACAACGGTGATTGCAACCCGCCCTATGATTATAAATTCAATTTTATCATCAAAGTTCCAAAGGGAATCAATATTGATGTCTCCACTGTCAATGATGGAAATGTTACCGTTGAAAATATGTCGGGTGCTGTAAAAGCCAATAATGTAAATGGGGCCATCAAACTTTCTCAACTAGAAGGCCCCGCTGACGCATGTACGATCAACGGTGACGTAGATATCGATTATTTACGTAACCCCAGCAAAGAATGTAAGTATTACTCATTGAATGGCGACATCAACGCCTTGTTTGTAAAAGGACTTGCTGCTAACATGAGTTTCAAAAGTTTCAACGGCTCTCTTTACACGAACGTGCCGAAGTTGGAAGGCCTTCCTGCGGTGCTCGAAAGAAAAGAAAACGAAGATGGCTTGAGACTGAAAGTAAGTAGTAACCGCTTCAAGATTGGCAACGGTGGTGCGCTGCAAAATTTTGAAACATTCAATGGTGATGTGATCGTTAAAGAAAAATAAAAAGAACAAAAAATAATTAATTGTATGAAAAAGATCTTGGTAATAGTGGTGATGTTGATCGGCGGAGCGTTGAAGGCGCAGGACTCTGGAGAATTCACCGTCCCGTTTTCAAACCCCACCGGCGCGATGAAGCTGATGGTTGATATCAAAACGGGCTCGATAAAGGTAAAAGGCACAGCACGCAAAGATGTGCTCGTAAAGTACAGCAGTGAAAAAGACGATGACGATGATCGTGATCATGGCCGTGATCATGACCGCAATAGCAACCGCGATGGCTTGAAGAAAATCAGCAACGGCACCATGAACCTAGAAGCTTCTGAATATCAAAACACAGTAAAGGTGAATTCAGACAATTGGAGCGCCAAAATTGAAGTGACGATAGAAGTGCCATCCACCATCAACATGAAGGTTAAAACTTATAACGATGGCGACCTTGACATCAGCAATATCACAGGCACCGTGGAATTGATCAACTATAATGGCGCGATTACGGCCACTGGAATTTCGGGCACCGTGGTGGCGGAAACCTACAACGGCGACATCAAAATTGTCTATGATAAGTTGACGCCGGAGACGCCACTCTCGTACGCAAACTACAATGGCGACATCGACCTGACGTTTCCTGCCGGCTTGAAAGCAAGTTTTAAAATGAAAACAAAGCAGGGCGAGATTTACTCGGGCTTTGATGCTCAGGTGCAGAAGTCTGGGCCAATAAAACAAGAGTCGAAGACGGGGGTGTATAAAGTGCAGATCGACGACTGGGTGAAAGTAGACGTCAATGGGGGAGGACCTGAGATCAGCGTGCAGACGTACAACGGAGATATTTACCTCAGGAAGAAGTAAGGTTTATAAGTTAGAGACAGAAGCCTCGAGAAGATCGAGGCTTTTTGTTTTTTCGTGACCTATTGTTTCAATTCCCTGAGCGCTTTCTTGGTTGAGCGCTTCACTGCCTTCCCCGCCTTCTTCGATTCTTTGCCTACCGCCTTGGCTGCTTTTTTTGTTTCGCGCCCAATGGTTTTGGCTGCTTTTTTGGTTCCCCGGCCGATGTCGTGGCCTGCATCTTTCAAATCTTGTTTAGCAGACTGAGCAACACAAACATGGGATGCAAAGACAATGACGGCAAAAGAAAGTAATTTTTTCATAAACGTAAATTGATCAGCAAATTTAAGAATAGCCTTTGATTATGGCACGATCACCACGGGCATGTGTATATGGGCAACGAGTTCGTCAATCGACTGTTTATAGACCGAACTCATTTTATTTCCAACCACCAGAAGATCGGCGGTATTCTTTTTGGCATGTTCTTTCGCTCGATCGGCGATGAAACCCACTTCCGTTTTTACGGTATATGAGATGCCCCTGTTCAGCAGCATTTCTTTTTCTAGGTCTGCAAATTTTTTTGAAGCCTCGTCTTCTATTTTTCTTTTCATGTCGAGCGCTTCGCCTTCGTAGGGTGGCAAAAAACGATAGGTATATAAAACCGTAAGATGGGAGTTCAATTCTTGCGCCAGTTGAATCGCCCATCGCAACGCCTCTTTTGAGGACTCAGAAAAATCCACCACACAAAGGATCCCTTTTTTCATGAGTGTTTTTTTGTTCGGAACATGCTCACAAACATATCGATTGACTAGGCCGCCCATTTAAAGAACTGTCATGTCAAAATATGATTTTCGTCATACTCCTAGGTTCGCTAAATTGAGAACTTGATCAAACCAAATCATCATGAATGCATCATTGGTGCCCAACGAAGCCTATCGCGAAATTTTTCAAAGCATGTCGGAGGGCATCATTATGGTAGACGAATCAGGCAAAATTGCAATAGCAAATCCCGTGGCGGAGCAGCTGTTCGGGTATGAGCCCAATGAACTGAATGGTAAGTTGATGGAGCAACTGCTTCCAGAGCGGTTTAGGAAGGGGCACGTCCGTTTTCGAGGGGCATTTAATGCAGATCCCAGACCAAGGCGCATGGGATTCGGGCGTGATCTGGTCGCCTTAAGAAAAGATGGCTTGGAATTCCCCGTTGAAATCAGTTTGAGTTACAGCCGGATGGGAGGTGAATTATTGGTAATGGCGTTTATCAGCGATATCTCCCAGCGGAAAAAAACAGAAGATGCTTTGAAACGGAGCGAAGAACAATTGATCGTTTATGCAGCCGAGCTGGAGAAAAAAGTCGAATTGAGGACAGAAGCGCTCAACAGTTCGATCAATAATTTGGAGAAAGAAATTGTCGAAAGAAAGAAAGCCGAGGACGAGGCGCGCAAGGCGCTTGAAAGAGAAAGAGAATTGAACGAATTGAAAACAAAATTTGTGTCTATAGCTTCTCATGAATTCAGAACGCCGCTGAGTACAGTCCTTAGTTCTGCCTCCCTGGTGCAACAATACAAAAACAAAGGCGAGCTCGATAAAGTCGACAAGCACGTGAACCGGATCAAATCATCAGTTAATCACCTGACCATCATCCTTAATGATTTTCTGTCCCTTGGAAAACTGGAAGAGGGGAAAGTGGAGGTGGCCAATGAACGCATCCAGATGAAGAATTTTTTCCATGAGGTGATTGAAGAGGTCAGTGCTACGCTGAAGGAAGGCCAACAGATCAGTTTGAATTGCAAGGCCGATATTCCTGATATCTATTCGGACCCTCGAATCTTGCGAAATGTGATGTTCAATTTGATTTCGAATGCGAGTAAGTACTCGGACCCCCATAAAAATATTTCCCTTATCTGCGAGAAAAAAGACCCCTTCGTCGAGTTTACAGTGAAAGACGAAGGCATTGGGATTTCACCTGAAGATCAAAAGCATTTGTTCGAGCGTTTTTTTCGCGCCAGTAATTCCGGAAACACTCAGGGAACGGGTCTTGGGCTGAATATTGTAAGACGATACGTTGATCTCTTGAACGGCAAGATTTCGTTTCACAGCAAATTCGGAAAAGGGAGCGCATTTATAGTAAGTATTCCATTGTGACTTTAACCCCAAAAAAATGAAAAAAATACTGCTCATCGAAGACAACCCCGAGGTGAGAGAGAACACCACAGAAATACTTGAGCTCGCGGGTTATGAAGTGACATCCGCACCGAATGGTAAGGTAGGTGTGGAACTCGTTCAGAAAAACAAGCCCGACCTGATTATCTGCGACATCATGATGCCTGACCTGGACGGCTTTGGCGTATTGCACATCCTTGGCAAAAAGCCGGAAACGGCTTCGATTCCTTTTATTTTCCTGACGGCAAAAACAGAGAAAACGGACATCCGAAAAGGAATGAACTTGGGCGCGGATGATTATCTCACGAAGCCTTTCGACGATACCGACTTGCTGAATGCAATCGAAGCGCGGTTGCAGAAAAACAAAATGCAGCAACAACTCTACGAAGCGACTTCCGAAGGGTTGGAGGATTTCATTAGAGATGCCAAAAGAGTCCTTGATCTTAAAGACCTGTGCAGAGACAAGAAAATCAAGGCCATAAAGAAGAAGGCAGAGGTCTTTGCAGAGGGAGACTTGCCGCTAAATATCTATTTCTTGAAATCGGGCAGCGTGAAAGTGTTCCAGACCCACCCCGACGGTAAAGAATTTATCACCAACATCTACAAAGAAGGAGATTTTTTTGGATATGAACCGATCTTGGAGGGGAATCTCTGCCAGCAAACGGCAGTGGCGATGACGGATTCGGAATTGATTGCCATTCCGAAGCACGATTTTATCACTTTGCTTCAAGGGCACCCCGACGTTTCGCATGGATTTATTTCATTGTTGTGCCGGAAAGTGGCGGAGCGTGAAAAACAGCTTCTCCATCTCGCCTACAATTCGGTGAGACAACGTACCGCTGAAGCGTTACTGAAGGTTCAGGAAATGAAAGATCCTCGGGAGAACATTCCTATCTCGCGGGAAGATTTGGCTAAAATTGTAGGCACGGCATCGGAATCGGTAATCCGCGTGCTTTCAGATTTCAAGGATGAAAAGTTGATCGAGATCGACGGCGGCAAAATCAAAATCTTACAGCCTGCGAAACTTGAGAAAGTGGTGCGGTGGAGTGTCGCGCGGTGAGTTCGTCACCGGCAAATAGAGAATAATATATTATCATTCTTTGGCGCTGTATACTTTACCAATGCCGTGCGTGCAATCACCGAGCATCCCAACAAGATGATGACGATCGTTATCAGTTTTTTTGAGCTCAATGAAAAATAACCGGCAAGTTTCGTTACCAGCCAAGGCGAGCCGATCATTGCTGGAAACGTGCCTAGGCCAAACGCGATCATGAATAGCATTCCGTTCCAGGCGCTGGGCAAAAGAACGCAGTACGAGGCTGCCACGTACGTAAGCCCACAAGGGATGAACCCATTTAACATGCCCAATAGGAAGACCGACAACGAATTTTTCTGAGCGAGATAAAAGGAAAACATCACTTTGATTTTAGCCGTTGCTTTTGCGACCAGCGGAGTAATCAAGGGCAATCTGAAGGACCTCCCTGAGATGCCAAGGACAATAATTAAAATTCCGAAGCTTATTCCTGCCCAGAACTGGATCTGCGAAAAGTGAATGAAGGAGCCAAGGGCGCCTGCCATCCCGCCAAGTGCCACATATGGGATAATTCGCCCGAGATTGTATAGAATCCTCGACGGAATTGTACGTGTGCTCGCCACCAACGATGCCAACGGGCTGCACATGGCGATGCAATGCAAACTACCAGCAAAGCCCAATATCAGCCCGCTCCAAATCATGCAATGTAGATTTCCTGTTCGTAATAGTACTCCTTACCCTCCATCGTCCACAACAATTTTACTTTGTAAAGACCGTTCTTAAGGGAAGAGGTGCTGAAGACCTGTTCATTCGAGTGCTGTAGTACAAATTGACGATCTAGTTTTGCATTGGAGGGGCAAAATAATTTCAGCTCTCCGTTCTCAATTTTAGTTTGATCAGCCCACGTTATTTGCAAATCATGCCCAATGAGTTTGATGACGGGTTTTTGTTCGAGCTCTTCCGTGTTATTCAGCCGCTGAAGTTGCGTTTGATACGCCAACTCTTCCTTGTAATAGTCTTTGGAGACGAGGCTGATATCTTCGCGGATGCAAAGCGCCACCAGGGTTCCGATAAACACGGCGAATAAAATAAGGGCCACCACAATCCATTTTCCGAAATTCATAGATTCAAGGTTTTATTTTCTTCTGGCATCGGATGCTTTGTGCACCGGTCCGATAAATTTAGCATTGATTGCTTCAATTGTTTTTCCGTTCTCCAAAATGTGCAACGTTACAACCATTCGTGCATTGTTGATTTCGCTTTCGGGAATCTTGATAAAGAAGACTCGTTTAAGTAGACCTTCTCCCGGGACCACGATGTCTTTACCGTCGACATTGGAGAGCACGGCCGCCGTCGGCTCCACTACTTTCATTTCCAGTGTTTTTTTGGTAAATGTTTTATTGGCGAATTCGAAGTTGTATAAATTGGTGATGAAGCTGCCATCGCGTTGATATAAAGTACCAGGCACTTTTAATGCCGTCACCTTTACATCCGAGCGAGTAGCCAGTGCAAAGCTCAAAATTGAAACGAGGAAGATCAGCACGAAGGAATAAGCGGCTACCCTTGTGGTGAACAACTTCTGTACACCGTCCTTGATTGAGTTATATGAAGCAAACCTGATCAATCCTTTAGGCTTCCCAATTTTCACCATTACTTCATCGCAAGCGTCGATGCATGCGGTGCAGTTGACGCACTCGAGTTGTGTGCCATTTCGTATGTCTATACCTGTGGGGCAAACGTGCACACAAAGTTTGCAGTCGATGCAGTCTCCTTTCTTTTCATCCTGGACTTTGTTCACCTTTCCTCGTGGCTCACCGCGTAACCAATCGTAGGCTACCACGATCGAGTCTTTGATCAGGAGCACCCCTTGCAATCTCCCGTAAGGACAAACGGCGATACATGCTTGTTCACGAAACTTGGCAAAGTTCAAATAAAAAATGGCTGTGAAGGCAACTAATCCAATGAAGCCTGCCCAATTGTTCGAAGGTGGTTGTTCGATGATGTCGCGTACGGAACCCGCACCAATGAGGTAAGCCAGGGCCGTGTGGGCAATCAAAACGGAAATGCAGATGAACAGGAGATGCTTGACAGACTTCTTCCAGATTTTTTCCCATGCGATTGCTTGAGCGTTGAGCCTGCGCTGGGCGGGGGCATCGCCTTCGATCCAGTACTCGATTTTTCGAAACACCATTTCCATGAACAAAGTCTGTGGGCACATCCACCCACACCAGAGGCGACCAAACACGACGGTGAACAAAATAATGAACACAAAAAAGACTAAAAGCGTAATCGCCAGGAGGATAAAATCTTGCGGCCAAAAGGCATGACCAAGGATGACAAATTTTCTTTCAAAAAAATTGAGCAGTAATAGAGGTTTCCCTGCGACTTTCAGGAATGGCCCCGCGAAAAGCAAGCCAAGCAAAATTGTGGTGACGCCGATTCGCCAAACGTGCAAGCGGCCTTTCGGTCTTTTTGGATAAACCCAAACACGCTTTCCCCTCTCGTCAACGGTAGCTATACTGTCTCTGAATTCTTCGTCGTATTGATATAACTCCACTGGGCCGGCCATATCGCTATTTCAATGCAGCTGTTTTTGTCGTGTCGCTTTTTTCAGGCTGAGGTTCTGGTTTGTAAAGCTGGCCTTGCGGCGCCTTTGGATTGACCGGCTTGGTTCCCTCAAGACTCATGACATAAAACGCAACGTTTCGTACATCGGTAGGGCTCATCGCTTTTCCCCAGGCAGGCATTCCTTTTTCCACCACCCCTGTCTTGATCGTATTAAAGACATTTTTTATTCCGCCACCATGAAGCCAATATTCGTCGGTCAGGTTGGGCCCAATCGAGTTTCCTCCCCCCGTGTTTCCGTGGCATGATCCACACGCATTTCTGGCAAAAACCGCTTTGCCGGCCTCAAGTATTTTTGGTTCGGCTTCATACACCAACGCTGATTCATCAATGGATGCAACGGGTTGAGAGGCCTGAAATCTTTGTTGTGCCTCTGCCGCTTTTGCCAAATCATTTTCATATTCCTGCTCCTGTAGCGGAAGGGAAGAAGATAAATGGTACACCCCTAAATAGATCACCGACCACACAATTGACGCGTAAAACAACCATTTCCACCAGGGAGGCAAGTGATTGTCCAGCTCTCTGATTCCGTCGTAGTTGTGGTCTAGTTCGATTTTCTTTTCTTGTGCCACGGGCACTGACGCATTCAGCTTCTGTGCAAGCCGTTCCCACCAGGCTGGTTCGGGCACGTACAATTTGCCCTTTGCTTCGACGCGTAATTTTTCCATTTGCTGCGACAACATCGAAACAATCCTAATCAAGAGAATACAGACGATGATTGTTAAGATAATGGTCACTGAAATAAACGCCAGCACCACGTAAGTATGGAGCATTGGATGACTGACGGGGTCATCCCAAAATGATTTTGCTGCCTGTTGAGCTTGAACATTTTCAACGCCAAGCACTCCAAAGAGAATAAATAAGGCTTTTTTCATTTCAGTGGTTTTTTTAAAGAGTTGAAATTCGACGTGCCATCCTCTATAGGCATCTCGCTCATTTTGCGAATGAAATTTTTGTCAGCCGAGAATACCCACCAGAGGAGGCAAATGAAAAACAAGAAGAAAATCACAAACGAGACGGTAGGCCAGATGGCCACGTGGTCGATGCTTTGAAGGACGTTCTTGTACATAATTTGAGATTTAGAAATTTTGTGCCTTATTTTTTGTCCTCTGAATCTTTCGCGATGGCGCCTTGCGCTTTGATGTCTTTACCGAGGCGTTGGAGATAGGCGATGACGGCTACGATTTCAGCATCGCTCATCGTTTCTATTCCGTCGGCTTTTAAGCTTGCCGCGATTTCGTCAGCTTGTTTTTGCAAGTCGTCGTTCGCGGTTTCTTCATATCCTTCAACATAGGGAACACCAATTTTCCTGAGCGCCCGGATTTTGCCTCCCGTATTGTCCTTGTCGATAGTTTGTTCGAACAACCACGGATAAGCCGGCATGATCGAGCCATTCGATACGGCATCGGGAGCGAGCAAGTGATTGTAGTGCCATGAGTTTGAATATTTCCCACCTTCGCGTGCCAAGTCAGGACCGGTTCGTTTTGATCCCCACAAGAAAGGATGGTCATAAACAAACTCCCCGGCTTTTGAATATTCACCGTAGCGCTCTGTTTCAGATCGGAATGGACGTACCATCTGCGTGTGACAGTTCACGCATCCCTCGCGGATATAAATATCGCGGCCATGCAACTCCAGGGGGGAATAGGGCTGTACGCTGCTGATCGTTGGTACGTTGGATTTGATGAGGAATGTCGGCACCATTTCAATCGCACCGCCAACCAAAATGGCGATGAGAGAAAGGACAGTGAACAACACGGGTTTATGTTCAAGAATGCGGTGATGCCAGCCCCCGTTTGGCGTGTATATTTTTGCCAAAGGCGCTGCCTCTGCTTCCTCGTTGGCTATGAAATTGCCGGCATAAGCCGTTTTGATCAGATTGTAGGTCATGATAATTGCGCCTGTGAGGTATAAAGCTCCGCCCACAGCCCTCAACATGTGCAGTGGAAGAATGGCGACGGTTGTCTCGAGGAAATTTTTGTACACCAAGAAACCTTCTGGATTGAATTCTTTCCACATTAAACTTTGCACAAGACCTGATACGTACATAGGTAGAGCATAGAAAATGATTCCAAGTGTACCAAGCCAGAAGTGAACGTTGGCTAGTTTTTTTGAGTAGATCGAAGTGCTCCACATGCGTGGCACCGCCCAATAGAGCATCGCGAAAATCATGAATCCATTCCAGCCAAGCCCACCTACGTGCACGTGTGCCACGATCCAGTCGGTAAAGTGTGCAATGGCATTTACATTTTTCAGCGAGAGAAGCGGCCCTTCCAAGGTGGCCATACCATATGCGGTGACCGCAACGACCATAAATTTCAAAACGGGATCTTCACGCACACGATCCCATGCTCCTCGTAGCGTCATCAAACCATTCAGCATACCGCCCCAAGATGGAGCGATGAGCATGATCGAGAAGACCGTTCCGAGCGACTGTGCCCAATCCGGAAGAGAGGTATATAGGAGATGATGAGGTCCGGCCCAGATATAGATGAAGATGAGAGACCAAAAATGGATGATGGAGAGCTTATAGGAATAAACTGGTCGGTTGGCGGCCTTAGGCAAGAAATAATACATCATGCCCAAGAACGGAGTGGTGAGGAAAAATGCAACAGCGTTGTGGCCATACCACCATTGCACTAATGCATCTTGTACGCCAGCATACCAAGAGTAGCTTTTGAAAAGAGTTACGGGCATCTCAAAAGAATTGACGATATGCAACACTGCGACCGTGACGAAAGTGGCGATGTAAAACCAAATGGCCACGTACATGTGCCGTTCCCTGCGCTTAATGATCGTGCCAATCATATTCCATCCAAACACCACCCAAATGACAGCAATAGCGATGTCGATGGGCCATTCCAGCTCGGCATATTCTTTGGAAGTGGTAAAGCCCAGTGGCAGGGTAATGGCAGCTGCGAGAATGATTGACTGCCATCCCCAAAAGTGAATCCAGCTTAGGGTGTCGCTGAACATGCGTGTTTTTAGTAGGCGTTGCATGGAATAATAGACCCCGGCAAACATCGCATTGCCTACAAAAGCGAAGATTATGGCGTTGGTGTGCAGGGGCCGAATGCGGCCGAATGTCGTATACTGTAGGTCAAAATTGAAAAGAGGGTAAAATAATTGGATGGCGGCCGTTAAACCTACCAGCATCCCCACCAGTCCGAAGATGACGGTGGCGATCATGAAGGCTTTGACTATTTTGTTGTCGTAGCTGAATTTTTGTAATTCCATGAGCGAAGTATTTGGCAGTTATTATTTCAGTGATAAAAGTAGAATTGCGGCCGATAGAGAAGCCTGACCTTTGTTTTGAAAAAACCTGATATTTATCAGGAGAATAGAAAAAGACGTGAACTTTATTTTGCAACAGTACCATGAAAACGTTTATTAGCGACTTATCTAAAAAGGAATTTTCGGCGGGCGAAAGGATCTCAGCGAAAACCATCAGACCTTCTATCCTGGCAACTATTCAAAAAGAACACCCTGACTTTGATCACAAGTGTCATTTGTCCGTGAGTGAATTAAATCGCTTTCGCCAAAAGTACATTGGCGATTACCTGGTACGGGAAGTGGGGGAATTGAGCGATCTCGAGAATACAGTAGTTGATGCGCTTCAGCACAGAAGTACTCTTACTGATAAAATAGAGGACGCTGAACCCGAGCATTACACGCTTGGGCAACGGTTGGCCGACAAAGTTGCTTCCTTTGGCGGTAGTTGGAGGTTTATCATTTTGTTTATGCTGTTCCTTCTTGCTTGGATTGCTATAAACACCTTTCTTCTGCTCTCCAAACCATTTGATCCTTATCCTTTTATTTTGTTGAACCTTATCTTGTCATGCATCGCAGCCTTGCAGGCACCAGTTATCATGATGAGCCAAAATCGCCAGGATGAAAAAGATCGTGAGAGAGCCAAAAAGGATTATATGATCAATTTGAAATCGGAGCTGGAGATACGCATGCTTCATGAGAAATTGGATCACCTTATTATTCACCAACACCGCGTCAATAAATGAAATACGTCTATGAAATTTCGTGATTTAATTATCCAAAACATCCTGATCATCACATTTGGATTAATTATTTTCTATCTCGATTTCATTGAGTTCCACGGCGCGAGTACCAAGGTAATTGTAGTGATTTTCTCCATTATCAAATCTGGGTTTTTTGTGTGGACAGGATTTAGAAAAATTGTGTTCTTTTCAAAGATGGATGTCAGCTATTACAATTTTCTTGCCTTCATCGGGATAAGCATATCACTCATCGTGGTTTCGTTTGCAATAGATTAC
>Ga0310811_10009993_pt1 | contig 12262 bp, 9 predicted proteins | sample YCmetagenome_FD_207642 | JGI IMG/M metagenome (GOLD analysis project Ga0310811, IMG submission 207642) | Soil microbial communities from experimental microcosm in Duke University, North Carolina, United States - YC | ecosystem: Engineered > Artificial ecosystem > Soil microcosm > Unclassified ... | reverse complement strand
GCCGCGCTGTGGTCGACGCCGCGCTTGGCGCCGGGAGCCTTCCCGTCCGCGCCCGGAGCGCCGGGCTTGAAGCTGGCCTTGCCGAGGCCGGGCTTGCCCGGGCCGCCGGGAGCCGCCGGACCGCCGGCGAGCTGGGGCGCGCCGCCGCCGAGCTGGGGCACGGGCTTGCCCGCCTTCACGTCGGCGATGATCTGCTTCTGCAGCTTGGCCACGACCTGGGCCGTCGTCAGGCCCGGGAACTTGGACTTCTCGCCCGGCTTGGGCTCGCCGATCGCCTGGGGTTGGGGCTCGAGGTACAGCTCCTGGAACGAGGCGTCGTTGCCTTTGTCGTAGCCCTTGTCGAGCGGATAGTAGGCCTGGGTGTCGGCGTTGATCGCGGCCTCGACGAACTGGGCGCGCTGGGCGTCCGGCACCTTGGCCACGGCGGCCTCGGCCCGGGCCTGGGCGGCGCGCAGGGCGTCTTCGTAGGCCTTCTCCTTGGCCACGGTGTTGGCCTCGGCCGTGGCCAGGATCTTGGACTGCTTGGGGGTCGGCAGTTCGAGATAGGTGCCCGAGGGGGCGCCGCGGCCGAAACCGCCGCCCGAGCCGCGCTCGTCCATCTGATTGAAGATGGCCGAGATCGAGTAGTAGTCGGCCTGGGCGATCACGTCGTACTTGTGGTTGTGGCACTTGGCGCAGCCGACGGTCAGACCCAGGAAGTCCTTGCCGATCAGCTCGGTGCGCTCCTCGACGTAGTTCATGCGGAACTCTTCGTCGATCGCGCCGCCTTCGGCGTCCTGGCGGCCGGCCTTGAGGAAGGCGCTGGCCATCAGCTGTTCACGCGTCGGCTTGCCGCCGTTCAGCTTGTCGCCGGCCAGCTGCCAGGTGGCGAACTTGTCGTAGGGCATGTTGCGCTGGAAGGCGCTGATCACCCAGTCGCGGTAGGGGTAGCTGATCGGACGGTCGCCGTCGTTCAGGCCGCCGCGGGTGTCGGCGTAGCGGGCGACGTCCATCCAGACGTTGGTCTGGCGTTCGGCGTATTCCTTGGACGCCAGCAGCTTGTCGACCAGCTTCTCGTAGGCGTTCGGGTCCTTGTCGGCGACGAAGGCGTCGACTTCCTGCAGGGTCGGCGGCAGGCCGGTCAGGTCGAGGTAGACGCGGTTGATCAGGGTCTCGCGGTCCGCTTCCGGCCCCGGGGCCAGACCCTCCTGGGCCAGCTTGGCGTAGACGTAGCGGTCGATCGCGTTGACCGCCTGGCCGTCCCACTTGGTGCGCTCGGGCTGCACGATCGTGGGGGTGATGTAGGCCCAGTGCTGCTTGTAGTGGGCGCCCTGCTTGATCCACTTTTCGATGACGGCGATGTCGCGCGCCGACAGGGTCTTGTGCGAGTCCTTCGGCGGCATGCGGAAGTCCACGTCCGACGAGGTGATCCGGCGGAACAGCTCGCTCTTGGACGGGTTGCCCGGAACGATGGCGTGGTGGTTCTTGTCCTCCGGGATCGGATCGTAGGCCGCCTTCTGGATGTCCAGGCGCAGGCCCGCCTTCTGGGTGCCCTGGCCGTGGCACGCGAAGCAGTTCTGCGACAGGATCGGGCGCACGTCCCAGTTCCAGTCCGGACGGTCGGGAATCGCCTGGCTGGCGTCCGCGACCTGGCTGCCCTTGTCGTGGGCGCAGGCCACCAGGATGCCGGCCGTGACCGCCACAACGCTGGCGCCGACCATCAGGATGGGTGGCTTGAACCGGGCCATGCTCATCTCCCAGATTTGACTTATCGGGACACTGTGCAGTCCCTATTTTGCCGCATGATTTCAGTTGCGACGTCAATAATCAAGTCAATTGACCTCTCAAGCACGGTTTAACTTGATCTATCAACACTGAAATTGACTGATCAATTCATAGTTGACTCGTCATCGCCAAATAGAGTTGACGAGTCAGCATCACAACTTGAACAGCCGCTCGGCGTTGGTCTGGAAGAACGCCTTCTTGACGTCGTCGGGGAGGTCGAGATCGTCGCTGGCGATCACCTCGGCCAGGTCGTGCTGGTAGGGGTAATCCATGGCGTAGAGCACCCGGTCGGCACCCAGCACGTCCTGGCAGAACTTGATCGCCGGCTCCCAGGCGAAGCCCGAGGAGGTGACGTAGACGTTGCGGCGCAGGTAGTCCGACACCTTGCCCTTGAGCGGCTGCATCCGGGCGTAGCGCTTGGACACCACCCCGGCCCGGTGCATGTAGTCGAGCCGGTACATCCAGAACGGCAGGGCCTCGCCCAGGTGGCCGACCACCACGGTCAGCTTGGGGAAGCGGTCGAACACCCCGGTCACGATCATGCGCAGCAGGTGCAGGCCTGTTTCAACGCCGAAACCGTAGATGGCGCCGTCGAGGCCGCAATCCAGGAACGGCTCGCTCATCGTCTTCCAGGGCACCTGGGGGTGCAGGTAGATCGGCGCGTCGAGCGCCTCGGCGGCCTCCAGCAGGGGGAAGAACTTCTCGTTGTCGAGATACTCGCCGAAGGTGTGCGAATTGATGATCGCGCCCTTCAGGCCGAGCTTGGTCACCCCCCGCTCCAGTTCCTTGGCCGCCGTGGCGGCGTCCTGCGGCGCCACGGCGGCCAGGCCGGCGAATCGGGTCGGGTGCTTGCGGCAGCCCTCGGCCAGCACGTCGTTGGCGTAGACGGCGAAGCTGCTCGCCTCGGCCGTCGGCATCACCTGCACCCCGGGCGAGGTCAGGGCGATGACCTGGGTGTCGATGCCGCGCTCGTCCATGTGCTTCAGGCGCTGGTCGCCGAGGTCGACCAGGTAGTCGCGGATCTGCTGGGTGCGCAGGCTCGGGCTGTTCATGTAGAACCCGAACATGGTGTTGAAGCCCGGGTCGTCGAGCGCCTTGGTCTCGAGCATCCGGCGATAGATCTCCAGCATCTCCGGCGGGCACCAGGCCTCCTCCGTGGCGATCCGCTTGTAGGGGACCGTCCTCAGCGCCTCGCCTTCGGCATGGAGGGTGATGGGCAGGGTGTGCATGGTCATAAGCGCTCTCTCGTACTTAGACGATCTCGGGGAGGGATGTCGGGAGGGGTCTGGACGAAGGATCTTCAGGCTTCGGCCCGGGCCGCGGCGATCGGCGCGGCGGGGGCGGACGAGCCCTTGCGGGCCACGAACCAGATGGCCGCCGCGGAGAACAGGCCGGGGATGGCGCAGAGCTCGAACAGGGTGTGGGGCTCGGCCCCGGCCGCGATCAGCATGCCGATGACGTAGGAGCCGAGTATGGTGCCGAGGCGCCCGATCCCCAGCGCCCAGCCGATCCCGGTGGCGCGCACGTGGGACGGGTAGAAGTTGCCGACGAAGGCGTTGGCCGCCCCCTGCCCGCCGATCACGAACAGCCCCGCCGCCGAGGCCGCGCCCACCACAAGGCCCGGGTTGTCGCCGGCCACGCCGATCAGGAAGCAGAACACCGAGGTTCCCAGGAAGATGGCCGGCAGGATCAGGCGCGAGCCCAGCTTGTCGCAGCCGAACGAGAACAGGATGGCCCCCGGCACCCCGGCCAGCTGGTAGAAGCTGGTGGCGGCGTTGGCGGTGCTCAGCGGCATGCCGGCGCCGGTGATGATGGTCGGCAGCCAGTTGGACAGGGTGTAGAGCACCATCAGGTTCATGAAATAGAGCACCCAGAACAGCACCGTGGGCCCGGCCAGGCCGTCCTGGAACAGCGACACCACCGGGCCGTGTCCTGGCATGACTTCCGGGGCGCCGGGGACCGGCTTCCAGGTCGGCGCCAGCTTGGCCACGGCGGCCATGGAGCGGCCCTCGGCCCTGCCGTCCACGGCCAGGGGCAGGGATTCGGGCAGCCACAGCCACAGCAGGGGCGCGATCAGGATCGGGACCGCACCGCCGACCAGGAACACCGCCGGCCAGCCGAAGCGCTGGATCACCAGGGTCGCGACCACGCCGCCGAGCGCCCCGCCGATGGAGAAGCCCGCCACCGCCGCGGTCACCATGGTCGAGCGCAGGCGGGTGGGCGAATATTCCGACACCAGGGCGATGCCGGCGGGCATGGCGCCGCCGAGCGCCACGCCGGTGAGGAAACGCATCCACAGCAGGCTGTCGAGGTCCTTGACCAGGGCGGTGGCGGCCATCAGGGCGCCGTAGCTGACGGCGCAGGCGATCAGGATGCGCCGGGCGCCGATCCTGTCGGCCACCGGGGTCACGCCGCAGGCGCCGATCATCACCCCCACCAGGCCCATGGTGATGACGCCGGTCAGGGCGCCCTTCTTCAGCGCCCAGGCCTTGCCGATCACCGGGGCGACGAAGCCGATCGCCTGGGTGCCGAAGCCGTCGGTCACCAGCAGCAGGGCCACCAGCCCGACGACGCCGTAGAGGTACGGAGCGACCTTCGAGGAATCCAGGCTCTGCCGAAAGCCTTCGATGCGACCCGCCATCTCTCCACCCTTTCGTCCGGCTCAGCCGGTTGTTCTTGGAAACCGCGGAACGCCCGGGCGACCCTTCGATCACGGCGGACGCTAGCACTCGCCCGCCGCGCCCGTCCAGCACAGGACCCCTCGATTTTCCGGCCCAATCCCGCAATATGGAAATCATCCGGCAAACGGGATTTGCCAAAACTGAACCGGCGCGGAGGGCTTAAGATCGTCCCGCCGAACTGGAGGAGACGCCGTCGTGAAGCCCCCTGTCCGTCATTCGATCGGCCTGTCCGCCCTGGCCTTGGCCGCCGCCCTGGCCCTGGCCGCCCCTGGCGCGCACGCCCAGGAAGGCAAGGACGCCGCGCCCGCCACGCCCTCGACCGGCCCCGGCTTCGACCTGAAGGCCCCGGGCGTGGACATGAGCGGGGTGTGGGAGATCGAGCACTACGTCGGCTCGGGCGCGCCGCTGGAGAAGCGCATCCTGCACGACATGGACGGCAAGCCGGCGCCGTTCCTGCCGTGGGCGCAGAAGATCTACGACCACAACATCGCCGAAGAGAAGAAGGGGCACACCTTCGTCGGCGGCCCCACCAAGTGCCTGCCGCACGGCATGCCGCAGATGATGACGGCGGCCACCTATCCGGTGGAGATCTTCCAGTCGGCCAAGGACTTCGCCTTCGTCCACGAGCTGCAGCGCAACTACCGCATCATCCACCTCGACCGCGGGCATCTCGCGCCCGACGACATCACCCCCAACTACATGGGCGACTCGGTGGGCCACTGGGAGGGCGACACCCTGGTGGTCGACACCATCGGCCTGTCGGACAAGACCACCTTCGACATGCTGGGCGCGCCGCACACCGACAAGCTGCACGTCGTCGAACGCATCCGCATGCTGAACCCGAACCAGTTCGAGGACGTGATCACCATCGACGACCCGGGGACCTTCAGCCACCCGTGGACCGAGCGGGTCACCTACAAGCGGGTCAAGCCCGGCGACGAGGTGATGGAGTACATCTGCCTGGACGGGAACCGGAACAACGTCGTCGACGGCGTGGTGACCATCGACGGCAAGCCGCGCGCCGGGGCGGCGGCCAAGCCGGCGAGCGAGACCAAGACCAAGACCAAGACCAAAGGTTAGCCAGCCTTGCGGGCGCGCCGGCCCCTCGTCAGGGGCGCCGGCGGCAGGGCCGCGGCCAGCAGGCGGTGGTCAAGCTCGGGATGCAGGGGCACGGCCTCGGCCGCGGGGTTGGGCGCCGGCCGGCTCCAGACCCCGGCGTCGTCCGGCGCCGACAGGGCCCCCGACACCACCTGGGCGCAGTAGACCACCCGGGCGGCGATCTCGGCGACCTCGACGGGCGACAGGCCGGTGCGGCCGACGGTCAGGCTGAGGCTGCCCATCACGTGGTCGCCCGAATCGAAGATCGGCGCGGCGATGCCGGTGACGCCCGACACCACCTGGCTCTCGGACGCCTGCCAGCCGCGCTGGCGGATGGCGCGCAGGGCCTGGCGCACCGCCTTCAGCGAATCGCCGAGGTCGCCCTCGGCGAAGCCCTCAGGATCGGCGTGGTAGAGCTTGGAGATCTGGGCCGTGGGCATGTTGGCCAGGATCACCAGGGACGCCGCGCCCTTGAGCAGGGGGCGCGCCCGGCCGCGCTCGTAGGTGGAGACGAAGCCCACCGCCCCGGACGCCTGGTGCACGCACAGCACCTTGTCGCGGTAGCGCCGGCACAGCAGGGCGATGCCCGGCACGGTCTGCACCAGCTGCGTCATCAGCGGGTGGCTGGCCTGGATCACCGGGTCTCGCACGCGGATCTTGTAGTCGAGCTCGACGATGCGCGGGCCGAGCGTGTAGCCGGCCCCCGGGCTGGTGGCGAGCAGCCCGAACTCCACCAGGGTGCGCACGTAGCGGTAGAGCGTCGAGCGGGTCAGGCTGAGCCCCTCGAGCATCTGGTCCATGCCTTCGACCTGTCCGTGCTCCTCGACGAACTCGAGGACGCTCAGCATCTTCTCCAGGCTGCTCGACGGCATGCGCGACCCGACCCCCGATCCATCAGACCGATCCTGTATGCAGGATAAGCGATTGTTCTCTACGGGCAAAAGCCCCTCGTTCCCTCGCGCTCAGGCGGCGCGGCGTTCGGCCAGGCTCCGCCGCCCTTCCGCCAGCTGCCAGGACAGCAGCACCGGCACGCCGATGGCGATGTCGCGCGCCCGCTTGAGCAGCGACAGGGCCAGGGCCGCCTCGGACGGCAGGCCGAACAGGGGCCCGAGCAGGGCGTAGACCCCTTCCTGCACGCCGAGCCCGCTCGGCACCACGAAGGCGGCGTTGCGCGCGGCGAACAGCAGGCTCTCGATCGCCACCACCGACATGAACGGCAGGGGATGGCCCATCAGGTCGAGGATCAGCCAGGTGCCCCAGGCCCCGCCGAACCAGGCGAGGATGTGCAGGCCGAGGCCGATCAGCAGGCGCGCGGGCTGGCCGTAGGAGTCGTCGATCACCTGGGTCATGGCCTGGGTGTGCTCGGCCGCCGAGGGGGCCAGGCGCTGGATGAAGGCGCCGAGCTTGCTGAGGCCCTTCCTCTGGGTGGCGATGAAGCTGACGACGATCAGCAGGCCGATGCCGACGCTGCCGACGATCGGCATGAGCAGCTTGGAGTTGGCCCCGCCGAAGCCCAGGTGCACGACCAAGAGAGCGATGCCGATCAGGGTGTAGATGATCTGGGCCACCATCTCCATGGTGACGTCGACGATGTTGGAGCCGAAGGCCGAGGCCGGCGTGACCCCGCCCAGCACCGCGCAGCGCGCCGAGATCACCAGCCCGCCCACCTGGGAGAACGGCAGGACGTCCGACGCCGCCTCCCGGGCGATGCGGCCCCACATGAACACCGGCGACTTGGCGAAGGCCTCGTGCGGGTCGACCACCCACCAGGCGTAGCCGAGGGGCACGAACAGGGCGACCTGGGCCGCGATCACCGCCAGGAAGCCGCCCCAGCCGATCGGGGCCACGGCGGCCAGCACCTTGCCGGCGTTGAAATAGGCGATCACGCCGGTGGCGATGACCAGGCCGACCACCGCGGCGATCATGGCGGTGGTCTTGGCCTTGGACGGCTTGGCCAGAATCTCGGTTTCACTCATGAGGAGGCCATGGCCCCGTCCGGCTTCACGCGCAAGCGGGCGCCGCGCCATTCGACGCCGTCGCCGAAGAAGGCGGCCAGGAACACGGCGAAGGCCAGCACGTCGCGCACCGGGAACAGCCAGAGCACGCCGGTGTCCGCCTGCATCAGCAGGCACGAGAGCAGGCCGAACGTCAGGCGCGCGCCGGCCAGGACGCCCAGCGCGATCAGGGCCCACGGGTTGAAGCCCATCAGCGCCGCGCCGAGCAGGGCCAGGGGGAAGACGTAGGTGATCAGGCTGCCGCCGTAGCCGCCCGGGTTCAGCAGGCGGATGGTGCGGGCCCAGCGCAGTTCGTGGCGCCACAGCTCGCCCAAGGTCCGCTCGGGGAACCCGTGGTCGATCAGCATCGGCGGGCAGGCGATGGCCAGGCCCTGCCCGCGCACCATGCGGCCGAGCTCGAAGTCGTCGGCCAGCACGTCCTTCAGCCGCTCGAAGCCGCCGGCCGCGGCCAGGGCCTCGGCCTTCACCGCCATGGTGGGCCCCAGCACCGGATGGGCCTTCAGCGCCTGGCCGATCACCACGCTGCCGGCGAAGCGGGCGTTGATGTCGAGCGCGGCGAGGCGCGACCACAGGTTGCCGGTCGGCCGGCCGCGATAGAGGGCGTAGACCAGGCCCACGCCCTCGGGCTCCAGGGCCCCGACCATGGCCGAGAGGCCGTCCGGCGGCAGGCGCACGTCGCTGTCGCTGATCACCACGATCTCGCCCGCGGCGTGCGGCGCCATGTTGATCAGGTTGGAGAGCTTGCGGTTGGTCCCGTGCTGCGTCCCGTCGGCGACCACGACGATGTCGTGGCCCGGCCGCTCGGCCTTGAGCCGCCGCGCCGCGGCGATGGCGGGATCGGCCTCGCTGTCGGCGCCCAGCACGATGCGCACCGGCCCGGGGTAGTCCTGCTCGACGAGGCTCGCGAGGTTGGCCGCGGCCTCGGGGTCGAGCCCCTTCATCGGCCGCAGGATGGTGACCGCCGGCCGGCGGCGCGGCGCGACGGCCGCGCGGCCGAGGAAGCCGCCCATGGCGAAGGTCGCAACCACGCCGAACACCGCGCCGGCCGCCGCCATCAGCAGGACCAGCGCCCCGGCGATGCTCAGGATCAAACTCATGGCGGGCCTTCTAGCAGAGCCGCCCGCGTTGGCGAATGGACCCGTTCCGAACGGCGCTAGGCCGGACTGAAAGCGCACCTCCTTCCCCCTCGATGGGGGAAGGCCGGGATGGGGGTGCTTGCCGGACATTTCAGAAGAAGCGATGGAGGCGGCAGGGCCTCCCGCGCCACTCCGGAAGCCGTCTGCCCGCACCCCCACCCCACCCTCCCCCATCGAGGGGGAGGGCGACTCCCGTTCTGCTTGCGGCGGCGGTCGTTGCTCGCGTCGGACGGGATGTCGACGGGGCCTAACGCGCTCTAGACCAAGTGCGGGAACACCAGCTGGCCCTGCTCGGGCTCGTCGAAGGCGTCGTCGTAGGGCGCCGGCGCGTCGATCAGGCAGACCAGGCCGTCGGGCTCGAAGCGCATCTGCACCGAACCGGCCAGCTCCATGGCCAGGCCCCGCTCCAGGAGGCGCGAGCCGAAGCCGCGCTCGCCGGGCGGCCTGACCTTCGGCCCGCCGACCTCGCGCCACTGCATCTGCAGGCGGGCGTCGGCGAGGCCCCGGGTCAGCCACCAGCGCACCTCGACCCGCCCTTCCGGCGCGGACAGGGCTCCATACTTCACCGCGTTGGTCGCCAGCTCGTGCAGGGCCAGCGCCAGGGCGACCGCCTGGCTCGACCCCAGGCGCAGGTCGGGCCCGGCCAGGGTCAGGCGCTGGCTCGCCGAGTCGCCCAGGAACGGCTGCAGGCTCTGGTCCACCAGGTCCCGCACCAGGATCGACCGCCAGCCGGACTGGGTGAGCAGGGTGTGGGCGGCGGCCAGGGTCTGGATGCGGCCCTCGAACTTGCGGCGCGCCTCCTCCAGCCCCTCCTCGCTGCGGAACGACTGGCGGGCGATGCTCTGGATGATGGTCAGGGTGTTCTTGACCCGGTGGCTGAGCTCGTGGAGCAGCAGCTCCTGGCGCTTGTCCGCCGCCCGCTCGGCGGTGATGTCCCAGGACACGCCCACGATCCCCATCAGGGCGCCGTCGCCGTCGAGGATCGGCGAGTCGACCACCCGGGCGCAGAAGGTCGAGCCGTCCTTGCGGCGCAGGACGATGTCCCCCTGCCAGGTCTCGCCGGTCTCCAGCGTCTTGAGGACGCCGGCGGCTTCGGCATAGGACTCGCTCGCGGCGTTGAGCTGCAGGATCGAACTCCCCAAGGCCTCGCGCTCGGTCCAGCCGTAGAGCGTCTCGGCCGCCCGGTTCCAGAAGGTCACGCGGCCTTGCAGGTCGGTGGCGATCACCGCGCTCTGCACCATGTCCAGCAGGTGGGCCTGGAAGCCGATGCGCTTTTGCGCCGCCTCCCGCGCGCGCAGCTCGGCCTGGCTGTCGGCGTAGAGGGCCTGGGCCCGGCGGGCGTGGTCCTGCAGGGACGCCACCAGGTCGAGGTTCTCCAGGGCCGTGGCCATGCTCGCCGCCAGGGCCTCCATGATCGCGGCGTCGAACGGCTCAGGCGCGTCGCAGGCGTCCCAATAGGCGCCGAGCGCCGTGTGCGGCGTGGGCCGGCCGACCGGGGTCATCACCAGGCTCTTGATCGGCGTCGGGCGATAGGCGTCGTGCGGGATCCGGTCATCGACATAGATGTCGGGGATGACGACCTGCTGGCCGGTCAGCATGGCGTGGCCGGAGATGCAGGCGCCCAGCGGGAACCTCTGCCCGGTCCACAATGGGAAGGCGGAGTCCTCGGCGATGTAGTGGCAGAGCTCGTCCTCTCGGACGACGATCGAGATCCCGCTCGCCCCCGACAGCTGCAGGGCGGCGCGGCGCACGGCCTCGATCACGCCCTCGCGCGTGCCGGCCTGGCTCAGCTCGGCGATGGCGTGGGTCAGCAGCGCGAGCCGCTCACGGTCGCTCTCCGGACGCCTCGGCGCCGTTTCAGCCCGTCCGGGCGTCCCGATCATCGCGCCCCCAAGCGCACCAAAGGTTTTCCGCCTAACACTGCTCGACGACCCAGGGCGTGGACAAGCCGACACAATGTCTCGCCAGGCACGGCCCTGCGGCCAAATGCCAGAGGCAAACGCGGCGTCAGCCGGCGAGTTCAGCCAGGAAGGCGTCGTGGGTCATGGGGCGCGAGAACATCGGATAGGTCATCTCGGTCGCCGCCGTCTGCGCCGCCTCGCTGACCGTGGCGGTGCAGTCGGTCAGGGTGACGACGTCGAAGCCCTTCTCGTAGCCGGTGCGCATGGTCGACTCCACGCAGCAGTTGGTCAGGAAGCCGCACAGGGCGAGGGTCCGGACGCCGCGCTGGCGCAGGATGAAATCGAGGTTGGTGGTGGCGAAGGCGTCCAGCCCCCGCTTGCCCTCGACGACGATGTCCGCCGGCTGCGGCGCCAGCAGGTCGACGATCTCGGCGCCCCACTCGCCCTTGCGGAAGGCCTGGCTGTCGACCACGCCCTTGAGGATGCCGTAGGGCGCAGGCGCGAGTTCGGGGTAGCCCGCCGCGAAGGTGATCGGCGCATGCACGATCAGGGCCCCGGCCTCGCGGGCGGCCTCCACCGTCTTGGCGGTATTGCCGAGCATGCCGCTCGACTGCATCACCGGCTTGACCGCCTCGTGCAGGGCCCCGCCTTCGGAGGTGAAGTCGTTCTGGTACTCGATCAGGACGAGCGCGGTCGATCCGGGCGTCATGGGCGTTTCCTCCGTCGAGGGCGGGGTTGGCGGGCGTCAGCTTCGCCCGAACCTATGTAGTCGCCGCGCCGGGAGACCGTAAGGCCGCCGGACGAGGGTCAACCGCTATCGCGGCGCAATGCCCTCTCCGCCCCTTCGTGGTCCCCCTCCCCCGCGCGCGGGGGAGGACGCGACGCCGCCCGTTCGGCCAAGGGCCAGCCAGGCTGGCCGCCGGCGATCTCCTGCTGCGCCCACGCCTCCCCGGCCAGCCGGGGCCAGTCGAGCGGAAGGCCGAGGTCGCGGCAGATGAGGGCCAGCAGTTCGCTCATCGGGCGCTCCAGGACGCCGCCGTAGAGGTCGTCGTCGTCGAGGCGTTCGGCGGCTTCGGTCGTCAGGCGCTCGACCTCGTCGTCGTCGTCGGCATGGCGGGCCCTGGCCACGCGCTCGATGATGCGCTCCACGCGGAACTTGCGGACGTCCTCGGAGTCATTGCCGCCGTCCGTCTCGGCGTCGGCCTCGGCCCCCGCCGGCCGCCCCACCAGCTTGGCCTTCAGCATGACGGTGAGGCGCACCGCCCGCGCCACCCGCGCATAGGCCATGGCCGCGGCCTGCAATTCGGCGACCGGCTCGTCCGCCTCCGCCGCCTGCACCCGCTGGGCGATGGCCCGGGCGATGTCGCGGCCGTAGTCGGCCAGTTCGTCCAGGAGCGTCAGCTCGCGCAGCGCCGCCGGCCCGCCGTCGGCGGGGGCGTCAGGGCCGACAATCTCGTCCAGGGCGGCGGCGCTCATTTGGAACAAATCATGAACATTGGCGAGGGATTTGTCAAGGCTGCCTGCTATGACGATAGCTCCTAACCACCCCTACCGGACCGTCTGACCTGGCGTTCGCCTACGGTTGCGGCGAAGGCGGCGTCGGACAGTTCTTTGCATCTCGCATACGGAACTGACCTGCTTTGAGGGTGCGCTTGCGCCGAGTGCCA
>Ga0310811_10009992_pt1 | contig 12264 bp, 7 predicted proteins | sample YCmetagenome_FD_207642 | JGI IMG/M metagenome (GOLD analysis project Ga0310811, IMG submission 207642) | Soil microbial communities from experimental microcosm in Duke University, North Carolina, United States - YC | ecosystem: Engineered > Artificial ecosystem > Soil microcosm > Unclassified ... | reverse complement strand
TATCGTCCACGAGAGCGGCCACGAATGGTTCGGCAATAATATAACGGACAAGGACGCCGCGGATATGTGGGTCCACGAAGGCTTCACCAACTACACCGAAACCCTCTACACGACCTACTTATATGGTGTCGAAGCAGGAAATGACTATGTCATAGGCACCCGCAAGAACATCCGCAACGACAAGCCCATCATCGGCGTTTACGGCGTCAACAAGGAAGGCTCCGGCGACATGTACTATAAAGGGGGAAATATGCTGCACATCATCCGCCAGATCGTGGGCGACTCCGCCTTCCGCGGCATGCTCCGCGGCCTCCAGAAGACCTTCTACCACCAAACCGTCACGACGCAGCAGATCGAAGAATACATGAGCAACTATGCCCACAAAGACTTCTCGAAGATATTCGACCAATACCTGCGGTCGACAAAGATACCCGTGCTCTCTTATCAGTCCAGCGGCGACGTCATCTCCTACCGCTGGTCCAACTGCGTCAAGGGCTTCAACATGCCCGTGAAGGTCTTCATCGGCGGCGCCCGCGAACAGTGGATCACACCCACCGACGAATGGCAAACCATTCCCGCGTCCAGCGGCGGCCAACTGATCCTCGGCAGCAGCGGCGGCAACGACCCCGCCCATATGGCTGTCGGCGACACCGGCAACGGAATGGCCGGCGACGGCAATTTCTCCGTCGACCGGAATTTCTATATACTGGTAAGAAAACAAGGCTGATGAATATTCTCGCCGGTGGCCGATCAATTAATTTACTCTCCTCCACTCAAAACACCACCCGTACCCGATCCCCCCGTCTTCGCGGCCCCATCCAAAATCCTCCCCGCACCCACAAAATGCTTATCATAATACCCATCATTCATATCACTGATCATCACCCCCGACACCGAGGCATGCACAAACTTACTATTCCTTAGATAAACCCCCACATGCGTCACCACCCTCTTCTTCCCCAGCGTATGAAAGAACACCAGATCCCCCTCCTGCAATTCATCCCTCCGGATATGATGACAGGTCTCATACTGCTCCCTCGACGTGCGCGGCAGCGACGACACCCCATACACCGACGACATCAGCAAAAAAGCAAACGCCGAGCAGTCCACCCCATCCTTGGTCGTCCCGCCGTAATGATAGGGCGTCCCATACCAATAGTCCATAAAACTCAATAATTTGGGATTATCCAACTCCTCGACCGAGGCATTCTCCAGAATGGCGAACTTGAACTGCAGCGCCGAATAGTTCTCGATGGCGGAAGAAGCCCCATTTACACCCGAACCCTTCTTCACCGGCGCAACCGAACTCCTCGAATCATCCCGACGGGAGTCAGGATTAACAGAAATATTGCTGAGAAACTCCACCGAACCATCTTTCGTGGTCGCAGACGTCTGCTGCGAACTACGCGGTTTCGACGCCCCTGAAGCCGGCCTCACCGAACTACAGCCCGTCAAAATAAAAATCAACAACGCTATGGGTATGATAGTTTTCAACATATTTCGCACTTACAAGGATATTGGCATCAAATAATATCCTACAAATATAGCAAAGTATCTGCCAAAAACAAGCAATTATATTGATACCCAATTAATTGCTTCAAATCTGAACACCTACCGTACGAATCCGTACATGTCCCCATCTACCCGTCCCATACAACCCGCTGAACCCCAATACCACCAATAGCTGGCACCCGATTGGCAGCAAAACCTCACAAAGGAAAACCAATCCTCGACAAGCCACCGGCCAACCAAACCATCCAACCAACCGCCAAATCAAACCACCGGAAAATGCTAACCAACTACTTCAAAGTCGCCTGGCGCAACCTCATCAAAAACAAGGTCTACTCCTCCATCAACATACTCGGCCTGGCCGCAGGCCTCACCATCGCCCTGCTCATCAGCCTCTGGATCACAGACGAACACAACTACGACAGGAATTTCTCAAACTACGATCATATCGTCCGCGTCATGGAGAACAGCACCCACGCCGGCACCACCCTGTCCCTCAATTCCATCCCCATCCCACTCGCTGGCGAGCTAAGAACAAAATATGGTTCGGACTTCAAACACGTCGCCCTCGCCTCCTGGGTCCAGCAAAATATTCTCGCCAACGGCGACAAAAAGATCAGTACCTACGGCATGTTCACCGAACCCGACCTCCCCGCCATATTTACCCTCAACATGATCAAGGGCGACTGGCACTGCATCGACGACCCCAAATCCATCGTCATCAGCCGCTCCCTGGCAACCACACTATTCGGCGCGGAAACCAACCCGGTGAACAAAACGATAAAGTTCAGCAACAAAAGCCTGCTCAAGGTCACCGGCGTCTACGAAGACTTCCCCTACAACTGCGAATTCAGGGACGTAAAATTCCTGACATCATGGGCCTTCTATGAGTCCGACCGCGACTGGGTCAAACAGTCCGCCAACAACTGGGACAACAACTCCTTCCAGCTCTATGCGCAGCTGCATGACAATTCCGACATAGAAAAAGTCGGCGCCAAAATAAAAGGCGGCCTCGAAGGCCACGACAGAAAAGACAAACCCGAAGTCCTCCTCCACGCCATGTCCAAATGGCACCTCTACGGAGAGTTCAAAGACGGCAGGAACACGGGCGGCGCCATACAATTCGTCTGGATGTTCGGCCTGATCGGACTCTTCGTCCTCCTCCTCGCCTGCATCAACTTTATGAACCTCAGCACCGCCCGCAGCGAGCGCCGCGCAAGAGAAGTGGGCATCCGCAAAGCCGTCGGCAGCCTGAGAGGCCAGCTGATCCTCCAGTTCCTCTGCGAGTCCCTAATGATCACTTTCATAGCGCTCGTACTGGCCATCCTGCTGACCGAGATCGCCCTCCCCTGGTTCAACGACCTCGCCGACAAAAAGATCGTCATGCCCTGGACCAACCCCCTCTTCTGGCTGGCAACCCTGTGTTTTACGATATTCACCGGCCTCATATCCGGCAGCTACCCCGCCCTCTACCTCTCCTCCTTCAATTCCATAAAAGTTCTCAAAGGCGCCTTCCGGACCGGCCGCTTCGCCTCCATCCCGCGCAAGGCCCTCGTCGTACTCCAGTTCACGGTCTCCGTAGCCCTCATCATCGGCACGATCGTCGTATATACCCAGATCCAATATGCGAAGGACAGACCCGTCAACTACGCACGCGCCGGCCTCATCACTATCCAAATGAATACCCCCGAGCTCTTCGGCCACTACGACGCGATGCGGGGCGACCTGCTTAAAACAGGCGCCATAACCGATATGGCCGAGTCCTCCAGCCCCACCACCAGCGTATGGAGCAACCAGAGTTCCTTCGACTGGCGCGGCAAGCCCCCCGGCATGTTGCCCACCTTCGGCGTCATCGCCATCACCCACGACTTCGGCAGGACCATCGGCTGGCAATTCGCACAGGGCCGCGACTACTCGAGGAACTTTCCCACCGACAGCAGCGGCATAATCATCAACGAAGCCGCCGCAAAATACATGGGCTTCACCGACCCGCTGAACGAAACGGTCAGATACTTCGACAACTCTCCCGGAAAAAACCTCCGCGTGCTCGGGGTGGTAAAGAATATGGTCATGGAAAACCCCTTCGAACCCGTAAAACCAACTGTTTTTCTACTCGACTACAACTGGAGCAATATCATCCTTATCAAACTCGACCCGCGGAAAAGCCCGCACGAAACCCTCCCGAAAGTCGCCGACGTATTCAAAAGATACAACCCCGGCTCCCCCTTCGAATATCAGTTCGAGGACAAGGAATACACCGCAAAATTCGGCGCGGAAGAACGCATCAGCAGCCTGGCTACATTCTTCGCCGCCTTCGCCATCTTCATCAGCTGCCTCGGACTCTTCGGCCTGGCCGCCTTCACCGCCGAACAACGCACCAAGGAAATTGGTGTCCGCAAGGTCCTCGGCGCCTCCACCCTCAACCTCTGGGGACTCCTCAGCAAAGACTTCATAACCCTTGTAATCATATCCTTCGTCATCGCCATCCCCCTCGCCTGCTATGCCATGAATAAGTGGCTGGAAAACTATACCTACCGCACAAAAATATCCGCATGGATCATCGTCGCAACCGCTGCGGGCGCCCTGCTGATCACCCTGGCCACCGTCAGCTTCCAGACCATCCGGGCAGCCCTTAGCAACCCAGTGAAAAGCCTGCGGTCGGAATAGCACCCTGACGCCACACCGCCATGTGCAAAAATTGTGAGTATGGGCTCGCCGCGCGAACCATATATATCCAACTTTGTTAGTTAATTGCAGGTCCATACCACAGATACACATGCCGAAATTTTCACATCTACATACCCATACCCAGTACTCACTCCTCGACGGAGCCGCATCTATCCAAAGCCTCTACAAAAAGGCGATAAAAGACGGCATGCCCGCCCTGGCCATCACCGACCACGGCAACATGTTCGGCGCCTTCGAATTCGTATCCGAAGCCTACAAGCACAAGAACGACGACGGAACACTCAAGGTCAAACCCGTCGTAGGCTGCGAGTTCTATGTAGTGGAGGATCGTTCACGCAAAACATTCACAAAAGAACAGCGCGACGAACGCTACCACCAGATACTCCTCGCCAGGAACAAGCAAGGCTACCAAAATCTGATAAAACTCACGTCCCTCGGCTATACCGAGGGCCTCTACAGCAAATACCCCCGTATCGACAAGGAACTCATCCTCAAATACCACGAAGGACTGATCGCCACCACCTGCTGCATCGGGGCCTACGTTCCGCAGACCATCCTCCACGACGGGGAAGAAAAGGCCGAGAAAGAATTCAAATGGTGGCTCGACCTCTTCGGCGAAGACTACTTCATCGAGATCCAGCGGCACAACATAAAAGAACAGGAGATCATCAACACCACACTCCTCAAATTCGCAAAAAAATACAACGTCCCGGTCATCGCCACCAACGACAGCCACTATACCGACCGCGACGACGCCAACGCCCATGACATCCTTCTCTGCATCAATACCGGTGAGAAACAGACGACGCCAGGCTACGACGACATCGTCAACGACGACCTGAATACAAAGAACAGACGCTTCAAATTCCCCAACGACCAGTTCTATTTCAAGACAACTGAGGAAATGAGCACCCTGTTCAGGGATATCCCCGAGTCGATCGACAACACCAACATGATCGTCGACCGCGTCGAAGTCCTCAATCTGAAAAAGGACATCCTCCTCCCCGCCTTCCCCATCCCGAAGGAATTTCAGATACACAACGACAGCAACCTCGACCAGTGGGAATACCTGAAATACCTCACCTATGAAGGCGCCAAACTCAGATACAGCGACCTCACACCCGATATAACGGAACGCCTCGACTTCGAGCTCTTCACCGTCAAGACCATGGGCTTCGCCGGCTACTTCCTCATCGTATCCGACTTCATAAAGGCCGGACGCGATATGGGCGTCTTCATCGGCCCCGGTCGTGGCTCCGCGGCAGGCAGCGTCGTCGCCTACTGTATCGGCATCACCAATATCGACCCGATAAAATACAACCTCCTGTTCGAACGCTTTCTCAACCCCGACCGTAAGTCCATGCCCGATATCGACACGGACTTCGACGACGTAGGGCGCCAAAAGGTCATCGAATACGTGGTAGGCAAATACGGCAAGAACCAGGTGGCCCAGATCGTCACCTACGGTACAATGGCCGCCAAGATGAGCATCAAGGACGTAGCACGCGCCCTCGACCTGCCCCTGGCGGAATCCAACGCACTGGCCAAGCTCGTGCCCGAACGACCCGGCATCGAACTCAAACGCGTTCTCCACGCCCCGCTCACGACAAAAGAAGGCGAGAAATCCCTCGAAGAAAAAGACGGCGTAGGCCCCGACGACATCGTCAACGTCAAACTCCTCCGGGATATCTATAAGGGCGACGACATACGCAGCCGCGTCCTCCACGAGGCGGAAAGACTCGAAGGCTCCGTCCGCAACACCGGCCTCCACGCAGCGGGTATCATCATCGCCCCCGAGGACCTCATGAACATCCTCCCCGTCTGCACGGCCAGAGACTCGGACCTCCTCGTTACACAGATCGAAGGCAGCGTCATCGAAGAAGCAGGCGTTATCAAAATGGACTTCCTCGGTCTGAGGACCCTCAATATCCTCAAGACCGCACTCGAACTCATAAAAGAGAACCACGGCATCGACATCGTCATCGACGACGTCCCGCTCGACGATACAAAAACATTCGAACTCTACCAGCGCGGCGAGACCATCGGTACGTTCCAGTTTGAAAGTCCCGGTATGCAGAAATACCTCAAAGACCTCAAGCCGGATAAGTTCAGCGACCTCATCGCCATGAACGCCCTGTACCGCCCCGGCCCCATCGCCTATATCCCCAACTATATCGACCGCAAACACGGCCGCGAACCCATCGTCTTCGACCTTCCCGAAATGGAAGAATACCTCGGCGACACCTACGGCATCACCGTCTATCAGGAACAGGTAATGCTCCTCGCCCAGAAGATCGCCGGCTTCAGCAAGGGCGACGCCGACGTCCTGCGTAAGGCCATGGGTAAGAAACAAAAGTCCGTACTGGACAAGATGAAGAACCAGTTCATCAAAGGCGCCAGCGCAAAAGGCTTCGACGAAAAGACACTCGACAAGATATGGACAGACTGGGAAGCCTTCGCCCAGTACGCCTTCAATAAATCACACTCCACCTGCTACGCCTTCGTCGCCTACCAGACGGCCTACCTCAAGTCCCACTACCCGTCAGAATATATGGCCGCCGTACTCAACCACGCCGGCAGCATCGAAAAGATCACCTTCTTCATGGAAGAGTGCAAACGGATGGGACTAAAAGTACTCGGCCCCGACATCAACGAATCCCGCAAGGGTTTTGCAGTCAACCATAAAGGTGATATCCGCGTAGGCCTCGGCGGCCTCAAAGGCGTCGGCGAAGCCGCGGTCGAAAGCGTCATCGAAGAACGCCACAAAGAAGGAAACTTCGTGTCCATGTTCGACCTCATCAAACGCGTCAACCAACGCGCCGTCAACAAAAAAACGCTGGAAAGCCTCGCCTACGCCGGCTCCTTCGACTGCTTCACCGAATTCCACCGGGCGCAGTACTTCTACACGCCCCCCGGAGACACCTCCACCGGCCTCGAAAAGATCATCAAGTTCGGTAACGTCTATCAGACCAACTCACAGCAGACCAGCAACAGCCTCTTCGGCGACCTGACCATGCCCGAGATCGCCACACCCAAAATACCCCCCTGCGAACCCTGGACCCTGACCGAACTGCTGGACCACGAAAAAGACGTAACAGGGATGTTCATGAGCGGACACCCCCTCGACCACTTCAAATTCGAGATCTCCCACTACGGCATCACCCAACTGGGAGAATACAACGAAATAAAGGACGCCCTCGGCCTCCAGAGCAATCCGGGAAAAACCCTCCGCCTGGCTGGCCTGGTCGTAGACGCACAACACCGCGTCAGCAAGACCGGCAAACAGTTTGGATCACTGACCATCGAAGACTATACCGGCAAGGCCGAATTTATGCTCTGGAGCGAAGACTACGCCCGCTACTCCAACTACCTCGAAAAAGGCAAGAACCTCTTCCTCATGGGCAACTTCAAACAACGGTTCAATACCAATCAGTTCGAGTTCAAGATCGACCGTATGATGCTGCTGGAAAGCATCAAACCCATCCTTACCAAACAGGTGATCATGGACGTGGAAGCACGCTTCATCAATCAGGAAATGGTAGACTTCATCGAAAGGAATGTTAAAAAGTACCCCGGCAAATCAGGCCTGAAATTCAACATCGTAGAATCCAAAAGCCACTCGCGGGTAAGTTTGTACACAATGGGGACAGGCTTTGAAATGAATGACGAAATGTCTGCTTTCCTCGAGAACAAACCCGAACTGGAAGTCCAGGTGGTCACGACCTAACCGGCAAAACCCGGCCGAACTGTCAGTATTGACCACCTGGAACGATATTGGAATAATTAGTCCAGAACTTTAAATCCAGTGAAAACACCGTCAAACCCCCGATCTACCCCCCAAAAAAGGCACTGTCGGGAAAACGACGAAAAAGTTCACAAAATTGGTTGACATTTGTATTGTAAAATAAACACATCACATAAAAAACACAATTATGGCTTTAGAATTAACTGACACCAACTTCCAGGAGAAAGTCATCTCTTCCGATAAATTGACCGTAGTAGACTTTTGGGCTGAATGGTGTGGACCCTGTCGCGCAATCGGACCCGTCATCGAGGAACTGTCCAAAGAATATGCAGATAAGATCAATGTAGGTAAAGTCAACGTGGACAACAATCCCCAGCTTTCCGTCAACTATGGCATCACCAGCATCCCCGCTATCCTCTTCATCAAGGACGGTAAGGTAGTAGACAAGCTCGTAGGTGCTCAGCCGAAAGCCAACTTCGTAAAGAAGATCGAATCTCACATCTAAGAGTCCCGGACAAGCCGGGTTTCAAAATATATTCCGCTTTTTTCATAAACTGGGGCCGCCTATAGAAATAGGCGGCCCTTCCTAATTAAGTCACATTTCCTATCATTGCTTGTTGATAACCGACGCAATCTACTCCGGAAAATCAGACACAAGATCCGATTCTACCCAACGGCCGCCCTACTCCTCCTAAATAAAAAAACCCGTCGTCAGACGGGCTTTTACAATTTTTAATGATGACGATCTCTCCAATGATGTTCCTTCTCGTAACGGTCATGGTCGAAATCCCTACCATGATAATACGCCTTATGCTCCCTCTCGAAACGAGCATGATAGTGGTCATAGTACACCTTATCATGATAATGTCCATGCCATTTGGGGTACTCATAATAAGTAGCCCCGGGATACTGTTTTTCAAAGTTTACCTCTACCCTGACCTGCGCAGAAACCGAATTGGCAACAAGGCTTCCACCGACGATCATGACGAGAATAAGTAGCTTCTTCATACGTTGATTTTTTTGTTAGGAGATTATATCCTACTTAGTTAGAACGAAGCACGTCTCAAAAAATTAATCGGACCTCGTTAAAACCACATTAAAACAATCATGCCACCCAGCAACTCACCCCTATTCACCCCGATCTTTTTCTAATTCACCGATCATACGTAGGTGGTATAGGAATTGATTGGTCATAATAAAAATAATTACCATGGAAAAAGGCAAAGAAGTCAGACACCAGGTAAAAGCGCTGCAGAAAGACCTTGAACCTTTTATCCTGAAATCCGAGCATGGTATTCAAATAATTTCATGGCTCGACAAGGAGACCTTCGAAAGACTCGCCCGGCACTACGACGGTCCCTGTGTATCCATTTATCTCCCCACACACGATACGGGTATGGAAGCCGACGAACAGGAAGACAAAAAAGCCTTCAGATCCATGCTCCAAAAAGTACAACAGTCTATGATCCAGCAAAAATTCGACGCTTCGATGGCCGGACAGCTCCTGATACCCGGACTGCAGCTGCTCAACGACGACGACTTCTGGCGCAACCAGTCCCCAGGCCTGGCCGTCTTCCTCTCCCCAGGATACGGCGCCTGCTGCCAACTGCCGACAATACCCGAAGAAAAGATATACATCAGTACGAGCTTCCGGCTGACCCCGCTGGCATCGATACTATCAGATACCGACTACGCCTACCTCCTCGTCCTTACCCAACACACCGCACGCGCCTACCGCGCCGACCGATTCACACTCGAGCACATAGACGTACCCGATATGCCCAATGACAATACCCCATTATTCCTCGCAGGCACGGACGAACTCCAGTCCAACTATCGCTTCACCTCCTCCCACAAAAACATCGCGGAAGGGTCCCTCTCCGGCAACTATGAACATACCGACGACGCAACCCTCTACCAGCTGATCAGACCAATGCTCGAAGCCCACTTCGACCGGCAACAGCAGGAGACCATGGCCAACCTGATCGACCAAGGCTCACGCGTCAACAGCTTCCCCCAGGAAGTCATCCGCGCCGCATTCGAAGGCCGCGTAGCCGAACTATATATCATGAAAGGAACAGAGGTATGGGGACACTACGAACCCTCCGTCAACGAACCCATCCTCCACGAACGCGCCGAGACAGGCGACGAAAACCTCGCCGACCAGGCCGTCATCCAGACCGTCCTGCACGGCGGCAAAGCACACCTGGTGGAAAACATGCCCATACCAGCAAAACTCGCCGCCGTCATGCGCTACTAACGGCCGCGCGGCGAGAACCCTAACGGGCCTTTCTATCATATTTCATCGCTCCTTCCTTATTCCCCATCAGCTGATAAACACGGGCGATGGAGTCCAGTACCCCTGAATTATTCGGCTCCTTCACTAATTCCCCCTTCAACCTCATCACTTCCTCCACCCCGGCCCTAACCGGCCGCAAATTCATCCCCTGCGCATTATTCGCAATAGCATAGTCGAGATAAGGCACCGCCTCCGCCGGCCTGTCCTGCTGCAAACACAACACGAACAGATACCTCGCCCTGTCAAAACTCGGCCGCTGCCGGAAAGCCTGCCCAAAATAAAAGATCGCCTTATCATACTCCCCCGCCTTCCCGCAAAGCATCGCCGTCCGCTCCAGATATTCCCCCTCCCCCGGATGTTCCAGCACCAACCCCTCCATCACAACCCTCGCCTTCTTCCAATCCCCCCTCCGGCTATAGTCGGAATAAAGACGATCCATCGCCTCCTCCCAACCCAAATGCTCAAATGCCAGACTATAGGCGATCTGCTCCTCGGGACCAACCACATGCAACTCCTCCCTCGAAGGCACAGCCGCAACCCCACGCGCCGAATCGGCAAAAGGCCAGGACCTTTTCAAATGCGCTATCCTATACACGCCGTTCAACGAATCCACCACCGTAATCGGCATATCTGAATAGTTGATCCTCCCCTTCCCACCCATTGCGGAATAGAACGCCTCCGCCAGCAACGCATACCCCCGCAGGTTAGGATGCACATGATCCAGCACCAGCGAATCCCCCACGATCCCATGCGCAGAAGCCGCGGCAAAAGCCGCCCGCGCATCCACCAGATGCGCAACCGAAGAATATTTCCTGCACAACTCCACAATCACCCCATTGATACTATCCGGCGCCCGAAAACGTAAAGCGTCCAGCTCCTTCGCACTCTCAAAATACCGGCCCGCCAGTCCAAACTCCCCCCTGTCATACGCCATCCTCCCCAGATCATACCGGCACAACGCATACCCGCTGTCCACACTGTCTGCCGCCAACAGCGCATTCCACGCCGCCACCGAATCCCCCGCACCCAGCGCCTGAACACCCCGCACCAGCTGCTGCTGAAAAACCGCCGACCCGCCCCGGTCTGCCGGAGGCCAGCTCATCAATGGCTTCAGATCCTTCTCGTTGCAAACCAGATTGCTCATATACACCGGCACCCCCGCACGCTGAAAGAGCCCAAGCGCCCCGTCCATATTCTCCCTGAACTGATCGATCCCCTTGTAGAACTCCCGCGAACCAAACGCTATCTTCTGATCCCCCGCCATCACCTCCATCCTCGTCTTCCCGGCCTTTGAACCGCCGGAAACAAGGCTGCCAAACCACCCCACGACCTTCCCCATTAACTGCACCACCTTCGACCGCCTCGTCCACAACAAAAACCTCACCATCCCCGGACTGCTCCCCATCCGCTCCGTCGACCCCACCCCCAGTGCTCCATAGTATTCATTATGCCCCGTATAGATCAACACCGCATCCGGCTCAAACCCCACCACCTCCCTTGCAAACCCCGCCACCGTATACGAATTCACCGCCGTCAGCGATACATTTACCATCTCGATCTTCTTATCCGGATGGTCCTGCATCAGCCGCCACTGCAACCACCGATGAAATGACCCGTTATGAAAATAAGGGTATCCGATCGTCGTCGACTCCCCAAGCACAAAGACCCGCATCGTCCCCGCCTCTTTCACCTTCCGGAACGGCTCCTGGTTCCCCGTTGTCGCATTCAGCTGATCGGCAAAATAAAGCCGCGATGCATTCGGGTTCATCACCCAATAGTCGCTGTTCCCCGGATACTCGATAAACAGCGACGGATCATAACCAAAATGAAAAAGCCGCAGCGCCCCCTCCAGCACCAGCAACAGCACCAGCGGTAACGCAACGGCAATTATCCTGAAAAGCAATCGTCTCCTCATGCCCTTAAATTAGCGAAATTAATTATCGAACCCACAGACTATCCGTCAACCGTATATCGTCCGAGGCTCCACCGACCATTATCTTAAACTCCCCCGGCTCGACCACCC
>Ga0310811_10009991_pt1 | contig 12264 bp, 4 predicted proteins | sample YCmetagenome_FD_207642 | JGI IMG/M metagenome (GOLD analysis project Ga0310811, IMG submission 207642) | Soil microbial communities from experimental microcosm in Duke University, North Carolina, United States - YC | ecosystem: Engineered > Artificial ecosystem > Soil microcosm > Unclassified ... | reverse complement strand
GAGCAATCTTCACATGATACACTTTGGCGTCCGTTGCATGGAGAGAGAAGCCAGATTCGTGATCATTACAACGCATTGACACTTTACTTTTATAAAGCCAGTGATCCACGGTATAAGATTAACCTGATCATTCGTGCTTATAATGAAGGCGTTGCATTCCGTTATTATTTTCCAGATAACCCAACGGGTGTCTATTATCACGTTACATCGGAAAACATGGAATTCACTTTTCTGGAGAATACGCAGGCATGGTATGAGCAATGGGCACAAGGACCTTTTAAAATGCTACCACTTAATGGCTGGCCAGATGAAAGCGAGCGACCACTGACGCTCAAACTCTCCAACGGCGTGTATACGTGCCTTGCAGAAGCTTCCATGGTTGATTACGTGCGAACGAAATTTACCTTGAAGAAAGATAAGCCTAATACCATTGTCACATCCTTGTATGAAAATGTAGATCTCGTACCGTACTTTCATACGCCGTGGCGTGTAATGATGATAGCCGATAAACCAGGTGATCTGATTTCGAATAACAGTCTTTTACTTAACCTCAATGTCCCTGCAAAATTAAACAATACGAGTTGGATAAAGCCAGGAAAGATTATTCGTGAGATGACGTTGACGAATGAAGGAGCCAGAGCCTGTATAGACTTTGCTGCAGCGCATAATCTTCAATACATACTCTTTGACTGGAAATGGTACGGCCCGGCATTTACTTTTGACTCTGATGCACGCAAAGTAGTGGCTGATCTTGATATGAAAGCCATTATAGATTACGGTATAAAGAAAGATGTAGGAGTGTGGCTGTACGTCAATCAGCAGGCACTGGTGAAGCAGGATTATGAATTGTTTCCCCTATATAAAAACTGGGGCGTTAAAGGAGTGAAGTATGGTTTTGTGCAGGTAGGTTCACATCGCTGGACAACGTGGTTACATGAATCTGTTCAACGTGCTGCGGAAAATCAATTGATGGTAAATATTCATGATGAATTCAGGGCAACAGGTGAACAGCGTACCTGGCCCAATCTGCTCACGACGGAAGGTATTCGTGGAAATGAAGAAATGCCTGATGCCAATCATAATACTATTTTACCCTTCACGCGTGGAATATCGGGAGCAGGTGATTATACCATTTGTTATTATTCCAATAAAATAAAAACAACGCATGCTCATCAACTGGCATTGGGCGTTGTGAATTACAGTCCGTTGCAAACCCTCTTCTGGTATGATAAGCCATCTGATTATCAGAGTGAACCTGAAATTGAATTTTTTGAAAAACTTCCTACGGTTTGGGACGAGACAAAAATATTGCAGGGTGAAATTGGTCAATATATCATCACTGCCAGAAAAAGTGGAGAGGAATGGTTTGTTGGTGTGATTACTAACAATGAAGAACGAGAAATATCAATCTCATTCGACTTTTTACAAAAAGGTAAAAAATTCATAATGAATGCCTATACAGATGATCCTGCGGCGCCGACACGAACAAAGGTTAGGATTGAGAAAAGAAAGGTGAGTGCAAGTGATGTTTTGAAAATTAAGTTAAGAGCATCTGGAGGAGCAGCTTTCTGGCTCAGACCAGAATCAGCTAAGGAGAAATCAAAAGAAACTGCCGTAAAATAAATGATACTTTTTTACCTCTCTGGAAAAAATTTTTATTCTGCAGATGTGAAATGATTTTATAAAATGATGTGGGTTGTACAAAACAATTAAAATATCTAAATAGAATGCTTATTGAAATTTAATATGCATTGTACTTCAAAAAGATCGATTAAAAAAAGTAATCATTTCAAATGGTTTGGTTTATGCTTAACGCTGAGTGTTACCGCACCCATGTTGGGCCAACAAGTTTCAACAAAAGACTCGCACAAGTCTGAAACAAGAGTTCCAGATGAAAAATATAACGCCTACTTATTTACGTACTTTACTGGTAATGACGAAGCTATTCGTTTTGCAATCAGCAATGATGGCTATAATTACAGAGCGCTTAATAACAATATGCCCGTTATAAACTCAGCTCAAATAAGTTCTACAGGCGGAGTACGCGATCCACACATTTTACGCGGAGCAGAGGGAAAAACATTTTACATGGCTGTTACTGATATGTATACAAAAAAAAATGGATGGGGACCAAATCATGCCATGGTGTTATTAAAATCAGAAGACCTGCTTAACTGGAGCTCACATGTTGTAAACATTGCCGAAACATTTCCTGAGTTTGCTGCCATAGACAAAGTTTGGGCTCCTCAAACTATATATGATGCTCAACAGCAAAAATATATGATCTATTGGTCCATGAGTTTCAGCAATGAGCCAATCAAACTATACTATGCTTATGCTAACAAGGATTTTACTGGGTTAGAGACTAGCCCAAAACAACTTTTTTTCAGCCCCGATAACAGCACATGCCTTGATGGTGATATCATTTTTAATAATGGTCAGTATCATTTGTTCTTTAAAGCCACAGGAGCGAAGCCAGGTATAAAAAAAGCAGTATCTGACAAACTCACGGAAGGCTATGTTTTTCAGGATAAACAATTGGAACAGACCGATAAAGAAGTTGAAGGTTCTGGGATTTTTAAATTAAATAATTCCGATACATGGATTTTAATGTATGATCTCTATAGCAGCGGAAAATATCAGTTTACAAAAAGCAAAGACCTAAACAATTTTATATTGATCGATAATGAAGTATCGATGAATTTTCGTCCCCGTCACGGAACGATAATCCCTATCACTTCAAAAGAAGCTGAAGTGTTAACAACTAAATGGTTAACATTTGATGATGCCATGCTCTCTGCCAGTTCAAAGGCGATAAAAAAAATAAACATAGCATTAGATACAGTAAACAAGAGGCTTACGCTTCCGGTAAAGCCTGCTACAAATTTGAAATCATTTAACCCGGAGTTTATAACATTTCCAGGAGTAGAAATTACTCCTAAGTCAGCGCAGAACTTTACAGCGAGTCCGGTTAAGTATACTGTAACGATAAAGGGAAGAGGAGCGCAGACATACGAAGTTCTTGCAAAGGAATATCATAATCCGGTACTAGAAGGATATTATGCAGATCCTGATATTTTGTATTCGGAGAAAACAGGTATGTTCTATCTATATCCTACAAGCGATGGCTTTAATAATTGGTCAGGTACGTATTTCAAAGTTTTCTCTTCCAGGAATTTAACAGACTGGAAAGATGAAGGCGTAATAGTAGATCTTCCTAAAGATGTAAGCTGGGCAAAGAAAAACGCGTGGGCTCCGTGCATCATTGAAAAGAAAATTAATACCACGTATAAATATTTTTATTACTTCTGCGCAGAGCAAAAAATTGGTGTAGCCGTAGCTGATAATCCTACAGGTCCATTTGTTGATTCAGGAAAACCTTTGCTGGATAAACGTCCTGAAGGTGTTACAGGCGGACAACAGATAGACCCAGATGTTTTTACCAATCCACAAACTGGCAAGAGTTATCTGTATTGGGGAAATGGATACATGGCAGGTGCAGAACTTAATGACGACATGATTTCAATAAAATCAGGAACCACAAAAGTAATTACACCTGATGCCAGTTTCCGCGAAGGTGTCTATGTGATTTACAGAAAAGGTGTTTATTATTTTATGTGGTCAGAAGATGATACCCGAAGTGAGAATTATCGGGTGCGTTATGGTATTTCTGATTCTCTCCTTGGAAAGATAAATGTTCCGAAAGATAATCTCGTGATTGCTAAAGACAAAGAAGCTGGTATTTATGGAACGGGTCATAATTCTGTTCTTCAGATTCCAGGTAAAGACGAGTGGTATATTGTGTATCACCGATTCAATTATCCAAAAGGAATCAGCATGGGAGAGGCAGCCGGATACAATCGTGAAGTCTGCATTGATAAACTGGAATTTAATAGTGATGGCAGCATAAAACAGGTAAAGCCAACGCATGAAGGAGTTAAGGCAATCAACGTAAAAAAATAATTAGAGATTTATCAGATCAAAAACACAAATCAAATTTATAATGGTTAGAAAACTTAGCTTGCTGGTTGTTGCATTTGTATGCATCGCATTTATAGTATCAGCCCAACAGTCTGCATTGCCAGCAAATGCAAAGCGCATCAGTCCAGACTTATTCGGAATATTTTTTGAAGATATAAACTATGCTGCTGACGGTGGACTTTATGGAGAGTTAATTCAGAATCGTTCGTTTGAATATACTCCCAACGATAACCAGTCTAATAACTGGAATTCTTTAACATCATGGCGTTACATAACAAAGGGTTATGGTTATGGTACAATTTCAGTCGAAACAACTTTACCTGTTCATGCAAACAATCCGCATTATGTAGTGCTGAATGTTGAAGAAGAGGGCCAGGAAGGTGTGGGTCTTACAAATTCAGGTTTTGATGGTATCGTTGTACGGGCTGGAGAAAAATATGATTTCTCAGTATTTGTTCGTCAGTTTTCTGATAAACCAATTCCAATGCAGGTAAAACTGAAAAGTAAAAATGGAACAGTGTGCGGAGAAGCTGCATTCACAACAGAAACTAAAGATTGGAAAAAGTATACAGCAACCATTACATCTACATTGAGCGATGACAGTGTAAGTTTAAGCATTGTAGCTACTGACAAAGGAAAACTTGCACTCGATGTTGTTTCGCTTTTTTCTCAGCAAACATTTAAAAACAGAACGAATGGTCTCCGGGCTGATCTGGCGCAGTCCATTGCAGACTTAAAACCAAAATTTATACGTTTTCCGGGAGGTTGCCTGGTACATGGAGATGGTTTGGGAAATATGTATCGATGGAAAAATACCATTGGCCCAATTGAACAGCGTGTAGAGCAACGTAATATCTGGAACTATCACCAAAGTGCCGGACTAGGTTATTTTGAATACTTCCAGTTTTGCGAAGACATAGGTGCTAAACCTTTACCTGTTGTACCTGCAGCTGTGAGTTGTCAAAACTCTGGCGGCACCTGGCGCATAGGCGGAACAGGACAAAGAGGATTGCCAATGAATGAAATACAAGAGTATATTCAGGAGATATTAGATTTAATAGAATATGCCAATGGCCCGATTACTTCTACATGGGGAGCCAAACGAGCTGCAGCCGGACATCCAAAACCATTTAACCTGGAATATCTGGGCGTTGGAAATGAAGATAAAATTACGCCAGTGTTCATGGAGCGATTTAAAATGATCTATGATGCTGTGCGAGCTAAGCATCCTGAAATTACGCTTGTTGGTACAGTAGGACCGGCTCCACAAGGTGAAGATTTTGAGCAAGGCTGGAAATTTGCAAATCAATTAGCGGTGGCTGTTGTAGACGAACACTACTATGAAAAGCCCGAATGGTTTTTAGATAATTTAAAACGTTATGATACCTATGATCGTAAGGCTTCACAAGTTTATCTTGGAGAGTATGCCTCAAGAGGAAACAAATTTTTCAATGCTCTTGCTGAAGCAGCCTACATGACATCACTAGAACGCAATGGCGATGTTGTCAAGCTAGCTTCGTATGCGCCGCTTCTTGGGCGGAAGGGTCATACACAATGGAATCCCAACTTAATCTATTTCACAGGCACGCAAGTTTGTCCAACCGTTAATTACTACGTGCAGCAGTTATTCTCTACCAATCAAGGTGATGTTCAATTCTCTAATGTTATCTCATCTTCATTAAGTGACGACACTAAAAATGCGTTTGCTGCATCTTGTGTAAAGAACACTAAAACCGGCGACATCATTCTGAAGTTGGTGAACGCAGGCTCTACATCAACACAGGCACGCGTAAACCTTTCTGGTTTGGGTTCCATTAATCGGGTAGCAACAAGTACTGTTCTTACAGGTGATCCTACAACGGAAAACACATGTGATAATCCTCAGAATGTTGTACCAAAGACATCAAGCTTCAATGCCAGTAAATCATTTACCTATGATGCTCCGGCATACTCTTTAACGATTATCAGAATAAAAACAACTTCTGGCAAATGAATATGCTGAAGTCATTGTATAAAATAAATTTTCTGATTGTTGTCTTATTGGTAATACTTTCTGCATGTCGGAATCAATCTACAAAATTGCATTTTACTGTAATCAATACATTAGACATTGATCGTAAATCAGAGACCATCAGTATACCGGTTAGCCGGATAACTGAGTTGGGTAAAAAAGATGATTACGAAAATCTACAAATCAGTGATAACGATAAAATACTGGTAACCCAGCTTGTCGATAATGATTTGGATGGAAATGCAGATGAAATACTTTTTCAATCCGATTTTAAAGCTAATGAAGAAAAGAATTTCACGATTGAATTAATTAAAGAAACGAAACAATTACCCAGTAACAATGTAACAACCTATTCACGCTTTGTGCCTGAGCGTATTGATGATTATGCATGGGAGAATGATCGTGTGGCATTTAGAACGTATGGACCTAAAGCTCAGCAAATCACAGAATCAGGACAGCCGGGTGGAACACTTACCAGTGGCGTAGATTGCTGGTTGAAACGCGTTAGTTATCCTGTGATTGATGCGTGGTACAAAAAGAATCTCGACTCGGCAGGCTATTATCATGTAGATCACGGAGAAGGTTATGATCCTTATCACGTTGGCAATAGCAGAGGTTGTGGGGGAGTTGGCGTTTGGGATAATGATTCACTTTATATCTCTAAAAATTTCACTCGCTACAAGACAATTGCTACCGGTCCGATCAGAACAATTTTCGAATTGAGCTATGATTCATGGAAAGCCAATGGTTCTATTGTAAACGAAAAGAAAACAATAAGTCTTGATCTTGGCAGTAACCTTAGTCGTTACGAAGTTGCAGTAGTTAGCGATAGTCCTTTGTCGAATATTACCATAGGCATTACACTTCATGATGGAAAGGGGGAAGTAAAACTAGATTCTGCTCATGGATGCTTTCGTTATTGGGAATCAATTGATAACACTGCCTTAGGAACCGGAATAGTAATTGACCCTGCCACAGTGCTGTCAGCACAAGAGCATCGCGTTAATGTAAAAGAACAGAGTCATATATTGGTGATGACCAAGCCAAAAGAAAATAAAGTAGTTTACTATGCCGGGTTTGGTTGGGTGAAGAGCAAACAATTTAATTCACAAAAAGAATGGGACGAATACCTGGAAAATTTTTCAAAACGTATTTCTTCACCACTGCTGGTAAAATATAATTAAGGCCAATGGTTGATACTCATAGCTCTGTATTATCCATTCGGAGTGATGACTTACGAATGATGAGATGTGGTTCTATTACTATTTGTCGGGGAATACTGATTACAGATTCTTTATTCAATTCTTCCAGAAAAAGATTAGCAGCAGCATTTCCAATAAGTTCATTATGCTGATCAATTGTGGATAGCTGTGGGGTTGACATAATTGTAAATACTTCATCATTAAAGCCGACAATCCCAACCTCTTGCGGAATTTTCTTACCTGCTTCCTTAAGCGCTTGAATAGCCCCCATGGCGCTAAGGGCATTGGCAGAGAAAACAGCGTCAACCTTACGCGGTAACGACAACAGCTTCTTTATGCACTGGTGTCCATCCTCAAATAGTAAATTGCTATTCTGAACTAAAGACTCATCAAATCTGATTCCATGATCAGCCAACGCCTGCTTATATCCGCGAAGCCGTTCCTGAAAAGTATGTATAGTTGCTGAGCTGGTAAAATGAGCAATAGAGCGATAACCCTGTTCAATCAAGTGAGTTGTGGCCCGATAACCACCAAGAAAATCATCACTACCAACCTGGTTCACGGGTATTGAAGCTTCCGTACGATCAAACAGAATTAACGGTGTGCCTCTTTGCCTGATCTTCAGAAGATGATCAAACTGCATGGTGTTTTTACTGAAGGAAGCTATAATTCCATCAACACGAGAATTTAAAAGCACTTCTACTGTTTCCACTTCTTTTTCAAAGCTATCATGTGTCTGGCAAATCATAACATTGTAATGTGACTTGTTTGCGACTTCCTCAATGCCTCTCACGGCCAGCGAGAATAAGCTGTCATCAATTCGTGGAATGACTACTCCAATAATTTTGCTTCTGCCATTTCGCAACGCAGCGGCTATATTATTGGGCTGATAATTTAGCTGCTTCGCAATTCGCTTTACAGCACTTTTGGTTCTGGTACTTATTTTCGGATGATCATTCAATGCTCTTGAAACTGTTGAAGTCGCAACACGGAGTTGCTGCGCTATATCATAGATTGTTGATTTTTCATTTTCATTTTTCATGATTCCCACTTTTTCTTGTTCAACTATTCCGTAGAATTCCTTTTATTTAGGTAGCAAAATGTTGGCAGTGCAAGTGTGCGAGCACACTCAAAGTGCCAGTATTATTTAAAGACCTGAAATTTTTAAAACAGTAAAATGAATTCCAGAACTTATGCGGTGGGAAGGTAGTGCAATAGAGAAATCTTATAAATTTTAATGCTTTATTCTCTCATAAGCAGGAAGCCAAAAAGGTGAAAGGAGCAATGATTTATAGACTTTGGTCAATAATCTAAAGTCAATGCTGTCAGGAATGACGAGCCTTGTGTGTTTTGAAGGAAATAAACCCTTGAATGTGACAATATTTTAGAAAGCGAATTGATCAGCACGTTAACAAAAGATGAAAAAAATAACAATTGTACTATTGCTTCTGTTGGTGTACTGTAAATTATCAGCCCAATATTCCAATCTGAAATTCGAAAACTTATCCACTATTGACGGATTGTCAAGCAGCACGTGCATCGATATTTTTGAAGACAGTGAAGGGTTTATCTGGTTTGGTACAATTGACGGACTGAACCGTTATGATGGATATAACTTTAAAGTATATCGCGCTGTTATCAATGACCCTTTTTCAATCAGCAGTAATCGCATCACATCAATAACAGAGGATAATAACGGGAGGCTCTGGGTGAGCACGGCCAAAGGGTTGAATGTTTTTGATAAAGACTCTGAAAAATTCTACAGAATTAATAATAGTGCTCAGAACCCAAAATCCCTCAGTAACGACCTGATCTACGGGACGCTTTTTGATAAGAAAAAAAACGTGTTGTGGATAACAGCTAAAGATGGTGTAAACAGAATTGAATTAACCAATGTTGATATTTCAAAACCGGAAACGCTGAGCTTTACACGTTACAAGAATCAGGTAGACGATCCAAAATCGCTTGATGCTAATGAAGCTACCACTATTCTGATGGATAATAATGGAGCGATTTGGGTTGCTACATCCAGAAACAGTCTCAGCTTTTACAATCCCGCTACTGATAAATTTGAACAAGTACCCATTCCCATCTCAAACGAATTTGAATTAGATCATATTCCAAGACTAATCCTGATTGACAACGATGGTAATTTTTGGATTGGAAATAATTTGGCTGGTCTTATTTTCTGGAATAAGAAAGAGAATATCTTCTCCATAAAAAAACTAACAGATAAGAGAGTTCCTATTTTTCAAATCTATCAGGATCGAAAAGGAGTTATCTGGATTGCCTCTGATGGTGACGGCTTGTATTTTCTTGATAAGAATAAAGGAATTACAAACCACATTGTTCACAACCCGGCAAACCCTTTTTCTTTATCCAACAATCAGCCCTCCAGAATTCTGGAAGATAGAAATGGTATAGTGTGGATTGGTACCTATAATACCGGAATAAACAAGATAGCTTTTTCCAAATCAGAATTTGGTCATATCTATCATCAACCCGGAAATTCAAACAGCCTCAGCCATAAGATTGCGCAATCTGTGGTTGAAGATAAAAATGGAAAAATATGGATTGGAACAGACGGCGGTGGATTGAATTTATATGATGAACAAGCTAACTCTTTCACTCATTTCAAAAATAATCCAGCAGATCCTAATTCAATTGGCGGCGATAAGATTGTGTACTTGTGTGTTGGGCAAACTGGCTTATGGATCTGCACGTGGCAGGGAGGATTAAATAAACTTGATTTCAAAACAAAAAAGATCACGCGCTACAAGCACAATGAAAAAGATCCATTTTCAATCAGGCAAAATAGTATATGGTGTGCCGTTGAAGACAGTCATCAAAGGTTATGGGTTGGAACGCAGGCAGCAGGTCTTAATTTATTCGATCCTGTTTCACAGCGATTTTATCAATACACAAATGATCAAGGCGACAGTAAAAGCTTGCTCGACAATTTCATTGTATCAGTATTTATTGATTCAAAAAACCGACTCTTTGTAGGAACAGCAACAGGCTTGAATGTCACTAACCTGGATTCTCTTCAAAGTATGTTTCCTGATAAAATAAAGTTTAGAAATTTTAAATCACAAAGTCTCAATGGTCATCGGATTAATTATATCAGCGAATCAAAGAACGGAAATATCTGGGTAGGCTCTGATTTTGGATTAAACAAACTTGATGCAGACCTTAATCTGCTAAGGACCTATACAACCATTGATGGCTTGCCTAATAACCTGATAACCGGAATCAAGGAAGATGATATGGGTAATCTCTGGCTCACTACTAAAAGTGGATTGTCTCAACTCGATCCTACAACAAACAAATTCAGAAACTACAACACGCATGATGGTATTCAAGGAATGGAGTTTCAAAGCAAATCCATTTTTAAAACCCACAATGGTCGAATTATAGTAGGGGGCATTAACGGGTTTAATATTTTTGATCCTAAAAAAATTCTGGCCGATACAATTTCACCACGATTACTCTTAACCGATTTCAGCATTTTTAACAGGTCAATTAAAGCGAATGATACAATCAATGGACGTGTTATTCTAAACCAATCCATTTTAAAAACTAATGCCTTAACACTTCGGTACAACGAAGCGCACATATCATTTGAGTATTTGGCGTTGAATTATAGTAATCCGGAAAAGTTTCAATATGCTTATCGGATGGAAGGGCTTGATAAAGATTGGAATTATGTAGGCTCTACGCGAAAGGCAAGCTATTCCAATCTCGCACCTGGCGAATATACGTTTGAGGTGATGACCTCATACGATGGATCATGGAACACTAATAAAAAACTGTCGTTGGCAATAAACATACTTCCACCACCGTGGAAAACATGGTGGGCGTATGTTCTATATGCGCTCTTCATCAGCTGTCTTCTTTATGTTGGACTTCGATATTATACACAACGGGTACGTGAGGAAAAAGAGCATGAGCTTGATCAGATGAAGCTTATGTTTTTTATCAATGTATCGCATGAGTTCCGCACTCCACTTACGTTGATTTTAAATCCAATTGAGAAAATATTATCAGCATACACAAATCCGGAAGAGGTGAAGACTTCGGCGCTCACCATACAACGAAGTGCGAGAAAACTACTGAACCTTGTTAACCAGCTTCTTGACTTTAGGAAGACAGACCTGGGAAAGGCACCACTCGAAACTGTTGAGGCCGACATCGTGTCATTCAGCAGAGATATATTTCTTCTCTTTTCTGACCTTGCCGAAGTTAAAAAGATAGATTTTCGTTTTGAGAGTTCAGTTGAATCACTGATCTCCTGGTTTGATCCTGATAAGCTGGAAAAAATCCTGACCAACCTGCTTTCCAATTCAATTAAATTCACGGAAGTGGGAGGTAAAATAACATTGTCAATTGCAAAGGTTTCTGTTGGCAGAAATACTGAGTCCGTTGAATTGAAAGTTATAGACACCGGCGTTGGGTTGAAAGAAGAACAACTCAAACATGTGTTCGAACCATTTTTCCATGTTGATAATTCGAAGAGCGGAACAGGTATTGGATTAGCATTTACGAAAAGCCTTGTTGAACTTCATCATGGGCACATTACTGTAGAAAGTGAGTATGGTAGTGGCAGTACGTTTACTGTAATGATTCCTTTAAATGAAAAAGGAAATAAGCCAGAGTATTCAGGTGAACGCATGAAGAGTTTTGCGAATCATAACTTCGATCCTGTGATGTATAAATCACTGGAGTATGAACTTGCTATCGACAATGAAATTGAAGACGAGAAGACCGACGCTGCCCTGGCGAAAGACACCGATCGTAAACCCGTACTGCTAATTATAGAAGATAACAAGGAACTGCGAGTTCATTTGAAAAACGAATTGCGGAGTCAATTCAAAGTGAGAGAAGCTGTTAACGGTGCCGATGGATTAGAGAAAATCACAAAGTATTTTCCAGACATCATCATCAGTGATATCATGATGCCTGAAATGGATGGTTTCGAATTATGTCGCAGAATTAAAAAAGATATTGAAACGTGTCACATTCCGATTGTTCTTTTAACAGCCAGAAGTTTGGAAACGGATAGGATAGAAG
>Ga0310811_10009990_pt1 | contig 12264 bp, 10 predicted proteins | sample YCmetagenome_FD_207642 | JGI IMG/M metagenome (GOLD analysis project Ga0310811, IMG submission 207642) | Soil microbial communities from experimental microcosm in Duke University, North Carolina, United States - YC | ecosystem: Engineered > Artificial ecosystem > Soil microcosm > Unclassified ... | reverse complement strand
CGCCCTGGGTGGTCGCCTGCGCCAGCCACTGTTGAACGAGGCACGCCACGAGGTCGCTGTTGCCGTCCATCATGACCATGTGGCTGTTGCCGGGATGCCCCATCGCCGGGAGGTCGTAGAAGTCGGCCCGCGCGCCGAGACTCCGGACGTCGTCGAGGTAGGTGTGCCAGCGGGCACGAAGATGCCGATACAGGGTGGACTGTTCGATGAAATCGCCTGCGACGATCAGCTGGGGCGTCGGTCCGGCGGGCGCGGCCTTCGGTGGAGTGGGCAGCCCGTGCGGTTCGAGGAGCACCAGTGCGGCAACGTGGTCCGGGTCGCGCTCCGCGGCGTGGGCGGCGACGCCACCGCCCTGGCTGTGGGCGATCACGACGCAGCGGCCGATTTTCGCGAGGAGCGCTTCGATCGCCGCGACACCCAGATCCGTGGTCGTCGACCAGCGGGGCACCACCTGGCTGCACAGGTGGTCGAAGTGATCGACCGGAAACAGGCAGCCGGGAAAGGGCCGCAACTGGTCGTATCCGCCGGGAAGGCCGATCCGAAACGTCTCCCAGGCCGCCTCCGCGGAGCGCAGCACCGGTCGCTCCTCGTACGGCAGACCGGGCAGCGGCCACCAGCCGGCACGTCCCCGCTCCGCGTTGTCGACCACGTACACCGGATGTCCCGCCCGCAGGAAATGCTCCACCCAGCCGGCACGGCCGTCGGGTGTGCCCTCCCAGCACGAACCGGTCAGGCCCCCACCGTGCAACAGGACGACCGGAAGGTGGCGCGGCTCGGCCGGGATGAAGTACTGGACGTAGGCATGTTCGACACGGTAAGTCCCGTTCGGATCAACCACGAACTCGGGAAGATCCCGGGAGACGGCCACGACCTGTGCCGGCTGCCCGCTGACCCGAAGCCGCCGCCCGCCCACCGTGAAGCTCCCCATCGCCGACAACGACAGCGGTCCGGCCGAAGGTCCGGTCGAAGCCACGAAACCCATATCCTCGCTCAACATCCTTGTCGTGCCACACGCAGATCCTTCGGAATCGAAGAGTCGAGGAGAGAGCCTAGCCCGCAGGGAGGAGCACGAGGCCGGGGCTCCGGGGTTTCCGTTCGCACGGGTCGCCGGACACGAGGAGTCCGACCCTGGTGTCACCGACGGCCGGAGAGTCGGGAACCGGACAGGCGACGGCCACTCGGTGCGACCGGGTCATCGCCAGTGGCGAACACGCCGAGTCGATCACGGGCACCCGCTCTCCGTCCACAAGGAGCAGTGCCACCGCCGTCTCGCGTCGAAGAAGCGACGACGAACATCCCCGGGCGCGCCGGTTTGCCGGAAAGGTACACACCACCGCCCGAACTCTTGTACCATGCACTTGACACAAGAGGAGGTCGGCGATGTCGTGGGACACCATGGTGCCCGTCGCGCTGGTACTGGGTTTGTTCGGTCTGGTGATCCTGGTTCTGCTCTGGCCGGGCGAGCGGCAGGGGCGACGGTTGTTGCGGCGCTGGGGCGTCGATCATCCGTCCGATGGAGACATCACGGATGCCGTGCGCTATCTCAAACGACGCCGGTTCTGGTATCCGTGGCTGTTCTTCCTGCTGCCGGCACTCGGCGGAATACTCGGCCTGAGCAAGGACGACTCCACCACGGCGTGGTCGGTCGCCTGGACGGTGCTGATCGGCGGGTTGCTGGGCGAAGTGCTCGCGTTGCGCCCGGCGCGGGGCGAGCACCGGCAAGCGAGCCTGGTGCGGCGGCGCGTCGTCGATCTGGTGCCGGCGTGGGCACTGGTGTTGCTCGGGATCGCGACCGCGGGTGGCGTCCTCCGGTACGGGATCGGGCACCGGTGGGTGGCGCTCGGCCTGACCGTGGCGTGTGCACTGGTCGCCGTCGTGATCGTCGCGCTGGCCGTGGAGCGACCGGCCGCCGGCGATCCCACGGTCGATCTGGTGCTGCGCACGCGGAGTGCGCGGGTCGCGACCGGACTGGCCATCGCGGTGCCGAGTTCGCTGCCGGAACTCCAGATGAGCTTCCCCAAGGCTTTGGTGTTCGTCCTGAGTCTCGTCGCACTGCTCGCGGTGGTCGGCCCGGTGCGCCGGACCGCGGCGACGGTGGGATGAGCACGCTCCGGGTAGCCATCGATGCCGACAGCGGGGTCGCGCCATGGCGGCAGATCTACGACCAGATCGAGCGCTTGATCGCGGGCGGCACCCTGCCTCCCGGCGCGCGGTTGCCGCCCATCCGGCAGCTCGCCCGCGATCTCGGTCTGGCCTCCGGCACCGTGGCGCGGGTCTATCACGAACTGGAAGCGGTGAAGCTGGTGACCACGGGCCGGGCCCGGGGCACCACGGTCACCGAACCCGCCGCCCGCAAGAGCCGGACCACGCTCCTGCGGGCCGAGGCCGCCCGGTTCGCGGCCTACGCGCACGACCTCGGTGTCGACGCCGACACGGCGGCCGGGGCTGTTCGCACCGCTTATGCAGAAATGGCCACGCCGGACCTTGACGGCGGGTGAGGGAATGGGATCACTCAGTCACACTCGCCACCATAATGGCGAAATGTCACGACGACAGAGAGCGACAGAACGTGTGTCGTCGGTGGTTCCGGTGCGTCCAAAGGCGCGCGACAAACCGGAGCAGGGCATCGGTGCGGGCCGGTCGGGTTCTGGCCCTTCGCGAGCTTTTCTATAGAAAAAACCCGCAGGCTGACCCCGGCCGCCACCTCGCGGTGCCCGCATTCGAACGGAACGGCTCGCGTGGGATGACACCAATCTGAAATATCAGAGTCCGGATGTGACCTGGCTCCCGGCTGGATAAGATCATCGAGAGCGCGGGAGAGGAGCTAAATGGCCGCGGGGAGCCGAGAGCGGATCAGGTGGAGCGGGGTCGATCTCGACCATCCCAACGCGGCCCGCGTCTACGACTACTATCTGGGCGGCACGGCCAACTACGCGGTGGATCGCGCGTTCGCCAGAAAGGCGCTGGAGAAGTATCCGTTCGTGCGCCCGGCCGCGCTGGCGAACCGGATGTTCCTCCGCCGGGTCGTCCGCTACCTCGTGAAGCGGGGAGTCCGGCAGTTCATCGACATCGGTTCCGGGGTACCCACGATGGACTCCACCCACCAGGTGGCGGGGCAGATCAACGCGCAGACACGGGTCGTCTACGTCGACCACGAGCCCGTCGCGGTCGCCCACTCCCAGATTCTGCTCGACCGCGACGGTGATCCGTCCCGGCACGCGGTCATCCAGTCCGATCTGCGCCACCCGGGCCAGGTGTGGCACAAGGCCGCGGCGACCGGCGTGATCGACCCGGAGAAACCGCTGGCGCTGCTGATGATCGCCGTGCTGCACATCACCCAGCCGGGACCGGACGGCGGCGATCTCGCTCCCGCCGCGGTCGCCCAGTACCGCGAGATGCTCTCCCCCGGCTCCTACCTCGCCATTTCGCACGGCACCGCCGACGGTGTCCCCGCCGACCGGGCACAGGAGATCACCGCGTTCGGCGAGCTGTACGACAGCACGCCGACCCCGATGATCTGGCGGTCGCGCGCCGAGATCGAAGCCTTCTTCGGGGACCTCGAACTCGTCGAGCCCGGCGCGACCTGGAGCACGCTGTGGCATCCCGAGGAGAACGGCCCGGCCGCACCCACCATCGAGTTCGAGCAGCCCAACGAGTGCGGTCTCTGGGGCGGGGTCGCCCACAAACCCCGCGTCTGATCGGCCGCGGGATCAGGATGGGACCGGGACGCTTTCGCGCCGGACCGTGCAGGTGGCCAGTGCTTCGGGCAACGGGCTGACGCCGATCCCCGGCCCGGCCGGGACCGCGATGCGCCCGTCGACCGGTTCGAACGGCTCGGTGATGTCCTGCGCGAAATAACGGGCGGAACCGGAAATGTCGGAGGGCAGGGTGAAGCCCGGCAGCGCGGCCAGCGCCAGGTTCGCGGCGCGGCCGATCCCGGTTTCCAGCATGCCGCCCGCCCACACTCCGACCCCGGCCGCCGCGCAGACGTCGTGCACCCGGCGCGCTTCGAGATAGCCGCCGACCCGCCCGGGTTTGATGTTGACCACCGAGCAGGCGCCGGCGCGGATCGCGTCGAAGGCCGCGCGGGCCGAGACGATCGACTCGTCGAGGCAGACCGGGGTGGTCACGATCCGGCTGAGTTCGGCGTGCGCCGCGATGTCCTCCTCGTCGAAGGGCTGCTCGATGAGCAGCAGGCCGAATTCGTCGAGCCGGGCGAGGTGGCGCGCGTGCGACCTGGTGTAGGCCGCGTTCGCGTCCACCTGCAACGGAATGTCGCCGAATTCGCGGCGGGTCGCGGCGACCGGTTCGAGGTCCCAACCGGGCTCGATCTTGAGCTTGATCCGGGCGTAGCCGTCGGCGAGGTAACCGGCGACGGTGCCGAGCAGGCTCTCGAGGGAGTCGTGGATGCCCACCGAGACACCGGAAACGACCTGCGGCTGGGTCGCGCCGAGGTATTCGCCGAGCGAGAGTCCCGCCGCGCGCAGTTGCGCGTCGAGCACCGCCGCCTCGACGGCCGCCTTCGCCATCCGGTGGCCGCGGACGCCCGCCAGCGCCGGAGCCACGCCGGCCGCGGTGAGGTCGGGTATCCCGAACAGGCGAGGCAGCAGGTGATCGGCGATGACCCGGTGGGCGGCCTCGGTGTACTCGCTCGAATAGAGCGGATCCTCCATGGCCACGCATTCGGCCCACCCCTCCGCCTCGGCGGTCACCAGGTGCAGGAGCAGGACGTCGCGCCGCGTCTGGGTGCCGAAGGAGGTGCGGAACGGGGCCACCAACGGGACTTCCAGGCGGAGCAACTCCGCGCTTTCGATCTTCACTCGCTCTCCCTCGCCGATTTCCGTTGCAGCACATAGCAGCCGTCCGTGGTGACGGCGGTCCAGCGGTAGCCCTCGTCCAGCCGGGGTCGCATGGCCGCGCGCAGCGCGTGCCGCCACGCGAGCCGGGCCGGACCGTCGATCCGGCGGGGAACACGCAGCCACACCTCGGGTTCCCCGCCGGGCGCGAGGTGTGGCCCGGGTGCGCCGTCCGGGCCGGGCGCGAGCACCACCGGCGCGCCCGGCGCCGGGTCCGGCGCAGGCCCCTCCCGGGTCAGCGACCAGCGGAGCAGCACGCGGTCGGTCGGGAGGCCGGCGTTGTGGTCGTCGTCCATCCGCCCGTAGTAGTCCGGGTGATAGGCGTGGCCGACCGCCCCGAGGCGCGCGATGTTGAACCGCGCGTTGCGGTGCACGAGCGGGTCGAAGGTCCAGGTCATCTCGGTGATGCCGCGGTCGAGGCACCACTGGCGCTGCCGCAGCTTGATCGCGGTGCCGATGCCGCGGCCCTGGAAGCCGGTGTCGACGCCGACGATGTGCGAACGCAGGCCGTGCGGGTGGGTCACGGTCCGGAACCCGACCGCGCCTCCGACGAGCCGCGCGGCCGCTCCGGTGCCCAGGTAGGCACCCAGCACCATGCCGCCGGTGTCGCCGAGCGCGCGCAGCAGCGGAAACGGGGCCTGGGGGGACGACGCGCCCCAGACCCGGCTGAACAGGGCCTCCAGGTCGTGGAGTTCGGTGGCGCCGGCGGGATCACGCACCACGAGGGCTGCGGTCATGACGGCAGCCTGCCGGGCGGCGGCGGCGAATGTGTCGTCGCCGGCACCAACGCGGGCGAGTTCGGTTTGTCGTCGGCGACAAGCGGAGTGGCTTAGCATGCGTGCATGCAAGCCGGGCTGAGCGTGCGTCAGCTGGTCGAGGATCTGGGGCCCGCGTTCGTTCGCCTTGCCGTCGACGGACCCGCGGCCGACCGGCCGTTGACCGGGGTGTGCCTCTACGACCCGACGGCGCCCGACGAGATCGAACCGGGTTGTGTGGTACTGGGCATCGGCGTCGCGCCGGGATCCGCGCTGGACGGTTTCGGCCGGCGTGCGGCCACCGCCGGGGCGAACGCCGTGGCCGTGAAAGGGCTTACCGGCCCGCCCGAGTGCCCGGTGCCGGTGCTGGAGGTCAACGCGGGCGCGCCCTGGATGCACGTGGCCGCGGTGCTCCGGGAGCGGCTGCTCGACCACGCGCGCTCGCAGGTGCGGCACACCAGCGAAAGCGACGACCTGTTCGCCCTCGCCAACGCGATCAGCCTGATCGTGCGGGCACCGGTCACCATCGAGGACCGGTCCTCCGCGGTCCTCGCCTGGTCCGCCGGCCAGGAGGAGACCGACGAGGCCCGGGTGGCGACGATCCTGGGGCGGGCCGTGGACGACCGCTGGCTGGGCACCCTGCGGGCCCGCGGGGTGTTCCGGCAGTTGCACACCAGTCCTGGCCCGGTGTATGTGGACCCGGTCGCGCCCGGCATGCTGCCCCGGGTCGCGGTGGCCGTGCGGGCCGGCACCGACGTGCTCGGTTACGTGTGGGCCGCGGTGTCCGGACCATTGTCCGAGCCGCAGGAGAGCGACCTCATGCGCCTCGTCCCGCTCGCCGCGGTGCACCTGATCAACGCCCGGACGAGCACCACCCACGCGCGCCGGAAACGCCGCGAGGCGGTGGCCGCGCTGCTCGGTGGCGGAGTGATCGCCCCCGAGGCCGCGGTGGATCTGCGGCTGGGCACGGGACCGCTGTGCGTGCTCGCCGCGGGAGCGCGTGACGCCGGTACGCCCGCGGACACCGACGCGTGCGCGGCCGCGGCGCTGCAGCGCTTCGCCGACCGCCTCGATCTCTACCTCGGCGCCGTCCACACCGGCGCGGTGACTTCTCCGGGCGACAGCGAGGTGTACGCGGTCCTGACCTGGCCACGCCGGCAGCCGGACGAGGCCCTGGCGTCTTCACAGGCCCTGGCGCGCGATTTTCTGTCCCGGGCCAGCGTCGAGGGCGAGTATGTGATCGCGGTCGGCGGTCCGGTGCTGTCACCGGCACGGCTGGTGACGGCTCGCGCGCAGGCCGACGCGATGTTGCGCGTCCTGCGCGACGAACCAGCGGGGCGGGCCGTCGGCACGCTGGAGGACACCGTGCTGCCGCTGCTGCTGCGGCAGTTGACCGATTCGAGTGCCGCGCTCGGCCTGCCCGAGACGACCGGATCGTTGCGGCGACTGGAAGAACGGGACGGCCCGGACGGCGTACTCGTGGAAACGCTTTCCGCCTACGTGCGCGCGTCCTGTGTCGCGGAGGCCGCCGCGGAGGCGCTGCACGTGCACGTGAACACGATCCGGTACCGGCTGCGGCGGATCCGCCAGCTGTCCGGTCTGGACTTCGCCGACGCGGAGGCGATGTTACTGCTGCATCTACAATTGCGCATGCGAGTGTTACGCCGGCGTGACGGCATTGACGCGCACGACAAACCTGTCGCGCGATCTTGAGCGCGCAGCACAAAACCTCGACCTCGTTGACCCAGCACACTCGGCGGGAATCTGTCCGCGACTGGCGAGGAGCCGTTGAATGAGCGCACCGGAGATGCTGATCCGAGGAGGAACCGTCGCGGATGGCAGCGGCGGGGACCCGGCTCCCGCCGACATTCTGGTGCGAGAGGGACGAATCGCGGCGGTCGAACCACCGGGCGTGATCCCCGGCCACGGCCGACAGACCCTCGACGCGTCGGGTCTCGTCGTCGCGCCGGGCTTCATCGACGTGCACTCCCATGCCGACAACGCCCCGCTGCTCGACGAGGACGACACCACCAAGATCCGGCAGGGCATCACCACCGAGGTGGTCGGCAACTGCGGCTTTTCCCTCGCCCCGACCGGCGCGGAGTCGGTGGCCGCGATGACCAGCTTCGCGCGCCGGATCTTCCCGCCGCTCGACTTCACCTGGGCCGGCTGGTCGGAATTCACCGATCTCACCGATTCCCGCGGCTATGTCACCAACTACGCGCCGCTGCTGGGGCACGGCACGTTGCGGATCGCGGTGCTGGGCATGGCCGACGTCAAACCGGACGCCGAGGGCCTCAAGCGCATGGGCGAGTTGCTCGACAAGGCGCTCGAAGGCGGCGCCTTCGGCATGTCCAGCGGTCTGGTGTACCCGCCGGCGGTGTTCAGCGACACCGACGAGCTGATCGCGCTGACCGCCCACCTCGGCCGGGACGGTCTCTACACCACCCACATGCGCGGCGAGGGCAACTCGCTGCTCTCCTCGATCGCCGAAACCGTCCGGATCGGACGCGAGGGCGGCTGCCGCGTGCACATCTCGCATCTCAAATGGACCGGGAAGGACAACTGGGGCAACATGTCCCGCGCGCTGGCGGACATCCACGCGGCGATCGACGACGGGCTGTCGGTCACCAAGGACATCTACCCCTACCCGGCCGGATCCACCATGCTCACCGCGCTGCTGCCGCCGCCGTTCCTGGCCGACGGCGACGAGGGCGTGCTGGCCCGACTGTCCTCGCCGGAGCAGCTGCGGCAGCTCGCCACGATCATGGAGCAGGGCCTGCCCGGCTGGGACAGCCACCAGCACGCGGCCGGCTGGGACGGCGTCCTGGTGTCCACCACGGCCAGCCACCGGTACGAGGGCAAGACGATCGCCGAACTCGCCCGGATCCTCGACCTCCCGCCGCTGGACGTGCTGGTGCGGATCCTGCGCGAAGAGGAGCTGCGCGCCAGCATGGTGATCTTCTCGATGCACGAGGACGACGTGCGGACCGCCTTCGCCGACCGCGACACGATGGTCGGCACCGACGGGCTGCCGCCCGGCTCCGGCGGCAAGCCGCATCCGCGCCTGTTCGGCACCTTCCCGCGCATCCTCGGCGAGTACGTCCGCAAGGGCTCGGTGCTGTCCCTCGGCGAGGCGATCCGCCGGATGACGTCGTTGCCCGCCAAGGTCTTCCGCATCCCCGACCGCGGCTCGATCCGGCCGGGTCTGGTCGCCGACCTGGTCGCCTTCGCCCCGGAGACCATCGACCACGAGACCGACTACCGCGACCCGGTGCACGACCCGGTCGGCATCTCGTGGGTGATGCAGGGCGGATCCGTCGTCGTGTCCGGGCGGAACTACCTCGGACCGCGGCGGGGCCGCCGGCTCACCCCGGCCGCCTGACGCTCTCGCCCGGCCGCCCGAAGGTCTCCCTCAGCCACCCGAGGAGCACTCCCATGCCGTCCCCCACCCTTGCCCGACCCGCCCCCGGCGTCCGGCGCGTCGCCGTCGTCACGATCACGATCCTGTTCGTCGCCTGGATCGTCGACTACGTCGACCGGTTGGTCATCTCGACCGCACTGCCCAGTATCGGGAAGGAGTTCGGTCTCGACCACAGCCAGCAAGGCCTGCTGTTGACCGTCTTCTTCATCAGCTACGCGCTCTTCCAGTTCCCCGGCGGCGCGTGGGCCGACAAGATCGGGTCGAAGCGGACCATGGTGATCGCGATGGTCGCCTGGTCGGTGTTCACCGGCCTGTCCGGGCTCGCGTTCTCGTTCGGGATGCTGCTGATCGTCCGGGTGCTCTTCGGTGTCACCGAGGGCATCTTCCCCGGCGCGGCGATGAAGGCGATCACCGAGCGCACCGAGCCGGGCATCCGGATGACCGCGAACGGGATCATGCTCGGGTCGAACCCGTTCGGCGCCGCGCTCGCGCCCCTGGTCGCCGCGCCGGTGATCACCGCGGTGGGCTGGCAGGAATCCTTCTACGCGGTCGCCGCCGCCGGCGTGATCGTCGCGGTCATCCTGTGGTACCTGCTGCCGGCGCCGCTCCCGAAGAGCGTCGCGGTCGAGTCGGGCGCATCGGCCGAGGCGCCGGCGAAGTTCGGCACGATGGCGCTGCTGCGCCGGGGCGTGCTGTGGCGGTTCACTCTGCTGTTCGGCGGTTTCGACCTGGTGGCCTGGGGACTGACCAGCTGGGTGCCCAGTTACCTGCAGACCGTCCGGCACGTCTCGACGAACGCCTCCGGTGTCCTCGCCTCGATCCCGTTCTTCTGCGCCACGGCCGGGACCGTACTGGGCGGCCTGCTCTACGACCGGTACTTCTACGGCCGGCACCGCTGGCTCATCGTCGCCTCGTGCACCGTGTCGGGCATCTTCCTGCTGCTGATGGTGTGGGCGCCCTCGACCGGGATGTTCACCTTCTACCAGTCGGTGTCGATGCTGGTGCTGTACCTGAGTTTCATGCCGATCTTCGGGCTTCCGCTGCGGCTGCTGCCGCGGGAGGTGGTCGGCTCGGGCGCCGGGCTGGTCAACATGGGCGGCCAGATCGCCGGCGCGCTCGCCCCGTTCGTGATGGGATTCCTGGCCGACCACGTCTCGTTCAGTGCCGCCTTCCTCTTCCTCGAACTGGGTCTCATCGTCGCGATCGCCTCGGTGTTCTGGGCACCGCAACGTCCCGAAGAGCTGACCCGGCATTTCCCGGAGTTGCGTGCCGCCGGCGAAACCGCGGTGGCGGCCGGCACGGAAGCCGGGGCATAACGCGGCCACGTTTCGCCGGCAGGTCGCCGGGGAAGGCCCTGAGCGGGAATTTTCCGGCGGCCGGTCGGCGTTGTATTCCGGTGGAGGGAGGCGTGAATGAGTACTGCGGTGGTGGCGAATACCCGTGGTGGCCGTCGCGTTGCCGAAGTGCCGGATCCGGTGCGGCGCTATCTCAACGAGATCGGGGCCATCCCGTTGTTGACGGCGACCGAAGAAGTCGAACTGGCCAAGGAAATCGAAGCCGGCCTTTATGCCGCCGAACTGCTCCGCCGCGCCGACTCCGGCGAGGGCGAACCGCCGGTGGACCGGGCCGACCTGGAAACCGTCGCCAGGGAAGGTGTGAACGCCCGGGACCGGATGATCCGGGCGAACCTGCGGCTGGTGGTCGCGGCGGCGAGAAAACGTCGCGCCGGCGGGCTCGGGCAGCTCGAGCTGATCCAGGAGGGAAACCTCGGCCTGATCCACGCCGTCGAGAAGTTCGACTACACCAAGGGTTACAAGTTCTCCACCTACGCGATGTGGTGGATCCGGCAGGCGATGCAGCGTGGGAGCGTGCTCGGGACCCGGCTGATCCGCCTGCCCGAGCACGCCGCCGAGCAGCTGGCCAGGATCGACCGCGTCGAACCCGAGCTGGCACTGCGCCTCGGCCACGACCCGACCGCGGCGGAACTGGCCGCGGAGACCGGCATCGCGCCGCGCCGGGTGAGCGAGCTGCGGCGCGCCGCGCGGGTCACGGCGAGCCTGGACGGCCCGGTCGGCGAGGACGGCGACACGGTGCTGGGCGACCTGCTCGCCGAGACCGAAGCGCCCCGGACCGCCGACGAGGCCGAGCGGGAGCGCGCACAGCTGGCCGGTTTGCTCGACCGGCTCTCGCCCCTCGAACACGAAATCGTGGCGTTCCGGTACGGACTCCATGACGGCCGTCCGCACACGCTGCGGGAAACCGCGGAGCGTTTCAGCCTGTCCTCCTCGCGCGTGCGGAGCCTGGAAGAGCACGCCCTCACGCGGCTGCGCGACCGGCGCCAGTGGGCGCTGGCCGCGTAGGCCGGGACCTAGGTCGGCGGCAGCGGGGACCGTGGTCACTCCGGTCCTGGGTCGTCGGGCAGCAGCCAGGCGGCCCGCCCGGGGACTTCACTGGACAGCGTGGGTACCCAGGGGTCGGTACCCAGCGATAACCGACGGGGTGAGTGACAGGAGGACGGAAATGACGTCGATGATGCCGCGCGGCCGCACCTTTTTTCCCGGCCTGATCGACTGGATGGACAACCCGTGGCCCTTCCAGCGGAACCTCGTGCGAATCGAGGAGACGGTCCAGGACGACCGGTACATCGTGCGGGCCGAACTACCGGGGTTCGACCCGAAGGAACACATTCACGTCACGACGGAGGGCAACCTGCTCACCATTTCCGCGGAGCGGGAGTCCCGGCTCAAGGAGTCCGGTCAGAGCGAGTTCCGGTACGGTTCGTTCAGCCGCACGGTTTCGTTGCCCGAAGGCGCGGACGCGGCGAAGATCGCCGCGACCTACACCGACGGCATCCTCGAAGTCACCGTCCCGATCGCCCGGCGTGAGCCGAACAAGCCGGTTCAGATCAAGGTCACTGCCGAATAGCCCGGTCACCGCCGCGCGTCCGGTCCCGAGGCCAGGCCGCACGTCACAGGTGACCCGACCGGTCACGGGTCTTCCGGCCGTGACGCGGTGCCGGTGCCGGTGTCGCTGTCGGTGTCGGTGCCAGTGTCGGTGTCGCTGTCGCTGTCGCTGCCAGTGTCGGTGTCGCTGTCGGTGTCGCGGTGTGTTCCGCGAGGGCCGGGAACGTGCCGGTCGAGTTCGTCGAGCCAGGCCTTCGCCGTCGCATCGCTCGGGGCCCGCCAGTCGCCGCGCGGGGACAGCGAGCCGCCCGAACCGACCTTCGGCG
>Ga0310811_10009989_pt1 | contig 12264 bp, 15 predicted proteins | sample YCmetagenome_FD_207642 | JGI IMG/M metagenome (GOLD analysis project Ga0310811, IMG submission 207642) | Soil microbial communities from experimental microcosm in Duke University, North Carolina, United States - YC | ecosystem: Engineered > Artificial ecosystem > Soil microcosm > Unclassified ... | reverse complement strand
TGAAATAAAATAATAACAGTGAAAGACATCTCCACCAATCGGATGAGTGCGCTAGTGAAGTCGTAAGCGTTCGTAAGCGTCCGTAATGCGCTTAAGCTAAGCGTTCATTTCAGTGGTTTTGCAGATGTCTGAAAAGAACGGATGAAGTCAAAAAGGGCCTATGAATGATCTCGGATTTCGATGCCCTTGCGAATTTACGTGCGTTTCTTGATTCTGCCCACTGATTATTATGTATATGCTCATCTATCGTCTTATGGTTTCTTTGACGCAGTCGAATAGCTCGGGTGGTATGTGTTTCCCCTAGGATGTAGATTCATAAAGCGCCATTGCAGAAATTCAGCACGCAGGCCGCGGCTTGCTTGAGCCTAAGCCGGGGCTTCTCGTCATCCTCTGATGGCTGATGAAAGAGGTTTCGATGGGGCCAGCCATAGTGCTGGTAATTTACACTTAATTTTCTTGCGTTTGCTATTGGTTCAATAGAATTGTATGATACATCTTTCATGATGGGAAAGGCCTTCGAGCACGCAGAATTCTGTACCGATGTCATCGCGGGTTCTAGTGGATCAATAAATTCGATCTAAAAATCTTGATTGCGTTGATTATTCCTCCAGTAGGCGACGAGATTAAGTCATGGAATGAAGTTTTAGACGGAGAATGAGTTGTGTAGGAAAACAAACCATCATCCCTGTGATGTGAAGAAAGAGATAAGAGTGCAGAAGAACTAGAAACAAAGGTGAAATGGTTGTAGACCTATATTAGTGATCATCCGGGTGAGGGGGAGATGCACAACAAAGAAACAGCACGAAGCGAGCTCGCAGTGGGAGAGGTCGTGAATGCATGGTCGCTGCACCTGATACGGCATTACTAGGAGCAGGGGCAGGAAGTGTTGTGGATGTCGAGGGGGCGGCAGGCTGAGTCCGCGATGATGATGCCTGGGCCTGGATCTGGCCTTGCGGTTGGCCTTGCTGCTGCTGTGTTGGTTGTGCATTGGCATTGGCGTGTTGAGTGGATACGCAGCAGAGAAATAGCACAAGATGAGCCAACAAACGGACGGGTAGTGAATGCGAATATTTCGGACGTGGTGTGGTAAGATTAGTACTTGGAGTAGGTGGTGTCATGGACGAATCCTGGGCGTGTGATTGGGTTTGCTGCTGTGTTTTTTGTGGCGGCGGCGGAGCAGTGAATATAACCTGGACAAAAATCATTAAACCACGGCGATTGGAAATGCATACAAAGAAACGTGTACCTCTCTGTCCTTTACTGCAGCGACTTCGACGATACGAGGACCACGAGACACGAAGGACCGCCTTGGGCGTTGCTGAAATTCAGTTGCATCATCGATATTGCGATGAGAGCGACGGAAAGGCATCGAAAGGCGACGAAGGAGCGCACTCGCACTCCCTAAAGAGGGTGCGAGATGGCGGGAACGATGGGTAGAGGAACCGCGATAGTTACCGTACGTTCCGGAGGACTGAGATTATGTATGAGGTCAGCACGGGAATCAATTGAAAGCGCTGATGACGCACATAAACACCATCTGTCACGTCATTGAAAAAGTCTGGCGAAAGTTCATCATCCTCGACATGCGTAGCATCTGCCTATATAGAGCATCAAGGTGATAATCATTGGGAAGGTTGAGAAATAATCACGTACGTCCATCAACGACTTCGGTGCTGGAGCCTGCGAGTGAAGGATTAGCATGGATTTTACTGAAAAATTATGAAGTTTACAATTCCTGCCTCTTCGAGGATGGCGTGAATGTCCCATGTATACGCGTTTTTGCTTTGGCCACCGGTGACTAGCATCTTTCCATCAGGGGAAAGGGCTGCGCATTCCAAAACGCCTTCATGCTGGAGAGGTGGTCCAATTGGGAGATTGGTATCGAGATTCCATAGACGCGCTGTTCGATCATAAGATGCACTTGCGAGGAAGCGTTCACTCGGAGATAAGGAAATGGAGTGAACAGCGCGAGTGTGACCCTTTAGGACGGCAATCTGCTGCCAAGTGGTTGTGTCAAATATCCTAATCGGGAATGAACTGGAGATAAGTTTCTTTCCGTCTGACGTCCAGGCCAAGCTCCAAACTGGTTGATCATGTTCAAGTGTGTTGAACAGCTCGCCTGTCTTTGCGTCCCAGATTTTGATTGCATTCTCGCCGTCTCCACCGGTTGCGATTTTTGTTGCATCTGGTGAGTATATCACCGCGTTCACCCAATGGTGCCCAGTTTTGATTGTCAGGACGGTTTCGCCGCTCTTAACATCCCAGACTCTTGCGTCCTCATCCCAGGATCCGCTCGCTACTTGACTGCCATCTGCACTCCAGCACAATGCACCCACAAGATCGGCGTGTCCTATCCATTTGGCAATAACCTTCCTCGTCTCGATGTCCCATAACCTCACTTTCCCGTCATCGTGTCCACTTGCAACTGTCTTGTCATTTGAAGATAATACCATGACCCGCACTCCAGCTTTATCCCCCTCATCTCGCCAGTCCTCTCCTATCTGTGTGCCGTTCTCTAGGTCCCATAGTCGGAGTGAGCCGTCCGTCGAACATGTGATGATGTGATTTTTGCCATGCAGATGCGCAACGCCATTTACCCAGCCGGTATGACCTTGCACTGTCCGGAGTAATGTGGTACTGGTGGACGAAGTCATGATTGGCGCTCGGTGCTCGGTATCTCAACTACGCCAGATTGGGGGCGATGTATGCGAGGCAGGCGGAATCTTGGAATCAGATCAAGTTATCCCGCAACGGCAATGATTGCTGGTGAGTCCAGGAACCTGTCTTTTCACCTTCATCAGAGCACAAGCCATTGCTAACAAGACAGCCTTACAGGAGCCAATCCTCACCTGGAAGCTATCTTCAAGACTGTCTGTGGAGGAGATGCTGCGCTGTTATTTGAAAAATTGGAGTGTCCAAGCGATCTTGTGGTATCCGAAGTTGCTGGTAAGCATGTCGTCAGTTGTATTTCGCAGAAAAGCCTAGTGTATCACTAACGAGCAATACCCTCAGCCACTAGCAATCAAATTTGGAGAATGTCTGGTGGGGAGTCAAGGAAGTTGGGTACTGGTTCGTTCAAGCGTGTTATATGGTGTGTCCCATGCGTCATCCTCGTGTTCGCTACACAGCTTATTGCTGTGTAGACCAAGCGCTAATGTTTACAACCCGGCTATGTGCATCTTCCTATACGTAAAGACTACATTGATGGTCATTGCTAACATTCGACGGAGTGCTGCGCTCCCTTCCCACTCTGTACATTGGACTAGGGCTAGGACTGTGTGAGGAGACTCGCCGAAGTGTGATGATGTGCTACGCTATGAAAAGAGCTAGCTAAGTTGGTGCGTCGCTGACGTGGGAAAAAAAACCCAGGGTTTGTAGCTTAGTAATCCAAACCCATGTACAACATCAAACAATAGAGGGTTTCTCGTTAATGGTCACTGGCCGGCACATAGCCGACAATTGGGAGTAGCTCACATTGTAGATCATGTGTACTATGAGACAGAGGTTGTACAGCACCCAGTTGGTGTCAAAGACTGGGTATGTGCTTACTACAATCACATCAACCATTACACTAACATGTTGCATAAAGAATGAATATATTGTCACCAGTGCAGATTCTGAAAGTGAATTTCTTTGATCTAATAATGAAGAGATGGCATGTTCATTTTGCCATTACTTTGGATGTCACTACTAACTCATTTGGATGCAGCATATGGTCAACAATTGAGGGCAGATCTTGGGGAGGATAACCTTCAAGGACCTTGGCTCCAATGACACCTGCTATCCCAGCACTCAGCCAAGAGCTCCCAACTCAAATCCCACATTCTCACCAACCTCTCATGAGTCAGAGGTCCACATGTAAATGTGGCCTTTGTCATCAGGCAGGACACACATGAGCAACATGTGACTGGGTTTAGTGATGGTTTGCACTTTGCAGTTACTTACTTTAGTGGTCTTTATTGATACCTTATGGCACAAGTAATAGTGAATTTTAAAGATTGCCAGATAAACAGCAGACAGTGCATGCCAGCCAGTTGAGTAACTTCAATGACTTGAAGGTGAAAGAAAATCACACTCATTTGGTGCTGGTGGCTATGGAGGCTATTATTGGTTAATGAAGGTTTCTTGATAAGGTCTATTTTAGGGTGGGGTTTGGGTTTGTTTCCCACAGGGGGTTTCTTAATAGAATTATCCAAGTGCTTGACTCTAGACCTTGTGCTTGCTTGACCTCTAGTCTATGCCTTGGGACCCCTAGTCCATGCACCCCCCTAAAAAACTCCATCAGAGAAAACCTACCCCCTGAAATTGAGGTAATTCCAAGTAATTCCACTGTTTTTGGAAGATTTCAAGTGAATTCAGGTTTTGCAGAATTATTTAAGTCCAGTAGCTCATTTAATGAATTCCTTTGAATTCTGAGTAGTTTCTTTTGAATTTTATCAAATTCACTTGTCACTCAATGGATTATTCTGAATATTGTCCAATTCACTTGATGATCAGTCAATGTCAAATTACACAGAAATCAACATTATATTGCATTATGTAAAATGGCTTATCACAATGTATGGAGTTTGATCAGGAAAGAATATACATGAACATGGGTATCAACAGCATGTGAAGATGCTAGTGCTTGAATTAGACACAACTATGATCAAGTCAGATCAGTAATAGAGACACAAGTAACAACCTTTAATCCTTGGACATTGTGTTAACATTGAGGTAGTTGAAGTTGCTCAATGAACCAGCTGGCAGTAACATATTCTGCAGCATGCTAGCAGAGTATGTGTGAGTAGCAGGTGCAATATGAGGGACATGAAATGCACCTGATGGCTTTGTAAAGCTGTGCCATCAGTGTGTGATACTTTTTTTCCTGCATTCAAAAATCCAAGTGAGGGTTGCTTTGTGGGCTTACACAGTGCCCTCATCACAGAATGGTTGGTCACTGAGGACCTTGCCTTGGGCATGACATAAATATCAAGAATGACATGCAACACCAACTTGAAGCACTCACATTGTTGTCAGTTGGAAAAATATACTTGTGGTTCTTCAGGAGCTCTTCAACCTGGTCAGTGCAGCCCTTCTTCAGTCTGAATTGAGATACAACAATTTGATGAGCAAGCTTCTTGATACTAGTACAGAAAGCACTGATCCAACCTTTGGGCTTTGAATAAGAGCATCAGTATTGACCAAGTGTATAAAACACAAACACAGATGACACTGGCAAGGGCAGTTGCACAGTCAATGTCATTTTTAAGCCTCTTCAATATGGCTCTCTCTTTGTGCTTGATGGCTATTCAAATTGTGGTCTCTACAATGTGAAAATCAGAAGTATATGAGAAACAAGGTGCACAAGCATTTGAGGATGAAAAAGAATGTGGTTATCAGATGGTATACAAGCAAAAAGGTGTGCAAGTGTCTGAGGATGAAAGAATGTGGTGGTTGAGTGACTAGGTGGGCAGGGAAGAAAAAAATTCATAGTCTGCTGACCCTTGCAAGTTAGTTTGTTTGTCATTTTATGGACATTGTTTTTCTACCACCAGAATGATCACTTGACCAGGCTGTGCTAAAGACTTCAAACTTGCTGGGTATTCTTATCACCTTGCAACTACCAAAAATCCACCATGTGCAGCTTGATTTCAGCATCATTCTAATTTTTGTGTTGATATGGACAATGATCATGACACCTTTGAACCTTACTCACTGACAGAATTTACAGGTGACTACTTTGGTACCTACAATGAAGAAGATTTTGAGTGGCCAGTGGTCCATTGAGTTATGGAGTCTGACTCTGAAACTCAGGAAGAGGACAAGGATAAGAACTGTGATGAACTTGGAGATGGAGATGCCATAGCTGCTCATGATGCCAAGCTTGAGCATGGATGGGAATGCCCTGTGGACCCTGCATCACAGGACATCAATTTTACTGACTTGGAGGATGTATCTCTATAACCAATTCGGGCAACCCAAAGTAAACCATAGTTTGTACAAAATTTCCTGTGTCATTCATAATTGAGAGCATCTTGTGAGCATCATCAATATCTCTGATATTTGCAGGAGTGTACACCTTATTCCAAATTTGGCCCAGTTGTACCTCGTGAATGGATGAGCAGTACTGTCCTGGAGCTTTGTTCTAGCTTCTTTGTAAACTTGTTTAGTGACAGGCATGCTTAGCTCACTATAATCTGACTGGCAGAATTTACTCTAAGTTCATGGGAAATACATCAATTTCTGTTGAATCTGACCAGTATATTTTAATTATTTTTGAAATACAATTATTTCAGTTGATTTTGGTGAAATTAGCAGATTTTCTGAAATTCAGCTGTTTTACATATGAGTTTGAGAATTTCAGTGGAATTCCTATGGGAAGTTTTTCCTGATGTTAGCACTTTCTTGGGGCTGCTCTATCTTTTTGTTCACCCTCCTCTTGTTTGCCTCATTGTCTTCCTTGTCTGATTTGTTGTCTTTGTTGTCTGATTTGTTGTCTTCCTTGTCTGCTCCATCTTCTTTCTGCTCTCTCCATTTCTCCATTTCTTCTTCTGTGTCTTCTTCTTGTCCTTGTATTTCTTCATTTTCTGTTTCATCTTCTCCTCCTTTGATCTTGCTCTTGTATGCTTCTTGTTCTCTTGCTAATTGTGCTCCTGTTCTTGGTGTGAATGCCCTTAATTGTCTTGTGCTAAAATCTCCTTGGAGCAGAGTTCTGTTAAGCACTTTGAGTTTGTATGAGTTCATAATTCTTTCTTGTACTCAATGTGGGATTGACCACTTTGGTATGAGCTTCCATTCTGTTTTGAATGTGTAATGTAAATTGTTGTGATAAACCTGAACCGGTTGACCGGTTTTGGGTATAACCTCACCCAGTGTGTGTTGCAGTAATTTCTTGTTGAATGCTGCTTTCTCTTGATTGTGTGCCTCACTATCTTGTTATATCCATCTAACCATTGTTGTTTGATGTATGCCATTTGTGTTAATGAGTCCGACATGTGTATTGATGATGTGCTGTCTTCTATGCTTATCTTTAGCATGTTGATCACTAATCCTAACAGGAGTTTCTTGAGGGAAAATTTTAGTGCTAGCAACAACTGATAATTAAGAGCATGGACTGCATCTTCCAAATGATCTGGCCATGATTGTGGTAGATTGTCCTATGATGCCTCCTGCTCTTGGCTTTGATTTTCACCTAGATCTGGTGTGCATAAATGTTTTAGTACATGTAATAAAAGCTTATTTGTTTCTTCTACTAGACCATTGACCCATGGAGAGTACACTGCTACTATGTGTAGCTTACACTTCCTTGCTTCACAGAATGTTCATACTGCTTCATTATTGAAGTGTTTGCTTCTGTCTGCCATGAATATCTTTGGTGGTATGAATGCATTGCATATCTTGCTGAGACTATCGATTGTCATGTTTGCACTACCTGCTGTTCTCTGTTTGAACACCCACATGTGTTGCAAATATAAAATTCACTTCTCAGTGACCCTGCAACTGCTTCTTGGACCCATACCAAGTGGCACCCCAACTAGGACCCTGAAACTACAGCACCAACAGCGCCAGAACACGCCTAACAGCATTGGTGCCCAACACAGGACCAAACCAAGACACAAGAGCAAGATCAACAAACCCCCATCAATGCTGCACAATATGCCACCAACAACTAATCTGACCAACTTGACCACAGCAACCTCACCCACAAGACTCAACTGAAAAACAACTGCAGATAAACCGCTTCTATCAACAAGCAAAACTGTCAATGAGCACATCCTAGGAGAAGGCATGAAAGTAGATGTTACCAACACTCCTGCAGCAAGGAAGTTACTAACGACACATGGCCTCATCCTCCCATCAGCCAGCAACATGCTTGAAGCAATCTCAGTGGCACTTTTGAATTCAGCATCACGGCAAACCTTGGTGCAATGCATACAGACATCATCAGAGTTCTAGCACTAATGATACACGATGTCAACAGTGACCTGGACACAGAAAATGTGATCAGCACAATCAAAACATTCCTGGGAGGGCCAATCACAACTTTAGACGAGAAGGTAGACCAGTTTGAGGACGCAGTCAAGGCGCACAAAGAAACCACAGAGAAAATGATAGAGGAGGTGTGTAACAAGCTAGATGAATCAACAGAAAAACTAGGAAAGATAGTGGAGAAGGTGGAAGCTCTCACAGCCAACTGCATGCAGACTGGAAATGAAGTTAAAGGGTCTGACAGACCCAAAACCTATGCATCTGCAGCAAAAACTAACATCCCAACAGCCCTAAGCAAGATCATAGCAAAGAACAAAGCTCAAGCCAGACAGATCCTAATCGACAGACGGTCACCGATTCATGTCAACTCCTTGTGTGAACTCACTGAGGCCCAACTAGTAGCGAAAGCCACTATGGCAGTAGAACTCATGGTGAAAACAGTCGAAGACACCCCAAAGGATCTCACCTTCATCTCTGCCTGGCGTCTCCCACACAGAGGAGTGCTATACAAGCTCAACTTGCTAGAGATGGTAGCATGGTTCAAAACCCTGGCAAACTGAAGCAGCTTCCTCAAGCACTTTGGACCAGAGATCACGATCAAAGACCGCACCTTCCACGTGCTGGTTGAAAACATCCTGATATCCTTTGTACCAGAGAACCAATATGCACTAGCAGATATTGAGAAGAAGGCAGGACTAAAACCAGGCTCAATAGCAAAAGTACACTACATCAAACTGGAAGGTAGATGCTGCCAGGGACAATGAACAGTATACACAGTATTCATGTTCAAAACCAAGGAGGATGCCAATCAAGCCATCAAATTTGGACTATCAGTGGAAAGCAAGAAGGTGTATGGTAGAAAGTTAATCCCAGAACCAATGAGGTGCTTGAAATGCCACTCACTCAAAGGCACTCACATCGCTGCTGAATGCCCACAGGAACAAGACATCTGTGGAACATGCCAAGGCCTGCACAGAACCTCAGCATGCTCAATAACAGACTCCAGTGAATACCACTGCAAGAACTGCAATGTAAAGGGGCACACAGCATGGAGCTGAGACTGCCCCACCTTCAAGAAGAAGTGGGAAACTCACAGAGCACAAAACGAAGACGCTAAGTACCATTTCTACCTAACAGAGGATCCACTTACCTGGGAAACACTCCCAGCTGTGAACCAAGACAGGAACAGCAGCAACTCAGAGGCAGAAACTCGGCACAAGCCCCCCAGTCAACCCCAACAGAGGTACCCCCTTCAAGGGACAGAACAGAAGACTGGCACATGGTCACCAGGCGCTGGGAAACACCCATGAGAAGGGAGTACCAGAATGCGAACTGCATCCCACTAGGAGGCCAGTCCCACATCACAGACACATGGTACCCAGTGAGACAACACCCACCGCAGAGACCGCACCATGCTCAGACTACAGAAGACCACTTCAACCAACCATCTACCCCATCCCAATGGTCTCAGTCTCCCTATGGGTCCCCCCACAATCAGTACAATCCCAGCAGCTGGGATCAGGACCATAACAACTAATGGAAGACGCACCTCAACAAGCATCACCACTGAGAGAAAATGTGAAGATTTGGCAGCAAAATCTATGCAAGTCAAACAGCGCTTGGGAACATCTGCTCAGAAACCTTGACCCTGAGGCCTACAATATAGCATGCATCCAAGAACCCTTCCTGAACCCGGTCAACCTAGCGAATGCATCGAATCTCCGACAGTTCTGGGACATCGTGTACCCCACCGACCATTACACAACACCCACTTGCTCCCAGACAATCATGCTAGTCAACAAGCAATTGTCAAAAAACAACTGGCACATAGTACCAATAAAGTCACCAAATGTAATGGCCGTAGAACTCATAGGGAACTTTGGCAAGGTGCATATATACAATATTTATAATCCTTGTGAAAGTAACAACACAATCCAATTCCTGGAAAGACATATGTGGTTAGAAAATAATGCTTGCAGGAACCGCCAAGTTGCTCAAGGCGATGAACCAGAACAAAGAGAGCACATAGTCTGGATGGGCGACTTCAACCGCCACCACCCCATGTGGGAGCTACATAGCAATGTACATTTACTCACCGCAGTCAACTTAGACACTGCGGGCAAACTAATTAACTTACTATCTCTTTATAATCTAGTCCAAGTACTTCCCCCGAACATTGCCACCCTTGAAGCTTCAAACACAAAGAACCTAACATGCCCAGACAATGTCTTCTGCACAGTGGACCTCGAATAATCGTTCACCCAGTGCTGTGTAGTGCAAGACCTGTGCCCAGTCATAATGGACCACTTTCCAATAATCAGCACCATCGAGCTCACACCAGAATGAAACAAGATCAGCCCCAAGTGCAACTTCAGAAGCACTGACTGGGACAAATTCTGCAAGACCCTCTCAACTAAACTCAATGCCATCCCCCCAGCTGAGGAACTTAACTCACTAGAGCAGTTTGACGAAGCTTACAAGGCACTTACAAGGTGCTTAATGGAAACAGTAGGTGAGAGCATACCACTCACCAAACCTTCACCATATGCAAAATGTTGGTGGTCCAAAGAGCTCAACATCAAATGCAAGGCAGTCCACAAGCTAGGCAGGATAGCAAAGAAAAGAGCGGAAAGGCAACTCAACCCAATACACAAGATGTACCAAATTGCCCGGAACAAATTCACAGAGAGCATCAAGCGTGTGAAAGAGAACCACTGGAAAGGATGGCTAGAAGAACTAACACTGACAGAAGCATGGTCTTTTCACAGGTATGCAGCAAACAATCCAACCAATCAGATACACACAAGAATCAAGACCCTGCAAGATCTGAATGCAGAAAACGGTGTCTTAATAATCGAGGGTCTTAAATAAAAGCGTGTAAAAATGTAATGACATCACAATTACACTTGAATAAGACTTCTTGCCAGTCCTTGATTAACACAGTCTATGACTTTTCTATTTTTCATGGTAGATAACGTGTGAGTTCTTGGGAGGCTCACTAAACCAATCAATTGATTAACTTAGCTGGAGCTTTTGTGTGTTTTAATAAAACCTATAAACCTTGTCTAGGATAATCTGACTAGACAGAAAACGTGAACCAAAAGACTGGTTGGTCAATTAAATATAAACATGTGAGAAGCAGGTCTCAATATGCAAATACCTGGACCAAAGACTGGTTGGTCAAATAACTGATGAAACTTTACCTAGGATAAACCTTCTAGGCTGTTAAGGTCGTACTCAAGGGTAACGGATCCGAAGGGCTTCGGCCTCAGCTCGTACGCTGTGCCCCTTTCCCGAGTATAGCCCTGTATTTCAGAATGCTATATGTATCGTATCCGAAGATCCAGATGGCTGTTGTAGCATATCCAAATGTCCGGAAGACTATCGTATGGTATCCAGGTATAGAGAAAAGTAATGTATTCCTATCTGAAGACAAGGAATAGTATTGTATGATATCCAAAGGTAAGGATTAGTATCATATACATATCCGGATGGCGTCCGGATATCGGACAAGAGTATAAGGGCTAGTCTAGACAAGTCTAGGACTAGAAACTAACAGAGTATCGACTATCCGTAGATAGAGGCGGATGTGTATAGACTATTGGATACAATCCTTAAGTCTCAGAGGGTGACAAGAGTTGTTAAGACTCGAGTCCGGATAACGGAATGAGGACAATCTAAGATGATATTTGAACTGGGGTGCTATAAGACATATACAAGAGTTTATATACGATAGAACTATGCGAGAGGCTATGCACAAAGTATCGCAATGTATAAGCAACACTTATTAGAAGTCAATCGTAAGCCGGAAGATAATCACAAGTGAAGCGGATCAGTAAACATAGCTGGAAATTAATCACAAGTGAAACAGATCAGTAGAACATAGCCGGAAGAAAGCATAACCGATACACCAGAAAGGAGGATATACTAAATGGAGGAAATAAGTAGTGTTTAACGTTATATGAACAGGATATGAATGAAGAAGCTTATCGTGATGGATCCAGTATGGATCTGTGGATCGGATCTGATCAGATCTGACATCCAGAACTTCGGATGAGAAGCGCGAATGTATGGGATATGACATAGGCAATATACGTGGACCAAAGACTGGTTGGTCAAATAACTGTGACAACTTTGTCTAGGAAAAACCATCTAGACAATATACATGGACCAAAGACTGGTTGGTCAAATAACTACAAACATGTGAGATGCTGGTCTCAATATACGTACACAATGACCAAAGCTGGTTGGCCAATTATCTCTGGAGAATCCTGCACAGTACTTCAAAGGGAC
>Ga0310811_10009988_pt1 | contig 12264 bp, 10 predicted proteins | sample YCmetagenome_FD_207642 | JGI IMG/M metagenome (GOLD analysis project Ga0310811, IMG submission 207642) | Soil microbial communities from experimental microcosm in Duke University, North Carolina, United States - YC | ecosystem: Engineered > Artificial ecosystem > Soil microcosm > Unclassified ... | reverse complement strand
GCCGCTGCCAGACGTTCATAACGAGCCAGGCCGATGCGGTGCGCCGGCGTCTTCGGATTGATGCGCGCCTGGAACAGACTCTCGGATGCATAGATATTGCCGACACCGACTACGATGTCGCCGGCCAACAACACCTGCTTGATCGCGGCAGTCCGTTTGCGTGTCTGGCGATACAGCCATTGCCCGTCGAACAGGTCGCCCAGCGGCTCGACGCCCAACCCGCGCAACAGCAGATGATTCTCGATATCGCCGTCATCCCGCGCATGCCACAGCACGGCGCCAAAGCGCCGCGGGTCGGACAGGCGCAGTACCTGCTCGCCTAATGCGAGATCGAAATGATCGTGCTTTTTTGGCGGCGTATCGTGCGGCAGTACACGCAAATGGCCCGACATGCCGAGGTGGACGATCAGCGTGCCGTGCTCGAACAGTATCAACAGATACTTGCCACGGCGCGCCGTGCCACGCACTACACGTCCCGCCAGCAGTTGCGGCAAGTCGGGCGGAAACGGCCAGCGCAAGCCGCTATGCCGCAACACGACACCGCTGACCGTTCGCCCTTCCACGTGCGGCGCTACGCCACGACGGGTGACTTCAACTTCCGGTAGTTCTGGCATGAGGGAAATGACTTCCTTGTGACGAATGCTTGCAGAGCAGATGGACGTGTGCAGCAGGCACACCGCGCATCGGGTGCCGGTTGAGCGTAGAATAAAAATTCTGCCCGATTTGCCTGGACTTCAATTGAAAAAAGCTCTCGCCATTGTAACGCTGTCGACACTGTTTTCCGTCGCCGCCGACCTGCAGGCCCAATCCGTCGTACAGAACAAGCAAGCCGCCGATACACCAAGTGCGGCCCCACAAAAGACCAACGCCCCCGACACCACCGGCAAGGCAAATACCGCAGATAGCGATCAGGACGACGATCCATTGCCGTCGGTGGAATTGACCGACGACCTGATGTTCAAGCTGTTGCGCGCGGAACTGGCGGTGCAGCGCGGCGACTGGCAACTGGGTTATGTGACGATGATGGTATCGGCGCAGCAGACACGTGATCCGCGTCTCGCGCGCCGCGCTGCCGAAATTGCGCTGTCCGCCAGGCAAGTCGGTGAAGCGCTGTCGGCGGTGCGCCTGTGGCGCGAACTGGCGCCGCATTCCGACGAAGCCGACCAGTTCTATCTGGGCCTGGTCATGTTGGAAGGCAACCTGGCCGACGCCAAGCCGGTACTGATTCAGCGTTTGCAAGAGGTAAAACCGCAGGCGCGCGGCCTGCTGATCATGCAGATCCAGCGTCTGTTGTCGCGCGTCGATGACAAGGCGGGAGCATTCGCACTGCTGGAAGAAATCGCGGCACCGTATCAAACGCTGTATGAAACCCACCTCGCACTGTCGCAAGGCGCATTTGCGATGGGCGACCTGCCGCGCGCGCAAAGCGAAGCACAGATCGCACTGAAGATGAAACCGGACCTGGAATTGGCGGCGCTGATGCTGGCGCAATCGACCAAGGACCGTTCGGAAGCCTTGCAAATCTTGAAGAGCTTTCTTGATGCCAATCCGCACGCGCGCGATGCGCGCATCGCTTATGCAAAGGTGCTGATAGACGACAAGCAGGCTGATCAAGCGCAGGCGCAGCTCGACATCCTGCTGAAAAACAATCCGGATGATCTGACCGCGCTGTATGCACTGGGCGTGCTGAATGCGCAGACCAATAATCTTCCAATGGCCGAGAAATATCTGACGGATTACCTGAAGGCACTGGAAGAACATCCAGAAGAAAACCGCGATTCGACGCAAGCCTTGCAGATCCTGACCCAGATTTCGCTGGAGCGAAAAGACTACCAGGGCGCGCTCAAGTGGCTGGCGCAAATCGATGCCGGTCCTGCCTATATGGGCGCGCAAATCCAGAGCGCCCTGATCATGGCGAAAGCCGGCGACGTCGAAGGTGCGCGCAGTCTGCTGCACCAACTGAAACCGGTCGGCCAGCGCGACGAGAAGCAAGTCGTCGTGGCCGAAGCGCAAATTCTGCGCGACGCCAACCGCATGCCGGAAGCGCTGAACGTCATGAAAAAAGGCGTGGAACGCTTTCCCGACGATACCAGCCTGCTATACGACTACGCGATGCTGGCGGAAAGAGCGGAACGGCTGGACCTGATGGAACCGGCGCTGCGCAAGGTCATCAAGCTGGCGCCAGAAAATCAGCATGCCTACAACGCCCTCGGCTATGCCTTTGCCGACCGCAACATGCGCCTGCAGGAAGCGCTCGCGCTAATTCAGAAGGCCTTGCAGTTGGCACCCGAAGACCCTTTCATTATGGACAGCATGGGTTGGGTGCAATTCCGACTTGGCCATTTGCAGGAAGCCGAGGATTATCTGCGCCGTGCGTATGCATTGCGGCCTGACGTCGAGATCGCCACGCACCTCGGCGAAGTATTGTGGGCCAAGGGCGAAAAAGGCACGGCGCAGGAACTGTGGCGCGAGGCCAACCAGAAAGATCCTGAGAACGACACGCTGAAGAGCACGTTGGCACGACTGCGCGTGAAGCTGTAATCGCGTGCACGGCGTTTTGCGATTGCCTTTTTCCCATTCCCTGGCCGCTTGCCGCACATAGGGCGGCGACCGGCCCAAGTCATCCAATGAAAACTGATTTCAGCCCTTGCCTGCGTCCGCCATTCCGGTGGGCGGCACTCGCTCTTCTCCTCCTGCTGATGACAGCTTGCGCCGAGCTGACACCGCCCGCTGCACATGCACCGGCCGAAACACCGCACACCGCACGCCGCTATCATCAAACCGTCGAACTGGAGGGCCGCCTGTCGGTGCAGTACCAGGAAAACGGCCAGGACCAGGCGCTGCATGGAAGCTTTACATGGCAGCAGACCGCGCAGCAGACCCATGTGACGCTGATGTCGCCGCTCGGGCAAATACTGGCGGTCATTGAGGTCGATCCCAATCACGCGAGCCTGACGCAATCCGGCCAAGCCACGCGCATGGCGAACGATGTCGATCAATTGGCTGCGCAGTCGCTTGGCTGGCCGCTGCCGGTTTCCGGCTTGCGTAGCTGGCTGCAGGGTTTTGCAACAAACGCTGATGGCAAGCGCGTCGTTGCCGCGCCGGGCGACAATGCGATCACCACACAGGACGGCTGGCGGATCGAGTACGTCAGTTGGGACGATAGCGACCCGGCACACCCTTATCCCAAACGCATCGATCTGCAGCGCGAGACCGCACAAGCGGGCGATGTCACGATGCGCATCGTGATCGACAAATGGCAGACGCAATGAACGCCTGAACATGACGCAGATCCTGAACAATTGCCCCGCACCGGCCAAGCTGAATCTTTTCCTGCATGTCACCGGCCGACGTGCCGACGGCTATCACCTGCTGCAAACCGTGTTCCAGCTGATCGATCACGGCGACACGCTGCACTTTTGTACGCGCGACGACAACCATATCGTGCGCACCACCGATCTAGCCGGCGTGCCAGCGGAAAGCGATCTCGCCGTGCGTGCCGCACGCCTGCTGCAACAAGCGGCGCAGCGCAAATATCCCCTACGCCCATTCGGCGCCGACATTGCCGTCGAGAAGCAGCTGCCCATGGGCGGTGGCCTGGGTGGCGGCTCGTCCGACGCGGCGACCACGCTGATGGCATTGAATCACCTGTGGCAAGCGGGATTCGCACGGGAAGAATTGATGGTGCTCGGGCTACAGCTGGGCGCCGACGTGCCTTTCTTCCTGTTCGGCAGCAACGCATTTGCGGAGGGCATAGGCGAGGCACTGGTCGATGTGGAAACGCCCGATTGCTGGTATCTCGTGCTGGAACCGGGCGTGGCAGTGCCAACACAGCAGATATTTTCCGCAACAGAATTGACACGCGATTCCAAACCGGTCAAAATATCGGACTTTTCCGGGGCTCTAGTCGGCTTCGGAAAAAACGACCTGCAAGTCGTGGCAGCAAAATTGTTTCCGCCCATTGCCGAAGCCATCGAATGGCTGCGACAATTCGGGGATGCAAGAATGACGGGATCCGGCGCCTGTGTGTTTTGCCAGTTTGAGCAAGAACAGCAAGCTGATGCGGCACTGCAAAAAGTGCCAGCAAAATGGAAAGCCTGGAAAGCCAGAGCGCTCAAGCAGCATCCGCTCGCGCACTTGCAGTCGTGACACCAGATTCGTTTGACGAGTATCCGCCGCTGAAAAGCGAAGATGCCGGCAAACACAAGGTTGTGTAGGGGAATCGCCAAGTTGGTTAAGGCACTGGATTTTGATTCCAGCATTCCAAGGTTCGAATCCTTGTTCCCCTGCCATTCATCAAGGCAGCACAGAAGCTGCATACGAGCCGCCAACACAAGACTGAAAAGTCAGGTTTTGGCGGCTTCAAATTTTTAACGACCGCAATTTAACGAAGCAGGAATCCTCATGGCGCTCGAAAACCTGATGGTTTTTACCGGCAACGCAAATCCGGATCTGGCTTTGGGGGTTGTCAAGCACCTCGGCCTGCCACTTGGTAAAGCGGTGGTCTCCAAGTTTTCGGACGGCGAGATCGTTGTCGAAATCAACGAGAACGTGCGCGGCAAGGATGTGTTCGTTCTGCAATCGACCTGCGCACCGACCAATGACAACCTGATGGAAATCATGCTGATGGTCGACGCCTTGAAGCGCGCATCCGCCGGCCGCATTACCGCCGCGATTCCCTACTACGGTTATGCGCGCCAGGATCGCCGCCCACGCTCGGCGCGTGTGGCGATTTCCGCCAAGGTCGTTGCCAACATGTTGCAGGAATCCGGTGTCGAACGCGTCCTGATCATGGATTTGCATGCCGATCAAATCCAGGGCTTCTTCGATATTCCGGTCGATAATATTTATGCGTCGCCGATTCTGTTGAGCGATCTGGTGGCAAAGAATTACGACGATCTGCTGGTGGTTTCGCCGGACGTCGGCGGCGTGGTCCGCGCGCGTGCACTGGCGAAACGCCTGAACTGCGATCTGGCGATTATCGACAAGCGCCGCCCGAAGGCGAACGTGTCGGAAGTGATGAACATCATCGGCGAAGTCGAAGGCCGCAACTGCGTGATCATGGACGACATGGTCGATACCGCCGGCACGTTGACGAAAGCGGCTGAGGTATTGAAAGAACGCGGTGCGAAGAAGGTGATCGCCTACTGTACGCATCCGGTTTTGTCCGGCCCTGCAATCGAGCGCATCACGAATTCGCCGCTGGATGAACTGGTGGTGACGGACACGATCCCGCTGACGGAAGCCGCCAAGGCATGCAGCAAGATCCGCGTGCTGACCTGCGCACCGCTGCTGGCAGAAACCTTCAAGCGCATCACGAAGGGCGACTCGGTAATGTCGCTGTTCGCCGAGTAAAGGACGTCAAGCCCTGCGCCGTGCAATACCGGACGCAGGCAGCAAACCGGCTTCATCGGTTTGCCGTATCGGGTGCGGTTCGCCGCACCTCTCAATAATCCCCTGGTCGCGGGGGATTGAACCGCCGCTTGATTTTCAAGCTGCATTTTTGGAGCTCTATCATGAAAGTAGTTGCATTCGCACGCAAAGAGCTGGGGACCGGAGCGAGCCGCCGCCAGCGCATTGCAGGCATGACCCCTGGAATCGTGTACGGCGGTACCGCTGCACCGATGAACATCTCGCTCGATCACAATGCGCTGTATCACGCATTGAAGAAGGAAGCGTTCCACTCGTCGATCCTCGATCTCGAAGTGGATGGCAAGGCTGAAAAAGTCCTGCTGCGCGACTTCCAGGTTCACGCATACAAGCAACTCGTGCTGCACGTCGATTTCCAACGCGTCGACGCGACCCACAAGATCCACGTCAAGGTGCCTCTGCACTTCGTCAACGCTGAAGTTTCGCCTGCAGTCAAACTGGCTGGCGGCATCATCAGCCACGTGACGACTGAACTGGACATCAGCTGCCTGCCAGCCGATCTGCCAGAATTCGTCGAAGTCGATCTGTCCGCCATGGACGTCGGCCACTCGCTGCACCTGAAGGACATCAAGCTGCCGAAAGGCGTGTCGGCTGTCCAGCATGGCGGCGACGACAACCCGACCATCGCAACCGCGTCGATCCCGGCCGGCAAGGTGGAAGCGGCTGGCGAAGCAGCAGCGGCTGCAGCACCGGAAGGCGAAGCCGACAAGAAGTAATTTCGGCCGCATCCAAAAAAAGCCCGTCCTTGCGACGGGCTTTTTTATTTTCTAGCTGTTGCCGGGCGAAGTCTGCTGACTGAGACATGCAAACCTCTTCCCAGCTAACATCACATCGCACAAGCCGATCAGCTTACATCGGCGGCTTCACACCATCCTTCTCGACAACAACCACGCCGGCCGTTGCCTGATCACCATTCTTTACCGCTTGAACGAATACCGCCGCGCCTTTGAAGAGATCTGCATTGGTCCCCGGATGGAAGGTGACGATAGGAGCCGTAGGTGGCACCAGGATGGTTTGCTGCCCGCCCTTGTAAGTGACGGTCAGTTTCTTGACGCCGTTCTGGTCTGCCGCAGCACTGACGCTGCCGTTCGTCATTGCGCTATTGGTCTTCGGATGGGTAGCGACTGCAGCGACGCTGCCGTTTGTCATCGAACTTGGCGTCTGGCTCTTGCCCGAGGTGGTATCCGTGATGCGGTCCCAAGGGAAGTGGCCTTCACCGATGCCCTTCATCGCAGGTGGAAAGACGACTACTTCAAGTGCGACCTGGCTTGGACCCACGCTTTTGGTAGCCGTGCCGATATAGCTGCCTGGCGCGATTTGGCCGAGATCGGCTTTGACGACCTGCAGGTAGGTCGTCTGTGCGCCCAATGTAACCGGGACGTCCTCGCCCGAACTGGTATGCACGATGATCCCGCCTGGGCTGATCGACGCGATATTCCCGCGAATACGGGCAGGCTCCGTGGCTGCGCTGGCCGCCGCGCTGACCAGCATGAAGGCAAGGATGGCAATATTCTTTGGTTTCATCTTGATTCCTTTCCAATGAGTGAGCAAACAGACCAAGTTCTGTCTGTTATGCACAGGATGCCCAAGCGCGAACAATAGTGGTATCGGTTAAATAACCGACCATGCGACTTGCCACGGCTGGACGAGTGTCAGACCCAAATAAGCGCACTGACAGCGGACTGTTGCGCCGTCGCTCTATAATCGCCCTTTGATTGCATGAGCCTGAGCGAACCAGCAATGAGAGAAGGCGCTTCCACGCTGCGCGTATTCGACGCCGTCAAGGCACTGGCCTTTGTCGGGGATCTCAGCATGGGTCAACCGACCGATCACTCCATTCGTACTGCGTGGCTTGCGAGCCGGCTGGCCATGGCGGCGGGTCTGCCGCCTGGCGACATCGAGGTGGCATGCGAAGCCGCCTTGCTCAGGTGGTCCGGCTGTACAGCCAACGCGCCTGGATTTGCCGACCTCTTAGGTGACGATGTAAGCGGCCGCCAGGCAATGCTCGCCATGCAGCAGGAGACAATGCAAACCATCGACGCTGCCGGTGGTTTCGAGCGGACTCTTACGCCATTGGCGAGAATTCACTGCGAAGTATCAGGCGAGGTGGCCCGCATTCTTGGCCTGGGAGCCACAGAAGGGACGCTGCGGCATATTTTCGAGGCCTATAACGGCATGGGCTTACCAGACCGACTCTCCGGCACACAGATTCCAGTGACCGTGTTTGTGGTCGCGCTCGCAGGCGATATCGAGATCTTGAGCCGCACTTATGGCCTGGAACGTACATGGGAACTCATCCGCAGTAAGGCCGATGCCCAATATCCTTCTGAACTCGCTCAAATCGCGATTACGGAATCGAGCGGCTGGATCGGCACCCTCAATCAGGAACGCGAGGCTGACTTCGAAGCCGCACTGCTGACGTCACGAATGGCCGCCTTCACCGCACCGGAATTGATTGCCGACGTGGCGGATCTCAAACTGCCATGGATGACAGGATTCTCGCGCCGTGCGGCGCAATCGGCTGCGCGCTGCTGCGCACGGCTCGGCATGGATGCGGCGAGCCAGGATCGCGTCTATCGCGCCGGCCTGATTTACGGTATCGGGCGTGCGGCCATTCCCAACGCCGTGTGGTCGGCTGCAACACCGTTGACGGCGTCTGCATGGGAACAACTCCGCCTTGTTCCCTACTGGACCTCGCGTGCCGGCAAGCAGATCGCTGCATTGTCGCAAGAAGCGACCATCGCGTCCTACGCCTTTGAGCGGCTGGACGGTTCGGGTTATTTCCGCGGCGTGTCCGGGGCGGCAATTCCACAAGAGGCACAAGTGCTGGGCACTGCGATCATGTGGGAAGCACTTCAATCCAGCAGACCGTGGCGCGCTGCGCTCAGTGTGGCAGAAGCAACCGCGCATTTGCGAAGCGAGGCACAGGGTGGGCGGCTCGATCCCGAGATCGTCGAACAGATGATCGCAACCGCAACGAAGTCCGAGCCGATTCGCAGGAAAGCGGCAGAGCCTGTGCTGTCGCCGCGCGAGACGGAAGTTCTGCGGCACATCAGCCTCGGCGCCAGCAACAAAGCAGCGGCGCGCGCGCTCGGCCTCAGCCCGAGCACGATCGCGACCCATGTCGAGAGCGCCTTTCGCAAACTAGGCTGTTCCACCCGAGCGGCCGCGACACTCAAGGCTTCGGCGCTGGGGCTTCTCTGACAGTTGGCGGCGCCACGTAATCGGGGACATGCTTCACAATAGTCGCGATCATGCGAGGAAAATAATGCGGCATCGCCAGCCGCGTCACGATCCGCGATAATGACTCTTTTTTCTCCGTACCTCCATGTCCATTCGCCTCATCGTCGGCCTCGGCAACCCAGGCCTCGAATACGAACAAACCCGCCACAACGCCGGTTTCTGGCTGGTCGACAATCTGGCGAACAGCATTGCGCGCTGTCACCTGGTGCGCGAAGCGAAATACAACGCGCTCGCCGCCAAGACCAATATCGCCGGCCAGGAAGTCTGGCTGCTGGAACCGCAAACCTTCATGAACCGCTCCGGTCAGTCGGTCGGCGCGCTGGCGCGCTTCTTCAAGATCGCACCGGATGAAATTCTCGTTGCGCACGATGAACTCGACCTGCCGCCCGGCACGGCGAAACTGAAAAAAGGCGGATCGTCGGGCGGCCACAACGGCCTGAAGGACATCACCGCCGCGCTCGGCACACAGGACTACTGGCGCTTGCGCATCGGCATCGGCCACCCGCGTACCCTGAACCTGAACCAGCCGGTGGTCGACTTTGTGCTGCACCGTCCGCGCAAGGAAGAACAGCCGTTGATCGACGACGCGATTGCCAAGAGCCTCACCATCATGCCGCTGCTGTGCGAAGGTGAGTTCAACAAGGCGGCGACGCAATTGCACACCGCTGCAAAGTAACAAGCTCAAACCTCCGGCGCTGAACAGCCTGGCCCGTCTACCCGGGACGACAAGCAGTCGCATCCAGGCCGCGCCTGCCCCTCGCTACGGTAAAATAGCGGGCTAAATCTCTCTTATGCAAAGTACATCATGAGTCTCAAATGCGGCATCGTCGGCCTGCCTAACGTCGGCAAATCCACCCTCTTCAACGCATTGACGAAAGCGGGTATCGCCGCCGAGAACTATCCGTTCTGTACGATCGAACCGAACGTCGGCATGGTGGAAGTGCCGGACCCGCGCCTGCAGACTTTGGCCGAGATCGTGAAACCCGAGCGCATCGTGCCGTCGACCGTGGAGTTCGTCGATATCGCCGGCTTGGTCGCCGGCGCATCGAAGGGCGAAGGCCTGGGCAACCAATTCCTCGCCCATATCCGCGAAACAGATGCCATCGTCAACGTGGTGCGCTGCTTCGAAGATGACAACGTAATCCACGTCGCCGGCCGGGTCGATCCGATCGCCGACATCGAAGTGATCCAGACTGAACTCGCACTGGCCGACATGGGCACGGTCGAGAAAGCGATCCACCGCGAAAACAAGAAAGCACGTTCCGGCGACAAGGATGCCGCCAAGCTGGTCGCGCTGCTGGAGCGCATCATGCCGCAGCTCGACGAAGCCAAGCCGGTGCGCGCAATGGGCCTGGACAAGGAAGAACAGGAGCTGATCAAGCCACTGTGCCTGATCACCGCGAAGCCGGCCATGTATGTCGGCAACGTGTCCGACTCCGGCTTCACCAATAATCCGCTGTTGGACAAGCTGACCGAATATGCAAATGCGCAGAATGCACCAGTGGTCGCAATCTGCGCCGCGATCGAAGCCGAGATCGCCGATCTGGACGACGCCGACAAGCACGAATTCCTGGCCGACATGGGCATGGAAGAACCCGGCCTCGACCGCCTGATCCGCGCCGGCTTCAAACTGCTCGGCCTGCAAAGCTATTTCACCGCTGGTGTGAAGGAAGTGCGCGCCTGGACCATACATGTCGGCGATACCGCGCCGCAAGCGGCTGGCGTGATCCACACCGATTTCGAACGCGGCTTCATCCGCGCGCAAACGATTTCCTACGAGGACTACATTGCATACAAAGGCGAAAACGGTGCGAAGGAAGCGGGCAAGATGCGCGCCGAGGGCAAGGAGTATGTGGTGAAGGATGGCGATGTGCTGAACTTCCTGTTCAACGTCTGAGCCATCAGACGAACCGTAAAAAGCCCGGCGAGCCGGGCTTTTTTTCAGTGCCGACCGTCTACCAATCGTCGCCGCCACCACTCGACGAAGCGTCGTCCCACGATGTATCGTCGTTCAAGCCAAAATCATTGCCGCCCATATCGTAGTTCTGCTCACGGGGCTGCATGTCGTCCCAACTACCCGAGGGGATAGGTGCAGAAAGCGGTTGCGCAGTATGATTGCCGTCCATCAAGCGATGCATCAGCGCCTCCCCTGCAACAACGCCCGCCCCCATCGCTGCACCGGTCGCCAATCCACCGACGATGCCCGAGCCAAGGCCGCCGCTCGGCCCCACTGGCGCAGTACCGTTGCCGTAAGAGCCCGCTCCAGCTTGATATCCGCCATAACCGAACGAACTCCCACCCGTTGCACCTTGCACGATCACCGCTTGGGAACGGCGACGCACGAGATATGCGACGATGCAGCCACCAACTAGCAGCATGGCGATCAATCCAAACGGAAAGCGGGAATGCGTCGTACCGACATACGGCACCATATTGCGCGGCGTATCGTTGGCTAATAGCGATTTCAATTCCTGTACGGCATTCGGCTTCGCAAAGGGCAGACCGGGATCGATTCGCTCAGCCGTAGTCAATTCGTTGCGCGCACCTGACAGATCGCCCTGCTTGGCGAGCAATTCCGCTTCGACAAAATGCGCCTTGCCGCTGCCCGGGTGATCGTGCAGCACTTGGCGCATCATCTGCTGCGCCTGATCGAGATGGCCGGCGTTTGCCGCCGCATACACCTGCTCGATACCAGGGTCGGCGGCGAATGCAGATATGCTGCAAAGCGACATACCCGCAACCAGCGAAACAGCAATGAAAACGCGACGGAACATAAGACCTCCTATCAATCGTGATCCCCAGATTAGCGCTGCACGGGGGTAAATCAAGAAGGGAAAGACGCTGTTACTTCATGTAAAAGGATTGTAAAAATCCGGGAGCACATAGCCCCGCCGGCGACCGGCGTCTGCAAAATGATTTCGAGCCTTCAGGTATAGTGCGTTTCTTCGTCCGCTCGCCGCATTCAGCCATGCCCGTTCTCAGCGCCCTCATCCTGTATCCGATCAAATCCTGCGCCGGCATCGCGCTGCAGGAAGCGACGCTGACGTCAGCCGGGCTAATGACGCAGCATATCTACGACCGGGAATGGATGCTGGTCGACATGGATGGTGAAGCGCTGACACAGCGTGAATATCCAAAGATGGCCTTGATCGTACCGCGCCTGAAGGGTGAAACGCTGGAACTGCGCGCGCCAGGCATGCTGCCACTGCAAATTCCGCTCGACCTGCCGCATCCGGACGATGAACGCCTGATTCGCGTGCGCGTATGGGACGACGAAGTGGATGCCTACGATTGCGATGAGACGACGGCGACCTGGTTTTCCAAGGCGGTTGGCACGCCATGTCGGCTGGCGCGTTTTCACCCGCATGCAGAACGGCTGTCGAGCATGAAATGGACAGATGGCAAAAAAGTGCCGAATCTTTTCTCCGACGGCTTCCCAATGCTGGTAATTGGCGCCGGCTCGCTGCAGGACCTGAACGAGAAGCTGGTGGCACAAGGGCGCGCGGCTCTGCCGATGAACCGCTTCCGTCCGAACATCGTCCTCGATGACATCCCCGCCTTTGAAGAAGAATACGCCGAGCACTATCGCAT
>Ga0310811_10009987_pt1 | contig 12264 bp, 11 predicted proteins | sample YCmetagenome_FD_207642 | JGI IMG/M metagenome (GOLD analysis project Ga0310811, IMG submission 207642) | Soil microbial communities from experimental microcosm in Duke University, North Carolina, United States - YC | ecosystem: Engineered > Artificial ecosystem > Soil microcosm > Unclassified ... | reverse complement strand
TCGACGCGCAGGGGTTTGGATAAATTAAGGCGTGCATGCTCAAGCGCCATCTGGATCCGATCCGACTTCGGTGCAAGGGCCAACATTTCAGAGTGCTGCGACTGTCCGCCTGAGCGTCGATGAGGCATGACCATCGCACGCGCCACCGAGATTGCGAAGTCTGCACCGAAATCCTTCTCGACCAGGCCAAGGGCCAAGTCCATCGCCGCCGTCAACCCGGCTGACGTCCATATTTTGCCATCGACAATAAAGATGCGGTCGGCTTCGACCTGAATCAGTGGCCAACGGGCTTGCAAGGCGTTTGCGAACGCCCAATGTGTGGTTGCGCGCTTGCCGTCGAGAAGCCCCGCTTCGGCGAGAACGAACGCGCCTGTGCAAAGGCCTGCTGTGCGCCGCGAGCGTGCTGACGCATCGCTGATGAACCTGAGTTCTTCAGCGGAAGTGGTGCGGCCGGTCGGATTGGCCACGCCGCTGATCATCCATGTGTCCGCGGTCGCGTTCGAATCGGCCCGCTTTGTCATGACAGAGACGCCAAGCGACGAGCGAATTTCACCCCCTTGGAGTGAGTAATTCGTCACATGATAAAGAGGCTGGCGATTTCGAACACTGTCTGGGTTCCAATGGCCATGACCTGGAAGTCTTCCGTCAAAAAGTAGCCAACTCGATACATCAATTCCACCAGCCGTCATGTCCGAAAAGGTGATTATAAATGTCGTTGAAAAAAGCGTGTGTGGCGCGGATGATGAGCCTGTAGGTCGCGCCGAAGAGGTTCCATAAGCCGGGGTCTGTATCGAGACGATTGGGAGCGTTCCGGACTGGCTGGGGCGTCGAAAATTTCGTTAGCTCAACACAAACGGAAAAAATAGGTTCGTCGATGAAAAGTGCGGCGTCGTCGAAACTCAGGCCATGCGGATGTACAACGCCATCAGTACCGTCGACATTGACCAACTGCGACTCCAGCCCTGTCTACTAACCCATTACCAACCAGCGGCAGGTTTTAGCTTATGTAAACGTTGACTTGTATAGTGGCTTGTGCGTCGGACGGCGGCCGGTGTATCGACCGGGCGAGGATGAGTTTTGTTTCGTGCGACGCCTCCTTTACTCGTACTCCGCTTTTGGAGTCGTCGCTCGAAATGAAGGGGGCAGGGCGGACCGCGAGCTGTGCGGATGATCGCTACGTCGAATGGATCCTGCTGCCAGCCCGAAATGCCGCGCAAGAAATACTATGCGTCCAAACGCTCAGTATCTGCTGAAGCGATTCCGATCCCGGACATCGCGTAGATCAGAACCGGCGCCTGCGTCTACCGCGGGATGACAGGTTGCGCGGCCCCTGCGGTCGCCGTATTTTGACAAGCGACCAAGTGCTTTACCGCTGACGCCGAATGAGACTCGTCCCGGCGAACCGGTGCCGCATGATTCGCGCGTCGGCGTGATCGCGGCATTCGCTTCTACGCAGTTCGGGTAAGCCGCCGATAACGTCATGCGGCTTTGCGTAAGTGTTGCCCGTGCGTTCGGCACAACAGCGCTCGGTGTTGACGCAACGGATAGTCCTATCATCAGCGTGGAGCTTTGCCATCGCTTACGTAACCGCAGGAATGCAAATGACCAACTCGACATGGTTAGCGCCAGCTACCGACCGTCATGAACAGAAGTATCCACAGCTGACCGATGGCGAGATAGCACGAGTGCGTGAATACGGCACCGTTCGTTCCTGGACATCGGAACGGATTTTTGAAGTCGGCGCGCCAGGATTTGGGATGTGCGTAGTATTGCGCGGGATGATTCGCGTGACTAGCCGCGACGCGTTCGGGCGTCATGCCGTCGTTAGCGAAAATGGTCCGGGACAATTCGTTGCGGAAGTCGGGCAGCTATCTGGAGGACGATGCATAGTGGACGGTGATGCGGTCGGCGCCGTGTCGGCAATTCACATCCTCCCTGAGCAACTCCGAGCGCTTCTAATCGCCGAAGCGGAGTTGGGCGAGCGCATTATGCGGGCTCTCATCCTTCGACGGGTCGCTCTCATCGAGCGCGGCGATGGGATCGTTATAGTGAGCAAGCCACATAACGCTCGCCTCCACGCTTTGCAAAGCTTCCTGCGCCGTAACAACGTTCCCCATGCGGTCATCGGCGCCTCGTCGGAGGATGACGAGACCGCCAGCTACGTAGCAAAGTGGGTACGAGATGACTCGGACTACCCGCTCGTGTTGCATCCAAACGGCACTATCTTACGAGCGCCTGATGAAGTGGATCTTGCCAAAGCTTTAGGGTGGCTGCCTGATCTCGATCCGGATTATGTTTATGACGTTGCAATCGTTGGAGCCGGTCCAGCGGGTTTGGCGACGGCCGTCTACGCCGCGTCCGAAGGGTTGCGAGTCATAGTGCTCGATCATAGTGCTCCAGGAGGACAGGCAGGCGCCAGTGCTCGCATCGAAAATTTCTTTGGGTTCCCGACAGGGATTTCCGGACACGCGCTCACCGGACGCGCATACGTACAGGCACAAAAATTTGGAGCCGACGTAGCAATTCCTGCTCAGGTGGAGAGTCTTGATTGCGGCACGACGCCGTTCACGCTGCGCTTGTCCTCCGCCGTCACCATCCGCTCGAGAACTATTGTTATCGCCTCGGGCGCTGCGTACCGCAAGCCGGACATTCAGGGCCTGGAACGCTTCGAGGGAAGAGGGACGTATTATTGGGCTTCGCCCGTCGAGGCAAAGCTCTGTGCAGGGCAAGACGTATTGTTGGTCGGCGGCGGGAATTCCGCGGGGCAGGCCGCCGTATTCCTCGCGTCGCGGGCGCGGCGAGTCTCTATGCTAGTACGCGGAAAAAGCCTGAAAGCCAGTATGTCGCAGTATCTAATCGATCGTATTGCCGCTTTGGACAATGTCGTTGTGATGCATGGCAGTCAAATTACCGCCCTTAGGGGTGGTAAGACGATCAACGAAGTGGAGGTCTTAACCGGGACTCAGCGATCAACCTTACTTGCAGAACACGTGTTCTTATTTACGGGTGCTTCTCCTAACACCGCGTGGCTTGGCGGCTGCGGCGTCGTCGTCGATGAGAACGGCTTCGTGCGTACAGGTGAGGCCGCCGGACCTGGGGCGCAAGAGCACGAAACAAGTGTGCCTGGTGTGTTCTGCGCGGGGGATGTCCGATCCGGCTCGACCAAACGAGTTGCTGCGGCTGTGGGCGATGGTGCTGCCGTGGTTGCGCAGATTCATCGTCATCTGGAGCGCGCGGTCGCTCAAGCATAGGCGCCGCCAGCGAGGGTTTGGCGTGCAATACGCGGGGCTACTATTCCGCACTTTCAAGGTGCTGCCCTACCGGGCGATTTCAATTGACGGAAAAAGGGAAATTCGCGATGGCAACGATCGAGCACTTCGAGCATGTATTTTTTGGCTGTGGCAAGGGCGGAAAGACTCTGGCTATGGAACTAGCGCAGGAGGGCCGCAAGGCTGCGGTGATTGACCGAGGCGTGATCGGCGGTTCGTGCATCGCGGTTGCGTGCATACCGGGCAAGACGTCGACCCAAACAGCGCGCACTGAACACATCCTTCATCAACAGGCTGGTGCGTCCGCAATCATGGCGAACGTATCGTCGCGTATAAAAGCCGTGGTCGACGGTGTGGTGGAGATCAATCGCAATGCCTTTCGCGACTTCGGCCTTGAACTTGTGCAAGGTTGGGGGTAGATACCCATTCCTTTTTTTCCCGGTCCGTTCGCCTTCGTGAGGATGTCGCGCTCGAGCCGCAACCATTGCATGTCGGGTCGAAGCAATTCCACCTGTCGTTCCAGTTCAGCACGCTCAATGTCCGGTGCTGGATTCTTCTGGCGTTTCATGGACGCTGGAACCTCTCGACCGAGTAGCTGATTCTTGAAGTTGTACAGCATCGGCCCGCTCACGCCTGTTTTCTGGGCAACCCCGGGCGCGCTTTCGTCTCTGGCGCACAATTCGATGACTGCTGGCCTGTTTGACCGTCAGCGATTTCGGAACGATACGAGCTACTTTGCCGATAAGGCGTTTTCGGATTTCGCGACACAGTTCTTTAATCCAGGTTTCAAGCGGCCTGCGAACCGGATAGCCCAAGGCCTTCAGGGTTGCGGCAGCGCAACGGTCATGGCTTAGATAATGATCGACGGCGGCCTGCTTCTGTTCGGCCGAATACCTCGGCGTGGCACGAATATAACCAGTTAGTAAATCATGACGCTGTTCGTATTCACGATGCCCGGTCTTCAAAGCATTCTTTGTGGGGTAACCCAACTCCTTGATGGTCGCATTGATGCGTTTCCCCAAATTCGGATAGAGCCGAACCGCTCGAACGCGGTCGTTTTACGAGTACATGGACTACCTCCAGGTAGTCAAACATTTTGTCCGCAAGCCCTGATCATGGTGAGGAAGATATGCTAGAAACGGAGAACAAGGCAGATGTCGTTCCCATCGTGTACGTGGTCGACGACGATCCAGCGATGCGGGCTGCGCTCGACACGCTCTTGCGTTCGGTGGGATTTCACGTCGTCGCATTTGCCAGTACAGCTGAATTCAGGGCGGCGGGTTGGGAGAATATCGAGAGTTGCTTGCTGCTCGACGTCCGCCTGCGTGGCGAGAGCGGCCTCGTATTCCAGCAGCAGACCGAAGGCCGTCCGCTAATCCCGATCGTGTTCATGAGCGGTTTCGCCGATGTGCAAGTGTGCCGGGCGGCCATGAAGGGAGGCGCAGTCGATTTTCTGGTCAAGCCCTTCGCAGACCAGGAACTGATCGATGCCGTCAATTTGGCGTTATCGTTCGACGCAAAACGTAGAACGCAGAAGAACGCAAACAACCAGCTTCAACAATCGTTCGCTCTTTTGACGCGTCGCGAGCGCGAGGTGCTCTCGTATGTGATAAGCGGCGCTCTCAACAAGCAGACTGCGTCATACCTCGGGCTAAGTGTGATCACCATCAAACTGCATCGTGCTTCCGTGATGCGTAAGATGAAGGCCGCTTCGCTTGCCGATCTGGTTCGCAAGTCCGCGGCGATCGGTGTGCAAATGCCCGTGCACGATAGCCGTCACATAGATATTTCATCGAAGGCCTGAATATGGATATTCAGCCGCAAAGCGGGCATCTGCGATTTGAAGGCGCCGGAAAGGCCTCGTCTCCATCGGCCGGCATTGGCCTAAGCCTGATTCAGATAGCGGCTCTCCTGGCCGCAAACGCGTTCGAATTCTTCGACTTCTTCATGTACACGACGCTCGCCTCTTTTATCGGGCGTGCGTACTTCCCGCCTGGGACAGCGGTGAACAGCGCCTTTCTGCCGCTCGTCATTTTCGCTGTTGGCTATCTATCGCGGCCCGTCGGCGGTGCAATCATCGGGCGTTATGCCGATACGCGTGGGCGCAAGCCCGCCATGCTGCTGACCGGCTCGCTGATCACACTCGGCACGGTTGGCATTGCGATCACACCGACGTACGAAGTGATCGGCGTATTGGCATCGTTTCTAATACTCGTGTTCCGCATGCTTCAGGGCGTGGCTATCGGCGGAGAAATGGGGTCGTCGAGTGCGCTGTTGATCGAACGCAGTCCAACGGGAAGAGGGGGCCTCTTCGGAAGCTATCAGATGGCAGGACAAGGCATTGCCCTATTGACCGCCGGCCTGTGCGGGCTTTCGCTCTCCATTGCGCTATCTCCCTTGGCACTTGCCGATTGGGGCTGGCGATTACCGTTCGCGCTAGGCGCGGTTCTTGTTCCTGTCCAACTGTTTCTACGGAGGTCGATCGTTGAGTCTGCGGCGCGCGTCGAATCTGCCAAACAAGCGACCGCCGGTAAGGTACGTGCATGCGATTGCGGGGTGCCACTGATTCTCTCTATCCTGTTGATCCTGGGCGGCACAGTGCCGACTTATATCGTGATCTACGTCACGAGCTTCGGGCTGGGCGGTCCTGTACCTTCTGCAACCGCATCATTCGTCACGACGGGCGTCACCGGAGCGGTCACGCTGGCAGCATCGATTGCCGGCGGTGCGCTAGCGGACGTCGTTGGCATGAACGCCGTGCTCATTGCATCGCGGGTTCTAACCGCGCTCGCCGTTTATCCTGCCTTTGCTGTAGCCGTCTCGCATCATTCGGAAACCGTGTCGATGCTCATGATCGCGTTGATCGCCGGCCTTTCTGCGCTTGGCGGAGGTCCGACAATCACGCTGATCCTTCAAAAGTTCAGGGCACATCATCGCGCAACCGGCCTTTCTCTCGCTTATGCGACCGGCGTCGCGCTCTTTGGCGGTACGGCACCGCTCGTCGCAGCGAGTCTGACGCGCTGGAGCGGCAATCCGCTCGGGAGCGCGTGGTACGTGATGCTTGCGGCGGGTTGCGCCGTCGTCGCGCAACTGGTGCTGACGAGGTGGCCAAGCTATCCGTTGCGGCGCTCACACGAAGCCGTGGGGGCGCTACGCGGCTAGCCTCGAAGGATCGGAACTCGCCGGAAGTGTAAAGCTAAAGCAGGTCCCCCCTCCACGCTCGCTTCGTGCCCAGATGCGCCCCCCGTGAGCCTCGACGATAGAGCGCGCTACAGGTAGACCCATGCCCATGCCGTCGGGCTTGGTGGTAAAGAAGGGCTGAAACAGCGCATCGATTCGTGTTGGGTCGATGCCTGGCCCCGTATCGCGCACTTCGAAAACGACTTCTTTTGCCTCGGGTTTGACGGTAGCCGTGAGTATTCGTGCGGTGGAAGGCCCCGAATCGATTGCGTGAATGCCGTTCAATAGCAGGTTCGCGAGCACCTGCTGGATCTGGACCCGGTCACCAAACACGTGGACCTGCGGATCGACCTCGCTGACGACACGTATGTCTTTTGCGTTGGCCTCGGGCGATATCAGGAACAGCGCGGCGTTCACCGATTCCACGGCCGGAAACTGGACCAATTGCACCGGCACCTTGCCAACAAAGCCGCGAATCTTGCGGCAAATCTCGCTTGCGTCACGTGCCCAACGCGCCGTGTCGCGGATCGCAGTCACGGCTTCTCTGACGTCTGGCGTATCGCGCGTGAGCCAGCGCAATGATGCATCGGCGGACGCGCGGGCAGCCGAGAGCGGCTGGCTGATCTCGTGCAGGATCGAGGCCGACACTTCGCCGAACAGCGATATGCGGGATGCTCGCGCCATTTCGGCGCGCATGGCCTCCAACCTGTCGCTGTTTTCCTTTTGCTCGGTGACGTCGAATGCGTAGAAATGAAGCCGCCGATAACCATTCTCGTCTTGGGGCAGCGAGCAGCGCCAGATAATTGGTACGGCGCGTCCCGTGAACGTGACCAGGGTGCGTTCGCCCCGGCATGCTGGTTTGTTCTCGAACATGGCGCGAAACACTGCACTGTTGCTGATCCGGTCAGCGGGCAATAGCACCTTCACCCGCTCGAAGAACTGCGCTTTCGATTGCGCTTCGAAGAGACTGACGACTGCATCGTTGGCGTCGACGAACGAGTGCAGCGCACGCAGTTGTGACACGACTTCGGGATGGTCGTCAAAATAGCTGTCGATACTGGTAATGCCAGACGCCTGCAAATCTTTGATGGCGCGATAGATGCGCGACCAGTCTTCGATCAGGATTGGAATCGGCGCTGATCGAAAAAGATTGTCCTTTGCCGGACCGACAGATGCGGCGCGATCAGAATTGGGAACATTGTCCGTCGACAGTGGGCGCATTGTGCACATGCTGAAACCCGGCGCTGGGCGCAGGCCGGATGGCCGAAAAAAGAGGAGTTGGCTCACGGGCCGCAGCCTCTGGCTGTTGTTCGAAGTAGCCACAACTATACCCGAGGGCAGGCGTGTGCTGCTTGGCGTCTTCTCGCTGCCGACGCTTGCCGGAACGCCGACGCGCTGTGCGCTTTTCGCGGGACGAAACTTACCTCGAAAGTCCCGGTGAGCGGTTGTCGCAAAGCAAACCTTGGTATAGGGAGCGTTCGACCACGGACTGATAGAGCGGGATGCCGCCTTCAACTAGACTTCATTTCAACATTGATGAAGTCGCGCAACCCCGGAGATAAGCATGGATCGTGTTCTACACGCGATGTCGGTATTTACGCATGTCGTCCGGGCGGGGAGCTTCACCGACGCGGCGGAGTCACTCGGCATTTCGGCCGCGTCTGCGAGCACCCTCGTCCGGCAACTCGAGGCGCGGCTCGACGTGATGCTCCTGCAGCGCTCGACGAGGTCCATGTCGCTGACCGCCGAAGGATCGCAGTACTACAAGCACTGTTTGACCATTCTGGGCCAGATGCGCGAGATGGAGGAGCATTTAGGCGGCACAAGCCGCTTCGTGCGAGGTCGCCTCTACATCGAAGTCGATCAGGAAGCGGGCTCGGTGCTGCTGCCCTCTCTGACGGACTTTCGGTGTCTGCACGCCCAACTCGATCTGCGTATTGAAGTTGGGGGAGAAGGCGAACGGCTTATCGAGCAGGGTATCGATTGTGCGATCGTGATCGGTCATCTTCGTGATTCGTCGCTTCAATGTCGACGAGTGGGATCATACCAGGCAGTCACCGTGGCGAGTCCCGCTTATCTGAGAAGAAACGGCATGCCGCGCGAGGTCGCGCAATTGCATAAGCATGACTTCGTGCATCACTCGCCGAGACGTTCCGGCAGCGCCCGCCATCCACGTTTTCACGGTGAAACGGGAACTCAAACCCTGAGGCTGCCTGAGCGCACGCTGGTTGGTGACGTGCAGACTGTCGTCGACTGTGCGACGCGCGGCCTCGCGCTTGCGCAGGTCGGACTGCCGCTGGTTGACCGGCTTCTTCGAGCGGGCGAGCTTGTCGAAGTGCTTGCGGACGCCCGGCCAGCGCCGCTACCGATCGCCGCGGTTTACCCGCAGCGCCGGCATGTGCCGATGTCGTTACGTGCATTCATCGAGTGGGCGACGAGCCGGTTCAAGACAGATGCGCTCGTCGGTTTGCCGCATGCCGGCACTGATGCGGGCGAATGGCGCGCATCCTGCAATCTCGATCACGCCGCAGCAGCTTGAGTCGCGTACCGCGGTTTGAGTGGGTCAAACCCGGAATCCCACGAGCGCTAGACGAGGTGCAAATGACACAAGCAACTCATGCCGGGCAGGATGTGTTCGAAAGCGCGCTAATGCGCCTGCTGGATCCATCGAGGGCGACGGCTGTATGCCAGGGCGCGACTGCCTGGCTCCGCGGGCCGGGCAGAAGGGTCGGCACCGTGCAGGAGGGTGCCGCGCCAGACAAGGCGGCGCGCGTGGCCTCGCAGATTCGTGTGATCGAGGTCCTTTCGAGCTCTACGGTCAGTGTTCGTTGGAGCGATCCGCTCGGCGGGCACATCGGCGAGCAGGTCTGGTGCTGCGTGACCGCGCGAAAGCGGTCGTCGTGTGCATTGACGGGCGAGCCGATCGGACGCGGCGACCGGGTCTATCAACCGCGCAGGCGTGGGAGGAACACGCCTTGGAACTGGGATCGGATGATCCACGCGGCGGCGATCCAGGCGTTGCCATCCATTTCGTCCGCTAGGGAGCAGATGTTATCAGGAACTGCGCCATGACAGAGGCGGACCGCGGGCCAGCGAATGCTAGCTCAGGTCGGTGCAGCGATACCAGAGGATGGTTTGTGGCTATCAGGGCTCTCCGGATAGTCTGCCGGACAGAGCGACGCTTGAAGACTCGGATCCGCGAGCTTGGCGTCAGGCGAGAGAATCCGTGCGTGATAAGACTGTTTGCATTGTTGACGATGAACTGTCCGTCAGGCAGTCGTTGGAGTCGCTCGTCCGTTCCATGGGAGGCCAGGCGCGCGCGTACGAATCGGCAGAACTGTTCCTGGCACATGGGCGGGAAGCGCCGTTCGATTGCGTCGTGTGCGACATACAGATGAGCGGCATGACCGGCGTTGAACTGCTTGCACGGTTACGCGCCGACGCTTGCGAGGTGCCTTTCATCTTGGTGACCGGACATCTGACCGTGCGCAGTCGTGAAGAAGCCGGTGTCTACCGCGCGCTATGCGTGCTTGAGAAGCCCTTCGATCCGGAAGAACTTGCGCAATGGATCAACAAAGCGCTGGCAGCCATGTGATTTCGTTGCCTTACCCGCTGTTCGAATTCAGGCCGCAGGTCGGATCGTTTGAAGACGGCTGTAGCCAGGGCCGCTGATGCATTGCCGTCAATCAACACCGGCAGTTTTTGTTTTTCACACTTCGTATAAGGACTCATACATTCATGGCTAACGTATCGCCCAGCAATAGTGCGAGGACTCAGTTCGTCGAAGTAGAGGGTCGGCGACTTGCCTATCGCAGATTTGGCAGTGGGATACCGCTCGTGCTGTGCGTCCGCTTTCGGGGCACGATGGACGCGTGGGATCCGCTGTTTCTGGATAGTCTCGCCGCGCGAGGCTTCGAGGTCGTGACTTTCGACTACAGCGGCCTCGGGCAGTCAACGGGCGAGCGAACCTACAGCCCGGCGTCGCTCGCGAGAGACGCGATCGACCTTGTAGTCGGACTGAAGCTGGGCAAAGTGGTGATGGGCGGATGGTCGGTCGGCGGTATGGCCGCGCAGATCGTACTGGCTAAAGCGCCTGAACTGGTGAGCCATGCCGTGCTGATCGCGACCACGCCGCCGGGTCCGCTCGTTAAGCCCGGCGAGCCGCTGTTCTACACGCTGGCCAGGCGCGAGAACGACTTCGAAGACTTCGTCACGCTGTTCTTCGAGCCCGCAGACCCGGCCAGCCGCGCTGCGGCAGAACGCTCGGCGAGACGACTCGCCGAACGCACTGACGATGTTAGTCCCGCAGTGCCATTCGAGTGGGCAGGGCAGCAACTCGGCGATGGCCCACAGAACCCGGTGTTCCCCGCGGATGCGGTGCTCCATACCCTGAAATCCACGTCGGTTCCGGTCCTTCATCTCGGCGCGGATCATGACATCGTGTTCCCGGTTGAGAACTGGTATGCACTTAATGGTCAGCTTCCGACCTTGCACCTCGTGACGCTACCCCGCACGGGGCACGGGCCGCAACTTGAGTACCCGGAGGCTTCTGCCAGTCATATCGCCGCATTCGTTAGATCCGACGAGCAGGCCGCCCCCTGATCGCGCGTGTCCGTCCCTGTCCGATTTCAATTTGTGAGTGAAGAACAAGACATGACCTTCCCATCAACGTATCGAGCTGTAGTCGTCAAAGCGCCCGGCCAGTTGCAACTCGTTGAGCGGCCGATTCAGCGACCGGCTCGTGGCCAAGTCCGAATCCGTGTCGAAGCCTGCGGCGTGTGCCATTCCGATAGCGCCACGGTCGAGCGCGAGGCAGCCGAAGGCGCCCGCCCTCGCGTGCCCGGTCACGAAGTGGTCGGCCGCATCGAGGCATTGGGCGAAGGCGTCGAGGGCTGGAACATAGGCCAACGGGTCGGTGTTGGCTTTCTTGCCGGCGAAGATCGCACCTGCCCGTCGTGCCGGCAAGGCGACATCGTGAACTGCCAGAACCCGGTCATTACCGGCATGACCACCGACGGCGGATATGCGGAAATCATGCTCGCCGAAGCGCGCGGTCTGGTCCGTGTGCCCGACGACCTGAGCGCAGCCGAGGCTGCTCCGTTGCTGTGTGCCGGGCTCACCACCTTCAATGCGCTTCGCAATGCCGGTGCGAGAGCTGGTGACGTAGTGGCGATCCACGGACTCGGCGGCCTTGGACATCTCGCTGTGCAGTTCGCACGCAAGATGGGTTTTTACACCGTCGCTATCGCGCGGGGCGCTGACAAGGCCGAACTGGCGTCGCAACTTGGCGCGCATCGCTACGTCGACGCCAAAGTCGAGGACGTTGCTGCGGCCCTGCAGCAACTCGGTGGCGCCAAGGTGGTGCTCGGCACCGCGCCGACTGGTGCCGGCATGGCCGAAACCGTCCGCGGGTTGGCGCCACGAGGCCGGCTGGTGGTGGTCGCTGTCCCCGGCGAGTCGATTGCGCTTAATGCCGTCGACCTCGTATTCGGCGGGCGTACCGTGGTGGGCGCATTGACCGGTACGGTGACCGATAACGAGCAAACGCTCGCCTTCGCCCAATTACAAAACATTCGCCCGCTGATTGAAACCTTTCCACTCGAACAGGCTCAGGCTGCCTACGATCGCATGATGCGCGCTGATGTGCGTTTTCGTGCGGTGCTATTGATGAATGTCGATAAAACTGGAGTTCAAGCATGAACGTCATTGCGCAATCCATCATCGAGGCACATGGTGGCCTCGAACAGTGGCGCAAGTTTCACACGGTCCGCGCCGATCTCGTACAGGGCGGGGCGCTGTGGGGGCTGAAGGGCCA
>Ga0310811_10009985_pt1 | contig 12266 bp, 10 predicted proteins | sample YCmetagenome_FD_207642 | JGI IMG/M metagenome (GOLD analysis project Ga0310811, IMG submission 207642) | Soil microbial communities from experimental microcosm in Duke University, North Carolina, United States - YC | ecosystem: Engineered > Artificial ecosystem > Soil microcosm > Unclassified ... | reverse complement strand
TGCGTGAATAGTGGCCTGTGGCCGGTGGCCAGTGATCTGCACCAGCCACTCGCTACAGGCCACTGGTCACGTCATTTGCCGTACACACCGATCCCGTACCAGCACGGGTTCGTTTGGCAGTTCGCCATGACCACCTTCACGCGATAGCGCTGCGTCTCGCTCGGCGTGACCTGCACCAGCGGATAGTCGTCGTTCTGGATGTCGGAATCGACCTGATCGCCGTCGGCGTCGTAAAGGACGAGATCGAGGTCCTTGCAGTCGTTGTCGCATACACCGACGAGCGCGTACCGCGTGCCGGCGTGCAGCGTCAGGGTGAACGAGTCGTTCTCATTGTCGTGCAGCGACCCGATCTGGGTCTCGTGTGTCTGCTCGTAACCCTTATCGCTGAGTCCCTTGGACGCACTTTTCAGGTAAGTCTCTACCTGAGTGCGCCACTGGTTGTCGCTCTGCGCCTGAGCGGGCGTGAGCCCGAAGGCCAGGGCGACGGTGACGGCGACGGCGACTCGATGCATGGCGACCCCCTCTTGGGAAAGCTGGTGACGACCCTACGCTGCTGGTTGGGAACCAGCCGCAGATTGGCGAAAACCGTGCCATCCGCGGCGCGCTACTAAAGTAGTAAGCGGAAGTCGGTTACAGCGGATCCGCGGCGGTCCTTCACACATGCCACCCCTGCAGGGTGCAAAAACGCCGCAGTTTATGCGTCGGGCGGGGTCCCGGAGTTCTGTCCACCGGCCCACCCCGTACCCACCCCGATCCCGAACAGCACGCCCATCGGGATGGTGATGATGGGAAGGGCGGCGACCACGATGCCGGCGGCGGTGCCCACGACCCCGGCGACCACTGCGGCGGCGGGCTTCTGCGCCCCGTCGACGTAGCGCAGCCGGCGTCGCACGAAGTTCTTCGTGGGAAGGAATCCGCCGCCGAACGCGGCGGCGCCGAGCAACAATCCGATGATCATGGCTCCTCCTACGGAACTTGCGGCGTCTTGGTTTCCGACGCAATGTCTGGAAAGGCGCGCTATCAGCCATCAGCTATCAGCCGTCAGCGACGACATTCTGGACGGGCACGGGATCGCTGACGGCTTATGCCTGACAGCTGATGGCTGACAGCTGATGGCTCTCAAAGACATCGACATCGTCGAGCGAACCCAGCTCCTCAAGATCGCCGTCTGGTTCGGGCCGGCGACGTTCATCATGCTGTCGGCCGCCTGGGCGAAGGCTTACGCCCAGGGTTCGATTCCCGGCTGGCTCTGCGCCCTCTTGATTGTCCTCGATCTCCCGCTGATCGCATTCGGGATACTCGGGATTCACGTGTTCACGAATCGCGCATCGCAGGGACTCGTCCAGGGGATCTACGCGGTGGGCGACATCCCGCCGCCGCGCAGCTATCCACGGCAGGACGTGATGATCGTGCGGGGACAGTTCCAGGAGGCAGCGGACTACTTCCGCGATCACCTCACCGTCGAGCCGGACGACAACGAGGCGCGACTGCGGTTGGCCGATCTGCTCGAGCAGCGGCTCAACGACCTCCCCGGTGCTGAACGATTGTACCTCGAGGTCCGGGGGCACCAGCCCATTCGCGGGGAGGAGATGCGGGCGTCGAACGGTCTGATCGATCTGTATCGCAAACAGGGCAATCGCGAGCGGCTGCTGGTGGAGCTGGCGCGGTTCCGCGACCGCTACCCGGGGACGCCCGGGGCAGAGGCGGCAGCCCGTCTGTTGCAGGAGCTCAAGAGCCTGACTGACGTCTGACGTCTGACGTCAGCATCACCATCTCACCGCAGCACTCCCCCACGTAAACCCCGACCCGAACGCCGTCAGAATCAGCAACTCCCCGCGCCCCAGGCGCCCATCGCAGACCGCCTCGTGCAGGGCGATGGGAATCGACGCGGCGGTCGTGTTGCCGTACTTCTGGATGTTGTTGAAGATCTGGTCGTCGCGCAGCTCGAGCTGGCGCTGCACCATCTCGGAGATGCGCTGATTGGCCTGGTGCGCGATCAGGAGCTTCACGTCGCTCGTCGTATGGCCGTTCGTCTGGAGGGCGAGCTTCACCGACTCGGGCATCTTCGTCGTGGCGTGCTTGAAAACCTCGCGTCCTTCCATTTTGATTCGGGCCTTTCCGTCCGCGAGCATCTGAGCGCTGATCCATGGGACGTGCGACAGTCCCGGGCCGTCCATCCAGAGCTTCTCGGCCTGGCGACCGTCGCTGAAGAGGTGCGTGGAGAGGATGCCGCGCTTGGAGTCGTCGGTGGGCCCGAGAATCGCCACGCCCGCGCCGTCGCCGAAGATCACTGCCGTGTCGCGTCCCTCGGTTGTCGGCTCGAGTCCCGGCGACTGGATTTCGGCTCCCACGAGCAGCACGCGGCGGTACTGACCGCAGCGGACCCACGCGTCGGCCACCGAGAGGCCATACAAAAAGCCGGTGCATTGATCGCGCACGTCGAGCGCGGGGATATCGGTGACGCCGAGCAGGCGCTGCAAGAAGACGCCGTTGCCGGGGAAGAAGTGGTCGGGGGAGGCGGTCGCAAAGATGATGCAGTCGAGGTCCGTCGCCCGGAGACCCGCCTGGGCGAGCGCCATGCGCGTTGCCTCGGCGGCCAGCGAGGAGCAGGTCGTGCCGGGCTCCACCCAGCGCCGCTCCCGGATCCCGGTGCGCTGCGTAATCCATTCGTCCGACGTGTCCATCAGCTTGGACAGGTCGTCATTGGTAACAACGCGCGGGGGAACGTAGAACCCAGTGGCAATGAATTCAGTGCGAGCCATGCACCCTCTGTTTCACTGACACCTGTTCACCCCTGTGCGTCGGCACGTCTGTACGTCTGCAATGTCTATCATCTAGCTTTTCACTGTAGTTGAGAGAAGATTTGCCGCTTACTAACTCCCCCGCAAGGGAGCCCATGGAGCTGACGATCACACGCGCGCAGTGCGACGCAGTGCGCGCCGCCAAGCATCTTCCCGACGTGCTGAAGCGCGTGCTCGACGGCGCGAAGCCCGCGGGGGGTGGATTCGTGCTGCACCTCACCTACGAGGAGGCGACGGCGCTGCAGGAGCTGGCCGCCTGGAGCGTCCACACCGACGATGCGGGAGTCGTGACACCCGAATCGCAGATCTTCGACGACCTCGTCAAAGCCATCATCACTCACCCGGACTACTGACCCATGCGAGCGCTGCGCTTCCTTTCCCTGTCGATCCTCTCGATCACCGCCATCCCGCCGCTCGCCGCCCAGAAGCGCGCCATCACTTTCGACGACTACATCGCGCTCCCCGTCGTCTCCGATCCCCAGCTCTCGCCGGACGGGAAATGGGTGGTGTACACGGTGACGACGCCTTCGCTCAAGGAGAATCGCGGCATCGCGCGGCTGTGGCTCGCCGATATCGCCGGCGGGCAGCCGCGCCAGATCACTCAGGGGCCCGGCTCGGACCGCTCGCCCCGCTGGTCCCCCGACGGGAAGACGATCGCTTTCATCTCGAGCCGGCAGGGAGGCCCCCAGATCTGGGCGCTGTCCACGGCCGGCGGCGAGGCGCGCAAGATCACGAGCATCGACGACGGTGTGGGCGAGATCTACTGGAGGCCGGACGGACGCAGCCTCCTGGCCGTCGTCGACGTGAAATGGCCGCCCGATCAGGAGATCGACAAGCGCAACGGCGACTACCAGACCGATGCCAGGATCTGGACCGAGCTCCTCTGGCGCCATTGGGACGACTTCCGCGCGGGACACCGCCAGCACGTCTTCAGCGTCGATTTCGCGAGCGGGAAGGCGACCGATCTGACGCCGCTGGACCACGACGTGCCCGCGATCGCGACGAGCGGGGACGGCGACGTGGCGACGTCACCCGATGGGAGGGAAATCGCGGTCGCCATGCACGGCGATACCGTGGTCGCCACCAACACCAACGTCGACATCTACGTCATGGGCCCCGATGGCTCGGGGATGCGCAATGTCACGGCGGCACTGCCGGGAGCGGAGAACACGCCGCGCTACTCCCCCGACGGAAAGTGGCTCTCGTTTCTCTCGATGCCGCGCGCCGGATTCGAAGCCGACCGGCAGCGCCTGATGCTGGCCGCCAGGAGCGACGGCAAGCTGGCAGCGGCTCCCGTCGACGCCACGGCCGGGTGGACCCTCTCCGTCGGCTCCTATACCTGGTGCGCCGATTCGAAGTGCGTGTACGCGGTCGTGGAGGATCGCGGACGCGAGAACGTCTACAAGATCGAGCTTCCTTCGTACCGCCGGTCCATCGCCGTATCGGGCGGCGTGAACACGAACCCCGATCCCTCGGCCGACGGGAAGACGCTCGTCTACCTGCGCCAGACCGATACGCACCCCGCGGAGGTGTGGGTCAATGGAGCGGCGCTGACGCACCACACCGATGCCGGGATCGCGCCGCTCGATCTCCCGCCGCTCGAATGGTTCGGCTTCGTTGGCGCCCGCGGCGATTCGGTATTCGGGTGGCTACAGAAGCCCCCCGCCTTCGACCCGGCGAAGAAGTATCCGCTCGTCTACCTGCTGCACGGCGGCCCGCAGACGTCGTGGATGGATCTGTGGCACGCCCGCTGGAACTATCAGATGTTCGCCAGCCACGGCTACGTCGTCGCGGTCGTGAACCGCCACGGCTCGACGGGGTTTGGGCAGGCGTTCACCGACGCCGTCTCACAGCACTGGGGTGATTGGCCGTACGAAGACGTGATGAAGGGGCTCGATGTGGTGACACAGATGTCCTTCGTCGACTCGACGCGCATGTGCGCCGCCGGAGCGAGCTATGGCGGCTACATGGTCTACTGGATCGCGGGCCACACCGACCGGTTCAAGTGTCTCGTTGCCCACGACGGCGTCTTCAACACCGTGAGCATGGGCGGCTCGACCGAGGAGCTGTGGTTTCCAAACTGGGAATTCGGCGGCACGCTGTACCAGGCGCGCGATCAGTGGGAGAAGTGGTCGCCGGTGAACTTCGTCAAGAATTGGAAGACGCCGATGCTGGTCGTGCACTCGCAGCTCGACTACCGCGTCGACCTCTCCGAGGGCTATCAGGCCTTCACGGCGGCCCGGCAGATGGGTGTCCCCGCCAAGTTCCTCTACTTCCCCGACGAGGGCCACTGGGTGCTGAAGCCGCGCAACCGGCGGATCTGGTGGGGCGTCGTGCTGGACTGGATGGACCAATACCTGAAAACGCCCGTCGTGGGAAGTCGCTAAAGGCGAGAGAGGTGAGAAGTGAGAGGTGAGAGGTCAAAGGGAAGTCCCTCTTACCTCTTACCTCTCACCTCTCACGCCTCTCGTTCAGGGTTTCGTCCACACGTTGTTTGCTCTCCGGACGTCCGGGAAGTTGTGGGACGCATCGACCTCCACCTTCACGAGATCGCGTGTTGCCGGCAGTTCGTACCTGTAATGGTTGCCGAGGTACCAGACTTCGACAGGCAGTCGAGTCATTTGCTTCGTCCCGTCGCCCCAGGTGAGGGTGAGGTCCACCGGCATCGGAAGCTGCCCCGGGCTCGAGAGCCAGATCCGCGCCGACCGGGTGCCGGCCGAATCGGTGGCCGTCGTTACCGAGTCCACCGCCTCATCGACCACGTCGTTGCGATAAAACCAGCCGCGCCAGAACCACGACAGGTCTTCCCCCAGCCCGTCTTCCATAGTGCGGAAAAAGTCGGCGGGTGTGGGGTGCTTGAACGCCCAGCGTCGGATGTACTCACGAAAGGCCGTGTCGAAGCGTGCCGTATCGCTCAGCACCTCGTGGCGCAGCAGATAGAGCCCGACTGCCGGCTTGTCGTAGCCAGCGGCGCCCAAGGCCTGGGCGGGAATGCGGTCGGCGGGGAGGATCGACGGAACGTCACGGCCCGTAGCGGCGTAGTTGCCCCAGGTGTCGATGCCCGCGCTCGCCTCTCCCGTCGTGTCGTGATAGAAGGCGCGATCCGAATAGATGTTGATGAAGGTGTTGAACCCCTCGTCCTGCCAGGCATACAGCCGCTCGTTCGATCCGACCATCATCGGGAACCATTGATGGCCCAGCTCGTGGGTGGTGACGCCGAACAGCCCTCGGCCCCCCGCGCGCGCGCCGCAGAACACGATCATCGGATACTCCATCCCGCCCACGGGACCCGCGATGTTGATCGCCGTCGGATAGGGATAGGGGAACCACTTCTCCGAGTAATGCTTGATCGTGTGCCGTACGTACACCGTCGATTTGGCCCAATCGGCGTTCGCTTCCGGCGGGTAGAACGACTGCATCAGAATGCCGTTCCAGCCGCTCGCGTCCCATACGAAATTCGGGGCGGCGGCCCAGGCGACATCGCGGACGTTCTTGGCGCTGAAGTGCCAGGTGAGGGTGGGGGAGGCCCCGGGGGGCCTAGTCTCCGGCTTGCCGGCTTCGTCTCGCGCGACGATCGCGACCGTCGAGTCGGCGGTCCGGGCGCGGGCGAGGCGCGCGCGCTCGGTCGGGGTGAGCACCTCCAACGGATTGAGCAGCGTGCCGCTTCCCGCCACGATGAAGCTGTGCGGCACCGTCACCGAGAAGTCGATGTCGCCGTACTCGAGGTAGAACTCACCCTGGCCGAAGTACTGCTCCGTGTTCCAGCCGCGCACGTCGTCGTACACGGCGAGACGCGGAAACCACTCCGCGATCTCGTAGAGCCACCCTGCGGTGAACCGTTGGCGTCCCATCCGGTCGGAGCCGTGCTCGGGCACCTGGAAGGTGTAGTCGAGCGACAGGGTGACGGCGGCGCCCGAAGGGAGCGGCTGGTCGAGATCCACGCGCATCATCGTGCCGTTGACCGTCGTGGCGAGCGGCACCGGGCGCGTCCGGCCGGCCGCAGGACCGCGCTGCGCTGACCATCCGTGGATCCGGTAGCCGCCCTGAAAGCCCCGCGCCGCCCAGCGGGCGTCCTCCGGATAAATGAAGCTTCCCAAACTTCCTTCCGCGTAGATGTTCTGGTCCACCTGGAACCAGAGGTAGCGCAGCGCGTCAGGCGAATGATTCGTGTAACGGATCGTTTCGCTTCCCGAGACGCTGTGTGTGCCCGTGTCGAGCGTCGCGTGAATGGTGTAGTCGACCCGCTGCTGCCAGTAGCGCGGACCGGGTGTGCCCGCACCGGTACGGATCTCGTTCGGCGACGGCAGGGCGAGCCGCCGGAACGGCGACGTGTCTCCGACACCCACCGGGATGACGGAAGGCGCGGGAGCCTGGGTGGGTTGTTGCAGGACGGCGGCGAAGAGCAGCGTCACGACGGTCATCTGGTTGATACCTCGAGGAAATGGGTGGTGACGGCCTACTCTACGTCGACCGATACCTGATCGCTCTTGCCGCTGGCGTCGACGGCGCGGATCGTGTGGCGCCCGTGCGCGATCGGCCAGCGCTCACTGCGCCACGCCCGTCCATCGACGTACCAGCGCACGCCCGAGCCTCCCACAGCACGAAGTGAAATGGTCGCGTAGCGCGCCTCTACTCCCACAGGCACGGAATAGCGGTCGCCGTCCTGGGGACTGGTGATCCGGAAACCTCCCACGGGTGGGTTAACCCCGGGCCAACGGCCCATCGTAGTGGTTGCCGCTGCCGGCTCCGGGGTGGCCCCCACACCTGACCCAGGAGTTGAGGCTGCCCACTCCGCGTACTCCGCTGGCAACACCACCTGCCCACTGCGGTGCCAGTCGCACGTCCGAACGGGCTCGGTGCCAGGGACGAACCACTCGTCCGCGGGCGGGCACTCCGGTCCTGCCCGGAGTCCCGAAAGCCGGCAGATCTTGACCACCACCGCGCCGACCTCTCCGGGCGTCGCAAACACGCCGGGCGGAACCCGCTGCGCTACGAGCAGCGCGGCGCGGTGCAGCAAGGGCCCGGCGCCGGTGATGCCGCCCACGCCCTGCATGGGGGTGCCGTTGAAGTTGCCGACCCACACGGCGACGGTGAAGCGGCCGGTCGTCGCTACCGCCCAGTTGTCGGTGAAGTGCCGGCTCGTCCCGGTCTTCGCCGCCGCCTTGAAGGGAAAGTCGAGCGGCGTTTCGCTCCCGAAGCTCGGCAGCCGGGCCACCGGATCGCTCAACACGTCGAGCACCAGCGCCGCCGCCTGACGCGACATGACGCGCCGCTCCTCGAGCGGCGCCTCGGCGCTCGTGTTCCAGCGGACCGGCCGCCACACCCCGCCGTTGGCGAGGGCGCGATATCCGTTCGCCAGCTCGAGCAGCGTGACGTCGCCGTTCCCGAGGGCCAGTCCCAATCCATAGTACTCGGCGGAATGGTCGAGCGTGGCGAACCCCGCGGTGTGCAGCGTGCTCAGCAGGCTCGCCACGCCGATCCGCTGTGCCAGCTCGACGGCGGGAACGTTGTAGGAGCTGCCCAGCGCATCGCGCGCCCGCACCGGGCCGTGGAAGGCGCGGTCGTAGTTGCGCGGGCGATACGGCCCGAATGTCGTCTCGTAGGTGTGCGGGATGTCGGGCAGCACCGTCGCCGGCGTGACCCCGCGGTCGAAGGCGAGACCGTAGAGGAACGGTTTGAGCGCCGACCCCGGTTGGCGCGGCGAGATCACCATGTCCACCTGGCCCGCGGTGTCGGCGAAGAAATCGGGCGAGCCGACCCAGGCGAGGACGTCGCCATCGGTGTTGTCGAGCACGATGAGTGCGGCGTGGGCGACGCCCTTGTCCCGCAACACCTCCACCGTATGGCGGACCTCCGCCTCGAGCGCCGTCTGCAGGCCGAGGTCGAGCGTCGTGCGCCACTCGCCGCTCGGGATCGCGCCGTTCTGCCCCGCCTCCTCCAGCACGTGCGTCGTGAAGTGGGGAGCCAGAAACGGCGTCTCGGCGTCGTGCACCAGTACCGGCTCGAGGTTGGCGCGCTGCACGTCCTCCGCGCGCGAGAACCCCAGCGCCGCCATGCGCCCGAGCGCGATCCGGCGACGCGCACGAGCGCGGTCGATCGAGACGAGCGGGTTGTCGCGGGCGGGCGCGTGCGCGAGTGAGGCGAGCAGCGCCGCCTGCCCGAGGCTCAAGGCTCGCGGGTCGGCATCGAAGTAGAGCTCCGCGGCCGCGGTGACACCGGCCGTTCCCTGGCCGAGCGGCACGCGATTCAGGTATTGCTCGAGGATCGTCTGCTTGTCGAGGTGGAGGTCCAGCCGCCAGCTCCAGAGGATCTGGCTCACCTTGCCCGGAATGGTGCGCGCTGTTCCCCTGAGCAGGCGCGCCAGCTGCATCGTGATCGTCGAGCCGCCCGCGACGAGGCCGCCGGCGCGCACATCCTGCCACGCGGCGCGGCCCAGGGCGCGCGGGTCGACGCCGTGGTGGTCGTAGAAGCGGTGGTCCTCCACGGCGAGGAACGCCTGCAGCAGCTTGGGATCGAGGTCGCCGAGGCTCGTCCAGCCGCCGCGCCCTTCCGGGCCCCTCGTGGCGCGCAACGGCAGGCCATGCCGGTCGAGCAGCACGAGTCGCGGTACGGGACCGGGGTTGGCGAGCGAGGCGGGGAGGGGCAGGGCGATCCAGCCGACGAGCAGCACGACCATGACGGCCAGAGCCGCCGCGCTGCGCCGGAGCAGCCGCCGCCGTGTCATGCCGCCGCTCCGAGCCGCGCTTCCGCGAGCTGGTCCGCGGCGGCGGCTGGCGTGATTCCCTGAGCCTCGGCGCTCGCAAAGATCTCGAGCATGGTGTCGTAGATGGCGTCGATCGTCGTCCGGTTGCGCTCTTCCGTCCACCCGAAGAGGTAGCGCGCCCCGTCGATCACCCCACCGGCGTTCGCGATGTAATCGGGACCGTACAGAATTCCCCGAGCCGCAAGCCGGTCGGCGTCGGCCGGCTCGGCGAGCTGGTTGTTGGCCGCGCCGACCACGATCTCGCACCGCAGCGTCGGAATCGTTGCGCGATCGAGCACGCCGCCCAGGGCGCAGGGAACGAAGCCCTGCGCCGCAGCGCTCGTGATGGCACCGGCCGGCACGACCTGGTCGATGCCGGCTCGTACCACACGGCGGGCCCGAGCGTCGTCCATGTCAGCCACGAGGAGCCTGGCCCCCGCGTCCTGTAGCATGCGCGCGAGCGCCGCGCCGATGTGCCCGCAGCCCTGCAGCGCGAGCGTGCGGTCGCGCAAGTCGTCCGTCCCCCAACGACGCCGGGCGGCTGCCTGCAGGGCGCGAAATACTCCACGCGCCGTGAATGGCGACGGATCGCGCAGCCCCGCGACGTGCTGTGTTTCGCGCCGTACGATCGCCATGTCTTCGTGAGAGGTCCCGACGTCTTCGGCGGTGATGTAGCGGCCGCCCAGGTGCTCGACGAATCGGCCGTGGGCCTGAAACAGCTTCTCTCGCGATGCGTGGCGGTGATCGGCGATGATCACCGACTTGCCGCCGCCCATGGGAAGACCCGCGGCAGCGGCCTTGTAGGACATCGCGCGCGACAGGCGTAGAGCGTCGGCGAGCGCGTCGGCGTCGGAGTCATAGCGCCAGAGACGCGTCCCGCCGCACGCCGGCCCCAGCCGCGTGTTGTGAATCGCGATGATGGCCCGGTATCCCGCCCGCTCGTCCTCCGCCTGGAGCACGAGCTCGTGCTCGGTGCCGGGGTGGAGCTCGGTGATGCGCATGCGCCGAATGGGAAGATATGCCAAGGAACGGCGCAAGCCCGGGGTTAGCAAAGCCGGAACCGAACGGAATCCGGCTAGCGCCCAAGCGGGCGGCGGTTAGGCTACCGGCCTATGGCTCCTGCCGGTGCGTCGTCCATCCCTACCCTGATCGGCGTGCCGTTCGATGCGGCCTCGTCGTTTCGTCGCGGCGCCGCGGCCGCGCCGGGCGCGATCCGCGCGGCACTCACCTCGCCGGCAGGAAACACCTGGACCGAGGGGATGGTGGACCTGGGCGGGGCGGGAACGCTCGCCGATGCGGGCGACGTCGCGGAGCTCGAGGGCGCGAACGCGCGCGCGGCGATCGAGCAGGCGGTGGGGAAGCTCGTGGCATCCGGGGCGCGGCCGATCGTGTTGGGCGGAGATCACTCGATCACCTATCCGGTCCTGCGCGGGTTGCGGCCGTATCACCCGCACTTGAGCGTGCTGCATATCGACGCCCATCCCGACCTGTACGAGGAGTTCGAAGGAGATCGCTTCTCCCATGCCTGTCCATTCGCGCGGGTGCTGGAGGAGCGGCTCACGGACGAGCTGGTGCAGGTGGGGATCCGGACGATGACTGGGCACCAGCGGGCCCAGGCCGAGCGCTTCGGTGTGGTGGTGATCGACATGGACGCGTGGACCGAGGGCCGCCGCCCGCGCCTCGCCTATCCCGTGTACTTGTCGATCGATCTTGACGGCTTCGATCCGGCGCACTGTCCTGGTGTCTCGCATCCCGAGCCGGGCGGGATCACGGTGCGCGACTTCCTCTACATGCTGCACCGTCTCACCGTGCCGGTCGTCGGCGCCGACGTAGTGGAGCTCAACCCAGCGGTGGATCCGGCGGGGCTGACCGCCCGCGTCGCGGCGAAGCTCGTCAAGGAAATCGTCGGCCAGATGCACCGCTCCGGCGGACCCTGACGCCGCGTCGTCGCGCGCCAGGTGCGGATGACTCACCCGGAGGTTAGGGTTGTGATCGACCGCGTGATGGTCCGGCGGCCGTCGCCGACCAGACACCAACCCGGGGGGAGCTTGCACCGCTTGCCCGTGGCGCGTCTGGCGCTCTCGTGCCTGGCGTTCGGCTGCACGCACGACCAACCGATGTCCGTCGGCTCGTTCACGCCCAGTGGACCGCGCGGCAGCGTCGTGCCGGTACAGCTTACCTACAACCCCGGTGAAGATCTCGGCCCCGTCTGGCTCCCCGACGGCAGCGGCTTCTTCTATACCATGGAGCGCCTTGATCGCGACGATAAGGACCGCTGCCTCGTCCTCATGCCCGCAGGAGGCGGCTCCATCGAGCGGGAAATCTGCGACCGCACTCCCGCGGCGGACGATTCGGTGGATGCCTTCAGTGCAGCCGCGATCGCACCCGACGGCCGGTTGGTCTACGTCCGGGCAACGGCGTCGCTCGCGGCGGGATGGCCCGTCGCTCCGCACGACGAGCAGCTCGTCCTCGGTACGCTCGCCGATCCCTTCACCGTCCGGATGTTGCTGCCGTCGATTCCCTACCCGGCCCCCAGCGGCCGGGTGCATCAGGGGGTGGCGCAGGTACGCTGGCTCGACGACAGCTCGCTCGTCTATGTCGGCCAGCAGGTGTCGTACCCCGCGGTGTGCATGAGCTGCGTGCTGCGCGACACGCTCGCCTCGGGGCTCGAGGTGGTGCGCCTCGATTTCGGGTCCCCCAATCCGGTGCTGCGCGTGCTCCCG
>Ga0310811_10009984_pt1 | contig 12267 bp, 12 predicted proteins | sample YCmetagenome_FD_207642 | JGI IMG/M metagenome (GOLD analysis project Ga0310811, IMG submission 207642) | Soil microbial communities from experimental microcosm in Duke University, North Carolina, United States - YC | ecosystem: Engineered > Artificial ecosystem > Soil microcosm > Unclassified ... | reverse complement strand
GTCATGCCGCCATAGTGCGCGGGGTCGCGGCGGCCGATCTGGTCGAGGTTGACCCCGTGCATGACGTGGATGCGGTTGCGGGCGTTGGCCATGTGGGGATGGACTTTGGCAGGGCGGGGCGACGGGCGCGGCTCAGGCGACGAGCTCCTCCACCGCCGCCAGCACGTCGGCGGTCGCCACGCGCTGGCCGAACACCGCGGCACCCGGGGCCGAGCACAGCACGAACGGCACGCTGTCCCCCACGCGCTTCTTGTCCATCCGCGTCGCCGCGACGACCGCAGCGGGGTCGACGTCCGACAAGGTCGTCGGCAGCCCCGCGGCGGCCAGCAGCTCGCCGACCTGCTCGCGCAGCTCGCCGGCGCCGGACAGCCGCAGCGCCGCCAGCAGCCCGAGGGCGACGGCCTCGCCGTGGCGGTAGCGCGTGTAGCCCGTGACGGTCTCGATCGCGTGGCCGACGGTGTGGCCGAGGTTCAGGAGCTGGCGCGCCCCGCCGTCGCGCTCGTCGGCGCTCACGACGCCGATCTTCGCGCGCGCGCACGCGAGGACGATGTCCGCGTCGACCTGCGCCCCGCCCGCCACCCGCTCCCACAACCGGCCGCCGGCGATCAGCGCCGTCTTGACGACCTCTGCATAGCCGGCCGCGACCTCCTCCGCAGGCAGCGTCTCCAGCGTGTCGACGTCGGTGATCACCGCCGCCGGCTGGTGGTAGGCGCCGACGTAGTTCTTCGCCTCCGGCAGGTCGACGCCGGTCTTGCCGCCGTAGGCCGCATCGACCTGGGCGACGACCGTCGTCGGTACCTGGACGACCGGCACGCCGCGCTGGTACGTCGCCGCGCAGAAGCCCGCGAGGTCGCCGACGACGCCGCCGCCGAGGGCGACGAGATGGTCGTCGCGGCCCATGCCGCGCGCGGCGAGCTCGCGCCAGACGCGCTCGGCGACGGCGAGCGTCTTGTGCTCCTCGCCCGCCGCGATCGTGATCGTGTGGTGCGTGCCCGACAGCGCCGCCCCGTAGCGCGCGCCGACGTTCTCGTCGGTCACGACGAACGCGCGCCGGCCCGGGCGCGGCAGCCCGCCGATGAGCCCGCGCCCGACGAACACCGGGTACTCCCCGCCCGCGGTCGCGGCGTAGACGAGCTTCGTCCCCGCCGGCGCGTCGCGCAGCGACTCGAGCGCCGGCAGCGCGCGGCGCACGAGGCGGTCGCCTTCGGGCAGGAAGGCGTCGGCGATCGACTCATAGAGCGGCCGGCGCTCGGCGTGCAGGGCGGCGAACGCCTCGCGGTCGCGCGCGAGCGGCCGGTCGTCGCCGGCGGCGCGCGCCCAGGCCGTCTCGTCGCTGACGTCCATCCAGACGACGGTGTGGTCGCGCAGCGCGTCGCGCACGCGCTGAGACAGCACGGCGCCGCCGCCGAGCGAGATCCCCGGCGCACCCGAGCGCAGCGCGCGCAGGACGACCTCCTCCTCGTGGCCGCGGAAGCGCCGCTCGCCGTGGACGGCGAAGAACTGCGCGATCGTCATCCCGAGCTGCTCCTCCATGAGCGTGTCGGTGTCCAGCACGTCGTCGAACGCGGACGACTTCCCCGCGCCCATGAACCCGACGAAGACTAGGGAGCCCGCCACTGGATCCGCTCGCGGTAGGCCTGCACCGCGGCGAGCACGTCGTCCATGTGGTCGCCGCCGAACTTCGTCCGGTAGGCGTCGGCGAGGACGAACGCGACCATCGCCTCGCCGACGACGCCGGCCGCCGGCACCGTGCAGGAGTCCGTCCGCTCGCGCAGCGCCTGGGCGGGCTCCTTCGTCGCGATGTCGACCGAGCGCAGGGGCTTGGTCAGCGTCGGCAGCGGCTTCATCGCCGCGCGCGCGACGAGCGGCTCGCCGTTCGTCATGCCGCCCTCGAGGCCGCCGGCGTGGTTGGACTCGCGGTAGTAGCCGCGGGCCTCGTCGTAGAACAGCTCGTCGTGCGCCGCCGAGCCGGGGAGGCCGGCGAGGTCGAAGCCCTCCCCCAGGCCGACGCCCTTGATCGCCTGGATCGAGCACAGCGCGCCCGCGAGCCGCCCGTCGAGGCGCTCCTCCCAGGAGATGTGCGAGCCGAGGCCCGGCACGAGCCCGAACGCGATGACCTCGAAGACGCCGCCGAGCGACTCGTTCGCCTTGCGCTGCACGTTGATGTGGGCCACCATCGCGCGGCTTGCCTCGCGGTCCAGGCAGCGGACGGGGTCCTCGTCGACGCCCGCGAAGTCGGCGACGGTCAGGGGCGCGCCGGCGCGCGCCGGCGCGTGGACGCTGCCGATCTGCACGACGTGCGAGCGGACCTCGACGCCGAGAGCCGAGAGGAACGTCCGCGCGAGGGCGCCGCCGGCGACGCGTGCCGCCGTCTCGCGCGCGCTCGCGCGCTCGAGGACGTTGCGGACGTCGGTGAGGTTGTACTTCTGCGTCCCGACGAGGTCGGCGTGGCCCGGGCGCGGGAGGTGGACCTCGGGGATCTCCGCCTCGACCGGCCAGGGGTTCATCCGCTCCTCCCAGTTGGCGTAGTCGCGGTTGGCGATCTGCAGCGCGATCGGGCTGCCCATCGTCACGCCGTGGCGGACGCCCGCGGTGACCTCGGCGCGGTCGCGCTCGATCTTCATCCGCCCGCCGCGGCCGTGGCCGAGCTGGCGGCGCGCCATGTCGCGGTTCATCGTGTCCTGGTCGATCGTCAGGCCCGCGGGAAGGCCCTCGACGAGGCAGGTGAGACCGGGGCCGTGCGATTCGCCGGCGGTGATGAGGCGGAGGGCCATGACGGCCCGGGAGTCTATGGAGCGTCGGTCGCGACGACGGCGCCGGTGGCGCGGTCGTAGGCGAAGAGGCCGATCGCCGCGGCGGTGTGCGGATCCTTGATCATCTCGCGCAGGACCGAGCGGCCGTCGGCATCGACGCGGGCGCGCAGCGCCCGGGCCTCGGCGACCGTGGCGGAGACCTGCGGGACGATCTTGTCGATCACGAGCGTGAACTTGCGCCAGCTGCCGTCGGCGGACAGGACGCCCACCGTGCTCTTGTCGCCGGGCGACATCACAAAGACGCGACAGCGCGACTCCGCGCACTTGCCGTCGCCGGTGGCGAGGGCGCTGGGACCGAGCAGGAACACGGCCCGCCTGCCGCCGGAGGTCGTCCCGAGGTACATGACCGCCGGGTTGGACGTCCCGCCGAGCGCCTGCAGGCGAGAGAGGCCCCGGACGTCGGCCGTGTCGTCGGCCCCCCAGCGCGCGCGCGTGCGGTAGACCGTCCGCTGCGCGGTCGTGTCGTCTCCGGAGGTGGTCGGCGCGATCGGCGTCGTCGCGGGAGCGGCGGGCGTCGTCGTCGTGGGCTTGTTCGTGGTCGTGGTCGTGGTCGTCGCCGGCGCCGTGGTGCTGGGGACGGTCGTCGTGGGGGCGGTCGCGGTCGTCTGCTCCGGCGACGACGACTTCTCGGGCTTCGGCGGGGCAAAGAACGGGTCGTGCACCGCGCCCGGGCGGGCGTGGCCGATGACGGCGGGCGCCGCGATCGTCAGGGCGCCGGCCGTGTCGCCGGCAGCGGCGGGCGGCTCGAGCGAAGCGGCGGGGGTCGGCGGCACCGTCGCGTCGGACGAGCCGATCACGATGGGTACGGCGACGAGCGCGACGAGCAGCAGGACCGCAACGGGCCACAGGCGCTTTGCCACGAGGTCGCGGGCGATCGAGCGTGCCGCGGTGACGAGCTGCGTTTTCATGGCCGGACCCCCTGGATCGATGCGGTGGCCGTCGGCGGCGCCGTGGCGGCGCCCGTGGAGCCCCCCGGCGCCGGCGACGTTGCGGCGGGCGCCGACGCGGTCGCTAGGAGTGTCGGGCTCTGGCTCGCCGGCAGGATGTACGAGGTCGCGCTGACCTGCGCCTTGACCTTCGGGAAGCCGTGACGACTCGCCACCAGGGAGAAGCCGTCGACGGTGAGCAGACGACCGTTGACGAAGATCGTGTCGCCGGTCGTGTCGGCGAGGCGATCGATCGACCCGAGCAGACGCTGCATCGGCAGGTACCCGCCGTCGAAGGTGAAGGTGAAGGGCATCGTTAGCAGTCCGGCGGCGCCGACCGAGGCGCCGGGCGGCGCCTGGCTGATCGCCGGGGCGGCAGGCGTGGAAGCCGTGCCATCGGCCGGCGTGGTGGCCGTCTTGTCGGTGCCCGTCGCGGTCTTCGCGTCGGCCCCCGTCTTCTTCGCGTCCGCCGCGGGCGGTGTCGTGGTCGTCGCAGCGGACCCGCCGCCGACGAGGTTGAATGCGCGGAAGTCGATCTTGCTGGACTTCGCGACGGACTCGAGCTGGAACAGCAGCGAGGCGACGTCGTCGTCGGCCGGCACGGCCTTGCCGAGCCGCGCCAAGGTTGCGTACTGCCGCTGGTAGGTCGCGCGCGCATTACGCGCGTTTCCGGCGGCGCTGGTCGCGGCCGCCAGGCGCTGCCGGGCCTGCGAGAGCTGCCCGGCGACCGCAGCGCTCTTCTCGCGCTTCGGTGCGATGACGAGCATCCAGAACCCGCCGAGCACGGCGATGACGGCGAGCACGCCCGCGATCTGACCTCTCTGAGCGGTCATCCGGCACCTCCGGTGGAAGTCGAGGCCGGCACGGTGTTGCCGGCGGCGGTCGCGGCGGCCGCGGGGACGATCCCGGACGGCGCCTGGAAGAAGACGGTCAGCGTGAACTCCGGCATCTGGTCGGTCGAGCGGCAGTCCGACTCATTCGCCGACGCACTGTCGGCCTTCTGCGAGCTCGAGAGGCTCACCCGCTGCACGCCGTCGATCGCCCGCAGCCGGGCGAGAAGTTGCGCCACGCGGCTTTGGCTGCGCGCACAGCCGGCGAGGCTGAAAGCCGGCACCGGCAGGGCGCTGCGCAGCTCGTCGCTGGCCCCGCCCTGAACGGCGGATCCCGGCGATGAGGTGGCCGTCAGGGAGGTCAGATCGACGTCGGTCGGGATCACTCGCGCGATCTCGCGCAGCCCCGCCGACCAGTCGAAACGGCCGTTGATCAGGCCGCGGAGCGTCTCCGTCCGTGAGGCGCTGAGAGCCGCGAAACGCGTGTACGGCGCAAGCGACGCAACCTTGGCCTCGGCGGCCTGCGCGGCCTGCTCGGTCGTCGCGAGCTGGGCTCGGCGGTCGTTGAGCTGGCGGCTGGTCAGCGCCCAGGCGCCGGCCATCAGGACGGCGAGACCGAGGACCACCAGGACGGCGTAGGCGCCGATGGGCCGGGGAACGTCGCTGACCCGGCGGGCCGGGCCGAAGTCCAGCTTGCGCGGCCCGCGGCGATCCGGCGGAATGAGGTTGACGGCCTTCATGAGCCCACACGCTCCTCGATGGCGAGTCCGGCAGAGACGGTGAGGCAGGCAGCATCCAGACGTCCGAGGTCGGTTCCGCGCGCGCCGGCGACGACGCGCTCCTGCACATCGATGCCCAGTTCGGCCTGCAGCGCGGCCGCGAAGCCCGGAACGGCGGCCGCCGGGCCCGTGAGGACGACCCGCTGCACCGCGCTGCCGCCGTTGGACTGCGCCTGATGGAAGTCCAATGAGCCGCGGATCTCGCCGGCGACCTTGCGGGCACCGGAGACAAGGATCGTGCGGGCGTTGGAGACGATCTCCTCGTCGCCGTCGATCGTGCTGAGCTCCGCCTCGAGCCCGACGTGGTGCAACCACATGCGGGCGTGCTCGATCGTGAGCTCTCCGCGTTCGGCGAGCTCTACGGCGAGGCTCTCGAGGCCGCCGCCCGCGACGCGGGTGAACCCGCAGACGCCGTTGTCGGAGATCGCAAGGTTCGTGAGGCCGCCGACCGAGACGAAGAGCTCCGGGCCCGCGTCGGCGGCGGCGGTCTGCAGCGCGCGGACCATGCCGAAGGCCGACAGATCGATGCCGGTCGGCTTGAGCCCGGCGGCCCGAGCAGCCGCCACGACGGCGAAGAGCATGTCGCGCCGCGCGGCCACGAGGACGACGCGCTGGCGCGGCCCCTCGGGCGTGTCGACGACGCCGACCGAATGGAAGTCCAGGACGGCGTCCTCCAGCGGCATCGGGATCTCGTCCTTTGCCTGGAAGCGCACGGCCGTCGCGATCTCCTTCGGGTTGTCGATCACCGGGAGCAGCAGCGTCCGGACGACGATGCGGGCGTTCGCGACGCCGATGCGCACGCGCTTATCGAGATCGCGGTGCTCGCGCCAAACGTCGCGCAGCGCCTCGGCCAGTGCTGGGGCGTCGGCGACCTCTCCGTCGCGGACGACTCCCGGGGCCAGTTGTGCCACGGCTCCGTGCTGCACGGCGATCGCGCCGTTGACGGTGACCTGGGCCGCGGCAATGCGGCCCGGCTCGATTGTGAGTCCTACAAGCGGCGTCGATCGTGAACGTCCCATGTGGCTCATCAATCGGCAGCGGGACCGACGGGCCACAGCCCATCAGCGCAACTGTGCCCAAACGTCCAGTTGCGGTCCAGCCCGGGCTGGACGATGGAATGGGGGTTAGAAGGTGCCGAGGTACTGCGACACGAGCTCGTTGCCGGCGAGCAGCCCGACGACAGCGCCGACGGCGAGGAACGGACCGAACGGGATCGGCGTCTTGCGCCCCTGGGCCACGCCCGAGCGGATCATGATCGCGACGCCCACGACGGTGCCCAGCATGAACGCGACGAGGAACGCGGGCGCGACGGCGGCGCCGAGGTACAGCCCGAGGACCGCGACGAGCTTCGCGTCCCCCATCCCGATGCCCTTGGGATGCAGGAGCGACGGCACGGCGAGCACCAGGCCGGCGACGGCCCCCGCGATGAGCCGCTCGACCTCGCCGCCCGGGTCCAGGGCGGTGCCGAGCACGACGCCGAGCACCGCGGCCGGAAGCGTCAGGCGGTTGGGGATGAGCTTGTGGTCGAGGTCGATGAGCGCGATCGGCACGAGGAAGGCGACGAGCACGAGGCCGAGGACGAGTTGCGCGGCGTCGGCGTGATGGACGGCGACGACCGCGGCGAAGAGCACGGCGGTGAGCGCCTCGACGAGCGGGTAGCGCGGGGCGATGGCGGCCGAGCACGCCCGGCAGCGTCCGCGCAGCAGCAGCCACGAGAGCACCGGGATGTTGTCGTACGGCTTGATCGGCGTCTCGCACGCGGGGCATCGAGAGCCCGGAGTGGCGAGCGACACGCGCGCCGGCAGGCGGTAGCTCACGACGTTGAGAAACGACCCGATGATGAGACCGAAGGCTGCGGCCGGCAGCAGGGCGATGGGCATGGACACAGTCCTCGATTCTCGTGGAGCGGGCGGGCGATGCGTTCGCGGGACGTATCGGTCGATCAGCCGCCCGACTTGAAGCGCGCTCAGCGCCGCGTCACGGGCGGATCTCGCGCCAGCTGTTCTGGAGGATGCCCGCGGTGCCGAAGGCCTTGAGCTGGCCGGAGAGCGACTGATCGAAGCTCACGTTCGGGTCTGCCTGCCCGCCGTCGCCACTGGAGCCGGCACGCAGCGCGCCGTCGCCGTCGATCGCGACGGATCCGTAGATCCCGATCGTGCCGTCCATGTCGAGGACGATCTTGTCGGTGAGACCCGGCGAGCCTGTGCCCCCCGTGACCATGAAGTACATGAGCCCGTAGAAATGCAGGTTGCCGCGCAGCTCGAAGAGGCCGAGGCTCTGGTCGACGACGATCATGCCCGGGGCGACGGGGGAGTTGATGTCGCCGTTGATGTTGTATTGGCAGCCGCTGGCCGGCACCGTCTTGATGTAGACGACCTCGCCGGTGAGCTGCGCGTCGGTCGGGCAGGAGTCGTAGACGGTGCCGTTGGCGGTGGCGGTGTCGAGGAGCTGCTGGCGCGTCTCGGGTCCGACGACCGCGCCGGGCTCCGGACGCCCGAAGCCCGGCGGCGAGATCCGCGGGTCGGAGGTCTGGTCGTACGGCGCGCCGTTGTTGCTGATGACGCAATCCGTCGGATTCGCGGAGGTCGTGCAGCGCAGCAGCACCGGGCCGACGTCGCCGTCGCTGGGGCCGTTGGTGTCGATGATCTGCTTGTTGCCGTTGTTCGACAGATACACCATGTTGGCGATGATCGAAGCCTTCGGGAACGGCAGGGAGATCGACTCGACCTTGACCTTCGCGACGATCGACCGAGACTTGCCGCGAACCGTCGCGGACGCCTTCACCCACAGCACTCCGTCCTTGTTCGCGTCCCAGCTGGCGCGCCCGTCGACGAGCGCGGGCGAGTAGAAATCCTCCCCCGTGCCGCTCGTGGCGGGGTCGGCGTCGCCGTTGTCGCGCACGATCGTCGTCCACGTCGTCGCAGCGTCGGCGTCCGGCGAGTCGCCTGAGCTGATGAGCTCGGAGTTGTTCGGGCACAGCGGGTTGACGGTCGCCGGCGAGCAGGACTGGGCGCCGGCGGTCGAGGGGCCCGGATACGCCGTCGACGGCGAGCCCGCCCAGGAGCGCGACAGCTTGAACGTCTGCTCCTCGAGCGCCCGTTCGGCGAGATTGAAGGACGACTCGCGGACGCGCTCGACCCGGGTCAGCGACTGCTGGTTATCGCTGTAGGCGAAGACCGCCAGCCCGAGCGTCAGCATGATCGACATGAGGATGATCGCGGTGACGAGGGCGTAGCCCTGCTCGGAACTGGCGTGGTTCGGGGTCATGGTGCGTTCACCGTGTAGGAGTCGGAGTACGCGCTGAGATGGCCGGGATCGGTCACCCGCACGCGGACTGAATCGCCGGTCGCGAGCTGTGTGGCGAGCGTCGGCGCGATCTGCGGCGCGCCAAGTGACGTCTCGACGGCGCCCGTCGTCTTGAGGAACTCGTAGGTCAGGAGCGCCCCCTCGGGATCGCTGGAGCCCGAGGCGTTGAGCACGAAGTTCGTGCCGCCCGAACGTACCGGCGGGTCGAGCACCGCGATCGGACGGCGGTTCTGGTTGCGCAGCGTCACCCCGCTCTGGATGTCGGCCTCCTTGGGGCCGGCCTGGGCGCTGTTGACGTCGACGTAGGCGTGGACCCCGATGAACGTGATCGAGTCCGTCGTAGCGCTGTTGTAGGTGAAGAGCGGCCGCGGCGTGGCGGGGCGCGCGTTCGTGACGAACTCCGCCGTCACGGAGTGATCGCAGGTGCTGGCGGCGACGCAGGTGCCCGTCCAGGCGTCCGCCGCTCCGCACGCAGCGGTCGACGGCACGGCGGGCGAGGCAAGGGTCGACCAGCGCTGTGTCTCGCGCCACACGCGTCCGTTGGCCACGTCGAGGCAGTAGCGCACGCGGCGTACGCCCACGAGGTTGGCGTCGGCTCCCGTCGCGTCCGGATCGACGGAGCGGAAGACGAGGTCGTTGGCCTGGCCGCTCTCGATCGACAGCGCCTCCGTCGTGGGGTCGGCGAGGTTGCGCAGGTCGCGCGTCAGCGCGTCGATCATGCGCCGGACCTGCTCGGAGGCGTCGTTGCGCTGCTCGGACAGGCGGGCGTTGGCCTGATAGCGCTCGAAGGTCCCCAGGGTCGCACCAAGGATCGTGAGGAAGATCGCCGTCGCAACGAGGAGCTCGATGAGCGTGAAGCCGCGCTCGTCGGAGAGCCGGCGACGCATCAGTGCACCGGCCCCACGACCACGGACTCCGCGTTGAGGTTGTCGATGGCGGTGACCCAGTAGAACATCTTGTTCGTGCGTGTCGTGTCGTGCCACTGGTGCACGGAGGCGTCGGAGGTCTTGAAGATGCGGTTGGAGAGCGCCAGGCTGAATCCGGCCGGGAGCGTGCCGCTGCCGTTCGGCGCCGTATAGCGGTACACCCGGTAGGCCTTGACCCGCGTCGCGTCACAGCCGCCGCCCGCGACGGGGCTCGTCCAGCTGACCGTGTCCGTCGACGTGTTGAGCGTCACCGACGCCGGTGGGCAGGGGCGGACGTTGCTCGCGATCGTGACGTTCGCGGTAGAGACCGACCTCGTCGGCGTCGTGCCCCAGAGGAAGACCGTGTAGACCCGGTACTGCGTCGCCCCGGCCGCGGACTTGTCCAGGCACGTGGAGCCCGTCGGGCGCGGGGACGCCGCGACGACCCCGGTCTCGTCATAGCACGTGACGTCCGCCCAGACACCGCCCACGAGCCGCTGGATCTCGTAGCCGAGGACGCTGGCCGAGACGGGCGTCCACGTCAGCTCGGCGACGTCGGTCCACAGCTGGTTCAGGCCACCGAACGGGCTCGTCGGCGCGCCGACCCCGAACTCCTTGACGGGCACGACGATGTTGCGCACCGCGCCGTCCTTGCCGGAGTTCGCCCGCACGCTGATCGTGTACGTCCCGGTCACGACGAGGTTCAGCGGCCAGGTGAACGTCCACGGCCCGGTGCCGCTCCCGGCAGCGGTGCCCATGAGCGTGTCGTTGACATACCAGCTGACCTTGCTCGCGGGCACCGACGTGGTCGCGGAGAAGCTCGCGGAGGAGGCCACGCCCGCGTCGACCTGCACGCACGGCGGATTACCGGTGCATGCTGTCGGCGACGTCATCGACAACGCCGTGATCTGCGGTGCGAAGGAGCTGCCGGGATCGTTGATCACCGCGCTCTGGCGCGACGTGCCGGTGCCGCGCGCGCCCGTCCATGTCGTCACCGACGTGAAGCGCTTGTAGTCGCGCGGGAAGCTGTCGCGCGTGTCGGTGTTGGCGTTGCAGAACGTCGCTCCGGCGTGGCTGCCGTAGCCGTCCTTCGGGTCGTCGACGTAGCAGAGCGTCGGGGTCACGCTGTACGTCGTGCCGCGCCGGGTGAAATTGACCGTCCCGCCGGCCTGGACGACGCCGCCCGAGAGCGAGGCGATCGTCGATGCGAGCGTCGCGGTGTCGAGCGAGCCGTAGGGCACCGACCGGGCGTCCTCGATGAGCTCGCGGGTGAGGTTCGTCGCGCCCTCGCGAGCGCGGTTGGAGCTCGTGGTGCGGTTCGCGCCGTCGACGAGCGCCACGACGCCGAGAACGCCCACCAGCAGGACGAAGATGGCGACGAGCATCTCGATGAGCGTGAAGCCCCCATCCAGCGAGAGAGTTCGGGTGCGCCTCATCACTGCTCGTTGTCGGCCCGCCGATGGCGCGATCACGAGAAACGAAGCGCTGGTGGCCGAACGTTCGATCCGCGCGATCTGAGCGCGAAAACGGCGAGAGGCGGGCCCGAAGGCCCGCCTCTCATGCGACTGGGGAGTCAGTTCGGGGATTACCAGGTGGAAGCGCCCGCGCAGGCCGCAGCCGCGGCGCCCGAGCAACGGATGAACACGCCGTTGCCGCCCTTGGTGATGTTGAAGAACTGCGCACCGCTGGAGGTCGACTGCTTGGAGACCGTGTAGGCGGAGTCGCTGCCGCCGGCGAGCGGCGTCGCGAAGTTCGTGACGTCCGTCGACGCGGCGCACGTGGCGTACGCGGTGTCGGTCAGGCAGGACTCCATCTGGGACACCGCGTTACGAACGTCAGACTTGGCCGAGGCGTCCTTGGCCTTGTCCTTCTGACCCAGGAACGTCGGCAGGGCGATCGCCGCGAGGATGCCGATGATCAGGATGACGACGAGCAGCTCGATGAGCGTGAAGCCCGACTCCTCCGAGGCGCGGTTGCGCAGGTTCTGCAGCATGTTGGAATCCCTCCAAGGATCCGGATGACGAGATGTGCCGGCCGTGGCCTCTTGCCGTGGCGGTTGCACAACCCCCTCATCGGCCGACGTCCAGCACCTGCCGGACGGGCAGATCAGCAATCTGGACGGATGACGGACGACGGATCACCCGGGGCCCTCGCAGGGTGTGCTCCGCGCCAGAGGCGACGCCACGGTCCGCTCCCCGCGAACGGCGAGAGGCGGGCCCGAAGGCCCGCCTCTCACACGACTACCGAGACAGTTCGGCGACTACCAGGTGGAAGCGCCCGAGCAGGCCGCAGCCGCCGCGCTCGAGCAACGGATGAACACGCCGTTGCCGCCCTTGGTGATGCTGAAGAACTTCGCACCGCTGGCGGTCGACTGCTTGGAGACCGTGTAGGCGGACTCGGTGCCGAGCGCGACCGGCGTCGCGAAGTTCGTGACGTCCGGCGAGGCGGCGCACGTGGCGTAGATCGTGTCGGTCAGGCAGGACTCCATCTGCGAGACCGCGTTACGAACGTCAGACTTGGCCGAGGCGTCCTTGGCCTTGTCCTTCTGGCCCAGGAACGTCGGCAGGGCGATCGCCGCGAGGATGCCGATGATCAGGATGACGACGAGCAGCTCGATGAGCGTGAAACCCGACTCCTCCGAGGCGCGGTTGCGCAGGTTCTGCAGCATGTTGGAATCCCTCCAAGGATCCGGATGACGAGATGTGCCC
>Ga0310811_10009983_pt1 | contig 12268 bp, 12 predicted proteins | sample YCmetagenome_FD_207642 | JGI IMG/M metagenome (GOLD analysis project Ga0310811, IMG submission 207642) | Soil microbial communities from experimental microcosm in Duke University, North Carolina, United States - YC | ecosystem: Engineered > Artificial ecosystem > Soil microcosm > Unclassified ... | reverse complement strand
TGCGATGGAAATTCGACAATATATGCGAGCGGATGTCGCGGTCTCGGCGGTCGCGCATCTGTCATTGGTGGCGCTCGTTGTGATCTACACCAAGATCAAGCCCTTCGTGACGCCGCCTGAGGTGGCCGTGCCCGTCGATGTCGTCATCGCCGATGACCCCGCGCAAAAGAAGCCCGATCCGCAGCCGACGCCCGATTTCTCCTTGCTGGCCAATCCGGTGTCGCCGAACGATTCTTCTGCGGCAGCTTCGCCCTCGGCGAGCTCGCCGCCCAAGGCCAGCGCGACCGCCAGCGGCCGCGAGGCTGTTGCGCAGCCCCAGCCGCAAGCGCAGGCGGCGCCCGGCGCGCCATCCGCGGCTTCGCCCGGATACACGCCGGCTCAGCCCGATCTGACCATCAAATACCACGTCATGCTCGGTCTGCCCGACGACATGCCGACGTCGCCTTCGTCCGGCGACACGCAGGGTGAGGGTGGCGATGCCGCGCCGGCAAAGGACAATCTCGCCTCAAGCCTGGTGGGGCCGCTGCGGCGTCATCTGAAAACCTGCTCGAAATTGCCGGCCTCGCTGTCCCTTTCCGACAATGTCGCGGTCAAGCTGCGTGTACAGATGACGCCGGATGGTCGGCTTGCCGCGGAGCCCTCCTTGATCGAGGGTACCGCCTCGGTGAAGGGCGTCGCGCTGATGCGCAGCGCGGTCGCGGCCCTATCTGCATGCCAGCCTTATGCGGAGCTGCCGGCAAACCGTTATGGCGAATGGAAGGTGCTCGACCTTTCCTTCACGCCGCACGATTTCAATTCGTGAACCGGCAACGTGTGCTGCATCATACGCTCATCGCGCGCCAGGCGTTGGAGGCGAACTGCCGGCGCCAGATCACGACCACAACCAGTGCCGTTGTGACGAACAAGACCCACGGGCTCACGAACCAGCCGAGATAGCCGAGTGCAAAGAAGAACGCGCGCTGGCCCCGGTTGAAATGGCGCCCGCCGGATTCGAACATGCCGGCGGTGCGGATCACATGGGCTTCCGCTTCGGCCGAGTAGCGCTCGCTCGAAGGCGGCATCGCGCCGAACAGGATGCAGACATAGTTGAACAGCCGGTAGGCCCAGGCGAACTTGAAGAAGGTATAGACGAAGATCAGGATCAGCCCGACGCATTTCATTTCCCACAGTGCGGGCGTGGGGCTGATGTCGATCGGCAGTTTACTAAGCACGGCCAGCGCATCGTTGGTGGAGCGCAGCAGCGCAAGCCCGCCGCCGATGGCAAGCAGACTGGTGGAGGCGAAGAAAGCGGTGCCGGTTTGCAGCGAGATCATGATCTGCATGTCGACCATTCGCGCCTCGCGGTCGAGCGCGCGCCGGATCCAGCGCTCGCGATAGGCATGCATCCGGGCCGACAGGCTGTCGCGTCCGTAAGGCGTGCGCTCCAGCGTGAATGCGTAGACGCTCCATTCGAGCACGAAGAACGAGACCGCCAGAATATCGACCGTATATTGACCCATGCTGCATTCCGTAACGGCGCATGCTAAAGCGCCTAACATGGCGTGCTGGCACGCCCAAGAGGATTGTTCCGGGAATTTCGCGGGGATTGTTCGATGACCTTGAAGCTCGTAATCGGCAACAAAAACTATTCGTCCTGGTCGATGCGACCGTGGCTCGCGCTGCGTGCCAGCAACATCCCGTTCGAGGAGATATTCATCCCGCTCTACACGGGACAGGCCGATAAAGACCGCCTCCTGAGCTTTAGTCGTTCGGGCAAGGTGCCGGCCCTGATCGACGACGATCTTACGATCTGGGATTCGCTTGCGATCATCGAATATCTCGCCGAGCGTTTTCCCGAAGCGAAACTCTGGCCGCAGGATCGCGCCGCGCGGGCACACGCGCGCTCGGTCTCGGCCGAGATGCATTCGGGATTTCTGCCGCTTCGCAACGAGTGCGGCATGAATTTGCACCGTCCGGTCGGCAGCATCGCGCTGTCGGAGGATGCGCGCGCCAACATTGCGCGCGTCGAAGAGATCTGGAGCGATTGCCGGGAGCGCTACGGCAGGCAGGGACCGTTCCTGTTCGGCGCCTTCAGCGGGGCGGATGCGATGTACGCTCCCGTCGTGCACCGCTTCCGAACCTACGCCGTCAAGGTAGGGCCAATCGTGCGGGCCTATATGGAAACCATGATGGCGCTGCCTGCTTTCAAGGAATGGACAGAGGCAGGACTGGAGGAAACGATCATCATCGACAAGTTCGAGACAGTGTGAAGCACATGATGCGATTATGACATCGTTCGCGGCTTGACGGACGCCGGCGAACGCGGTCTGAATCGGCGGGCAAGCCTTGCGTTTGGCTCCGATAACAGCAGAGGGAATGTGGCCATGGGTATTCTCGATTCACTGGAAAGCTCGGGCATTCTCGGCCAGCTCGGAGCGGCCGTGCTTCCCGCCGTGCTCGGCGAGGTGATGGGGACCGGCGCCCAGGGCGGCGGGGCGCTGACTTCGATCGTCGCCAAGCTGGAGCAGGCTGGCTTCGGCGATCAGGTCAAATCGTGGATCGGTAACGGCCAGAACCTGCCGATCACCGCCGATCAGCTGAAGCAGGTGCTCGGCAGCGACGTGGTTCGGCAGCTTGCGGCCAAGTACAACATCCCGATCGACCAGGTCTCCGAGGTATTGGCGCACCAGCTGCCGCAGGCCGTCGACCAGGCCAGCCCCGACGGCAAACTGCCGCACGCAGCTTGAGGCTTTGCAGCCTTAAAAAAACCACGGTCGGGCGTTCGCTGAAATTAGTTCAAGGTCGACCAAACCGACGTATCGCTCTGAAATGCCAGCGGTATTCGCGCATTTGATATGCCCGGATGTGACTGGCCAATCTGCGAGGGTGCGTGCTATACCCGCCGCCGGGTTTCTAGCCGAGCCGCGCATCGGGACTGAAAGCGCGACCGGCTTTCTCTGTGTGATGGAGAGGGCGTTGAAGCACAAATTCGCCGTTGGATCGACCGTTTACTTTACTGCCAGCAACGTTTCGCGCCCGGCCGCGAGCGGCACCTATGAGGTGATCCGGCAGCTTCCCTCCGAAGGTGACGATTGCCAGTATCGCATCAAGAGTTCGACCGAGGCTTTCGAGCGCGTGGCCAAGGAAAGCCAGCTCGCGGTCTCTTGAAGCCGGGCAAAAACCAGTCGATTGTCCGATCGAGCACACGGACGGCTTGGCGAGGCGGAACGTTTGTCCCCAGGCCGTCAAATGGCCCTGTTCGCAGAAACATTCTGCGCAAGTAGAATGCCCAAAGGCCGAGCATTCAGCTTAGCTGGATTCGCTTCCGGCCGCGTGAGGGATTTCGCGCAATGAACTGGGCCTCGTCGCTCGATCAAATATGGCGTTCGTCAGCGTTTCCCATGTGGTTGACGCTGGCGGCTGCAGGTTTCTTTGGACTGATCGTGCTGATCACACTGCTGCGCGCCGAGAAGTCGGTCGCCAATGGCGCACTGACGGTCATCACGCTCCTCGCGGTCGGGATTGCCGTAGCTTCGACTTTGCGCGGATCCGGTTCCGCCGGTACGGGCGCGGTCGAGGACCGGTCTTCGCAGATGACCGCAGCCAACAGTCTGCCGGCCTTGGCCTGCATCGATGACATTGCCGGCGAGGCTGTGGAGCAGGCCTGCGAGAAGGTGTTGTTCGGCTCGGCCGAATCCACCGCCGCTGCCGTCAATCACGTGGCTGCAATGATTACCCGTCTGACATCGCTTGGCGATGCCGCCGCTGCGCAGCGCACCATGTCGCCCGAGATGCAGGCGTTGCGGCGGGCGATCGAACACGACCGCTATGGTCTGGTCGCTCAGGTGCTGCTGGCGCGGGAGCGATGCACGCCGACGGAATGCCCCGCCTACCGGTCGCTGACCGACAACCACCAGATCATCACCAACATGGACGAGCACACCTATGACGTGCTGGTTGCGCGCTATGCTCCGTCCTGGAACGCGCCAGTCGCGGCTGCGCTTCCGGCGCCAGCCAGCATGCTGGGTGCATCCGTACCGACTGGCCGACCGACCAACGCCGAGTTTCCGAGCGCTGCCAATACGCCTGCGGTAAGCATCATGACCCCGGAGCCGGGGACGGGCACTGCCGCGCCCCGTTCGCCGCCGTCGGCCGAGAAATCGGCGGCCGAGAGATCGACCGCATCGGTGCCGCCGCGCCCGTCGACCCAGACCGGGGCTGCGCCGACGGCATCGCTCGCGCCTCCGCCTCCGCCCGAACCGCCAAAGAGCAGGAAAACTGCGGCAAAAAAGCCGCCGGCTCCGCCGGTCCAGATTTCCCCAGCCGCGCAAGCGCCGGCGCAGTCGAACGATTGATCGCAGTCGGCGTTGCCGCTAGTTAGAAGCCATGCCGCTACACATCATCAAGCTTGCCGTCGGCTGCGATTCCGTGGCCGAGCTGAAACAATGGGTCGCCGAGCGGATGAAGACCGCGAAGAAAAAGGGTCTTCCGCAGCGCCATGTCCACACCACCCGAATGACACCGAAGCGAACCGAGGAAATCCTGTCGGGCGGCTCACTCTATTGGGTGATCCGCGGCGAGATCGCCGCGCGCGAGAAAATCATCGGGATCGAGCCGTTCCGCGACAAGGACGGCATCGGACGTTGCCGGATCGTGATGCAGCCCAAGGTAATCGCGGTTTCGCCGCGGCCGATGCGGCCGTTCCAGGGCTGGCGCTATTTCAAGGATGATTCGGTGCCGCCGGATCTCGGCAAGGCGACTGCCGGCAGCGTTGCGGCGATGCCGGAACCGATGCGGCGCGAGTTGCGTGATCTCGGGCTACTATAGATTTTTGATTGCGCATGATCTCCGCGCAAACGCGTTCCGCGTTTGTCGCGAGGGAAAACCGCTGCACACTTTTCCGGATCATGCGCTACACGGCCATGTTGTCGATCAACCGGGTCGTGCCGAGCTTGGCGGCGACCAAGATGCGTAAGGGGCCGTCCTCGATCGAGCTGACCGGCGCCAGTGTTTCGGCGTGCCGCACTTCCATATAATCCAGCGAGAAACCGGCTTGCCGGATGATCCCGGTTCCGGCCGCAAGTGCCGCAGCAAGCTCCGTGCCGGCGCGTATCTGCGCCGCGGTTTCCTTCATGGCGCGGAACAATTCCGGCGCCACGCGCCGCTCCTCGGCTGAAAGATAGACGTTGCGCGAGGACATCGCGAGACCGTCGCGCTCGCGCACGGTCTTTGAGCCGATCACACGAACGCCGAGATCGAGGTCGCGTGCGATCTGCGCCACCACGCGAAGCTGCTGAAAATCTTTTTCGCCGAAGATCGCAATATCCGGGCGGCATTGTGTGAAAAGTTTGCCGACGACGGTTGCAACGCCGCCGAAGAAATGCGGCCGGAACCGATCCTCCAGCCCGGCCGTCGCTGGGCCCTCCGGCACAATCCGCGTGGCGAAGCCGTCCGGGTACATCGTCTTCACGTCGGGATGCCAGATGGCGTCGACCTCCTCGGCGGCAAGCTTGGCGACATCCGACTTCCAGGTTCGCGGATAGGAGCCGAAGTCTTCGGTCGGCGCGAACTGCGTCGGGTTGACGAAGATCGAGACAATCACCCGTTTGGCGCGGCGTTTCGCCTGCCGGACCAGAGACACATGTCCTTCATGGAGCGCTCCCATGGTTGGGACCAGCGCGATGGTGGCTTTCCTGGAGCGAAAGTTGTCGACAGCGCGACGCAACACAGGAAGCGTTCGGAGAATCATGGGATTTCGTGACATCTTGTTTCGATCAGTTGGAGCTGGCGTTGGAGCTGTCTTGGCGCAGCGCAGACGCTGGGGGAAAGGAGGACCGACACTATCAAGTCAGGCGCTTTAGCGCCAAGCGCGCGGACCCGAGCGATGGCTCGCTTCAGGCAAAAAAATCACAGCCGCAGAATTGTAGGGCCGATCACGGAACGCGCGAAGCTTGTATGGATTCATCATTAAAGCAGTCGATCAGCAATTCGAGATTGTTAGCGCGCATTTCGCTTGACCGCGGACGCGTGTGATTTGAAGATGAGTACGGGGATCAATCAATGCTGGTGCAGACTAGCCAAGGACAATCGGGCTCGGCGCACGTCGTGGTGCTGGGCAACGAGAAGGGTGGCTCGGGTAAATCGACCACCGCGCTGCATATTGCCGTTGCCTTGCTGAAGGCCGGCCAGCGGGTTGCCACCATCGATCTCGATTGCCGTCAGCAAAGCTTTACCCGTTACATCAACAACCGCGGCGCGTGGGCGCGCCGGACCGGCGTCGACCTCGAGCTGCCGGTGCACCGCTGCATCAAGCTCGGCGAGACCATGCAGATCGTCGACAATGAAAACACCGAGCTGCAGCAATTCATGGACGCGGTCAGCGCGGTTGAGCGGACATTCGACTTCATCGTGATCGACACGCCGGGAACCGACAGCTACCTGATGCGGCTGGCACATTCGATGGCGGACACGCTGGTCACGCCGATCAATGACAGCTTCCTGGATTTCGACGTGCTTGGCACGGTCGATCCGCAAACCTACGCGGTTATCGGCGAGAGCCACTATGCCGAGATGGTGCGCGATACCCGCCGCAAGCGCCGCCAGCTCGACGGTGCCACCACCGATTGGATCGTGGTGCGCAATCGCCTGTCGATGATCGGCTCCCGCAACAAGCAATTGGTGGCCGACGGCCTGAAGGAGCTCTCGTCCCGGCTCGGCTTCCGCTCGATAGACGGCTTTGCCGAGCGGGTGGTCTACCGTGAATTCTTCCCGCGCGGTCTGACCGCGCTCGACGACATCGACGAAACCACCCTCGGAACCAAGCCGAGCCTTGGCCACGTGACGGCGCGCGAAGAGGTGACGAGCCTGCTGCGCCAGCTCAAGCTGCCGCTCGACGAGCGTGGGCGCCGGCGCGCGGCGAACCGCGCGGAGTGGTTCAGCCAGGTCGGCAAGCCGCTCGAATTTCACGACATCCTGGGCGCGTAGTCAGCACCGCCGGCTTTGGTTGCACTGCATCGGCGGCAGCCACTGCATCAGCGGCAGCCTTGGGCCGCACCGGACTGTCGCGTTTTCCGGGATCTTTTACCCGAATTTCACCGAAGATTTGAACCCAGCTTTGATTGGTCGCCTCTCATGGTGAGGAACCATGACCGCCACCGGTATTGGGCAACTGCGTAAGAATTAGGTGCGACGCACAACGATCAGACGGTCAATACACAACTTTTGGTCTTCCTGTCACGTGGCCGTGACGTATATTAAGGGTCAAGACGGTCACGGAACCGGGCGACTGCAACGAGGGCGCAAGCCCATTTTCCGAGGAAGACGATGAGACGGGGAATTGCGGTTCTGCTTTCGGTCGGCGCGCTTTTCACGGTCGCTTACTTCACGGCGAGCAAGTGGGCGATCCGCCACCAGACGATCACCTTCTACGACGCCGAGCGCGACAATCGCCCCGTCGCGGTCAATATCGCCGTCCGCCGGGACAAGGAAATGCAGGCCGATGCCGGCATGTTGAAGCTGCCGGTAGCCGTCCTCAATCACGGCAACACCGTCAAATTCACCGAATATTCCTTCCTGGCAAACGTCTTTGCTGCACGCGGTTACCTCGTGATCAGCATCCAGCACGACTTGCCCACGGATGCGCCGATGGTGACCAAGGCGGGTGAGCTCTATGTCGGGCGCCTGACGCAGATCGAGCGCGGCGTCGCCAACATCAAATTCGCCGTTGCGCAGATGCAGAATGTCCAGCCGAACGCGGACTATGATCATCTCACCGTGGTCGGACATTCCATGGGCGGCGACATCACCATGTACTTTGCCAAGCAATATCCCGATCGCGTCCGCAAGGTCGTGACTCTCGACAATCTGCGCGTGCCCTTTGTCACCTCGGGCAAGTTCAAGATTCTCTCCTTCCGTTCCCACGATCCGGTGTTCAAGACCGATCCCGGCGTATTGCCGAGCTCCGCTGAATGCGTAAAGGACGGCATTACCATCGTGAACACCGATTTCCAGCACAACGACATGCGGGACACCGGCTCGGAAGAAGCCAAGACGTCGATCCAGAACATGCTGGACAAGTTCCTCGCCGAAACCGACGAGTCGAGCGACGTTACGCCGGTGGCGACCAACTCGCTGCGGCTGGTGGACCCGGGGCCTGTCCCGCCCTATGTACCGACGGGCAATCAAGCAAAGCCGGCAAAGCTGACGCAATAGTGCGCAGCGTCCCGGCCACAGGCGAGTGCCAATGCCGGGTGAACCGACCAAATCCGACCGCAGCGATGTGGCCTCGTCAAAGGCCGCCGACCGATCGCTGCCGGACACCAAATCCTCGACGTCCGACGAGATATCGGCTTTCGTCGCGAAAGCGCGAGCGATGTCGCCGCATGCCGCCGGCGCAAGAGGCCGGCTGGTGTTTGCGCTCGACGCCACCATGAGCCGGCAGCCGACCTGGGACATGGCCTGCGCGCTACAAGCCGACATGTTCCGCGAAGCGGCCTCATTAGGCAGTCTCGATATCCGCCTGGTCTATTATCGCGGCACGAACGAATGCCGCGCCAGCTCCTGGATTTCCGATAGCGCGCATCTTGCCAAGCTGATGCAAAAGATCGATTGCCGCGGCGGCAATACCCAGATCGGCAAAGTGCTGTCCGAGGTGAGGCGCGAGGCGGTGGCCTCCGGCGTCCGCGCGATGGTGTTCGTGGGCGATGCCATGGAAGAAAATGTCGACGAGCTCTGCGCCAAGGCCGGCGAGCTTGGCCTCCTCAAGGTGCCGGTTTTCATGTTCCAGGAGGGGCATGAGGAGAGGGCCGAGCAGGCGTTCCGCGAGATCGCGCGGCTGACGGGCGGAGCATGGTGCCGATTCGATCCGGGCGCGGCAGCGCAGTTGCGCGAACTGCTCCGCGCTGCGGCGGCTTATGCGGCCGGCGGGCGCGAGGCGCTGAAGCGGCTGTCGGCGAGCGAAGGCGGTGCTGCCAAATTGCTCGGCCAGATGAAGTGATCCCTGCTTTTTGACGACAGCCCGTTTATATTAGCCGCATGACTCTGATCGCGGGCACCATTGCCGTCATCGTTCTCTACCTGCTCCTGCAGATGTTCCGCGCCGCCAATCCCGCGGTGCTCGCGCGCGCCCTCAAGATCGTCGGCGGTGTGATTTCGCTCGCGGTCGCTGCCTTCGTCGGCTTGCGGGGTGAGCTCGCGGTCGCGATTCCGCTCGGCGTTTTCGGTGCCGGACTGCTTGGCTGGGCGCCGTTCGGCCCGATCGGTTTCGGCAATATCGGCGGCATATTCTCCGGCTTCAATACCGGTCGCTCGGCCGGACAGACGTCGCAGGTCCGCTCGCAATTCATCGAGATGATGCTTGACCATGACACCGGCCAACTGGCCGGCCGGTTTATCGCCGGACCCAATGCGGGCCATTCGCTGAACGAGTTTGACCTGCGGCAGCTTGCGGCGATGATCCCAAACTTCGACGCCGAGAGCGTGGCCTTACTTGAAAGCTATCTGGACCGCCGGTTTCCCGCCTGGCGTGAGAACGCGCAGCGAAATTCGGCAGGGGGGCAGCGCCGCGCGGCGGCGAGCAGCAAAATGACGGACGAGGAAGCCTATCAGATCCTTGGCCTGCAGCCGGGAGCGGGGCGCGACGAAATCGGCCGCGCCCACCGAGCCCTCATGAAGAAACTGCATCCCGACCAAGGGGGCTCTACGTACCTCGCTGCCCGGGTAAACGAGGCCAAGGATACTCTGCTTCGCACGCATCAAGACTGACTCCGGCAACGCCCGTGAACGCTACTGACCGAGAGCCGCTTCTGGCCGAACTCTGCTAAGACGCCCGCCGTCGCCCGCCGTTGTTCCGGCATGGTCGATCCTTTCCCGTCCAAAACTTTTAACCGTAAATTCTTGACGAGAGGTTTGCAGGATTGGGGCCGGGGCAGATCAAATCCAGGCAACAAAAAACCCGCGCTCGATGAGGCGCGGGCTTTTTCTGTTCGCTCAAAAATTCGGTTAGTTGCGAGCCGTCATGCAAGGGATGTCGGAGCGGCGCAGCGCCCGGCACACAGCTTCTGCCTGATCGCGCTCCAGACCGGCAAAGCGGGCGCGGTAGAGCTTGCGGTTGTCCTTGGCGATCACGGGCTCGGTGAACGGATCGGCCTTGCTGAGCAGGCCGCGGGCGCCATTGCGAGCGGCTTCGATGCGCTTCTGCGCCTCGTCCTCGCTATCGAGCGCGCCGACCTGGACGATCCAGCCGGTGTGAACGACGGCCGGCTTGATCGAGCTATTCACCTGAGCGGCCTGCACCTGGACCGGCGGCTGAGGAGCAGGAGCGGGGGCTGGAGCGGCATTGGCGATCATTTGTGGCGCGGGAGCCGGAGCCGGGCTCGCGGCAACGCTGGAAGCCGGCAGGACACCAAGTATGCCGTTACCGGTGCCGTGGCCGGGCGGCTGCGGCGGCAGCTCCGAGCGCATCGCGGGCGGGACGAAATCGTTCTGGCCCTGCTCAACCCTGTTTTCCGAAGCTCTCGCCATGACCGCGTTCGAGGTCTCCGGCACGCTTGCGGTGGCCGGCGAGATCGAACTCGTGATCGGGGCCGAGGGCTGCGACGAACTCGCGGAAGCAAGCCTCATGGGGCCGGCCTTGACCTGAACCGTCTTCACGCGGACCGGCTTCATCGGCTCGGAAGAACCCGGAAGCAGCGCCATCGGTTGGGCCTGGATCACGCCCGAGGTCATCGGGGCGGGGTCGACGACCTTGGCCGATCGGGTCGGTGGAACGGCCGCGGTGGCTTCGGCCATCGCCGCGGTCATCCTGGCGAGCGGCATCGAACGCATCGCCGGCGGCGCGGTCTGCTCGCTAGGCTCACGGGAAGCCTGTGCCTGAGCCGCTTGCGGCGGCGCCGCATCCGGATCGGCATTGGCGACGTCAACATTGTTGTCTTGGCCGTTGTGCTCGGTGATCGCGGCAACGGTGCGGGTGGTCGCGGCGCGGTCGATGTTTTCCGCCAGCAGGTTGCGCATGATCGCGTCGCGCGAGCCGCCGCTGCGGCCGCCCATCACGACGCCAACCAGGAAACGGTTGCCGCGGTGGATCGAGGTGATCAGGTTGAAGCCGGAGGCGCGGATGTATCCGGTCTTGATGCCGTCAACGCCTTCGACGCTGCCGAGCAGGTGATTGTGGCCGGTGATGGTATGGCCATGGAAATTGAAGGCCGTGGTCGAGAAATAACGATAGTAGCGCGGGAAGCGGTCCTGGATGGCGCGACCGAGCGTCGACTGATCGCGGGCAGTGGTGACCTGTTCGTCGTTGGGCAGGCCGGAGGCATTGCGGTAGATGGTCCGGCTCATGCCGAGCGCATGCGCCTTGCGGGTCATCATCTTCGCGAAATCTTCCTCGTTGCCGCCGAGGTACTCGCCGACAACCACGGCAGCGTCGTTGGCTGAACGCGTGATCATGCCCTTGATGGCGTCTTCGACCCGAAGCGTCGAACCGGGGCGCAGGCCGAGCTTGGTCGGATCCTGATCGGCAGCATGCTCCGACACCGGCATTTCGGTGTCGAGGGTGATCTTGCCGGAATCCAGACGCTCGAACAGCAGATAGAGCGTCATGACCTTGGTGAGCGACGCCGGATGGCGGAGTCCGTCGGGGCTCGTCGACGTCAGCACCGCGCCGGAATTGCCATCCACGATGATGGAGGAGAATTTCGGGCTGTAGCTGCCGCTGTCGTCATCATCGCTGGAATGATGCACGGCGTGACGATGATGGTAGTAACGCCGGGCGTCGGCGCTGCTGGTCGTTGCCATGAGCGCCGCAGCGATGGCGACGAACCCAAAAACGCCAACTCGCATCTGGCGCGAGGAAGCCGATTTGTTGCGAAGCATGAATTCCCCGTCCCAGTTTCTGACTTGATCATCGGCTCGTAAGGCGAAATTGTGCCCGCGTTCCGAGGATCGTTCCCTGCCTGAACCCTTGTGTTGCCGTTCTTCTTGCCCGGCGCCTTGGGGCTCACGCTGCCATTCTAGCTATGGTGTTGTTCGCAAACAGCTTTTGTCCGTTTGCGGGAAGCCGAACAAGTCCGGGAATCAGGTTAGGTGTCGAGAGTTGCCAAAACATTAAACAACCGTTGCGTAAATCCCCGGTCTTTACGGTAATTTTTTCGGATATTTGTGCGGTGCACAAAATTCTTGATTCTTATTGTGCGATGCACTATAAGGCTGCGCGAGCTTGAGGGTCGGGATTCTCCCGGCTGCGGGATAGTCTAGGAAAGGGATTCCATCGATGTTCAAAGTTGAAGATATT
>Ga0310811_10009980_pt1 | contig 12271 bp, 14 predicted proteins | sample YCmetagenome_FD_207642 | JGI IMG/M metagenome (GOLD analysis project Ga0310811, IMG submission 207642) | Soil microbial communities from experimental microcosm in Duke University, North Carolina, United States - YC | ecosystem: Engineered > Artificial ecosystem > Soil microcosm > Unclassified ... | reverse complement strand
TCATCGAAACCAATCAGGAATTGGTGCGCCGGGGTCTGGACCCCTTATACGTCATCTATCCGGTAGACGGTCTGGTCATTGCCGATTCTCAGTTGGGATACGTGGACCACGGCGACAAGGAAAAAGAACAGTTCTTCCGCAAACTGCAGGAATACCTGCTCGGCGATAAAGTTCAGCGGCAGCTGCTGCAGCTGGGGCGCCGCACCGGATTTGCGGGCGAGCTTTCCGAAGCGCCGGCCGACGTCTTTCGTGCAGACTGGGGTATCGACACCAAAAAAATCCTGTCCCCCATCAAACTACCCGGCGAAGACGTTATCCGCGAGGCGCTCAGTCTCTATCAGACGGCTTTCCGAAAGCCGTCCCTTACCGTCTTCTGTCTCGACTTCTCCGCAAGCATGGACGGCAACGGCGGCATCCACCAGCTGCAGGAGGCGATGGGCCTGCTGCTCGACCAGGATCAGGCCAGACGCTATTTCCTGCAGGCATCGGCCGACGACCGGATCATCGTCCTTCCTTTCAATCACAACATCATCGACGAGTGGAAAGTGGACGGCAACCAGGAGGATTCGCTCAGGAGCCTTCTCCACAAGGTACAGGACATGTATGCCGGAGGAGGGACCGATATCTATTCCCCCGTCATTAAGGGAATGACCGATATTCTGCAGCAGGATTCCGGCCGCTATATACCCGCCGTCATCCTGATGACCGATGGCGAATCCAACACCGGTAAGCATTTTGAAGACCTGAAGGCCGCGGTTGGGGCAAGCGGGATGGACATCCCCGTTTTTGCCGTCACCTTCGGCGATGCGTCCGAGAACCAGCTGAAACAAATCATCCAGCTGACCAGGGGAAATCTTTTCGACGGGAAAAAGGACCTGGTCGCTGCATTCCGAAAAGCAAAAGGATATAACTAGTGCGTACCTTTTCCAACATAGCGGGCATTTTATCGGGGATCGCAGGAGGCGGCCTGTTCCTGATCTTTTTCTTTTTTGTCCAGCTATCGCTGCTGCCCGCTCTTTTACTGGGCCTGGCCGGATTCGGCGGCGCCTATCTTTTTATCTATGCATTCCGGCCAAGGCCGCGGATCGAGTTCAATATCGGCGAAGGCGTCACTCCCGAACTGCTGGAGACGACCATGAAAGAAGGCGGGGAAAAGATCGGCGTGCTCGTGGACTGTGCGAAAGGCATCAGCAACCCCGTCGTCAAGGCGAAGATCGGACGCATCATCGACGTGATCAGGCGCATCTTCGACAATTTCGAAAAGGACCCAAAAGACATCAAACAGGCAAAACAGTTCCTGTCCTACTATCTTGACACCAGCATCAAGATCGTCAGGAAATACCGCGACCTCTCGGCCCAGAATGCCCGTTCCCCCGAGATCGCGGCCACGCTGACCAAGGCCGAGCTGATGCTGGATTCGATAGAAAAAGCATTCGAAAAACAGCACGCCCGGCTGCTGCGCGACGATGCAATGGATCTGGATACGGAGATTGAAACGCTTGAAAAGACATTTAACGCAGAAGACCTAAAATAGAATAACCCTATGCGTGGCATCTTCATTGGACTTGGATTATTTATTCTGGCTGCCGTCATCGGCGTGGCTTACTGGTACAAAGGTAACAGCAAGCCCCAGGTGACCATTAAAGGTATTGTCGGCAGCGAGAAAAGTAATTTCCTCGAAAATGAAAAAGTAAAAAGGATCCTTCACAATAAATACGGTCTGACCATCGACTATGCCCGTGCCGGCTCTATCGAGATGGTCAGCGAACCGGTAAAGGACGATATCGATTTTCTCTGGCCATCCAGCCAGGTCGCGCTCGAGATCTTCAAGACCACGCAGGGTTCCAGACTGATGAAGTCCGAGCTCGTCTTCAATTCCCCCATTGTCATTTACAGCTGGGACATCGTCGTGAAGGCCCTGACGGCCCAGGGCATCGTAAAGCCCATCGACAGCGTCAGCTATATTACGGATATGGACAGGCTGATCCGCTGGGAGCTGGGCGGAAAGTCCTGGCCCGAGATCGGCCTGCCCGAACTCTATGGGAAGATCAGCGTTACGACAACCGACCCGACTAAATCCAACTCCGGAAATATGTACGCCGGACTGATGGCCAACCTGCTCAGCGGGGACGCGGTCAACAACGCGGATAGCGTGGACAAAATACTCCCTTCGCTGGGTCTGCTGTTCACCCGTCAGGGCTTCATGCAGAGCAGTTCCGGCTTTCTTTTCGAGCAGTTTCTTCAGACGGGCGTCGGGCAGTATCCCATGATCGCGGGTTATGAGAATCAGATCGTCGAGTTTTCCCTGCAGCATCCCGATTTTTGGCCGAAGGTAAAGAGCAAGATCAGGATTCTTTATCCGATACCTACCGTATGGAGCGAGCACCCCGTGCTGGTGCTCAGCAAAAAGGCCCAGGCCCTGCTGGACGCGCTGAAGGACGATGACATCCAGCGCATAGCATGGGAAGAGCATGGTTTTCGTACCGGTCTTATCGGCGTACAGAACGACGCAAAGGTCATCAAGGTAGACGGCCTGGCGCAGAGCATCAACAAGACCATGCCGATGCCCCGCGCGGCCATCATGCAGAAGATCATTGAAGCCATAAACGCAAACAATAAGTAATACTATGAGTGAAAATAACATGCCCATCCCGCTGAGCCAAAACAGCGCGGCGCTCGACCTGACAAAGTTCACTCCGGAGGAGATGAACCAGATAGAGAACATCAAACAGCAGATAAACCTCGAAGACTCCCAGGCCATCGTCACCTATGGCGTCGGCGCGCAGCGTGAGATCTCTACCTTCTCGGACACCGTACTCGGCGAGATCCGCAGCAAAGACAGCGGCTATGTCGGCGAGATCATGACCGACCTGGTCACCAATATCAGAAAGGTCGACGTCAACGGCCTCGAGGTGAAGGGCGGGCTCCTCTCCCGGCTGCCCATCTTTTCGATGTTCTACAACAAGGTAAAAAAGTTCATCGCCGGCTATCAGAAGTTGAGCGTGCAGATCGAAAAGATCACCGACCAGCTGGACAACGCACGGATGCAGCTGTTGCGGGACATAACATTGCTGGACAACATGTTCATCAAAAATCAGGACTATCGCAAAAACCTCGAGCGGTATATCGCGGCTGGTCAGATGAAAATTCAGGAATTGCAAAACACCACGCTGCCCGCGCTGAAGGCAAAGGCGGAAGAGACAAAAGACAGTCTCGACGCCCAGAAATACAATGATTTCTCCCAGATTCTCAACCGTTTCGAGAAGAAGGTCTACGATTTGAACCTATCCCGGATGATATCTATTCAGACCAACCCGCAGATCCGGCTGATCCAGAATGGGAATCAGGTGCTGGTCGAGAAGATCCAGAGCTCTATTCTCAATACCATTCCGCTGTGGAAGAACCAGATGGTCATCGCCATCACCCTTTTGCGTCAGCGAAATTCCCTGCAGCTGCAGCGGGAGGTCACCGATACCACCAACGAACTGCTAACCAAAAATTCCGAGCTTCTCAAGCAGGGCACCGTCGAGATCGCCAAAGAGTCCGAGCGCGGCATCGTCGAGATCGAGACGCTGAAGAAAGTCAACAACGACCTGATCGCCACCATCGAGGAAACCCTGAAGATCCAGGCTGACGCCAAGGCCAAACGCCAGCAGGCCGAGGGCGAGCTCGTCAAGATCGAGACCGACCTCAAGGCGAAGCTGATCTCCCTGAAGAGCTAGGCGTGTACACTCATTACCGGTATCGTACATGCCTTCGCAATTTTTTTGGACTGGCTGACATGAAAATCGAGCAACTTGTGTCGCTTGGGAAAAACGATCAGCCAGTCCGCGCCGGAACTGCACAGATACTTATTGACACTATCCCCGATATTATTCGACCGCTCGAAGTGCGTCTGCGGGAATAGCTCCCTCAGTCTGTCTTCCCAGGCGCTAAAAACGGCATTTGCCTCGCGGTCCTGAGCCCTGGTCGAAATATTGATCACCTGGTACTTTGCGTCCAGGAGGTCGGCCAGTTCCTTCAGGAAGGGCAGAGAGGCGGGGATGCCCGCGCCCAGATCATCCAGCTCGCAGGCCAGAACGATCTTTTTAATCGGATGAAAAACGGTATCCTCCGGCACATACAGCGCGGGAGACGGGAGCTTGCGGGCGAGCGGAGCATTTGCCGTTACCACGAGAAAGGGGTTGATCTGCCTGCAAAACTCATCCAGCCGGTATTCTATCGCCCCTACGTCCAGGTCGGAAGTTATCCTGACCTTGTTGCCGGTCCGGCCGGATAGTTCACCCGAGAGTGAACGCAGCATGGTTAAACCCTCCTGCTGCATCTCCTCAAAAACATATTCGGGCACCGGGAGCTCGGCCGCTGCTATAGGCGGCTCCAGAACGTGAATAAGATGGATATCTGCGTTGATCGCCAGCGCCAGGTCGGCGGCGTAGCGGGCAGCGTTCGACGAACTGTCGGGGAAATCCACCGGCACTACTATGGATCGCATAATCGTTAGTTTATACAAAGTTAACAATACTTAACATGCCCGGGGTCATATATAGTGATACAGGATAAGGATCAGCACGATCAGCCCGACGACTATTCCAATGAACCCGCGGATCAGCCTTGCGACATAGCGGAGTTTTGCCTCTTCATCTTTTTCGTTATTGAACATGCGGGATATACGCATTATTGGAGAGGGCAGGTTGGGAGGTAAAATGTTAAAGATAATTAACGGCCATGTAATCTTAGGGTAACATACGATATGGAAATTTGCGGCGTCAAATGATACTAGCGCTTTTATCCTAATTAGAAACTGAAAAACTCAAATGATGATTCCCCGTACGTTCTACGCCGTTCCGGCGGCAGCCCTTATTTCCTTTTTTGCGATCACCAATCCTGCTTCTGCTCAAAGTTATCACCATCCTATCCGCCACATTGCAAAGTACAGCGCGATTGTGGATTCCGTCAACGAGTCTGCACACCTGCAGGTGAGTATTGTGCAGCAGGACAAGGCCAGTCTTAAGTTTCGCGTAACCGTGCTCAACCCTCCGGGACACAGCATGAGCATCAGCATCCTCCGGAATGACGACGTATTATTCTCCGATAACGCCAGCGGCGACCAGTATTTCAATCTGTTCAACCTCGATGAACTGGAAGACGGTGAGTATAAGGTCGTCGTTTTTAACGGAAAGGAAAGAGTCGTAAAGAATTTCCGCCTTCAGACGGCCACCACCGTCGATCGTCAGATGTCGGTCAACTGATCTGGCCGCAACACCCGCGCGGGTTTCGCGATCCGGAGCGGGTGGCCCTATACCGGGCCCTCATCTACAGATGAGCAATAAATATGGGATGCTTGTGCTCCCGTATCACCTTCTCTGCAAAACTTCGCTTGGCCATATAAGAAAGCGAGCTCCGTCCAAAGGAGCCACTGATCAGTAATACCTTTTGCTTGTCCGCGATCCAGTCCGCGAAAAATTCGCCGGCTTTAAAATGCAGCTTGGAGAATCCGATATTGTCGTAGTGCATACCGGCATACTCTTTCAGCAGGTCAGGGTCGGGCAGATTTGCCGACGCCTCGTCCTTTATGTAGAGCACTTCCGAGGACAGGCTCGAGTACTGCGGGAAAAGATAACCGAACTGCTTCATGGCGTGGAGGCTTTCCCTGCTGCCGTCATAGGCAAAATACAGCTGTTCGAAGGCCGTAAAATCTTCGGGCAGCAGCATTATCGGGCATTCCGCTTCGCGAAGGGCTTCGTGCAGAAAAAGATTGGGCTCGCGCGCGTCTATCTCGGCATAAAACACTTCCGCGCCGGCGATCACCAGATCGGCGAAGCGGCTTTCCTTTGCGGCGAGCTCCTTGCTCCAGGGTTCGTCGTTGGCGTGCAGCTGGAAATGGATATTTTCCTCTTCGCAGCGACGGGCGAAAAGGGTTTTGTGGTCGGCGACCGTCTGCCGCTCCTTGTCCTTTGTGCGCATATAAGGGGCAGAGCTGTGGAGATGGCTGGCGGCAGCCATTCCGTCGTAGTCGATCGGGCTGAAAAAAAGCCCTTTCACATGGAAGGACTCCTGCTGCCGCAGAAAACGAAGGAAGGCAAAGGCCCCTTCCGGGAACGCTTTGCCTGCCGATATGAATACTAGCTGTTTCATACCCATAAAGGTACGATTACCTATAGCAATTGTCCCCCCGAAACCTCGATCCGCTGCGCGGTAACCCAGCGCGCGTCCTCCGTACACAGCCATGCGACGACTCCGCCGATATCATCCGGCCGCCCGACCCTTCCAAGGGCGAATATGGAGCCCGCCTGCTTCATTCCTTCTTCGGTCGAAGGCAAAAACCGCCTGGTAAAATCTGTCTCCGTCAGTCCCGGCGCCACCGTATTGGCCGTAATTCCGCGCGACCCCAATTCTTTAGCCAGATATCGGGTAAACACCTCGATGGCCCCTTTCATGGACGCATAGGCGGCGTAGCCGGGCAGGGAGAACCGGGTCAACCCTGAAGAGATGTTGATGATCCGGCCATTGTCATTCAAATAGGGAAGAGATTTCTCCGTCAGCAGAAATACTCCTTTCAGATGGATATTGTACATCTCATCGATGGATGCCTCCGGTGTTTCGGCGATGGGGGAGTGGGCTGCCGTCCCCGCGTTGTTCACGAGAAAGTCGAATTTTCCGCTGCCCGTATGCTGTTCGAGGTGTTCCGCCACTTTTTTGAAAAAGGCGTCGAACCTTTTGCTGTCCGAAGTATCGAGCTGTAGGGCTTCGGCCTTACGCCCCATGGCACGGACCTCGGCGACCACCTTGTCCGCTTCCGTCTTATTGCTGTTATAGGTCAGGATGGTGTCGATCCCCTTTTCGGCGAGGCGGAGAACCATATTTCTTCCGAGGCCCCGGCTGCCCCCGGTAACCACTGCGATCTTTGTTGTTTCCTTCATAGTTGAAAATTTAGGACACAAAGCTCGCCCGATCGGTGGTCGCCGGCGTGGTGAACAGTTCAGGGAAAATGGTAGTCATTTCAGTATTTCAGGGAAAAAGGGCCCCGACCTTCTCTCAGGAAAAAAGGGCCCCCACCTTCTCCAGGTATTCTTCGATAGGCATCGCGGCCCGCATGTCGAGCAGCGCCCTGGTCATGTTTCCGACCGGGTTTCTAAAGCGTTGATTATTACCCGTCGCCAGGGAATAGATCACGTCGATGATCTCCTGCGGCTGACTCTTGTGCTCCGGTCCCGCGGTGGCCATCAGGTGTTTTAGTTTGGCCGTCATTTCGTTATAGGCGGGGACCTCGCCGTCCCCGCTCCAGCTGACGTTGCTGACAAAACTGGTGTTTTCGGTCCCTCCCTGCTCGACGAGGTGGATACCGATATTCTGTGGTTTCAGTTCATAGTACAGACCCTCCGTCAGCCCTTCGAGCGCGAACTTGGACATGGCATACAGGGAGCCCAGCGGGACTGCGACCGTGAGGCCCATGAACGAACTGATATTGATGAACCTGCCCCCGCCGTTGTCGCGGAAATGGGGCAGGAAGGCGCGGATGACGTTGATGGGGCCGCGGACATTGACGGCGAACTGCCAGTCGATGGACTCTTCGGAGGCCAGCTCGAGCGCGCCATAGGCGCCCATGCCGGCGTTGTTCACCACCACGTCGATCCGGCCAAAGGCGGCAATGGCCTCGGCCGTGGCGGCCCCCACCTGCTCCAGGTCAGTCACGTCGAGCCGGAAAACGCGGATATTCGGGTGTTTGGTCAATTGTGTTTCCTTCTCCGGGGACCGCATGGTTGCCGCTACATTCCAGCCCTTGTTGGCGAAATACAGGGCCGATTCCCTGCCCAGACCCGAACTGGTCCCGGTGATAAAGATCGTCTTTTGCATATGTTTGAATTATAATTGGAACAAAAGTTCCGCAAAAATAATTAATCGGGAACAAAAGTTCCAAATAAAAAAACACCGGCGGGATCGCCATGGCGGGCTGCCGGCAGGCTTTGGTTTAATCTCCCCTGATTTCGTACATTTGTCACAGCAACCTTAAAGCACATGCCACGCACAAAGTCATTTAATGAGGAGGACATGCTCGACAAGGCGAAAGACCTTTTCTGGCGTAAGGGGTACAACGGGACTCCTCCGCAGGACATCATTGACGAGACGGGGCTCAGCCGTTCGAGTCTGTATGATACCTATGGAGACAAACACAGCCTTTTTATAAAGACCCTGCAGCGCTATCGCGATCGCGAGACCGTTGCGGTCATCGCCCACCTTGACAAGGCGGAGGATATCCCGCTGGCCATCCGCCAGCTGTTTCAGGAGACGTACAGGGAATGCCTGTCGCCCAAAGGCCGGAGGGGTTGTTATATGATCAACGCCGTCCACGAGCTGGTCCCCCATGACTCCACGGTGGAGACCATTGTCCAGGAGAACAGGCAGGCTACGGAGGACGCGCTGGTACGGGCGATTCGCAGGGGGCAGCAGAAAGGCCAGATCTCAAGAGATCACCAGCCCCGGTCGCTCGCCCGGTTTCTGCTCAACGGCCTTTGGGGCCTCACTACGCAGGTCAAACTAGGCATCGACAAGAAACTCGCCGACGATATCATCAAAACCACGCTTTCTTTCCTATAGTCCTGCTTAATGTACGAGTCCTTATTTGCACATATCAGGAAGTTCGTTCCCCTTAGCCAGGAGGAGGAAGAGGTCCTCCAATCCACTCTGCGCCATAAGAAAGTGCGGAAAAAAGAGTTTCTCCTGAAGGAAAAGGAAGTATGCACGGCCAATCATTTTGTACTAAAGGGTTGTTTCCGGATGTATTTCATACAGGAGAACGGCGTCGAGCAGATCATTCAGTTTGCTATCGAAAACTGGTGGATCACCGATTTTCAGAGTCTTGACTGGGAGCAGCCATCCCATTATTATATTCAGGCAGTCGAGCCTTCCGAGATCGCCATCCTCGACCGCCGGGTCACGGCGGAAGTCTGCGACCGGATCCCGAAGCTGGACCGCTATTTCCGGCTTATCGTCCAGCGGGCCTTTGCCGCGTCGCAGCAAAACCTCCTGTTCATCTACACTTTTTCCGGGGAAGAGCGGTACCACCATTTCAACCAGGCCTTCCCCGAGTTCGTGCAGCGAGTACCCCAGTACATGGTCGCGTCCTATCTTGGATTTACCCCCGAGTTTGTCAGCAAGATCAAGAGCCGCCGCCGCGCGGGGCGACGATGATGTGCTGGAGTCCCCCGCCATGGGGTGCCACCGCCGATTTCTTAATCATGATTATTTTTTGGGACCGGATGCCGCGGGAAATTTGTGGCATCAAAAAAATCAATCTATGAGTACAAGGATCAGGATCAATCAGGCCGAGCCCGAGGGCTACCGCGCGATGGTCGCACTGGACAAATACATAGCATCTACCCGGCTTACCCCGACACAAAAACACCTCATCAAAATACGGGTTTCCCAGCTCAACGGCTGCGCCTACTGTATCGATATGCATACCCGCGACGCAAGAAAGGAAGGAGAGACCGAGCAGCGGATCTATGCCCTGGACGCCTGGCGGGATACTCCCTTTTTCACACCCGAAGAAAGGGCCATTCTTGCCCTGACCGAAGAAGTTACCTTTATCAACCGGCACGTTTCGGAGGCTGTTTATCAGGAGGCCGCCCGGCTGTTCGACGAACAGTTGCTGAGCCAGATCATTCTGGCCATCATCAATATCAACGGCTGGACCCGCATCGGGATCGCCACGGCCATGAGTCCGGCGCTTGCCACAGTATAGCTTCAAGTTCCGCGGCCCTCTGGGGCGCAGGGGCAGCAGCGGGCACATGTATTGCAATAATCTCATAACTTACAGTCTCAATTCTTTACGTTATGAGAGCGCTTTTTACGTCAATCCTGCTATCCGTTGCCGTTATGGGCACATACGCCCAGCCGCACGAGACCATTCTGCTCAACGCCACGGTCATCGACGGGACGGGCGGTGCTCCGCAGCCCCACACCGCCATCGTCATCCGCAACGGCAGGATCGCCGCCATCACGCGCGGAAAGATCAGGCCGGCAGCCGACGCCATACAGATCGACTGCAGCGATAAATATATCATGCCGGAGATCATCGACTGCCATACCCACGTCGGCAACCTGAAAGGGACCTCCACCAGCAGCGACAATTATAGCTCCGGCAACGTCCGGCGCCAGCTGCTGCATTTTCAGGACTACGGGGTCGGGGCCATTCTCTCCATGGGGACGGAGCAGCCCCTGGGAGTCGCGATACGGGACTCGTCAAAAAACGGGCTGATCCCCGGCGCCACCATGTTCTCTGCCATATATGGATTCGGCGTAAAGGGCGCTATGCCTCCGGAGGGAATGGGTATGACGCATATCTATCGCCCCACGACTCCGGAAGAAGCCTCCCGCCAGGTGCAGGAGCTGGTCGCCTTCCGGCCCGACGTCATCAAGATGTGGGTGGATGATTTTTACGGTCAGTTCAGCAAGGACCAGATCATGAAGCCGGAGATCTATGCGGCCATCATCAAAGAGGCTCACAAACACAATATACGCGTGGCCTCCCATCTTTATCATATATCGGACGCCTACCGGCTGGTCGAGGCAGGTGTCGACGCCATGGCCCACAGCATACGCGACGCCGTGGTCGACGATTTCTTGCTGGCGGAAATAAAGAAAAGGAATATCACCTATATCCCGACCCTTTCGCTCGACTAGTTTGCATACGCGTACGAAGACAGTCCCGGCTGGCTGGACGATCCCTTCTTCCGCAACTCTCTCGAGCCTGGCGTATTTGAAATGATCACGAGCCCAGCCTACAAGGACAGGATCAGCAAAAGCACAGTTACGCCCCAGGAGAAGACGGCCCTGGACGTCGCGCTCAGGAATCTCCTCAAACTCTACCGGGCGGGCATACCCGTTGTCCTCGGCACCGACGCCGGCGCCAGCCCCGTCCGCGCGCAGGGTTTCTCGGAACATATGGAGATGGAGCTGATGGTAAAGGCGGGCCTCACTCCCCTCGAGGCGATCGCTGTCGCGACCGGCAACGGAGCCAAATTCCTGCATATCGACAATACCCGCGGGACACTGCAGCCGGGCAAAAAGGCCGACCTAATCGTGCTTGACAAGAATCCCCTCGAAGATATCCGCAACACCCGCACGATCTCCGCCGTCTGGAAGGACGGCATAAAAGTCAGCGGCGGTCCCTCCGGGCACTAAGCCCATCCCCATTACCAATTGATCTGTATCTTTATACTGTGGAACAACGTCAGCAATTTGCAAACGAAGCCGGCAGCCGGGACTCCGTCACCTGGGTATTCGACGGCATCCATATGGGCCATGCCATCTCCCGGTTCAACGAGCTGACCTCCTTTAGCGCCAAAGGCACGAACACGGACGTCATCCGGCTACACATCGGTCTCAGGGGCAACTACAGCTTCCATTACCGGCAGCTCGACACCGACTTTCACCTGATCGGCGGCCACCACAATATCATGTATTCCTCCGAGTTCGACATGACGGTGGAGAACCGGACCCTCGAACTGGAGACCTTCGGTATTCAGTTTCCCCGCGAAACCTTTTTAAAGTTTACGCAGAATGCCAGCGACCTGCTGAAGCGTTTCGGCGACCAGGTCGCCGCCGGCAGACCTGTCCTGCTTTCCGACCAGTGGGGAGCCGTCGACCCGCAGATCCAGCAGGTGGTCCACCAGATAATCAATAATCATTATAGCGGCGACCTTCAGCAGCTGTTCCTTCTGTCGAAGAGCATCGAGATGCTGGTCCTTTGCGCCGAGTCCTGTTCGTTGGCGATGAACAAAAAGCAGGAATTTGTCAGGACACCCGGTGACAAGGAGAAGATCATCGCCGTCCGGGACCTCATCAACGACCGCCTCAGCGAGCCCCCGAGTCTTTCACAGATAGCGCGTACCGTCGGGATTAACGAGTACAAGCTAAAGCGGGGTTTTAAGGAGATCTTCAACACCACCGTATTCGGCTACCTCACCGAGCAGCGCTTGCTGCTTGCTTACCAATACCTTACCGATACGCGGAAGACGGCAGCCGAGATCTCCTTCGAACTGGGCTACTCCACTCCCCAGCACTTCAATAATGTTTTCAAGAAGCGTTTTGGCCTGACTCCGGATTCCATTAGAAAAAATCCTTAATCTGCAATCCCCGCCGCCAAAATCGGGCGAATATTGTGGCATAATCAAAAAAACACCAATATGAGCCAGCCATTGATCGTCAGCAGCGAAATCGATATCCGGGTCCCCGCAGCAGCCGTATGGGACGCACTTACCAATCCTGG
>Ga0310811_10009978_pt1 | contig 12272 bp, 9 predicted proteins | sample YCmetagenome_FD_207642 | JGI IMG/M metagenome (GOLD analysis project Ga0310811, IMG submission 207642) | Soil microbial communities from experimental microcosm in Duke University, North Carolina, United States - YC | ecosystem: Engineered > Artificial ecosystem > Soil microcosm > Unclassified ... | reverse complement strand
TCGCCGTGGTGCAGCCGGGCGCGCCGTAGATCGGGGTGGTGCCGTTGTCGTACGCGGCGGGCGCGAGGCCGACGGCGAGGTAGATGCCGAGCTTGAGCCCCTTGGCGTGCACGTAGTTCGCGATGTATGCGATGCCGTCGGGGAACGTCGTCGGGTTGGCGATCGGCCGACCGTAGGAGTCGAAGCCGTTCGACCAGCCCGCGTCGATATTCAGGTAGTTGTAGCCGTAGGACTCGAGCTCGCTGGAGAGCGCGTCGGCCTGCTGCAGGATGTGCGCCTCGGTGAGCCACGAGGCGCCGCCGGTCGGGTTCACCCCCGGGTAGTTCGTGGACTCCAGGCTCCAACTGCTCCAGCCCATCAGCGGAGTCTGGGCCAGGACCTGCTTCGAACCCGCCGCGGGTGCGACCTGTGCGGTCGTCGTGCGGGGTGTGGTGGAGGCGTTCGCGCTGGATGTCAGGGGCCCGGCCAGAAATGCTGAGGCCGCTGCGACCGCGATTACCAGGGAGGAGTGAAGAAATCTTCGACAGCTGCGTACGGTCATGGACCGCTCCGTCTCAGTCGCGTCGTTGCTGACTAGTGAGGGAAAGAGAGGCAGTGCGTCGCCGGGTCGCCGTCACAGGGCAGCGTGAGCGGCTCCGACGTGTCGGGAGCGTAGACCAGTATCTTTCTTCCGTCAACATATCGACGGGCTATACCTCGGATGTATGGTCCGGAACCACGGATCTAGCTGCCCTTCTTTAACTTTCCGAGTGTGGTTATACTGCCGCCGTGCTCCCCACTCAGGCTCCTGCGGCCGCGCAGGTCTTCCACACCGTGCTGGCCCATGGGCCGCTCAGCCGCGCCGAGGTGACCCGGCGCACCGGCCTTTCCCCGGGCGCGGTCACCAAGGCCTCCGCCCCGCTCCTCGAGGACGAATGGATCGAAGAGATCGGACCTCCGCCCGGCGAGCGGGCGGCCGGGCGGCCCGCGACACTGCTCGCGGTGCGCGCCGCGCGGGCCGGGTTCGTCGGGGTCAAGGTGACCGCCGACGAGCTGTTCTGCGTGCGCACGGACCTGACGGCGCGTCCGCTGGCGACGCGGCGGGTCGAGCTCGACTCGCAGGACGTCGGCAGCGTCGTGCAGGCCATCGGCAAGCTGGTGCGTCGGATCACCACCGGCCCGGCCGTGCGGGATGCGCCGCATGTCGAAGGGCTCGGCGTGGCCATCTCCGGAGACGTCGACGGGCACACCGGCGTCGTGCACCGCTCCCCCTTCCTGAACTGGCAGGGCGTGCCGCTGGCCCGGCTGGTCGAGGAGGCCACCGGGCTGCAGACCGTCATCGAGAACGATGTCCGGGCCCTGACGGTGGCCGAGCAGTGGTCCGGCGCGGGCGCGGGCCTGTCGTCCTTCGCGGTCGTCACGGTCGGCACCGGCATCGGCGCGGGCCTGTCGATCGGCGGCAACGTGGTCACCGGGGCGCACGGCGTGGCCGGCGAGGTCGGGCATCTCCCCGTGCGCGGCGGCGAGCGCATGTGCACGTGCGGGAACGTCGGCTGCGTCGAGTCGATCGCCGCCACGCAGGCGATCGTCGAGCAGGCCCGGCAGGCCGCCGGGGACCCGAAGCTGACCATGGCCGACGCGGTCCGGCTCGCGCGCGGCGGCAACAAGGCGGTGCTCGCCGTGTTCACCCGCGCGGCGCAGGCCCTCGGCCTGGCCATCGCCACCGTGGCCAACCTGATCGGCCCGGAACGGATCATCATCTCCGGCGAGGGCGTGGCCTTCTACGACCTCTACGCCGAGCAGATCCGCGAGACCTTCGCCGCGCAGGCCTTCGGAGCCGCAAAGGACTGCGACCTGATCGTGCGTCCGCTGCCGTTCGAGGAATGGGCACGGGGAGGGGCCGCCGTCGCCGCGCAGAACCTCGTGGCACCGACCCGGCCGCGCAACGGGAGCGCGCGCGGATGAGGATCGTCGAGGCTCACGCAGACCCTTGGCGTAATTCTTTTCCTCTGTCAACATATAGCCGGGAGGAATCCGCATGTCCACGATCACGTTCAATCCCGGCAGTCGCACGTGGCTGCTCAGCATGCCGCGCTCGTCCTACGCGTTCCAACTGGACGCCGCCGACGTGCCGCGGCACCTGCACTGGGGCGAGCCGCTCACCCTCGATCAGGTCGAGGCGCTGCCGCACACCTACCGGCCTGGCCGGGGCGACAGCTTCGCCGGCGCGCGACTCACCGAGGAGATCGCCGTGGACGGCGGCACCCGGTACGGCGTACCCGGGTTGCAGGTACGGTTCGCGGACGGCACGCGCGCGCTGGAATGGGCGTATGTCGACCACGAGATCGCCGAGGCGGAGGGCGCTCTCTCGCTGGCCGTGCACATGCGCGACCGGCACTACCCGCTCGCCATCACCCTGCGCTACCGCGTATTCCACGACGGGGACGTCATCGAGCGCTCACTGACGCTGGATCACATCGGCGACGACGGCGCAGAGAGCGCTATCTCGGTCCTGCGCGCGGACTCGGGCGCCTGGTCGCTCCCGGCACGCGCCGGCTACCGGGTCGGGCACGTCACCGGTGACTGGGCCGCGGAGAACCAGCTGCGGCAGGACGCACTCCCCTGGGGCGAGACCGTGTTCGGCAGCCGGCGCGGCATCACCGGCCATCAGGCGAATCCGTGGGTGATGCTCGACGCCGGGGACGCGGACGAGCAGCACGGTCAGGTGTGGAGCGTGGCGCTGGCCTGGAGCGGCACCTGGCGCATCACCACCCAGCGCGGCACCGACAACCGCGTTCAGCTGACCGGCGGCTTCGGCCATGACGGCGTGAGCTGGCAGCTCGCCCCCGGCGAGTCGCTGACCACGCCCCCGATCCTCGGCCTCTACAGCGGCGCCGGCTTCGGCGCCGCCAGTCGAACGTGGCACGACCACGTGCTGCGGCACGTTCTGCCGCGGCCCGAGGAGATGCGGCCGGTGCTGTACAACTCGTGGGAGGCGACCGGGTTCGACGTCGACGAGGCCGGGCAGCGCAAGCTAGCCGCCCAGGCCGCGGCCCTCGGCGTCGAGCTGTTCGTGATGGACGACGGCTGGTTCGGCACGCGCACGAGCGACCACGCCGGTCTCGGCGACTGGGCGCCGAACCCGGAGCGCTTCCCCGACGGCCTCGCCCCGCTCATCGACGAGGTGCACCGCCTCGGCATGGCCTTCGGCCTCTGGGTCGAGCCGGAAATGGTCAATCCGGACAGCCGGCTCTATCGGCGGCACCCTGAGTGGGTGCTGCACTACGAGCACCGGCAGCGCACGGAACTGCGCAACCAGCTCGTGCTGAACTTCGCCCGGCCCGACGTGGCTGCGTGGGCGCACGGGTGGCTCGACCGCCTCGTCACCGAGCACGCCATCGACTTCCTGAAGTGGGACATGAACCGCTCCTTCAGCGAGGCCGGCTGGCCGGAGCACGGGAGCGACGGACAGGCCGACCGGTTGTGGATCGACCACGTCCGCAACGTGTATGCGATCATCGACCGGCTGCGCGCGGACCACCCGAACCTGCGCATCGAGGCATGCAGCGGCGGAGGCGGACGCATCGACCTCGGCATGCTCTCACGCACCGACCAGGTCTGGCCGTCGGACAACACCGACGCGCTGGACCGGCTTTCCATCCAGCACGGCTTCACGCAGATCTACCCGGCGCGCGTGATGTCGGCGTGGGTCACGGATTCCCCCAACCCGGCGACCGGCCGCACGATCCCGCTGCGCTTCCGCTGCCACGCCGCGATGGCCGGGATCATGGCGCTCGGGGGGAATCTCGCCGAGTGGAACGAGCAGGACCTGCACGATGTCGCGCAGGAGATCGCGCACTACAAAGACATCCGCGCCACAGTCCAGCTCGGCGCGCGGTACCGGCTCAGCGATCCGACCGATCCCAGTGGCCTGACGGCGGTCCAGTACACCAGCTCCGACCGTGCTGAGACCATCGTCTTCGCCTGGCAGCCCACCCGTCCCATCGGGCGCGAGCCCGGCCCTGTCCGGCTCGCCGACCTCGACCCGGGCTCGCGCTACCGCGACCGCGCGTCCGGCCGCGAGTACGACGCCGTCCTACTCGGCGAGTACGGCCTTCCGCTCGACCTGCCGTCCGGCGACTACGCCAGTTCCCTGACAGTCCTCGACCGGATCTCGCCCACACACTGAACCCGCGACCCGAGCACTCTCGGCGTGCTCCGGCGGCGATGGCCGCCGGAGAACGCCGAGAATCAGCGGCGCCATCCACAGCGCAGCAAACGCCACGATGCCCATCGGGGCCCGCTCGGCCATGCTGAGTGTCGCGGGTTCGTGGCAGGTCACCACCTCGCCGAGCGGAGCGGTGACACCGGCGGCAAGTTCGCGCAGGATCTCCGCGGCCTGCACCACGTTGAACCGCGCGCTTCCGCTCAGGCCGCCCGTCTCGGCGGCGATCCTTGCCGCAGCTCCCTCGCCGCGCCGCTCGAGCTCATCCGCCCTTACGAGCACGTACTCTGACGCGAGTTCCCCTGAGGCTCGTGTCAGATGTCCAGCACGAGCCGTCGGCCGTGGCTACGGGAGCAGCAGATCATCATCGACTTGCCGTGTTCTCGTTCATTCGGCCTGAGTACGTAGTCACGATGGTCCACGGTGCCTTCGAGGACGAGAGTCTCGCATACCCCGCACGTGCCGACGCGGCACACCGCATCGGTGTATATCTCGGCGCGCTCCAGCGCATCGAGAATCGTGACGCCCGGTGGCACCTGTACCGTCACACCGGATTGCGCGCATTCGACCTCGAATGGCGTGTCGGCGGTCCGGCTCGACGGACGAGGAGCGAATCGCTCCATGTGCAGCGAACCGCCCGGCCAACCGGCACAGTGTTGCTCCACCGCGCTCAGCAGCGATTCCGGGCCGCAGCAGTACACGTGCGTGCCCGGTTCCGGCTCGCCCAGGAGCGCTTCGAGGTCGAGCGGGCCGGCTTCGTCCTGCGGCCGGATCTCGATATCGCCGCCCAGATCGGCGAGCTGCGGGAGATAGGCCATGCTCGCGCGCGTGCGCCCGCCGTATGCCAGTGCCCAGCGATCACCGCGGCCGGCCACCGTGCGGACCATCGGGAGAAGTGGGGTGACGCCGATCCCGCCCGCGATGAACAGATAGCGTTCGGCGGCCTCCAGCGGGAAGTTGTTCCGCGGCCCGCACGCCCGCAGCACCTTGCCTTCCACCACCATGTTGTGCACGTAAAGCGAGGCGCCGCGGCCGCGCGGCTCCCGCTGGACTGCGAGGGTGAGCGTCTCGCGGTCGCCGGGGTCACCGCACAGCGAGTACTGCGCGGTCAGGAACCGGGTGAAGACGAGGTCGATGTGCGCTCCCGGCTCCCATCGCGGCGTTTCACCGTCGACCCGGCGCAGCTTCAGCTCGACGACCTGATCCGCGATCTCGCGCCTTTCGACGACCTCGGCGCGAAACTCCGCATCCCGGTTCGTCGCACGATCGAAGCGCACGGGCACCTCCTTGAGAGTGATGCGGCGCAGCGCGTGCGGCACCGCGCCGCATCATCCTGCGGCGGTCAGCCGACGCGCGCGTCAGCGGGGTTCTCGAACTCGATGCCGCCGTCCGTCAGGACCTCGTCGAACTGGTCCGAGGCCACTCGCGGCATCGTGATCGGCGGGAGGCCGACGGTGTAGAGGACGAGTTCTTCGGCCGCGGTGTAGTGCGCGTCCTCACCGGGGCCGGCGTCGACGGCGCCGAGGCGGGCGATCTTGGTGTCCTCGACGGTTCCGCTCCCGGCCAGCACGACGGTCAGTCGGCGCGCGTCCTGGCTCGTGCTGGTCCACGTCGCGCCCGCGTCGATCTTGATCATGTCGATCCAGAATGCGCGCTCGGTGAAGGCGCCGAAGAACTTCCGCTCGACGCCCTCGGCCCCGGGGACCGGGAGCCAGTTGTAGCGGTCCGGGTGCATCTTGATGACGCCCTGGTAGCGCGGGCGGGGGAACCGCATCGGGCGCACCTCGCGGCGCTCGCGCTGCGCGTCGGGATTACCCGGGCCGCGTCCGCGCCCCGCTGACATGCCGAGTCCGGAGGCACCCGGGAACTGAAGCACCAACTGCAGGCGCTTCTCCTCGCCGGGCTCGAGCGGGTCGTCCTGCGGACCGTAGGTCTGCCCCTCGGGGAAGTAGCCGATCTCGCCCTCGTGCAGGACGCCCTGCTCGCCGATGTTCATGCTCCCGACGACGGGAAGCCGGATCTGCTCGAAGGTGTGGCGGTGCCGCGGCATCGCGAAGTCTTCCTCATTGCGGCCGAGGATGTAGCGGTAGTTCTCCATCGGCTTGCCGCGGTCACCCATGAGCAGGTAGTTGAACGAGACTCCGCCGCGAGGGTGGTCCATGCTGAACGCGCTCTCGTCATAAACCGTGATCTTCATCTGCACTCACTTCGTCGATGGTGTGCCGCGCCCCTCACCAAGAAAACCAACTAGGTAGGTATCTGTCAAGCTGGCACCGTGAGCCCTCTTCAGCAAAGGGACACCCGGGCCGGCGTGCAGTTTGTCGGCGCTCCACTCTTTCGGCATGGCCGAAAAAGCCGCGCCGGCACTTCCCTCGACCAAAGCTTACAAGTAGGTTACGTGGCACTTGGAGCCGCATCGCCGATCCCGGAATGCCTGGCGCTCCTCCCCCACCGTTCAGCACTGTCGAAAATCGGCCTGAGGTGTCCCTGATGAAGATCGCGGTCCGACGTACCTACTACGGCGACCGGCTCTGTTTCCCGGATCCGGTCCCCGGCGCGGTCGTGGATGTGCGCGCCGCCCACTCCCGCATGCTCATGGTGCGAAGCTCGTTCGACCGGGAAGACGCCCTGGCACACACGGAGCGCGCCATCCCCGTCGATCTGCCCGGTGTGCTGCGCGACCCCGCCGGGCTCGGCGAGCTGCGCCGCCTGCACGACTGGGTGCATCAGCGCGCCCATACCGGCGATCTGCACGAGGGATGCACCTGGACGTCGGTGCCGAAGCAGCTCGGGCCGCCGATCGGCCGGCCGCGCACCGTGTGGGGCATGTCAGGGAACTATCTCCGCGACGTGCCGGATCCCGGCGCGGGAGCGCCGCAGCATCCCGCGCAACCGCCGAACCAGCGCGGATTCCTCAAGGCGGTGAGCTCGCTCGCCGGACCCCACGACGACATTCGCTATCCGGCGATCAGCCGCCACATCGTGCCCGAGATCGAACTCGCCGCGGTGATCGGCCGCCGCTGCCGCGCGCTGAGCCGCGAGTCGGCGATGTCGGCTGTCGCCGGGTACGTCGTGCTGTGCGATATCGGGGCGCGCGACATCGGCGCGCTCGACAACCGGGCCCTGGACCGCGCGAAGGGATTCGACACCTTCGCGGTCATCGGGCCGTGGTTCGTCACCGCCGACGAGATCCCCGACCCGCACAAGCTGCGCATCCGCGCTTGGGTCAACGGGCAGTTGCGGCAGGACGGGAGCACGTCCGAGATGTTCCATGACATCCCCGAGCAGCTCTGCTGGCTCAGTTCCGCGCTGACGCTGGGGCCCGGCGACGTCGTCTCCACTGGCACCCCGCCCGGCCCCGCCCCGATCGAGCCCGGTGACGTCCTGCGCGGCGAGATCGAGGGCCTCGGCGTGCTCGAGTGCACCGTCGTGGCGCAAGCCGACGCCGATGCGTCGCCGTACTCACCCGAGGACGGCGCAGCATGACGAAGACGGTGCGCGACGCCGCATTCGAGGTCATGCGCGGATGCGGCTTCGACCGGATCTTCGCGAACCCCGGCTCGACGGAGATCTCCTTCCTCACGGACCTGCCCGAGGATCTCGCGTTCGTGCTCGCCCTGCATGAGGGCTCGGTGGTCGGCATGGCCACCGGCTACGCGCTGGCGACGGGCCGCCCGGCGTTCGTGAACCTGCACACGACCGCCGGGCTGGGCAACGCGGTCGGCGCGATCGCCACGGCCCGGGAGAACCGCGCGCCGCTGGTCGTGGTCGTCGGACAGCAGGATCGCAGGCATCTGGCGCTCGAGCCGTTCCTCGCGGGCAGGCTCGCGGGACTGTGCGGCGACTACCCGGTGTGGAGCTGCATGCCGGTGCGCGCCGAGGACGTCCCCGGCGCGATTCTGCGCGCCCACCACGAGGCGGCGCAGCACGGCGGCCCCGCGCTCGTGTTCGTCCCGATGGACGACTGGTCCGCCGATTTCGAGGGCGACCTCGGTACGGGAGTACCCGCCTCGGTCGTGCGCACGGGAACCGATCCGGCCGAGGCGCTCCACCGACTGCTGCCGCTGCTGGAACAGGCGGCCGCGCCCGCACTCGTGGTCGGCGCCGGAGCGGATACCCCAACGGGCTGGCACGCGCTGACCAGCCTGGCCGAGCGCCTGGGTGCCCCGGTGTGGCAGGAGCCGTTCGGCGGGCGCGCCGGCTTTCCGCAGGACCACCCCAACTTCGCCGGGCATCTGCCCGCCCGCCGTTCGGGCGCGCGCGAGTGCCTGCGCGGGCACGACGTGGTCCTGGTCGTGGGCACGAGCGCGTTCCGCCAGTACGGCTACGAACCCGGGCGGCTCGTCCCGCAGGGCACGACGGTCGCCGTGCTCTCCGCCGACCCCTCGCAGCTGCACCGCAGCGCCGCCGACATCGCGGTACTGGGCGATCCGGCTCCGGTGTGCCGGTCGCTCGCCGCGCGACTGACCCGGCGGCCCGCGCCTGGAATCGCGCCCCGCCCCGTCTCGAAACGGACCGCGCCGGCCGACGGCGGGCTGCAGCCCGAAGACGTCTTCACCGCTCTCGCCGAGCGTTTGCCGCGGGAGGCGGTCGTCGTCGAGGAGACGCCGTCGAGCAGGCCGGATCTGCACAGGCTGCTGCCGGCGCGCAGCCCCGGCGGCTTCCTGAGTGCGGCGATGGGAGGGCTCGGGTTCGCCCTTCCTGCGGCCGCGGGCCTGCGCATGGGCGATCCGTCGCGCCCGGTGGTCGCGGTGCTCGGCGACGGCTCGTCGCTCTACGCGATCCAGGGGCTGTGGAGCGCGGCCCGCTACGGCTGCGGCGCACTGTTCATCGTGCTGTGCAACGGCCGGTACGTGGTGATGGACCAACTCGCGGCGCAGCATGGGGGCAAACCGCCATGGCCGGGCTTCGGTGAGGTGAGCCTCTACGGCCTCGCCACAGCGCTCGGCTGCAGGGCGCTGAAGGTCGACTCGCACATGGCGCTGCTCGCAGCGTTGGACGAGGTGATTCCTTCGCTAGCCGAGCGCACCGAGCCGCTGCTGCTCGAGGTGGCGGTCTGAGGGCGGCCCGGATCACGGCGAACACGGCACCACCCGGCGTCCCGCCGGTCAGACAGCAACCGATTGACGAACGAGAAGCGAGTTCACATGAGCGCACAGACTCTTGATCAGGCATCGGCGATCGTCGACGCCGTCCTCGCGAAGGCACGGGAGCCGGGCCTGCGGCCGCTCGCGGTGACCGTGCTGGATCCCGGCGGCAAACCCGTCGTGCTCGAGCACGAGGACCATGCCGGAAACCTGCGGCACGGTACCGCCCGTACCAGGGCCCGGGCCTGTGTCGGCCTGGGCATGGGCCGGGCGCCGGGCGGCCGGAACGACACTCGCGACCGGGCGTTCTTCCCCACTCTCGCCGCGATCTCCGACGGCCGCATCGCGGCGTCGTGCGGCGGCGTGTGAACCAGCCTCCGCAAGCAAGACGACCACCGCAAAGTCAACGACGACCAGAGGTGACCACGATGAAATCCGTACAAACCACAATTATCGATGCCGCGCCACGCCGCGCCGCCGCCCTGTTCATCTGCGTCCTCGGAGGGTTCCTGACGCTGCTCGACGTGAGCATCGTCACCGTCGCCCTGCCGTCCATGGAGAAGGCGTTGCGGATGACGCCCGCCGAGATCTCCTGGTCCCTGTCGGGCTATTCGCTCGCCTTCGGGCTCGTCCTGGTGCCCGCGGGCCGGCTCGGCGATCTCTACGGCCGGCGCAGACTCCTGCTCGTCGGCCTGGCGCTGTTCGCCCTCACCGGCGTCCTGTGCGGCGCGGCCACCAGTTCGGCCATGCTCATCGCCGCGCGCCTGGCCCGCGGGCTCGCCGCCGGAATCGTCGCCCCCCAGGCCGTCGGCCTGATCCAGCAGATGTACGCGCCCAAGGAGCGGGGCAAGGCCTTCGGCATCTACGGAGCCGCCGCGGGCATCTCGACCGCGATCGGCCCGCTGCTCGGCGGCGTCATCCTCAAGGGCTTCCCCGGCGGAGACGGCTGGCGGTACGTGTTCTACCTGTTCGTCCCGGTCGCCGTACTCGGCTTCGTGATCGGCCTGTACATCCTGCCGAAAGACCGTCCGCGATCGGAGGACCACCGCCTCGACGGTGTCGGCGCACTGCTGCTCGGCGCCGGCGTCGTGTTCGTCATGCTCCCGCTGATCGAGGCTTCGAGCAGTGGAGCGAAGCCTGGATGGTGGCGGCTGCCGATCGGCGTGGTACTGCTCGCGGCCTTCTTCGTCTGGGAGTATCGGCTCGAGGGCCGGGGCGGCTCGCCGCTGCTGTCGCCGAAGCTTCTGGCCATTCGCGCCTACGCCGTGGGCACGGCGATAGGCCTGACGTTCTACGCCGGATTCACTGGGATCTTCCTCGCCTTCGCCCAGTTCTTCCAGCAGGGTCTGCGGGTCACGCCGTTGCAGGGCGCCGTGGACACGATCGTCTTCGTGGCCACGTCGGCCGTGTCCGCCATCGTCTGCGGCCGCCTCGTACAGCGCTTCGGTCAACCGATGGTCCTCCTCGGCTGCCTGGCCACCGCCGCCGGAATGCTGCTGACCGCACTGCAGATAAGTCACGCCACGGCGAGCAATGCCGCGGGCGAACTGTTCCTGCCGCTGCTGGTGGCCGGCCTGGGCGCCGGTCTCGTCATCACCCCGAACCAGACGCTCACGATGCACAGCGTCTCACGCTCCGACGGCGGCATGGCGGCAGGCGGGTTCCAGACCGGACAGCGCATCGGCACCGCCATCGGCACGGCCGTGGCCGGATCGCTGTTCTTCAGCGCACTCGCCGGCGCGCACCTGGCCAACCCGTTCGCCGGCGGATCGACCGCCTCCGCCGGCGGTGCGCCGCCGGCCGGCGGCCAGGGCGCGGCCGCGGGCCTGCAGCAGGCGGCCGCCGCGATCCCGACCTACCAGCACGCCGCCGAGGTGAGCCTGCTCGGGTCCGCCGGCCTGCTCGGACTGGCCTTCGTGATCGCGTTGGTCGACGTCGTCGTGCCGCATCGCGCACCGGCCGTGAACGACGTCGTCCTCCCCCGGACCGCCGAGGCCGGAAGCGTCTGATTCCCGGGGAGCGAACATCGCGTCCGCACGGCCGACGGGCTCACGCGCGGACGCGATGTTCGCGATTCAGGACGGCTGCCTCGACACCTCGGCCCCGGCGAGACGTACATTCTCGTTCAGCCAGCTCGCGAGGGTCCGGCGCAGTCCGGGATCCGCGGCGGCGATCTCCTTCGCCCGCGGCAGCGACTGGATCTGGTCGACGACGCGCCGGTGGTAGTCACGGACCAGACTCACGGCGCGGACACCGTCACGCTCGGCGAGCGCATCCGCGATCTCGAAGCGCATCTCGGCGACCGACGCCGCGACGCGACCCCAGCCCTCGTGTTCCGGGCCGGCCATCTCCGCGGCCAGCCCGACGTGGATGCCGGTGATGCAGTTGCACAGCGCCGCCAGCAGCGGATGGTGCGAGATCTCGGCAAGCGTGGCGAAGTACTCCTTGAGCGCTGTGCTGGACGCGCGCGCGTCCCCCGGATCGAGTGTGCGCCGCGCCGCCTCCCTGAACTCGGCCAATTCCTCGTCTGTCGCCTGGCGAACCGCGAACTCGGCGGCGTAGGCGTTCAGGACGCCAAGGAGCCCGAGCACCTCACGGGCGCCCATCTTCTCGAACTGCACGACGGAGGAGATCGACAGGGCGAGCAACGAGTCGCCTTGCGCCGTCACCGTCGCGCGGGCGCCGTTGCGCATCCGGATAAGGCCTACCGCCGTCAGAACCCTGATCGCCTCGCGGACGGTGGGCGCGCTCACGTCGTAGTGCGCGGCGAGCACGCGCTCAGCCGGCAGCTTCGAGCCGTTCGGCAGTGTGCCGTCGAGGATCCGCGCGCGCAGATCCTCGACGATCTGATCAGCCACGCGTCGCCGCTTCACCGGCGCCGGGTCCTGCAGGGGAAACACGCGCTCAGCCCTCCGCGGCGAGATGGGGTCGGAATTTACCAGCCAACCTACCAGGTAGGTAATCGGGTGGTCAAACCGGCG